>ERZ1023881.5-NODE-5-length-148175-cov-68.155705_pt1 | contig 148175 bp, 120 predicted proteins | sample MGYA00380393_ERZ1023881 | MGnify/ENA primary metagenome ERZ1023881 (study PRJEB33179, sample SAMN07449004) | human gut metagenome | biome: Human-gut; feature: Human associated habitat; material: Faeces | host: Homo sapiens | place: India: Bhopal | collected... | reverse complement strand
TGGCATCCACATTGACCTTCGGTCAGTTTGTCAAGGCGATAGCTTCCTTCCTGGCACCATACATTGCCATGTGGGGTGCCATGGCAAGCATTCCAACTTTCGGTCTGGGCTGGCGCATTCTCTTCCCAATCTATTTGGTTATCGGTATTGCTGCCACCTTCTTTCTGGCTGGCACACCTATCACCGAGGAGAAGCAGGATGGAGGAGCTTCGGGCTTTATGGATTGTCTGAAGTTGCTTGGTAAGCCAATCGTATTACTTTCTTTCATAGGAATCATGTGCCATGTGGGTATTGATGTGGGTACCAATACCACAGCTCCTAAGATTCTGATGGAGCGCTTGGGATGGAGTCTTAATGATGCTGCTTTCGCCACATCGCTCTATTTCATCTTCCGTACCATCGGATGTTTCACTGGTACTGCCTTCCTCCGTATGATGAAGACCCGCACTTTCTTCATCATCAGTGTGGTGATGATGGCTTTGAGTATGATAGGCATGTGGGTAGGAACAAACCATATAGTGCTCTACATCGCTATTGCCCTCGTGGGATATGGCAACTCTAACGTCTTTTCCATGATTTTCTCTCAGGCGCTGCTTGCTTTGCCTGATAAGAAGAATGAGGTGAGCGGATTGATGATTATGGGACTCTTTGGTGGTACCATCTTCCCATTGTTCATGGGATTCGCCAGCGATACCTTCGGTCAGGTAGGTGCCGTGGCAGTCATGGCTGTGGGAGTTGTTTATCTCTTCACTTATATCAGAAAGTTATAATAATCTTCATTCGTAATCGTTTATACTATATATAGATAAGGTGTAATTATGGAAACAAAGAATTTGGATACAAAATATTGTGTAGGTTTAGGTGAGATTCTTTTTGACGTTCTCCCTACTGGTTCTCAACTCGGTGGTGCTCCTGCCAACTTCGCTTACCACGCTGGTCAGCATGGTCTGCATTCTGTAGCCGTCAGTGCTGTGGGCAAGGATGTTCTGGGCGAGACAGCTCTCCGCCTGCTCGATGAGAAGAAGCTGAAGTATGTGATGCCTGAGGTAGAATTCCCTACAGGTACTGTTCAGGTGCAGCTCGACAAGGAGGGTGTTCCTACATACGATATCAAGCAGAATGTGGCTTGGGACAATATCCCATTCACCGATGATATCAAGGAGATTGCTGCCAATGCCGGTGCTGTTTGCTGGGGCTCTCTGGCTCAGCGCAGTGAGGTCAGCCGCAAGACCATCTATACGTTCCTCGATCATACTCCAGAGGATTGTCTGAAGATTTTCGACATCAATCTTCGTCAGAACTTCTATACTACTGAGGTGATTACCGAGAGCTTGAAGCGCTGCAATGTGTTGAAGATCAACGATGAGGAGTTGATTACCATCGGCCGCCTCTTCGGTTATCCAGGTTTGGATATCGAGAACAAGTGCTGGTTGATTCTCGGCAAGTACAATCTCGATATGCTCGTATTGACCTGCGGTGTAAACGGCAGCTATGTATTCGCTCCGGGTGTGAAGTCATTCCAGGAGACTCCAAAGGTTGAGGTGGCTGATACCGTAGGTGCTGGCGATAGCTTCACCGGTACTTTCTGTGCCAGCATTCTGAAGGGCAAGAGCATCCAGGAGGCACACGAGCTTGCCGTTAAGGTAAGTGCATACGTTTGTACTCAGAATGGTGCAATGCCTCAGATTCCTGAGGAATATACATTGTAAGGCTCCCCATTTGGTCTGTAAGTATTAGTTTTGAATTGTTGGTTTTTAGTGAATAGTTGATATATAGGTTTAATGTTGATTGATTAGCTGCTATCTGCTTGTGAAGAGTAGATAGCAGCTCTATTTTTTTTAGGAAAACATGGGATTATGAAAAAGCAGTTTATCAGTGAATAATAATTTAAAGGTAAAAAAGTAAAAAGGATCTTTAAAAGAAATACAGATAAAGAAAAAAGCTCAAGGCCGATGGCCTTGAGCTTTTTTTATATTATGATGTCTGTATCATTACTTCTGGCATTCCTTGCAAGGAGTCCAAGGCTTCAACTGCTTGAAGAAGTCGTTGCCCTTGTCATCTACGAGGATGAATGCAGGGAAGTCCTCTACGGTAATCTTCCAGATAGCCTCCATACCGAGCTCAGGGTACTCTACGCACTCGATGCTCTTGATAGAACTCTTAGAGAGAACGGCAGCTACACCACCGATAGTTCCGAGGTAGAAACCACCGTGCTTCTTGCAGGCCTCTGTAACAACATCACCACGGTTACCCTTGGCAATCATTACCAGGCTGGCGCCGTGATCCTGGAACTCATCTACGTATGGGTCCATACGGTTGGCTGTGGTAGGTCCCATAGATCCACATGGATAGCCCTCTGGAGTCTTGGCTGGTCCTGCATAGAGGATAGGGTGGTTCTTGAAGTATTCTGGCATCTCCTCACCAGCATCCAAGCGAGCCTTGAGCTTGGCGTGAGCGATGTCACGAGCCACGATGATGGTACCCTTCAGGTTTACACGGGTGCTTACAGGATACTTGCTCAACTCAGCGCGTACTGCGTCGATACCCTTGTCGAGGTCAATCTCGATACCCTTGGTACCCTCACCTGGGTTGCGGAGCTCCTCAGGAATCAACTCTGTTGGGTTCTCGTCCATCTTCTCCAACCAGATACCGTCCTTGTTGATCTTAGCCTTGATGTTACGGTCGGCAGAGCAGCTTACACCCATACCAATAGGGCAGCTTGCGCCGTGACGAGGCAGACGGATGACACGGATATCGTGAGCCAGATACTTACCGCCGAACTGTGCACCCAAGCCAATCTTGTGAGCCTCTTCGAGGAGCTTGTTCTCCAAGTCGATGTCACGGAAGGCACGACCAGTCTCATCACCTGTTGTAGGCAACTCATCGTAGTACTTGATAGAAGCCAGCTTCACGGTAAGGAGGTTCTTCTCAGCAGAAGTACCGCCGATAACGAATGCGATGTGGTAAGGAGGACATGCTGCTGTACCCAGGCTCTTCATCTTCTCTACGAGGAATGGGAGGAGTGTGCCCTCATTCTGGATAGTAGCCTTGGTCATAGGGTAGAAGTAAGTCTTGTTGGCCGAGCCACCACCCTTAGCTACCATTACGAAGCGGTATTCGTCGCCCTCTGTAGCCTCGATATCAATCTGAGCAGGCAGGTTGCAACGGGTGTTCACCTCATCATACATGTTGAGAGGAGCGTTCTGGGAATAGCGGAGGTTGTCCTGTGTAAAGGTGTTGTAAACACCCAGGCTCAAAGCCTCTTCGTCCTCGAAGTCAGTCCATACACGCTGACCCTTCTCGCCGTGGATGATAGCAGTACCTGTATCCTGGCAGAATGGGAGAATGCCCTTGACGGCAGTCTCTGCATTGCGAAGGAACTGGAGAGCTACGTACTTGTCGTTCTCTGAAGCCTCTGGGTCGCTGAGGATCTTAGCCACCTGGAGGTTGTGCTCACGACGGAGCTTGAACTCTACGTCGTGGAAACCCTGCTGTGCCAGCAAAGTAAGAGCTTCCTTAGAAACCTTGAGGATAGTCTTACCCTCGAACTCTGCTGTGCTTACGCCTTCCTTAGAGATAAGGCGATACTCTGTCTTGTCCTCTCCAATCTGGAACATTGGAGCATACTTAAAATCTGGAGTTTTTGCCATAATGTTTTTTGTTCTTTAAAAACTGTTGAAATATTCAATATATTCTTTTTCCTATTTAATAGCCGAAGATTTCTTCCTGGCTCAATCGCTTGATTGGCGCAATCTTCTCCAGGCTCTTCATATCGAGATTCTTCTCATCACCGAGGATCACCATGCGGTATGGCTTGCCTACGATATTCTGCTTCTCGAAGTTCGTGATGTCCTGCAGGGTGAGTGAAGGAATCTGCTCGTAATAGAGCTTGGTTACATCATAGTCGATGCCTCTGAGCTTGGCATTGAAGTATGCGTTGATGACGCCAGCCTTGGTAACGCGACGGCTCTGGATAGACTTCATCAGGTTCTGCTTGGCAAGATTGAAGGAAGCCTCGTTCTGTGGGAGATTGTCGGTAATCTCATCGAAGACGTGGATGCAGTCCATCATCTTGTCATTCTGGGTGATGATGTGACGCATGAAGTAATCCTTCTCGTCCTTGCGAACTGGAGTGTAGTAGGCTGCACCGGCATTGTAAGCCAGACCGCGGGTCTCACGAAGCTCCTGGAAGACGATGGTATTCATGCCGCCACCATAATACTCATTGAAGAGAGAAATCAGGGCACCGTCCTTCACATCGCTCTTCTTTCCGGTGTTCTGGTAGGAGCGCAGATAGATGTTCTTGGCATCGTAAGGAGCGATATAAATCTCGTTCTGCTTGATTTCTTCCATCTTGTACTCCTTGCCCTCAGGAACGGCAGCAAGCTTCTTGGCTGTCTTGTGCTCCTTGGCGAGCAGGGCGTTGAGCTGCTTCTCGCTGTAAGGACCATAGTAGGCAACGGTGTGCTCTATGTTGTTCAGTCCGCCCAGAAGGTTGACCAGCTCCTGAGGATCCATCTTGCGCAGGTCAGCGGTCTTGATGGCGTTGCGGGTTGGGTTATAGACACCGTAGGTGCTGTAGTCCCAGAGATAGCTGAAGTTTGACATCTGGTTGGTCTTGGCATCCTGCTGTTGCTTCTCGATGAGGTCGATGAACTGGTTCCATGAGGTCTTGTCTGCCTTGGCATGGTGCAGGATTTCCTCCGTCAGCTGGAGAGCTGCAGGAAGGTTCTCGTTCAGACCGTTGAGGCTGATCTGCAGGGTCTTGGAACCCTGGGCGATGCTGAAGTTGCAAGCCAGCTTGTAGAAAGCCTGCTTGATGGCAGAAACGCTCTTCTTGTCGGTTCCGATATAGTCGAGATACTGGGCTGCATAGCTGTAGCGGATATCATCCTCATCGCCGAACTCGTAGCGGAATACGAGGTTGAAGAGGTCGTCCTGGGTGTTCTGCTTGTATACGAGAGGCAGCTTCCTGCTGGTCTTGCCTATGGTAAGATCCTTCTTGAAATCGAGGAACTGAGGCTGGATTTCAGGCACCTGGGCGTTCTTGATTTCCTTGACGAAAGCACTCTCATACTCGCGGTTTGCCGGAATAGGAGTGATGGCAGGCTTCTCAATCTTCTTCAGGGTAGTATCCTCGCCCATTTGCTTGTAGACGCAGATGAAGTTGTCGTCGCGCAGGTATTTGTTGGCGAAATCCACGATGTCCTGCTTGGTCAGCTTGCTCTGACGCTCCAGCTTGCCGGCTACGTCTTCCCATTTCTCGTCGTTGATGAAGGCGTCTACCATGATGCTGGCACGGTTATCGTTGCTGTCGAGACCTCTGTAGAAGTTCAGCTTCTTGTTGGCGATGACAGAAGGCAGGAGGTCGTTGTCGAATTCTCCACGGCGCAGCTTCGCCATCTCCTGGAGCATGAGGCTGCGTACCTCTTCCAGCTTCTGACCCTTGTTAGGATTACCGGCAAGGATGAAGGCTGAATAGTCGTGCAGACCGTAGACGAAGGCTCCGGCAGAAGCCAGCTTCATCTGCTGCTCCAGGTCAACCTCCATCAGTCCAGCCTTACCGTTAGAAAGCATGTCTTCGATGACATCGAGGATATCGCTCTCCTTGTCGTTGGCACCCTTGAATTTCCAGGCGAGCATCACGTTTTCAGCTTCTTTGCCCACTACGGCAGTATCCTTGACGGCAGTAATGTCCGGCTGCAGGCTGAACTCAGGACGGGTGAGGTTGTCGCTCTTCTTCCATGAACTGAAGTATTTGTCGATGATGGCAATGGTCTGGTCTGGGTCGAAATCACCTGCCAGACAGATAGCCACATTGTTAGGTACATAGTAGCGGTGGAAGTAGTTCTGGATGTTGATGATGCTAGGGTTCTTGAGATGTTCCTGCTCACCGATGGTGGTCTGGGTACCGTAAGGATGAGTAGGGGTGAGAAGCTTCCAGAGGGCAGCAAACTCCTTGTCGTTGTCGCTAGCCATAGAGATGTTCTTCTCCTCGTATACAGCCTCCAGCTCGGTATGGAAACCGCGGATCACCATGTTTTGGAATCGGTCGCTCTGTACCTTTGCCCAGTTCTCAATCTCGTTGTTCGGGATGTTCTCCACATAGCAGGTCACGTCGTTGGAAGTATAGGCGTTGGTGCCCTGGCTTCCGATGCTCGCCATCAGCTTGTCGTACTCGTTCGGGATGTTGTATTTGGCAGCCAGCTGCGAAACCGAATCGATTTCGTGGTAAGCCTGCTTGCGCTGCGCAGGGTCGGTCAGCTTGCGGTAGCTCTCATATCGGCGTGTGATTTCGTCGAGATAAGGCTTCTCCTTGGCGTGGTCGATGGTGCCGAACTTCTGGGTTCCCTTGAACATCAGGTGCTCCAGATAGTGGGCAAGACCGGTTGTCTCGGCAGGGTCGTTTCTGGAACCTGTCTTGACGGCGATATTAGCCTGCAGACGAGGCTTTTCCTTGTTAACTGACATGTACACCGTCAGACCGTTGTCGAGGGTGTAGATGCGGGTTTTCATGGCATCACCTGGTACGGTGGTGTAATGATAATCCTTAGCTGTGGCGCTGATGCTGCCCATCAGGACAGCTGCCAGCAAAACATGCTTAATCTTCATTTCTAATTATAAATTGTTAATTCTTCATTATGAATTAATTCTCGTAATCCACTTCCTGGTCCAGACTGTTGACGAAGTTTCTGTAAACCTCTTCCTCCACATCGCCCATGGCATACTCCTTCTCGGCATCCTTTTTGATTTCCGCAATCCAGGAACGGCGTGCCTTGATGTAGTCCTCGTGGATGCGGTTGGCATCCTCCAGGGTAATCTCGGAGATGTGGTAGTAGTCGCAGATCATCTTGTAGGTCCATGCCCACTGATATTCGCGATAGTTGGCATCAATCTTCTCGAAGCGGCTGATGAGCTCCTGGATGGTTTCTATGGTGCCATCCTTCAGGTCGGCGATGATGCGGTCTTCCTCGCTTACCGGCAGCAGGAGTCCTGAGAGGTCATCCCAGTCGCCTACGCCTGTCTGGGTAGAAGGAGGGGTAATGGCTGGATCCCGTTTCAGTACTCGCTTCAGTACGGCACCCATATAGATTCTCAGGGCTATATCGTAGTATTTGATGCCCTTGTGGAGCGATGTGGCTGGGATGATGTATTCGTGGTAGAGATACTGCGAAACGTTGTCGCCCGTCACCTCGCGCAGGTTCTCCAATATCTTCTTGCCCTTCAGGATTTCGCCTACGGAGAAAGGAGAGAGCCAGTCGAAGTTCACGATGCTCTTGCGGTTTTCAGGAGCACGGAGATCTCGTTTCGGCCACTTCTTGATGTCGCGGTACAGACCCACGGTGGTGATGTTTCTGCCTGGGATGAGGAACATCTTGTCGCCATCGGCTATCAGATAGGCGAATGGCAGGTTGCGGGTGTTAGGGTGGTGCATCAGCTTGCCGAAGCATACTGAGAACGAACCCAGGGTGGCTGGCATCAGCAGGTAGGCACCGCTGGCTGTCTTCGAACCACGCTCCAGGATGCCCCAGTGCATAGGACCCATTTTGTAGGCATGGTTGCTGAAGTTGGTGGCTGAACCGGCATTATAGAATGAGAACATTCCGCCGATAAGCAGACTGCTCTTGTGATGCGATGCTGTGAATGGACCACAGAAGGCGGCGCACGCCTCACCGTTGCTCATATAGCTGTTGGCAAAGAATACGGAGGCTGAGGCTGTGAAACCGTTGCTCAGCTGGCAGGCTTCGCCCACGAAGCAGTCCTGTATCTTCACGCTGTTGATGACACTGGAACCCTCGGCGATGATGGAGTTCTCGATGATGACTCCCGTGCCGATATATACGTTGCCGTGAACCGAACCGAGCAGCGTACAGTCGCTGAGTCGTGAAGCACCGTTTACCTCGCAGAGGTCGTTGATTACGCAGTTGGTAATCTCCTTGGTGTTCACAATCTTCACGTTGCTGCCAATCTGTCCCCTTTCCGGCGCCTTGTTTTCGATGTCGGTCTTGATGAGCTGTCGGATGTTCTCCTTCAGTTCCTTGTCGGAGAAATGCTTCACCATGAAGGCAGCCAGCTGGCTGTTGAGGTCGGAGAAGAGAATCACGTTTCCTTCGCCCACCTCGTTGAGCACGCTCACCAGGTTCCCCTCGCCGAAGGTAGCGCCCTCGGTGGTCTCCATCGTAGAGATGTTGGAGATGTAGCAGTCATCACCAATGGTGTAGTTATTGATGAAGTTGCCCACGTTCTCGATGAGACAGTCGTCTCCGATGGTTACGTTTCTCAGGGTGGCATTGTTGATGCCGGAATGCTTTACGAAGCCTTGGCTCACCTCCACATTCTTGTTGAAGGCACCGATGTTTACCTCGCCATAGAGCATCACGCGATGCATGTAGTTGGGCTTGAAGTCTTCTGAAACATTGATTGAAGTCCAGTCTTCTGCCCAGCAGTCGTTGCTCTTGAGTACCTCGATTTCCTCGGAGGTCAGAGGTCTGTAGTCATTCATTGTTGATATGTTTTTAGGGAATTATTCATAATCCTGGTACAGGAAGTCGTTGTATGGATACTTCTGTACGTGCAGTTCTCTTACCTTTTTATATAGCACCTCTCGGAACTCGTCGATGTTCTCCTTGTTCTTTGCCGAGATGAAGAGACAGTCGTCGTTGAGCTTTGCCATCCAGGTTTTCTTGAGATCTTCCAACGGGATGTTCTCCTTCTCCATCGGAGTGAGGTCGTCTTCCTCCTTCTCCACCCAGGAGTAGTTGTCTATCTTGTTGAAGATGATCATCGAAGGCTTGTCGGAGCATCCTATTTCCTCCAGGGTCTTTTCCACTACCTGGATCTGCTCCTCGAAGTCTGGGTGGGAGATATCTACCACGTGCAGCAGGAGATCTGCCTCACGGGTCTCATCCAGGGTGCTCTTGAAGGAGTCCACCAGGTCGGTAGGCAGCTTGCGGATGAATCCTACGGTGTCGGCAAGGAGGAATGGCAGGTTATCTACCACCACCTTTCTCACGGTGGTATCGAGGGTAGCAAAGAGCTTGTTCTCTGCAAACACCTCGCTCTTGCTGAGCAGGTTCATGATGGTGGATTTTCCCACGTTGGTATAGCCCACGAGAGCCACTCGGATCATTCTTCCGCGGTTCTTGCGCTGGGTAGTCTTCTGCTTGTCTATTTCTGCGAGTCGCTCCTTGAGCAGGCTCATTCTGCCGAGGATGATACGGCGGTCCATCTCGAGCTGGGTCTCACCTGGTCCACGCAGACCTACCGATCCCTTTCCGCCACCGGAACCTGAACCACCACCCTGGCGCTCCAGGTGAGTCCAGAGTCGCTGCAGTCTTGGCAGCATGTAGCGGTATTGTGCCAGTTCTACCTGCGTCTTTGCAGCTGCAGTCTGGGCACGCATGGCGAAGATGTCGAGGATGAGCGAAGTACGGTCGAGAATCTTCACCTGCAATTCCTGCTCGATATTTCGGATTTGCTTGGCAGAGAGTTCATCATCGAAGATCACCATACCTACTTCTCTGTCTTCCTCTTCCTCGTCTTTGATGTATTGCTTGATTTCCTCCAGCTTACCCTTTCCCACATAGGTGGTCTGGTTTGGCGACACCACCTTCTGCGTGAATCGCTTCACGGTGACGGCGCCTGCGGTATCTGCAAGAAATTCCAACTCGTCGAGATATTCCTTGGTCTTGGCTTCGTCCTGTGTCTTGGTAATAAGACCCACCAGCACAGCGGTTTCCGCCTTGACTTCTGATATTACAAATTCTTTCATTCTTTACGTACGTATTATTATAGGTGCAAAGATAATAAAAAAAATGCTCTTATTATATATATAAGGTGAAAATTATGTTTTTTTTATGAAAGCGGCTGCAAGGCTACGGGGCGGAAATCGGTATTTTCGAACGCAGGAATCGGCATGTCTGAATGCTGAAACCTGAAAACTCAGGCGCTGAAATCTGAAAACGTTTACGTCTTTTTTCGGCAAAAAGATGCGTTGAATTTTGATTCATTTCAGTTTTTTGCGTACTTTTGCAACCAGAAAAGAAAACTGATTTTCAAAGATACAAATCATAACTACATAAAAACACAAACTGCTGAAACATTCAAAAACTCAAAAGCCTCGGCGTGATGTCGGGGCTTTTTGGCATTAAATCCCTTTAAATTAGCGGAAAATATCTATTTTTAAATGATTATTTCTCCTCTTTCTTCAAGATTTTGCTTATCTTTGCAGACATTAAAATAAATCAAACCTAAGAAGAAAATAATATGAAGCAAAAAATGAGTATCGCTGGTATTTTGTTGCTTGCAGCTTTGGGTATGCAGGCTAACAATTATACAGTGAAGTCGCCAGACGGTAAATTGGTAGTGAATGTTGCTTGTGAGGGAGGCAAGGCTTCCTACACGGTAGATTACAATGGCAAGCAGATGCTGGGAACTTCGGCGCTCGGTCTGGTTGCCAATTATGGTGATTTCTCAAAGGATCTCACCATGGGCATCCTGAAGGGTGGGGAAGTGAAGCCGCTTGCCTACAAGATGACCCGCATCAAGAAGAGTGATATCCAGAAGGATGTGGTGGATGCTACCATCGGTTTCCTCAACAGTAAGAATGATTCCATGACCCTTCATCTTCATGTAAGCAACAACGACATCGCCTACAAGTATGAGATGATCCGTCCTAAGAAGGATAATCCTAAGTCGGTGATTATATATAATGAGGTGAGCGGATTCAATTTCCCGGAGAAGACCACCACCTTCCTCTGTCCTCAGATTACTCCGATGACCGGTTGGGAGCGCACCAAGCCATCTTACGAGGAGGAATATACTCCGGATGCTCCGATGAATGTGAAGTCGAAGTTTGGTGTGGGCTATACCTTCCCATGTCTCTTCAAGGTGGGCAGCGACGGATGGGTTTTGGTCAGCGAAACCGGTGTGTCGAGCGCTTATCCAGGTTGCCGTCTTTCTGATTACGAGCCGGGCAAGGGCTATACCATCGCCTTCCCTCAGAAGGGTGAGAACAATGGCATTGGTTCCGAATATGCCGGTATCCCATTGCCGGGCGAGACTCCTTGGCGTACCATCACCGTAGGTTCTTCGCTGGCTCCTGTCGTAGAGACCACCATCCCTTACGATGTGGTTGAACCATTGTACGAGGCAAGTCAGGCTTACAAGCCATCGCGCTATACCTGGAGCTGGCTCATCTGGCAGGACAATTCCGTTAACTATGACGACCAGGTGAAGATGGTGGATGTTGCTGCTGCCCAGGGTTATGAAGCCATCTTGGTGGATGGCTGGTGGGACAAGCAGATTGGCAGAAAGCGCATCGAAGAGTTGAGCAAGTATGCCAAGAGCAAGAAGGTAAGCCTGATGCTCTGGTACAATTCCAACGGTTTCGAGAATGATGCTCCTCAGACTCCTCGTCAGATTATGAACAATTCCATCGCCCGCAAGAAGGAGATGGCTTGGATGAAGAAGATTGGCGTGGCAGGCATCAAGGTGGATTTCTTCGGTGGCGACAAGCAGGAGACGATGAAGCTCTATGAGGATATCCTCAGCGATGCCAACGATTATGGCTTGGAGGTAATCTTCCATGGTTGCACCATGCCACGTGGCTGGGAGCGTATGTATCCTAACTATGTATCGAGCGAGGCAGCTCTGGCTTCAGAGAATGTATATTTCACGGATTATCATGCCAAGAAAGAGGCCTTCGAGATGACGATGCATCCGTTCTCAAGAAATGCCGTAGCCAGCTTCGACTGGGGTGGTGTGATGATGAATAAGTATTTCTCCAAGGATAACAAGAGCCGCCACCAGCGTTATACCAGCGATGTGTTCGAGATGGCTACTGCCATCACCAACCAGAGCAGCGTAAACTGCATCTGTCTCTATCCTAACAATTTGCAGGATGTACCACAGTGGGAGTTGGATTGGCTCAAGAATGTACCAACTGCATGGGAGGATACCAAGTTTATTGCCGGTTATCCAACCAAGTATGCGGTAGTGGCTCGCAAGTCGAGTGTAGAGAATGGTTCTGGTGCAGCGCTTACTGCCGGCAGATGGTTCGTAGGCGGACTGAATGCTACAGACAAGCCTCTTGCCCTGACCCTGGATTTGCCGATGTTTGCGGGTAAGACCGTTACTTATATCACCGACCAGCCAAAGAAGAAGGGCGAGAAGTTCTTCACTTCTGTCAAGAAGGCTTTGAAGGTTGGCAAGGATGGTAAGGCAAAGGTTGTGATTCAGCCTAATGGCGGTATCATCATCGAATAATCTTCATGTTTTAGGCTTCGGTTGCCTACGTGAAAATTTTACGGGCATCGATTGCCTACGTGAAAAAGTTTTTTTTTCTCGAAAAAAGTATCAAAGTCTCATTTTTGCTTGAAAAATGTGGTTTAAATACTTGATGTATAATAAGATAATAGAAATGAGACTTCTCGAATTTTGAGCCGAGAAGTCTCATTGAAGTCTCATTGAAGTCTCATTGGCTTTTTTAGTTCATCAGTTGGTCTCTCTATGCCCTCCGGTTGGTCTGCTTGTGCCCGTCACACGGGCATCCGCAGCCCACCACGTGGGCATTGGTAGCCCGTGCGCTGGGCAACTGTTGCCCATAGAGTGGGCAATGAGTGCCCAAACGTTGGGCATGTTTTTGGGCAATATTCTTTTGCCTCTTTGCGATGTTTAAACTGGCTTTTTATAAAAGTTTAAACTGTCTTTTCTTAATGTTTTAACTGTCTTTTCTCTTATTTCGACTATCTTTAATGATACTTCTATAGTCTTTAATGATACTTCCATGATACTTCTTTCTGCTTTTTTCGAGAAGTGTCATTGGTTATAAATATCTATATATCAGTAATATAGCCTAGTGTTTTCGGTCAAAAATGAGACTATGATACTTTTTCGAGGAAAAACATTACGTGTGTGTAAAAACTGTTCTGCGACTGGATTATCAAGGAAGGGCGATAAACTTATCTGTATCCCTGCTTTGTTTCAGCAAGGAAAAGAAGAAGGGTGAAACGCAAGAAGTCTGCTGGCATCACTGCCAACAGACTTCACTTTTCACTAAACCGAACCTAAAATTCTATCTTATATTTGAAAATCATGTAAATTCTATGGAAACCTGAATAAGTCTTATTACCTTTAAAAAACTAACCTAATCTATTCTTTCTTGTATAACGCCTGCAAAATGAATTTTCTTTTCCTATTTTATTATTCAGCAATCGTCTGCTGCTCTGTAGCAGTCTGCTCTGCTGGCTGCTGTTCTGTAGTCTCCTTCTGCTCAGTAGTTTCCTGCTGGGTAGAATCCTCTGTTGTTGCTGGAGTCTCCTCTGTTGCATTCTCTTGCTGGGTAGAATCCTCTGCTGCAGCCTGTGGCTGAACAGGAGCATCTACTGCCAATGAATCTGAAGGTGCATTTGGAGCTACTGTATCAACAGGAGCAACCTGAGCGTTACTAACCATTTTGCTTGATGCAAAAACGTTGCTTACTGAAACCATAACCAAAGCTGCGATAGCTGCAAACATAAACTTCTTCATAATCTTATCTTTTTTAAATTGTTACTAATTGATGTTACTTATTTGTTTGTGGATTCATTATCGAACCCGATCATCATAGTCACAATCTGCGTGCCAAAAAGATGAGAAAAATGGCTTTATGCTGATAATCAGGTGTTTATGCGTTTTGTGCCAAAAATGAATGGTGTGGAATGTGAGGAAACTCTGTGGAAATATTCCCCAAGAAGTTGGGGAATGCATGCATAAAAAAAGGTCCCGACGGGGATGTTACTCCCCGAAGGAACCTTTCTCATATAATAGGAAATGATAAAAACCTATCTTTTAGAGATTCTTGAACTCGATGCCGTTTGCCTCTGAGTAGTCAATGGTGATTGGCTTCTCGCGACTTACTTCCTCGGCAAGAATCTTCTTGCTCAAATCGTTCAGAACGTAATCCTGGATGGCACGCTTTACCGGGCGGGCACCAAACTCTGGGTCGTAACCTACCTCGGCAAGATAACCGATGGCAGCTGGAGTCCAGCGGAGATCGAAGCCCTGAGGCTCCAACATCTTCTTGGCTCTGTTCATCTGCAACTCCACAACCTTGGCAATCTGATCCTTGGTCAATGGCTGGAAGGTGATGATGTCGTCGATACGGTTCAGGAACTCTGGACGGAAGGTCTTCTTCAGCATCTCACGGCTTGCGTTGGAAGTCATGATGATGATGGTGTTCTTGAAGTTGACTACACGCCCCTTGTTGTCGGTCAATCGGCCATCGTCCAATACCTGAAGCAGGGTGTTGAAGACATCTGGGTGTGCCTTCTCTATCTCATCGAAGAGAACCACACTGTATGGTTTGCGACGAACAGCCTCGGTCAACTGGCCACCCTCATCGTATCCTACATACCCCGGAGGCGCTCCAATCAAACGGGTGACACTGAACTTTTCCTGATACTCACTCATATCTATTCGGGTCATCATCGACTCGTCGTTGAAGAGATACTCGGCAAGTGCCTTGGCAAGCTCGGTCTTACCAACACCGGTGGTACCGAGGAAGATGAAGCTGGCGATAGGACGCTTTGGATCCTGCAAACCGGCACGGCTGCGGCGTACGGCATCACTTACGGCAGTGATTGCCTCGTCCTGACCGATGACTCTCTTGTGGAGTTCCTCCTCCAGATGGAGCAGTTTCTCACGTTCGCTCTGCATCATTCGGCTTACTGGTATTCCGGTCCAGCGGCTTACTACCTCTGCAATATCATCGGCAGTCACCTCTTCACGGATCATTGCCTCACCGCCCTGGGTGCTCTTCAGCTGCTCCTGAATCTTCTTGATATCCTCTTCAAGGGCTACCAGCTTAGAGTAGCGAATCTCGGCTACACGTTCGTAATTGCCTTCACGCTCCATGCGCTCAGCTTCGAACTTGAGGTTCTCTATCTCCTGCTTGTCTTGCTGAATTTTATTAACAAGAGCCTTTTCGCCTTCCCACTTTGCACGGAAGTCGTGCTCCTTATCCTTCAACTCGGCAATCTCCTTGTCGAGCTGCTGAATCTTAGGCTGGTCGTTCTCACGTTTAATTGCCTCACGTTCAATTTCCAACTGCTTCAAGTGACGGGTGATTTCATCCAGTTCCTCCGGCACGGAGTCACGCTCCATACGGAGCTTGGCTGCGGCTTCATCCATCAGGTCGATGGCCTTATCCGGGAGGAATCTGTCAGAGATATATCTCTCAGATAACTTGACAGCTGCTATGCAGGCATCATCCTGAATACGAACCTTGTGGTGGTTCTCATAACGCTCCTTGATACCACGAAGAATGCTGATGGCATCTACCTCGTCTGGCTCATTCACCATCACAGTCTGGAATCGGCGCTCCAGCGCCTTATCCTTCTCGAAGTACTTCTGATACTCGTTGAGGGTAGTAGCACCGATGGCTCTCAATTCACCACGAGCCAAGGCTGGCTTCAGGATGTTGGCAGCATCCATGGCACCTTCGCCACCGCCAGCACCTACCAGGGTATGAATCTCATCAATGAAGAGGATAATCTGACCGTTGGCATTGGTTACCTCCTTGATGACGCTCTTCAAACGCTCCTCGAACTCACCCTTGTATTTGGCACCGGCAACCAGTGCACCCATATCGAGCGAATAGAGCTGCTTGTTCTTCAGGTTCTCAGGTACGTCGCCACGGACGATACGCTCTGCAAGTCCCTCAACGATAGCGGTCTTACCTGTACCAGGCTCACCGATAAGGATAGGATTGTTCTTGGTGCGGCGAGAGAGAATCTGGAGCACACGGCGAATCTCTTCATCACGGCCGATTACTGGGTCGAGCTTGCCGCTGCGAGCCTGTTCTACCAGGTTCTTGGCATATTTTTCAAGACTCTGATAGTTCTCGTCGGCACTCTGGCTCTTCACGTTCTGACCCTGTCGCAAAGCCTGGATGGCTGCGGTGAGGTCCTTCTCGTTGGCACCCGCATCCTTGAGGATTCGGGCAGCGGTAGAGTTGCCTTTGAGGATAGCGAGGAGGATAGGCTCCACGCTTACGAATTCATCTCCCATCTTCTTGGCGATGTCCTCGGCGTTGATCAATATCTGGTTGGTATCGCCCGAGAGGTATGGCTGACCGGCACCCTGCACACGAGGCAGGTGCTGCATCTCCTGCTGCAGGAGCATGGCAATCTGATTGCCGTTCATGCCCAGCTTCTGGAAGATGTAGTTGGTTACATCAGGTGCCTTCTCGATGATACCACTGAGAAGATGCACCGGTTCGATGGTCTGCTGACCATTTCTCTGCGCTATGTTCACAGCGGCCTGCACCGCTTCCTGCGCCTTGATTGTAAATTTGTCGAATGTCATATCTTAATCTCCTTTCTAAGTGTTATTTGTTCTACTTCTTGTTGTCTGGCTTCAGTTCTTCCGGACTTTCAGCCTTGGATGATGCTTCAGTCTTGATGGCTTCCGGCATCGCAATCCGTGGATGCGAATAGCGTGCCCATTGCGTGTTTTTGGGCGTTTTTCTGACATTTTGTCTGTTTTTTCCTTCCTTTTTTCCTATTTGCAGAAAAGCTTCTGTCAAAATGGCTGAACCATTACTTGATTTATCGCAAATATCCTTTAAATAATGTGATAATAGGTATTAAATATTTGTGTATTTCAAATATTCTTTGTATCTTTGCAGCGTTTTTAGAAACCATATTGAATATAAAAATCGTAATATATAAAGTCAATGGCTGAAACAAAGAAGATCAAGACAGCTTTGGTGTCTGTCTTTCACAAGGATGGCTTGGACGAGTTGCTCGCCAAGTTGAATGAAGAGGGTGTTAAGTTCCTGAGCACAGGTGGTACTCAGAAGTTTATCGAATCTTTGGGTTATGAATGTGAAAAAGTTGAGGATGTCACCACATATCCATCAATCCTCGGTGGTCGTGTGAAGACTCTTCATCCAAAAATATTTGGAGGTATCTTGGCCCGTCGCGACAATGAGGGCGACCAGGAGCAGATGAAGGAGTATGAGATTCCTTCTATCGACCTCGTTATCGTGGATCTCTATCCATTTGAGCAGACTGTAGCCAGCGGCGCCAGCGATGCCGACATCATCGAGAAGATTGATATCGGCGGTATCTCCCTGATCCGTGCCGGTGCCAAGAACTTCAAGGACGTGGTTATCGTTCCTAGCAAGGCTGAGTACAGCGTGCTTCTCGACATCCTGAAGAAGAAGGGTGCTGAAACCGACATTGAGGACCGCAAGATGTTCGCAGAACGTGCATTCGGCGTAAGTTCTCACTATGATACTGCTATCCACGCTTGGTTTGCCAAGTAATAAAGAGGTAAACCTATTCATCTCGCAACTCTTCCCGCTCTTGAAAGCGAGGGCGGGAAGATGACTACAAAGGAAAGATTTTAAGCTTAAAATATTAGATTTACATTAGCAAATGGGATTTTTTTCATTTATTCAGGAAATCGCAATGGACTTGGGTACCGCCAATACTATCATTATCAGTGATGATAAGATTGTAGTGGACGAACCTTCTGTTGTTGCCCTCGACCGCCGTACCGACAAAATGATTGCTGTAGGCGAGAAGGCAAAGATGATGTACGAGAAGACTCATGACAACATCCGTACAATCCGTCCTTTGCGTGATGGCGTTATCGCCGACTTTACTGCCTGCGAGCAGATGATGCGTGGACTTATCAAGATGGTTCATACAGGAAGCCGATTGTTCTCACCTTCACTCCGTATGGTGATTGGTGTGCCTTCCGGTTCTACCGAGGTAGAGCTCCGTGCCGTACGCGACTCTGCCGAGCATGCCGACGGTCGCGACGTATATTTGATTTTTGAACCTATGGCTGCAGCTATCGGTATCGGTATCGACGTAGAGGCACCAGAAGGTAACATGATAGTTGATATAGGTGGTGGTAGCACCGAGATTGCAGTCATCTCTCTGGGTGGTATCGTATCCAACAACTCTATCCGTACTGCCGGTGACGACCTGACAGCCGACATCCAGGAGTATATGAGCCGCCAGCACAACGTGAAGGTTTCTGAGCGTATGGCTGAGCGTATCAAGATTCATGTGGGTTCTGCCCTGACAGATCTGGGAGATGAGGCTCCTGAGGACTTCATCGTTCACGGTCCTAACCGTATCACAGCGCTCCCTATGGAGGTGCCTGTATGCTATCAGGAGATTGCTCACTGTCTGGACAAGACTGTAGCCAAGATTGAGAATGCTGTACTCTCTGCTCTCGAGAATACTCCACCAGAGCTTTATGCCGACATCGTGAAGAACGGTATCTGGCTTTCAGGTGGTGGTGCTCTGCTCCGCGGTCTCGACAAGCGACTTCAGGACAAGATCAACATCCCATTCCATATCGCTGAGGATCCATTGCACAGTGTGGCTAAGGGTGCCGGTATCGCATTGAAGAATGTGGATCGTTTCTCATTCCTGATGAGATAATTTCAAGATATTTAAATTCCGCATCTGGACCACTTGTGCCCATTTGCGGAATTTTAATCATATACAGATTCATTTTTTAAAGTATGCACAACCTTTTAGAGTTTTTGCAGAAATACAACCATTGGTTTGTCTTCGTGATTCTGGAGGTGGTGAGCATGGTGCTTCTGTTCCAGTATAACAGCTACCAGGGCAGTGCGTGGTTTTCTACAGCCAATGCCGTGACGGGCAAGATCTATGAATGGGATGCCAACGTGGAGACTTTCTTCTCCCTGACCAAGGTGAACCAGGAACTTACCCAGCGGAATGCCTATCTGGAACAGCAGGTGCAGCAGCTGAGCGACAGCCTCTATGGAGTAACCAAGGATAGTGCCATCTATCACCGCGACCAGTTTGCGCTGCTTCAGAATTACCGACTCATCCCTGCCAAGGTGGTGGCCAACAGCCTGGACAAGCCGGACAACCTGATTACCATCGACAAGGGTAGCGCTGACGGCATCCATAAGGATATGGGTGTGATAAGCGGTACCGGAGTGGTGGGCATCGTGTATCTCGTGGCTCAGCATTACAGCATCGTGATACCAGTGCTCAACGTGAAGTCGAATATCAGTTGTACCATCCAGGGCAGAGGCTATTTCGGCTATCTGCGATGGAAGGGTGGCGTTTCGGAACTGGCATATCTGGAAGAGGTGCCACGCCATGCCCACTTCAAGCTGGGCGACTACGTAGTAACGAGTGGCTATTCGGCTGTGTTCCCTCCGGGAGTAAGAGTGGGCAAGATTCTGCACGTGTTTAATTCTGCTGATGGATTGTCGTATAGAGTACAGTTGAGACTTTCTACCGACTTTGCCCGTCTGCGTGATGTATGCGTCATCGATGATGCCGTGATGAAGGAACGCCTTCAGATTATGCGTGCTGCACAGGATAGTATCATGCCCGACGGCAATGCCAAAGGTAAAAATTAAAATAGTAAGAGGAGATATATAAGTAGCAATGAGTATAGATTTGATAAAACGACTCGGCATCTTCGTGGTGCTTGTGCTGGTGCAGGGATTGGTATTCAACCATATCCACTTGTTCAACTGCGCCACCCCCTTGCTGTATATTCTCATGGTGCTCCATTTCCGCAGAAACCACCCACGCTGGTCGGTGATGCTGTGGAGCTTCATGATGGGACTTTGTATCGACGTGTTTGCCAATACGCCGGGAGTAGCTGCAGCTTCGATGACCTTCATCGGACTGCTTCAGCCTTATCTTTTCGAACTCTTCGTGCCAAGAGACAGTGCCGACGACCTGGAGCCGTCCATGCGCACCATCGGTGTCGGTTCGTATGTTCTCTACACGTTGGTTATCGTACTCGTTTATAATCTGGTATTCTTTACTCTGGAGACCTTCAATTTCTTCAATTGGATGGAGTGGCTCCTCCGCATCGGTGGCGGTACAGCCATCACGATGCTGCTCATCATGGCATTGGAGAGCTTCCGCAAGGGATAGAACCTTGCTGCAAGACAGAGAACAGTAAAAGATCAAACAAAAAATTTCAGCTATATATATAATATGGTGGATTACAATCTTGATAAGCGTAAGTATGTGATTGGTGGTGTGGCTATAGCAATTGTAGTCATATACGCCATTCGTCTCTTTACGCTTCAGATTATGAGTGAGGATTATAAGAAGAATGCCGATTCCAATGCCTTCCTGAAGCAGATTGAGTTCCCTTCGCGTGGCGCCATCTACGACAGAAACGGCAAGCTGATGGTGTATAATTCGCCTTCCTATGATATCATGGTGGTGATGAAGGAGCAGGAGGGACGTCTGGATACGATGGACTTCTGCAACTCCCTGGGCATTACCAAGGAGGCTTTCGAGAAGCGAATGGAGACCATCAAGGACAGAAACAAGAATCCCGGATACTCGCGATATACCCAGCAGCTCTTCATGAGTCAGCTTTCTGACAAGGACTTCAGCGTCTTCCAGGAGAAGATGTTCCGGTTCCCGGGCTTCTATGTGCAGAAGCGAAGCGTGAGAGAATATGTCTATCCATACGCTGCCCATGTATTGGGAGATGTGGGTGAGGTTTCGCCAAGCGATATTGAGGATGATGACTACTATCAGCCTGGTGACTATATCGGTAAGCTGGGACTGGAGAAGCATTACGAGAAGGAGCTCCGAGGTACCAAGGGCGTGAAGATTATGCTTCGCGATGCCCGCGGAAGAATACAGGGAAGCTATCAGAACGGAAAACTCGACCAGCGGCCTGTTGCCGGTAAGGACCTGACGCTGGGTATCGATGTCAACCTTCAGGCTCTGGGCGAAAGACTGCTGCAGGGCAAGATAGGAAGTATCGTTGCCATTGACCCAAGAGACGGATCGGTGCTGGCGATGGTTTCATCTCCTTCCTATGATCCGCGCCGACTGGTGGGCAAGAATAGGGGAAAGATGCACAAGTGGCTGTCGCAGAATCCTTGGAAACCGCTCCTGAACCGTAGTATCATGGGACAGTATCCTCCGGGTTCTACCTTCAAGACCTCCCAGGCGCTGACCTATCTTACCGAGGGAATCATCACTCCGGGCACAGCCTTCCCATGTAATCACGGTTTCTCTTACAAAGGTCTGCATGTGGGATGTCATGGTCACCCGTCGCCTATTGCGCTGGTGGATGCCATCAGTACTTCCTGCAACGGTTACTTCTGCTGGGGACTTTATTATATGATAGGCAACAAGAAGAAGTATGGCTCGGTGCAGAATGCGATGACCGTATGGAAAGACTATATGGTGAGTATGGGATTCGGCTATAAGCTGGGCATCGATCTGCCGGGCGAGAAGAGAGGTCTGATTCCTAATGCACAGTTCTATGATAAGGCCTACAAGGGCTCCTGGAACGGATTGACCGTCATCAGTATCTCTATCGGACAGGGTGAGGTGAACCTCACTCCTCTGCAGATTGCCAATCTGGGTGCCACCATCGCCAACCGAGGCTATTACTATGTGCCTCACGTAGTGCGTAAGGTGCAGGGCGAACCGCTCGATACGCTTTATACCCGTCGTCATTACACCAAGGCTTCGAAGAGAGCTTATGACTATGTGGTGGCTGGTATGAGAAGTTCGGCACTGAAGGGTACCTGCAAGATGCTCTCCCGTTACGACTTCGAGGCTTGCGGCAAGACCGGTACGGCTCAGAACCGTGGTCACGACCACTCTGTATTCATGGGCTTTGCTCCGATGAACAATCCGAGAATCGCCATCGCCGTGTATGTGGAAAATGGTGGATGGGGTGCCGACTATGGTGTACCTATCGGAGGTTTGATGATGGAGCAGTATCTGAAAGGCAAGCTTTCTCCTGCTTCAGAAAGTCAGGCTGCCCAGATGCAGGCCCGAAGAATTGCCTACGGCTCTAGTAGCAGATAATATACTGAAGTTTCAAATCAAAACTGCAGTTTCTATCCTGAGACTGCAGTTTCAATTCATTGAATAATAAAGACAATGGCTCAATCAGATAATAAACAACCAGCTGGTATTCTCCGTTCGCTCGACTGGTGGACCATCGGCATCTATCTGGCATTGCTCTGCTTCGGCTGGATCAGTGTCTGCGGTGCCAGCTATACCTATGGCGACAACGATATCTTCAGTCTGGGTGCCCGTTCGGGTATGCAGATTATATGGATAGGTACCTCCATCGCGCTGGGCTTCGTCATCCTGATGATGGACGACCGTTTTTTCGATACTTTCGCCTACGTGATCTATGCCGTGCTGATATTGCTGCTTTTTGCCACGATATTCAATCCGCATAGCATCAAGGGTTCGCACTCCTGGCTGGTGCTGGGACCGCTGCGACTGCAGCCTGCCGAGTTCGGTAAGTTTGCTACGGCGCTGGCTGTGGCGAAGTTTATGTGCAGCTATGGATTCAATATCCATAAGATGAAGCATTTCATGGCGGCTATGGGCATCATCATTTTGCCTATGATATGTATCGTGGGACAGCGCGAGACGGGTTCGGCATTGGTATATTCCGCCTTCTTCCTGATGCTTTACCGCGAGGGAATGCCGGGTGCCATCCTCTTTACCGGAGTCTCGATGGTGGTTTACTTTGTGGTGGGTATCAAGTACGAGAACGTGACGATGTGGGATACCTACACCTCGGTGGGAAAGTTCACGGTGCTGCTGCTGGTGCAGATCTTCACGGCAGGACTGGTGAACAGCTATACGGGCAACAGGAAGCATGCTCTCATCATCCTGTGCTACTCGGTGGGCATCACGCTCATCTTTGCACTCTTCTCCACCTACATCATTCCGTTTGACATCGTATGGGTGCAGCTGCTGCTCTGTGCGGTGATGATCGGATTCCTGGTGTATCACGGTCTGAGGACCCGCTTCCGCAACTATTTCCTGATTTCGATATTCGCAATGGGAAGTATTGCCTTCTTCTACAGTGCCGATTACGTGCTGAACAACGTGATGGAACCTCACCAGCGAGTGCGTATCAACGTGCTGCTGGGATTGGACGAAGACCTGGCGGGTGCCGGATATAATGTACATCAGAGTGAGATAGCCATCGGTTCGGGTGGCTTGCAGGGAAAGGGATTCCTGAACGGAACCCAGACCAAGCTGAAGTTTGTGCCTGAGCAGGATACCGACTTCATCTTCTGTACGGTAGGAGAGGAGGAAGGATTCCTGGGTTCGGCAGGCGTGCTGCTGCTCTTCCTGATGTTGATATTGAGATTGATACATCTGGCGGAGCGACAACCTTTCAAGTTCGGACGAATATACGGCTATTGTGTGCTTTCGGTATTCCTGTTCCACCTATTTATTAATGTGGGAATGGTGCTGGGACTGACGCCGGTAATCGGTATTCCGCTTCCGTTCTTCAGTTATGGAGGCAGTTCGCTCTGGGGCTTTACCATCCTGCTTTTCATCTTCCTGCGTATTGATGCCGGAAGAAACCTGGTAAGAAGCTAGATTTTACAGCATAAAAAAAATGACCAGTGAGATACGTCTCATTGGTCATTTTTCGTTATTTTCACTCCGATGTCGCTTACACCCGGAAGAATTTCTCGCTTCATATCATGGCGGATGGCGATATGGATGGAATCGCCTCTGTTTATCTTATAGATATTGATAGGGAAGTTGTACTGATAGTAGCTGATGCCCTGTCCCTTGTTCTCGCCATGCTGGTTGATGAGCTGGCAGAGTAGGGTATCAGTCTTCTCGATACGCTTGCCCTTGTTGGCAGGGTAGATGGTCTGGTTCACGATGAGTGTCAATGCCGTAAACGGATAGGCACCTGTGGTTCTCAGACCCAGGCTCTGCCGGTAATAGCCGGTGGCAGCCATTGGAGGGATTTCGAACGATAGGGTATCGTTCTTCTCCCATCCTGCAATCGGCGTGTGGGCATATTCATCATATACCTTGGCATGATTGCAAGCGCTGAAGGCTATGGTTGCCACCAGTATGAAAACGAAATGAATCAGTCTTTTCATTTTTACTTCTTGTCCTCCTGTGGCTTGTTATTCTCGCCCTGCTGAGGCTGGTTGTTATTAGCCTGCTGAGGCTGGTTATTGTTAGCCTGCTGCGGCTGGTTATTGTTAGCCTGCTGCGGCTTGTTATTATTGCCTTGCTGCGGCTTATTGTTATTGCCCTGTTGAGGTCTGTTTCCCTGCTGGCGAGGTCCCTTGTTTCTATTATCCCTATTGCGGTTATTGCCGTTTGGCTGACGGTTATCTCCCTTCTCTGAACGGTTGCCGTTTGGCTGACGGTTCTCGTTTCTTTCCGGGCGGTTGCCGTTTGGCTGGCGGTTATCTCCCTTCTCTGAACGGTTCGCATTGCGGTTTTTGTTCTTCTTCTTTTTCTTCGCCTTGTCGAATCGGCTGAGATCAGACTCATTGAGCAGGTCGATACTCTTGGAAGTTTCCTTCATCTTGCCATTCTCCATCAGGCTGAGCGGTTTCTCGCCCTGTTTATTCATCTCAATGATTTCCTTGGCACGTTCTGCTGTGATGGTCTCCAGGTTGGAAGCCATGTTCTTGTCAGAAGAGTAGGTGATGAGTCCGGCAAGGATGTCTACCTTGAACTGATGGAACTCGCCGTCGGCAGTCTGAAGCACGGCATCCTTAGGTGGCATCTTTCGGCTTGCCTCTACATAGTTATCTACCTCGTAGTTGAGGCAGCACTTCAGTTTGGCGCACATGCCAGCCAACTTCTGAGGGTTGAGCGAGATGTCCTGGTAGCGTGCAGCATTGGTGCTCACACTTACGAAGTTCTTCATCCAGGTAGCGCAGCAGAGCTCTCTGCCGCAAGGACCGGTACCGCCGATACGGCCAGCCTCCTGACGTGCACCAATCTGCTTCATCTCGATACGGACATGGAAGGTATCGGCAAGTACCTTGATGAGCTGGCGGAAATCTACACGCTCATCAGCGATATAGTAGAAGATGGCCTTGTTGCCATCGCCCTGATACTCCACGTCGCCGATTTTCATCTTCAGGCCCAGGTCCTTGGCTATCTGACGGCTCTGGATCATAGTGTCGTGTTCGCGGCTCTTGGCTTCCTTTGCCTTGTCGAGGTCCACCTGCTTGGCAAGTCGGTAGATGCGCTTGATGTCATCCTGTGACTTGAGGTTTGCCTTCTTGATCTGCAGTTTTACCAGTCGGCCGGTTAATGTTACTACACCCACGTCATGACCCGGGTTAGCCTCTACAGCCACGATGTCGCCCTTCTTGAGGTCTAGGTTGTTAACATTGTGATAATATCCCTTTCGGGTATTTTTAAATTGCACTTCCACCAGGTCGGTGCTCTCTGCGTTTCCTGGCACATCGGCTAGCCAGTCGTATGTGTTGAGCTGTCGGTCCTGACGCCCCACAGCCTTGCAGCATAGACCTCTATCGCAGCCATTCCACATTTTGAATTTCATATTTTTATAATCCACGATGTATTCTATTTATTATTTATTGATTAATATATATTGCCCTTTCGGGGGATGTATTTTCTTTATTTTCTGATGAGCAGAACGATATTCTTCAGCGCCAGGTCGAAGAACACGATTTTCGGGTTGGCATTCTGGGCGATGAATCGCTTGCTTTCCTCGAAGAGATTGGAGATGTCGATGATATTCGCCTCGTTGATGAATCGGGCGAAGTTCCTGGCGAAATTCTCCTCCTCCTGTGTCATATAACTGAGTTCCGGCTGACGGAAATTATACATGAAACTCTCGCGTAGCATGTGCATGAAGTAATCGAGCATTCGCTTCTGCTTCTCTCTGCCGAAGGTGGCAACCACCTCGCTCCACTTCTTCAAATCGTGGATGTTGCGCATATAGGAGAGGCGCATCAGCATGATGAACATATCCAGATGCTGGCGGTTTTCATTGCCAGAGTCCAGCTCCTCCAAAGCATGGTTCCAGTTGCCGTTGGCGATTCGGGCGATGCGGTGGGCTGATTCTGCATCCAGCGCTCTTCGTTCTATGAGCGCTTTCTCCACCTCGGAAGTTTCAATCTTCTTCATGTCGATACGCTGTGCACGGCTTCTGATGGTTTCGAGCAGGAGTTCCGGCTGTTCGCTTACCAGGAGGAAGAGTGTCTGATGAGGCGGCTCTTCCAGCAGTTTCAATATCTTGTTGGCACTCGTGAGGTTCATACGCTCCGGCAACCATATCAGACTGATCTTGTATCCGCCCTGACTCGACATCATGCTCAGTTCTCTCGAAAGATTGTCGGTCTCATCGGCGGTGATGATTGCCTGCTTGTTGAAGTCGGTATCAGTCTTGCCCATGCGTTGCATCCAGTCGCTGATCAGCACATACGGACCTTCCTGGAGGAGCATCTCACGCCATTCTTTCATAAAGTCGAGACTTACGGGCGTATGGTCGCCGCTCATCTCGGATGTCTTGATGGTAGGGAAGGTGAAGTGCAGGTCGGGATGCTCCCATTTTCTCAGCATCGGGGAATCGCCCAGCAGATAACTGGCAAAAGCCAGCGCCACTGCCAGTTTTCCACAACCTTGTGGACCGCAGAACATCAGTGCATGGGGCACACGATTCTCCTGAACCATCTCCATCAGACGGTTCCATATATCTTGCTGACCTATCACTTCACTATTTAACATTGAACTTTGAACTTTAAAATAAAATTTTAGCTATCTGTTTCACGCTATCCACCGCCGAAACGGTGAAGAAATGGATATGATTGTATCCGTGATCGAAGAGATCTTTCACCTGGGCAGTCGTCCACTCGATACCGAGCGCCTTGGCATCTTCATCGCTCTTGCACTTCAAAACCTCCTGCGCCAGAGCTTCCGGGATGTCGCAATGGAAGGTCTTTGGTACCATGGTGAGCTGACTCAGCTTGGCGAATGGCTTCAGCGCCGGAACGATAGGGATGGTGATGCCCATCTGGCGAGCCTTCTCTACGAAAGCATAGAATTTCTCGTTGTCGTAGAAGAGCTGGGTGATGGCATAGTCAGCGCCCAACTGCTGCTTCTCCAGGAGATGCTGCATATCCATCTCCAGATTGGGAGCCTCTTCGTGCTTCTCCGGATAGCAGGCTACGCCACAGCAGAATTTATCACCCGGATGCTTGATCGGGGTGCCGTCGAAGAAGAAACCGTCGTTAAACTGGTTTACTTGTTTCAGCAGGTCGGTGGCATTGGAATGACCGTTTTCTGTTGGAGTAAACTGTCGGTCTTCCTTCGCCTTGTCGCCTCTCAGCACAAGGATATTGCTGATGCCCAGAAACTGGAGATCGAGCAATTCGTATTCGATGTCTTCCTTCGTGGCACCGCTACAGATGACGTGAGGGATGACAGGGATGTCGTACTTGTTCTGGATTGCGCCTGCGATGGCAACGGTGCCAGGGCGGCGACGCACACGCTGACGAGTGAGGAGACCATTTTCCAGTTCCTTGTAAACATACTCGCTGTGGTGTGTGGTAATGTTGATAAACCGTGGGTCGAAGTCCTTGAGGCTGTCGATGGTGCGGAAGAGAGCCGCAGTGCCATTACCCTTGAGAGGTGGCAAAACCTCGAAAGAGAAGCCTCTTTTGTCGCCCTTCTGATGTAAGAATTCTGCGATGTTCATATTACGTAATATCTATGTTCTCTTATTTTGGTTGCAAATTTACAAAAAAAATAGGGGAAATGTGCAGATTATGCGTATTATTTTAAAATAAACAGATAAAAATATAAAAATAAACAAATAACCTATAGTAAAATGGAACAACAACAAACGGGCTCTAAGGCCTATCTTTTCTCGATTGTGATGGTCGCCGTATTGGGTGGCTTGCTTTTCGGTTACGATACCGCTGTGATATCAGGTGCCGAGAAGGGTTTGCAGGCATTCTTCAAGGGTGCCGGTGATTTCGAATACACCGATGTGATGCACGGATTCACTTCTTCCAGTGCGCTGATCGGCTGTATCATCGGTAGTTCGCTTTCCGGTCTTTTCGCCAGCAGGCTGGGTCGCAAGCGCTCGCTCATCTTTGCGGGTGTCTGCTTCTTCCTTTCTGCCTGGGGATCTATGGAACCGGAATCTTATCTCCTGCCTCAGGGACATGCCGACTGGACGTTGCTGGTGGTATTCAACTTCTATCGTGTGCTGGGTGGTATTGGTGTAGGTATGGCTTCAGCCATCTGTCCGATGTATATCGGCGAAATCGCTCCGAGCAATATGCGCGGTATGTTGGTGAGCTGCAATCAGTTTGCCATCATCTTCGGTCAGCTGGTGGTTTACTTCGTCAATTTCATCATCATGGGTTCCCATGCCAATCCTATCTATGATGCTGCGGGTGCCATCGCCAATATGGTGGATGCGCAGTGGACCATCGAGACGGGTTGGAGATATATGTTTGGTAGCGAGATGGTTCCGGCAGGACTGTTCACCTTCCTGATCTGCTTCGTACCTGAGACTCCTCGTTATCTCGTGATGATTGGACTGGATGAGAAGGCATACGGCGTGCTTGCCAAGATCAATGGTTCTGAGAAGGCACGTGAGATTATCCACGATATCAAGAATACGGTGACCGTGAAGACCGAGAAGCTCTTCTCTTATGGCTTTATGTGTATCTTTGTGGGCGTGATGCTTTCTGTATTCCAGCAGGCAGTGGGTATCAATGCGGTGCTCTATTATGCGCCTCGTATCTTCCAGGATATGGGAATGGGCAATCCGATGGTTCAGACCGTCATTATGGGTATTGTGAATATCTCGTTTACGCTGGTAGCCGTCTTTACGGTAGAGAAGCTGGGTCGTAAGCCATTGCTTATCTTTGGTTCCATCGGCATGGCAGCAGGAGCCTTGGGCGTAGCCTTGACCTTTGGAAATGAAGCCTTGAGTACGGTTACCATGCTGAGTATCATGGTATATAGTGCCAGCTTTATGTTCTCCTGGGGACCTATTGCCTGGGTGCTTATCGCCGAGCTTTTCCCGAATACCATCCGTGGTGCGGCTGTGGCGATTGCCGTAGCTTTCCAGTGGATATTCAACTTCATCGTCAGCTCTACCTTCGTACCGATGTTCAATATGCACCTGACTCCTGGCGATGATTTCGGTCATTGGTTTACCTATGGTCTGTATGGTGCCATCTGTATCGTTGCAGCTTTCTTCGTATGGAAGCTGGTACCTGAAACCAAGGGCAAGAGCTTGGAGGATATGAGTAAGCTCTGGAAGAAAGATTAGGATACTGAAATATAGGATAAAAAAAGTAAGGCGCGATAGCAGGATAGCTATCGCGCCTTTTTATGTAGTTTTCACGCTGAGTGATAAATTCAGACCATATATTTGTAAGTTGTTTGTATTTAAAAGAGTATTAACTTAATTTCTTGAATTTGAATTAGAATCACAGTGTGATTCTTTTTATTTCTTGAATGACAGAAGCATGGTGTATGGTACAGAACCGTATGTACCTACAGATGTCTTGAATGCGTCAGTCACCATTTCTGTGCCATTATAGATAGCGCCTGGTGTGAGATAGAGCAGGAAATTCTGTTTGCTCTTGTCAATTCCAGCAGCAGCATATCCATTGAGAGCATAGAATGCCAAAGTATAATTGTTGTTCTGCTCATCCTTGAAAGTGATGTTGTTTGTTGCTGTATAGAAGAAAGGAGTTGTTGCGTCCATAGAGTAAAGCTTTCCAGACAAAGTCTGATTTTGTACTTCTGAAATCAACTTGCTGTATTTCTCGTTCTTCACATACTTAGCCAACAACCTAACAGGGAAGTTGCTGATAAGATAAGTACTGTCTGATGGATTGATAGTGATGTTGGTAACAAAACTGTCCTTCTCCTGGATATTGTTGCTTTTATCAGCAGGGAAGAGGATACCGCACTGGTGAGAACCGCCTACGGTCAACATCATGTTATAGGCTTCCTGCTTGGTTGGACGCTGGAAACCGTTGTCACTGCTTGAGTTACAAGAGGTGAATGACATAGCTGCAAAGAGTACAGCCAGGATTGAGAATAATGTAATTTTCTTCATTGTCTTATGAAATTTTATTTTGTTATTTTTGTCTTATGAAATTTTATTTTATTCTAATTTTTTGTTTCTATGGGGGAATCTTTCCGGCACCTTAGGGTATCCGAGGGCTTTTTTGCCCTACATTCCATTATATAAAACGCAGAAAAGCAAGAATCTTGCATCTGTTTTTAGTTAATGAGAGTTAAAAGAATCTTCTCCCGCAGTTTTCTAAAGCTTTTGCCCTTTCAGGGCGCAAGTTTGCTTGCTGCTTATCCCCAGGGTGTTGCCCTGGGCTAGGAGCTTTTGCCCTTTCAGGGCGCAGATTTTCTCCATTCGGTCTGCTGGAGTTAGCAGGTTTGCTCCACACGCCCTGAAAGGGCAGAAGCTCACAGCCTAGGGCATCGCCCTGGGTAGTTTCGTATGTGGACTGTCGCCCTGTAAGGGCAAAAGCTTTCTATTTCCCGAACCATACGAAAAAAGGACTTCCCTTAACGGAAAGTCCTTTTCTGAGACTGTGACTCGCATGGGGCTCGAACCCATGACCCCAACATTAAAAGTGTTGTGCTCTACCAGCTGAGCTAGCGAGTCAATCTCTAACTTTATGTTCAAAAGCGAGTGCAAAGGTACGACTATTTTTTGAAATCACCAAATATTTAGTCGTTTTTTTATTGTTTTTCTTCTATTTTACCCGTTTCAGTGGCAGTTTCCGGTAGATCCGGCCCTAATTTCTCTTCATATTGCGGCTTTTCTCTCGTTACATACCGCTGCCAATAAGCTATGAGAAGGGTGGTGAGCGGAAGGGCAACAATCAGCCCCAGGAAGCCCAGCAGAGCTCCCCATATCGAAAGACTCAGGAGCAGGATGGCTGGGTTCAGGCCCATCGCCTTGCCCATGATCTTCGGCGTAACCACCATATCCGTAATCACCTGCACTACGCAGAATACCAATACCGCCAGTCCGAAGACTACCCAGAAGTTCTGTCCCGTATCTGCCGCCTTGAGCATTGCCAGGAATGCCGTAGGAATGAGGGCAAAGGTATGAAGATACGGTACCAGGTCCATGATGCCGATCAGAATGCCCAGACCTATCGCCATCGGGAAACCGATGATGGTGAAGCCGATGCAGAACATGATGCCCATACAGAGCGCCACCATTCCCTGGCCTCGGATATAGTTGTTGAGCTCGCGCTCTACATCCTTCATCAGTGCCGACCAGAACGGACGGTTCTTCTTCGGGAAGATGCGCACCCAGTTGGCTGTCAGGGTTTCGTAATCGAGCAGGATGAAGAACATATATAATAAGGTAATCATGGATGCCACGATACTCATCAGCACGGTTGCCGTCTGGCTCACTACCGAGAAAACCTTCGGCATCGTGGTCTTCAGGGCATCGCTGAAGTCCTTGCTCTTCAAGAATCGTTCTATGGTGGTCTGGTTGTCCTGCAGCCACTCCTTGATCAGCATCGTGAGATTGTTGGTATGGGTGGTTTGATGAACCCATCGGGTCAACACTTCTCCCAGTTTGTCAAACTGGTCGATCATCGGTGGGATGATGAGCCAGATGACACCCCCCACGATGGCAATCGCAGCTCCCATTGCCAGAAGAATGGAGATGGCACGAACCTTGACATGGAGTTTATTCTCGATGAACTTCACGACGGGATAGAGCAGGTATGCGAAAAACCATGCTATAAAGAAAGGAAGCAGTACCTCACTCAGATAGTTGGTGATGTAGAGTACTGCAATGACGAGGGTAACGATACCAGCCCATCTGATGAACTTGTCGAATGTAATCTCCTTACTCATTTACTTTGAACTTTGAATTTTGATACTTTCATCTATTTCTCCTGGCTGATGGCTTTCTGGTAGCAGTCTCTGCAGAGCGGCTCGTATTCATCCTGCTCCCCCAGGAGCACGCGCTTGTCGTTAGCCACCAGTCGATGGCTGACGTATGCCAGTGCACCGCACTTCACGCAGATGGCGTGCACCTTGGTCACCTCGTCGGCGATGGCACAGAGCGCAGGAATCGGACCGAAGGGAACACCCTTGAAATCCATATCCAGCCCCGCCACGATGACGCGTACGCCGCGGTTGGCGAGTTCGTTGCAGACCTCCACCAATCCATTGTCCAGGAACTGAGCCTCGTCGATACCGACCACGTCGATATCCGAAGCCAATAGCAATATCGATCCGGAAGATTCAATAGGAGTAGATCGGATAGAATTCTGGTCATGGCTCACTACATTGTCTTCGGAGTAGCGCGTATCTATCGCCGGCTTGAAGATTTCCACCTTCTGTCTGGCGAAGCTGGCACGCTTCATTCTTCGGATCAGTTCCTCGGTTTTTCCGGAGAACATCGATCCGCACACCACTTCAATTCTTCCGGGACGGTGTGCCTCCCCATTCAGTATTTCAGTCATTTCGGGGACAAAATTACTAATAAGGTTTTAAAAAATGCAAAGATACGCAGTTTTTTTTTGCTATGAAAGATTAATTAACTACATTTGTACCCACTTATGGGCATATTATATATCGTACCGACTCCAGTAGGCAATATGGAGGACATGACAATGCGAGCCATCCGGGTCTTGAAAGAGGCGGATATGGTGCTCGCTGAGGACACTCGGACATCGAGCGTCCTGCTTAAGCATTTCGATATTAAAAATCGATTAGTGGCGCATCATAAGTTTAATGAGCATGGCACATCGGCTGGCATCGTAGAGCGATTGAAGGCTGGTGAGACCATCGCCTTGATCAGTGATGCAGGAACCCCAGGCATCAGCGACCCTGGTTTCTATCTGGCTCGTGAGGCTGCGAAAGCAGGCATCACCGTGCAGACCCTTCCGGGACCTACGGCTTGTATCCCAGCCATCGTGTCGTCCGGATTACCTTGCGACAGATTCTGCTTCGAGGGATTCATCCCGCAGAAGAAGGGCAGACAAACCTATCTGGAATCGCTCAAGGATGAGGTGCGCACCATGATCTTCTACGAGTCACCCTATAGAGTGGTGAAGACCTTGCAGCAGTTTGCCGAGGTTTTTGGAGAAGACAGACAGGTGAGCTGCTGCCGTGAAATCTCGAAGCTGCATGAGGAAAGTGTGCGTGGAAGCCTTGCCGAGGTGATCGCCCACTTCCAGGAGACGGAACCGCGCGGCGAGTTCGTCATCGTGCTGGCGGGTAAGGATCCCAAGCAGCTGAAGGAGGAATTGAAGGAAAAGCGACGCGAAGAGCGTAAGAATAATAAATAAAGAAAGTATTAATCATAAAATTAACAAAAAGGAGAAGGATTATGAAAAAGCTATTAATGATGGCGTGCCTCGCAGCCTTTGTTTTAACTGGATGTAACGACGGCAAGAACAATGCCGCTAACAATGCGGCTCAAGCAGATTCGCTCAACAGTATCATTGCGCAGAAGGATAGCGAACTGAATGATATGCTGGGTACTCTGAATGAGATTGAGGATGGTCTCAACCAGATCAATGAGGCTGAGAACCGCGTGGTGCTCTTGAAGAATGGCGAGGGTGCCACCAAGAGACAGAAACTCAAGGAGGATGTGCAGTTCATCGCTACTCGCATGAAGCAGAACAAGGAGCTCCTTGCCAAGTTGCAGAAGCAGTTGGCTAACAGCTCTATCCAGGGCGACCAGCTCAAGAAGACTATCGAGAACCTGCAGAAGCAGCTGGTTGAGAAGGAGAAGCAGCTCCAGGCACTCCGTGAGGAGTTGGATAGCAAGGATATCCACATTGCAGCTCTTGATGAGACGATCAACAACTTGAACACCAAGACCAGCAACCTTACCAAGGAAAGCAGTAAGAAGACTGAGGTGATCAATGCTCAGGATAAGCAGCTCAACACTGCATGGTATGTATTCGGTACCAAGAAGGAGCTGAAGAACCAGCACATCATGGAGAATGGCAAGGTTATGACCGGTAACTTCAACAAGAGCTACTTTACAAAGGTAGATATCCGTGAGGTTTCTGAGATCAAGCTCTACTCTAAGTCAGCCAAGTTGCTCACTACTCATCCTTCAAGCTCTTATACTCTGGTTCGTGATGCCAACAAGCAATATACGCTCCGCATCACCAACTCTCAGATTTTCTGGAGCACCAGCAAGTACCTGGTTGTTCTCGTGAAGTAATGATTATCTCTTTCTCTGAAAGAAATCCTGCATGAGTGCGCGGCACTCATCTTCCAATACGCCCGATGTAACTGTTGTCTTAGGATGCAGTGCATCGGGCGCATATTTTGTATAGCCCCTTTTTTCATCTCCGGCACCATACACCACGCGGCTGATCTGCGACCATCCCAAGGCTCCGGCGCACATCACGCACGGCTCTACGGTGACATAGAGGGTACAGTCTTTCAGGTATTTTCCGCCCAGCATGTTCGCTCCGGATGTAATTGCCTGCATCTCGGCATGGGCGGTAACATCGGTAAGCATCTCCGTAAGATTGTGGGCTCTCGAGATGATGCGGTCCCTGCAAACGATGACGGCACCTACCGGAATCTCGTCTTCGTCGAATGCCGCCTGCGCCTCCATCAGCGCACGGCGCATATATTCTTCGTCTTTTTTCAGATTGTCTTCCATATTTCTATTCTTTATGATTTCTCTTTTTTTATTTTTGTGCAAAAATACATAAAAAACTTTGATGGATGAAAGAAAAGTATTATTTTTGCATAGTAATAGTGCCTTTTGGGCGGAAAATGATGCCGCCAGAGGTAAACTAAAGAGAATAATCTATGGCTGAACATAATGATTTGGGCAAATGGGGAGAAGATGAGGCTGCGCTCTATCTGGAAGATGAGGGCTATACCATCATAGATCGTGACTGGAGGCTAGGCCGCCGCGACCTGGATATCCTTGCCTATACTCCCGATGGCAACACCCTGGTGGTGGTAGAGGTGAAGACCCGCACCGGCGAGGAATACCAGCAGCCCGAAGAGGCTGTCACTCCCGGCAAGATGAGGAATCTTGCCATAGCTGCCAATGCCTATGTCAAGGAATGCCAGGTGGACAAAGAGTTGCGCTTCGATGTCATCTCCATCGTGGGAAGCGAACATCAGGTGAAGAGTCTGCAGCATCTCAAGGATGCCTTCAATCCGATGCTGATCCTTTGAGGCAGATGCTTACATATATATAATAAGGTGAAAATGGAAACAAAGATCATAAGAATGCAGGAAGTGGATTCTACGAATACCTTCCTGAAGGGAATGAAAACCTGCGAGGATGATACACTCATCGTGGCTGTAGCCGATTATCAGACGGCAGGCAGGGGACAGGGCACGCATACCTGGGAGAGCGAACCGGGCAAGAACCTCCTGTTCAGTTTGCTGATGACTCCTACCTGGGTGCCCGTACGCCAGCAGTTCCTGCTCTCAGAGGCAGGAGCCCTAGCCGTCAAGGATGCCCTGGATACCTATACCGACGGCATTACGCTGAAATGGCCGAACGATGTATATTGGAACGACAGGAAGATCAGTGGCACGCTGATAGAGACCTCTATCGATTCCAAGGGCATCAAGCGATGCATCTTCGGTACCGGGGTGAACATCAATCAGACCGAGTTCCACAGCGATGCGCCCAATCCGGTATCCCTGGCTCAGATTCTGGGTCACGAGGTGGATAGGGAAGAGGTGCTGCAGAAGATCATCGAGGCATTCAAGAAGTATTATGAGCTGCTCCGCCGTGCCGACTATATGGATGTTTCGGGCATCTATCATCTCTCGCTCTACCGCCGCAAGGGATTCCACTGGTACGAGGATGCCGACGGAAAGTTCGAGGGTGCCTTCGTGGAGGTGGAAGATGACGGCCATCTCATCCTTCACGACAGGAAGGGAATGATCCGGTCGTATGCCTTCGGCGAAATCAGGTTCCTGATTCCTTCAGCAAATATGAAACAATAAACATTAAACAAGATATTTATGGCAAAGTTTAAAAGAATTCTTTTGAAGTTGAGCGGTGAGAGCCTGATGGGCAAGCAGAGCTTCGGCATCGACCCTGAGCGCTTGAGTGATTATGCTAAGCAGATTAAGGAAGTTCACGAGATGGGCGTGCAGATTGGTATCGTGATCGGTGGTGGTAACATTTTCCGTGGATTGAGCGGAAGCCAGAAGGGATTCGACCGTGTGAAGGGCGACCAGATGGGCATGTGTGCCACCGTCATCAACTCTCTCGCCCTGAGCAGTGCCCTCGGTGCACTGGGCGTGAAGAACAAGGTGCTTACAGCTATCCGCATGGAGCCTATCGGTGAGTTCTACACCAAGTGGAAGGCAATCGAGGCAATGGAAGACGGCTACATCTGCATCTTCTCTGCAGGTACAGGAAGCCCATACTTCACTACCGATACAGGTTCATCTCTCCGTGGTATCGAGATTGAGGCAGACGTGATGCTCAAGGGTACCCGTGTGGACGGCATCTATACCGCCGACCCAGAGAAGGATCCTACCGCTACCAAGTTCAAGGACATCACTTATGATGAAATCTACACCAAGGGCTTGAAGGTGATGGACCTCACGGCTACTACCATGTGCAAGGAGAACAACCTTCCTATCTACGTATTCAATATGGATGTAGTAGGCAACCTGAAGAAGGTGATGGAAGGTGAAGAGATTGGTACACTCGTACACAACTAATCATCAGAGATCATATAAAAAAATAAGGCTTACTTCCCGCCGGAAGTAAGCCTTTGTTATTCCTTAATCTTTTTATCTTTGTTAGAAAGCTGATGCCTATACTAACAATTAACGCCTTTCCTTGAAAAGGAAATGACAAAACCTATATTTTTATTTTTTCTTCAAAAACATGATCCAGGAGAGCAGTACGTACATCAGGATGATAGGCCACCATCCCTCCAGGAATCCTCTTGCTCCTTCGGCAGCCACAGATACCGCAAGAACGGCGATGGCGAAACCGGCAAAGCAATACTTCACCTCGTTGCCCTTGAACGACCACTGCTTGAACTTCAGGGCGAACAGCGGCAACTCGCATACCAGCAGGAAGCTGGTGATGAAAATCAGCGCCAGCACGAGATATATCGACCAGCTCTGGTTGGTAATCCAGCTGGGGCTGCTTACTACCAGCGAACCCCAGAACAGCGCATTGGCTGGCGTAGGTACGCCGATGAAAGAGGTAGTCTGGCGCTCATCCAGGTTGAACTTCGCCAGTCTCAGGGCAGAGAAAGCTGCGATGATGAAGGCTACGTATGGCAACCAGGGGCGCAAAGGCTCCAGAAACTCCGGATACTCCATGACGAAGAGTTGTGAGAATACGATGGTGGCGGGTGCTACGCCAAAGGTCACATCGTCGGCAAGCGAGTCCAGCTCCTTGCCGATAGGCGATGAAACGTGCAGCAAGCGGGCGCTCATACCATCGAAAAAGTCAAAAACAGCTCCAATGATAATCCACAACAGTGCCATTTCGGGATTTCCCCCGAAGGCAAACGATGTAGCGATGCAGCCTGAGATGAGGTTGCAGCAGGTAATCGTGTTTGGAATATGCTTCTTAATACTCATTTTTTCTTATTTCAGTTTTGCTATGATTGTCTGATCACCTGTGGTTGACTGTCCCATCTTCACGCATACTTCCGTGCCGAGAGGCAGATACACATCCACTCGTGAACCCAGTTTGATGAATCCGAGATGCTCATCGATGTAGCACTCTTCTCCCTCCTTGGCATAGGTTACGATGCGGCGGGCTACGGCACCGGCAATCTGTCGGCACAATACATCCACACCCTCAGGGGTAGTGATCATCGTGTCGGCGTGCTCGTTCTCCTCGCTCGCCTTAGGCAGCCATGCCTTCAGGAACTTTCCGTCCTCGTGCTTCACGAACTTCACCTTGCCATCCACCGGAAACCAGTTGGCATGTACGTTCCAGAGGCTCATGAAGATGGAAATCATCAGTCGCTTATCATTAAAGTAAGGTGCATTCTCCACTTCCTCTATCACCACGATCTTGCCGTCGGCAGGAGCTACCACGAGTTTCTCGGTATCTTCCACGTTCAGGAATCTGATCGGGCATCGGTAGAAGTTGAGCACGATACCATATACCACACCGAAGACCACAAGGAATGCCCAGAAAGGTATCTTGTTGTCAAAGGCCATCCACAGTACTGCTGCGATAGCCACCAGTGCTATACCGCCGAACACCAGCTGGTCGGTGCCTTCACGGTGAATTCTTATCTTTTTTAGTTTCTTTATTTTTTGTCCCATGAGAAAGGTTTACGTTTTTGTTTCTGGTGCAAAGGTACGGCATTTTTATGGTTTTTGCAAATTTTTCTCCCATTTCTTTTGGCAATATCAACTTTTAGCAGTAACTTTGTTCTCAAATTACGAATTTTAACGCAAAAAATGGAAGATTTTGTTCATTTACATGTCCATACACAGTATTCCATCCTCGACGGCCAGTCCAAGATTCCACGTCTGGTGGACAAGGCCATCAAGGATGGTATGAAGGGTATGGCAGTAACCGATCATGGTGTGATGTTCGGCATCAAGGAGCTGGTTGACTATTGCGGAAAGGTCAACAAAGACCGCAAGAAGGAGGGACTCGAACCCTTCAAGCCCATCATCGGTTGCGAGATGTATGTGGCACGACGCACCAAGGGCGACCGCGAGAAGGACAAGGGCGATATGAGTGGTTACCACCTCATCGTGCTCGCCAAGAACTATAACGGATACAAGAACCTCATCAAGCTGGTGAGCAATTCGTGGGTGGATGGATACTACATGCGCCCTCGAACCGACCGTGCCGACCTGGAGAAGTATCACGAAGACCTCATCGTCTGCTCGGCATGTATCGCCGGCGAGGTGCCAGCCAAGATCCTGAAGGGCGATATCGCCGGAGCACGTGAAGCCTGCGAGTGGTATCACAATCTCTTCGGCGATGACTATTACCTGGAGCTGCAGCGCCACAAGGTGCCCGATGATCCGAGCCTGCTCGCCAACCGCGAGGCTTACGAACTGCAGCAGAAGGCGAACAAGGTGCTCATCGAGTTTGCCAGGGAATACGGCATCAAGCTCGTATGCACCAACGACTGCCACTTCGAGGACAAGGAGACTGCCGAGGCGCACGACCATCTGCTCTGCATCGCCACCGGCAAGGACCTGGACGATCCTAACCGCATGCGCTATTCCAAGCAGGAGTGGTTCAAGACCCGCGAGGAAATGAACGAAGTGTTCGCTGATGTGCCCGAGGCGCTCTCGAATACCCTCGAAGTATTGGATAAGGTGGAAATCTACAGCATCGACCATGGTCCTATCATGCCGTTCTTCCCCATTCCGGAGAGTTTCGGTACAGAGGAGCAGCTGCGCCAGAAGGTATCGGAAGAAGACCTCTACAGGGAGTTTACCACTGATGAAAATGGAGAGAACCAGCTGTCGCCCGAGGAAGGTCAGAAGGTAATCGACCGTCTGGGCGGCTACGACAAGATATACCGCATCAAGTTTGAGGCAGAATACCTGCGCCACCTCGCCTACGAGGGAGCCAGGAAGCTTTATGGCGATCCGCTGCCCGAGAATGTGGATGAGCACGTGAACTTCGAGCTACACGTGATGAAGACCATGGGTTTCCCGGGCTACTTCCTCATCGTGTCCGACTTCATCAGGGCGGCACGCGAAGAGCTGGGCGTGATGGTGGGTCCGGGCCGTGGATCAGCGGCAGGTTCCGTAGTGGCATATTGCCTGGGAATCACCAAGATCGACCCTCTGAAGTACGACCTGCTGTTTGAGCGTTTCCTGAACCCGGACCGTGTGAACCTGCCTGATATCGATACCGACTTCGATGACGACGGCCGAGGCAAGGTATTACGCTGGGTAATGGATAAGTACGGTCACGAGAACTGTGCCCACATTATTACATACGGTTCGATGGCCACCAAGAACTCCATCAAGGATGTGGCGCGCGTAGAGAAGCTGCCTTTGGACAAGGCGAATGCACTCTGCAAGGCGATTCCCGACCGTCTGCCCGACGGAGCGAAGATGAACCTTGCCAACGCCATCAAATATACCCCGGAGCTGAAGGAGGCAGAATACTCCAGCGACCCCCGCGAGAGCAATACCATCAAGTATGCCCGCATGCTCGAGGGCACCATCCGCGGTACGGGTATCCATGCCTGCGGATTCATCATCTGCCGCGACCCTATCAGCAACTGGGTGCCTGTATCTACCGCCGATGACCCTGATTTCCCGGGACTGAAGACGGCAGTAACCCAGTACGACGGTCACGTGATCGAGACCACCGGACTCATCAAGATGGACTTCCTGGGTCTGAAGACCCTCTCCGAGATGAAGGAGGCGTGCAAGGTAATCAAGCAGACCACGGGCGATGTCGTAGATCTCGATACCATCCCTATCGATGATGAGCTTACCTATCAGCTCTACCAGCGCGGCCAGACCATCGGAACCTTCCAGTTCGAGTCGCCGGGTATGCAGAAGTATCTCCGTGAGCTGAAGCCTACGGTATTCGAGGACCTCATCGCCATGAACGCCCTCTACCGTCCGGGACCTATGGATTACATCCCCGACTTCATCGCCCGCAAGAACGGTCAGCAGGCCATCACCTATGATATCCCTTGCATGGAGAAATACCTCAAGGATACCTACGGCATCACGGTGTATCAGGAGCAGGTGATGCTCCTTTCCCGCCAGCTGGCAAGCTTCACCCGAGGCGAGTCGGATGCCCTCCGTAAGGCGATGGGTAAGAAGAAGAAGGCTATCGTAGATGCGATGAAGCCGAAGTTCATCAAGCAGGGACAGGAGAACGGCCACGATCCGGCTGTGCTCGAGAAAATCTGGGGCGACTGGGAGAAGTTTGCCTCCTACGCCTTCAACAAGTCGCACGCCACCTGCTATTCCTGGGTAGCCTATCAGACTGCCTATCTCAAGGCACATTATCCAGCCGAATACATGGCAGCGCTGATGACCCGCCGCTTTGCGCAGATCACCGAGATTACCAAGCTGATGGAGGAGTGCCAGTCGATGGACATCAAGACCCTGGGACCGGATGTAAACGAGAGTTACCGTGCCTTCGGTGTGAACGAGCATGGCGAGATACGCTTCGGACTCTCCGCCATCAAGGGAATGGGAACTCCTGCCGCCGATGCCATCGTGGCAGAGCGCCTGAAGAACGGCCCTTATAAGAACATCTTCGATTTTGCCGAGCGCGTGGATTTCTCCAATGTCAACCGCAAGGCATTCGAAAGTCTGGCTCTGAGTGGCGGTTTCGACAGCTTCGGCATCCGCCGCGAGCAGTACTTCGGCAAGAACAGCAAGGGCGATACCTTCCTGGATACGCTCGTAAGATACGGTCAGCTCTACCAGCAGGAGCAGCGTGAGGCTGCCACCTCGCTCTTCGGAGGCGTAGAGGCGGTGGAGATAGCCACCCCTCCTATACCGGAAGCTGAATCCTGGAGCACCATCGAGAGGCTCAACAGGGAGCGTGAGCTCGTGGGCATCTATCTCTCGGCTCATCCGCTCGACGATTACGAAATCATCCTCCGCAACCTCTGCAATACCCACTGCTCAGAACTGGGCGACAAGGTGGAGCTTGCCAAGAAGGAGGATGTGGTGTTCGGCGGCATCATCACCGGGGTGAAATCCAAGTTCACCAAGACCGGAAAACCGTGCGGCTTCGTCACCATCGAGGATTTCGAAGGATCGGGCGAGCTGGCGCTCTTCGGTGAGGACTGGGGCAACTGGCGCGGCATCATGGTAGAGGGCAGCACCATCTTCGTTACGGCGAAGTGTGTGTCCCGTTACGGCAACAGCAACTATCTTGACTTCAAGATCAGCACCGTGGAGTATCTCCAGACCGTGAAGGAGAACCGCCTGGAGAAGTTTACCATCATCGTGGACAGTACGGTGATAGACGAAACGCTGGTGAATGATATCAAGACGCTGGTGGAGAATGATGAGGGCAAGGCACAGCTCTTCCTTCAGATTCACGATGCCGAGACCAAGACCAATGTGCTGCTGCGTGCGCAGGACCGCACGGTGGGAGTGAGCAGGGATCTGATACAGTTTGTCAACGACCATCCGAAGATGTCGTATCAGATCAATTAAAAATAATTCATGAGAATATTATTAACTATATAAAAAAGGTAGAAAAAATGGAAGTAACAATTACAACCGAGAATTTCGAGAGTTACAAGAATGGCGAGTTGCCATTGGTAGTAGATTTGTGGGCTACATGGTGTGGTCCATGCCGTCAGATTGCTCCTATCGTGTCAGAATTGGCAGAGGAGTTTGACGGTAAGTTGGTAGTTGGTAAGTGTGATGTAGAGGAGAACGACGACATCGCAATGGAGTTTGGCGTTCGCAATATCCCTACCATCCTTTTCTTCAAGGGTGGCCAGCTCGTTGACAAGTTTGTTGGTGCAGCCAACAAGTCAACCCTCAAGGAGAAGTTTGAGGCTCTGCTGTAAGACAAGGCAGAAGACTAAAAAAATACGTCCCGGTGCGGCATCAGCTACATCGGGACGTATGCTTTTTTGTTAGAATCCGAATTTGCGAAATAGCCTCTAGAATTCTACGCTTCTGCTACCGTCTTCCTCCACGGTGATGGTCACCTTGGTGCAATCCTCCGGCAGCAGGTCCTCGATGAGTTCCGGCCACTCCAGGAAGCAGAGGTTTCCGCTGTAGAAGTAATCCTCGTATCCCATATCATACACCTCATCAATCTTCTTGATGCGGTAGAAATCGAAATGGTAGATAGGATCGCCGTTTCCGGCAGTGTATTCGTTGACGAGAGCGAAGGTAGGCGAGGTGATTACATCCTCCACGCCCAGTTCCTCGCAGATAGCTTTAACGAAAGTTGTCTTTCCGGCACCCATCTTGCCATAGAAGGCAAAGACCTTGCCGTCGCCCATGTTCTGCAGGAATTCCTTGGCTGCAGCATGGATGTTGTCTAATGAATCAATCTTAATCTTCATATATTTAATTTTTAATTTTAATTTCTCTTTCTCGGTGTCAGTGTGATGATCGGAATGAGCATTTCCTCCATCGAGATGCCACCGTGCTGGAAGGTATCCTTGTAGTACGAAACGTAGTAATTGTAGTTGTTCGGATAGGCGAAGAAGGCGTCTCCGTAGGCAAAGACATACGATGTACTCAGGTTGGGAGCAGGCAACTGTGCCCTTTTCGGGTCCCTGATGGTGAAAACCTCCTTGGCATTGCAGGCCAGGTTCTTGCCCAGCTTGTAGCGCAGGTTGGTATTCGTGTTGCGGTCGCCGATGATCTTGATGGGCTTCGAGGCGCGGATGCTTCCGTGGTCGGTGGTGATCACCACCTTGCAGTCATCCTGCGACAGTCTTCTGAACAGTTCCGAGAGCACCGAGTGGCGCAGCCAGCTCTGCGTGATGCTGCGGTAGGCACTCTCCGTATTGGCGAGCTCGCGTACCATCTTCGATTCCGTCCGGGCATGCGAGAGCATGTCGATGAAGTTGATTACCAGCACGTTCAGGTCCTTCTCCCTGCATTCGTTGTAGTGCTCCATAAACCGGTCAGCACCCTGCGAATCGTTCACCTTGTGATAGCAGAAGCTGTATCGCTTGCGGTATCTGTCGAGCATTGTCTGTATCAGCGGCTCCTCGTTCAGGTTCTTGCCCTCCTCCTCGTCTTCATCCACCCAGAGCTCCGGAAACATCTCGGCAATCCTGTTGGGCATCAGACCGCTGAAGATGGCGTTCCGGGCGTATTGCGTGGCGGTAGGCAGGATGCTCATATACATATCCTCGTCTATGTCGAACAGCTCGCCGATGTCAGCCGCCAGCATCTTCCACTGGTCGTATCTGAAGTTGTCTATCACGATGAGGAACACCTTCTCGCCCTTGTCCAGAATCGGGAAGATCCTGTTTCTGAAGACATCCGGGCTCATCATCGGACGGTCGTCGGAAGAAGATGCATTCCCATTCTTCTCGTCATTCCCATTCTTTCCGGCATTCCCATTCCTCATCAGGTCTATCCATTCCAGATAGTTCCTGGCGATGAATTTGGCGAATCCGATGTTAGCCTCCTCCTTCTGCATGGCGAGCATCTCGGTCATCTGGCTGTCGGTATCGCTCAGTTCCAGTTCCCATTTCACGAGTCTTCTGTATATCTCCATCCAGTCGCTGCAGGTACGGCAGTCCATCATCTTCAGTGCAATCTGCTGGTAGTCCTGCTGGTATCCGCTCTGCGTCACCTCGGTCACGATATCCTTTTGGTGGATGTTCTTTTTCAGCGAGAGCAGGATTTGGCTCGGGTTGACGGGCTTGATGAGATAGTCGGCGATTTTCGACCCGATAGCCTGGTCCATAATGTTTTCCTCTTCGCTCTTGGTACACATCACAACGGGAGTAGCGGGCTGGATTTCCTTGATTTGCTGCAGGGTCTCCAGACCGCTCAGTCCAGGCATCATTTCATCGAGGAGGATGAGGTCGAAGGATTGCTGTCGGCATAGCTCGATGGCATCCGATCCATTGCTCACCGTGGCAACCTCGTAACCTTTTTTCTCCAGGAAGATGATATGTGCCTTGAGGAGCTCAATTTCATCATCGATCCATAGTAATAATCCGTTGCTCATATTGCATTATCCTTTTAGAGTATCTTTTTGCTGTATCCTTTTAGGATATGTTTTTATTTTCGAGGTGCTAAAGTACAAAGAATAATTGAATGACGGAAGAGAGTTGTGGTTAAAGAAACTTAATTGAAAAAAAAAGGTGTGTCATAAGTTTAGATTATGGCAGCCGAAGTCGGGCTGATGGCTCTTCCGATTGGGGCAACTGCTATAGCTTACTTACAAATATCATCAGGATTCTCGATCTTTTTTATAATATTAAGACCGGGAATCCGTTATTATTATCGAAGATAAAAGTAATCAATCAATAATAATAAAAAAAGAAAGAAAAGAAGAAACAATGCTCAAGATTGTAATGATCATGCTATGCGGAATTGGTACGGGGTACCTGCTCCGCAACAAGAAAATGAGTTTTATCGGCCGTGTCATCACGGCGTTTATCTGGGTACTCCTCTTCCTGCTCGGCATCGAGGTGGGAGCGAACCCTCGTATTATCAATGGTCTTCAGACCCTGGGACTCGAAGCCATCGTGCTTACGATAGCCGGAAGTCTGGGTAGTGCAATCTTTGCGTGGGCATTGTGGAGATATGTCTGCAGAAAGGAGGCTGGAAATGAAAGGTAGTCTGATTATCGTTGGCTTCTTCGTGCTGGGCATCATCGTGGGAGTGTGGGATGTGATTCCTGCCAGTTTCCTGGCGAGCGACGTGAGCTATTATGCCCTCTGCTGCCTGATGTTCTGCGTGGGTATCAGCATCGGTTGCGATACCTCTATCCTGAAGAGTTTCAGAAAGGTGAATCCCCGACTGATGCTGCTGCCGGTGATGACCATCCTGGGAACCCTTGCCGGATGCACGGCTGCCTCCCTGATACTGGGACACCGTCAGATTTCCGACTGTCTCGCCATCGGTTCGGGCTTCGGATACTACTCATTGTCGAGCATCTTCATCACGCAGTATCGGGGTGCCGAGCTGGGAACCATCGCCCTGCTTGCCAACATCTTCCGTGAGATTCTCACCCTGCTTGGTGCGCCTCTGCTGGCGAAGTATTTCGGCAAGCTGGCACCTATCAGCGTAGGTGGAGCCACCACGATGGATACCACGTTGCCTATCATCACCCGCTATTCGGGCGAGAGCTTCATCATCGTTTCCATCTTCCACGGCTTCTGCGTAGATTTCTCCGTACCGTTCCTGGTTACCTTCTTCTGTTCGCTCTAACGGCTTCCTTGCCGCTAGAGCTTTCTTGCGTGATTAGAATCCATCCAGCTCGATGTATTCATCATCGGCTTCAGATTCTGGGGCATTCGAGTCGTCGAAGTAGATGCCGGTATCGGTATCTTCTGCTGGCTGGCCCTCGATATCGATTCCATTATCTTCAGGATTCTTCTTCTGAGAATTTTCTTCCTTCTTCTGGGAATCCTTTTTCTGAGAATTTTCTTCCTCCAGAGCATCTTCCTCCTTCTGGGAATCCTTATCCACTACGATTTCCGTTGGTTCCATCAGCAGGCGCATCTTGCTGATCTTCAGCGGTGCGAAGTGGCGGGTATAGAACTTGTCGTAATCATCATACGAGAGATTTCTGCCCAGAAGCTCGAGGTTCGGCTCGCTGATCACGTAGCTTCTCGCCTTGGAAATCAGACGGAGGATGCCGGCTTGCTGATGCAGCTCGTTGGCATACTGGCGCGCCTCGTCGTAGTTCTGGAAACCGCTTACCTGCAGGCGATGCAACCCCTGGAGGTCTTCGATGCTGATGTCGAAATTGCGCGCCATATAGGTGGTGAAGTTATACTTGGCTACCTCGAAGAGCAGCTGGTTTTCGTTGACGGAATCTGGACTGTAGGCGAGCAGGAAGACAAAACGGTCGTTGCGGTCGGCTGAGAATCCTTTCTGCTGGGTGGAGTCCTGGGAACTGAGCACATCGCTGCGTTTCGCCCAGACATTACTCAGGTCGAACTTTCCGCCGTAGAGTCGTCTTCCAGCATTCACGCCGTTTACGATCATTCCCGCCATCTCGCTCAACCGGCTGTTGGGATATTGCGCTATCACCTGGTTCATCTTTTCCAGACATTCGGAAACCTTGCCCTCGTTGAGCTGGGTCATACCGCTGATGAAGAGGAACTTGTCGCGGTTGGCGCCAGTAGGGAACCGCTTGTCTGATATTTCCGAGTTGTGCATCACCACCTCGTACTTGCCTTCCTTGAATGCCTGATAGGTGAGGGTGTAGATGGAATCTTCGATGTGTACACCCATCCTTGCATTCTCCAGATAGTAAGGGTCGGAGAGGAGGGCTGTGAACTGGCTTTCTGGGTAATCCTTCTTTAATTTATCGACATAACTGTTCGCCATCTGAGTTTGCTTCTTTCGGGAATAAAGCAGATACAGATGGTAATAGGCTTCGTCGAGATGCTTGAAATCAGGGTAGTTGTCCACCAGTCGGAGCAGCATCTTCTCGCTCAGAGCCAGGTTGTCGAGCCGGTCCTTGAAGATGATTCCGGCATGGTATAAGCCATTCGCCAGGAGCTGGTTGCTCGCTGACATCTGCTCTGGGGTGAACGGAATCTGAGCCAGATAATAAGCCCGCTGATGAGGGTCGAGGCTGGCGCTATCGGCAGATGGTTTGCCGGATTCTTTCTGGGATAAAGAATGGGATAGAGCATCTCGTAATGCATCAGGCTGAAGCTTGGAATCTTGATCAGAATTCGTTCCTTGCTCGGAATCTGTTCCTTGTGCGATATCCGTTTCTTGTGCCGAAGCTACAACTGTTTTGTTGATTCGCTGCCAGTTGTCGAGGTTCTTTCGCTTGCCCCAGAGTTTCTCGAAGAGTGCCTTACCCTGGCTTACGGCTACAGGGGAATAGAAATACCAGGTATTGGTGTTCCCGAATCCGTTTCCGGAATCATTTCCGAATCTGTTTCCGGAATCATTTCCGAATCTGTTTCCGGAATCATTCCCGGAACCATTCCCATCAACTCCTCCTTCATATTCCGAATTCATCTCAGCACCGTCTTCCCATCTCCTTCTTTCTTCCTCTTTCTCCTTTCTTTTCAGGGCAGCTATCACACGGTCGATGGCTGCATTCCTGTCTCTCTCGTCCATTTTGGCAAGAGACTGCAGGGAATCCTGGAGGGCGATGGCATCGGTATAAGGCACCAGTTCGTCCAGCACCTTGGAGCGATGAGCCAGTTGCGGATAATCCTTTCTGTCCTGATCGAGCAAGCCGATTGCTTCGCCATAGCAGCGCTTGGCATCAGCATATCGCCCGGTTTCCCAATACAGATTGCCCAGACGCAGCAGGAGTACACCCTTCTCGATGCCGTTTCGGGTAGCCTTCCGGTTGCCTTTTTCATAGGCATAGATAGCACGCAGGGTATCTTTCTGGGCCAGGTGGATGTTGCCGATGGCATAATATACCTGGTCCTGATATTCCTTGTTCTTATCCGATGCCGCCATGCGCTTGAGCCGGCTGATCATCTTCCTACTGTTGCCCGAAGCCAAGACCTCGGTGATGGCGATGCGGGCATTAAACTCCAGTTCGTAGGGCGGATTGAGCCGGATGACGTGGCGGAAAGCCTGATAAGCCTCCTGCTGGTTGCCGATGGAAGCCTGCAACTGTCCCATCAGATACCACTGGCGGGCTTTCTGCTTGTGTCGCATCTCATGGCTTATCACCTTCCTGAGATAAGGAATCGCCTTCCGGGCATCCCCCGTGTGGATATAGTAATCGGCGAAGGCATAATCCCATTCCTTCTGGGCACGCCAGTGGATGGAATCGCGCTGGATGTTTCGGATCACATCTTCTGCATCGTAGGTCCATCCCAGCTCGATATAGCATTTGGCAAGCCAGGCGCGCGCCTTGCCGTAGATGGCAGGCTGGGTGGAGTAAAGGCGGCTCATATAGGCGAAGGTGGCAGCGGCCCCCTCGAAATCCCCCTTCTGGAATTGCGATCGGCCCATCAGCATCCACGCTTTCCATAAAAACGGATTGTATTCCCTGCGACTGAGCCATTCGATGTCTTTCGCCGTCTTTCTCTTGCCGGGTTCCCATACGGGGCGGCGCTTGATGCTATGCTGATGGATGGCTTTCTCGCATTTCTCGATGGCACGGTCGAAGTTGGCTTTGCCCAGATCGCGGCTGTTCCTGTTGCCTACGGTATAGAGCGGAATCTGCTCCGTAAAGTTGTCCCGGTTGCCTTCTTCCTTCTCCAGCGCCCCGTCGATATAAGCCACGGTACCATTATAATAGGTATTGTATCGGGCATTAAAGGCATGCCACCACCTGCTCTGCGCCGTATTCTTCTGCGTAGAGCATCCCGTAAGGATCGCTGCAATCACAGCGAGTCCTATCAGAAAAAGGAGCTGGATGGGGCTTTTGCCTTTCATGTTTTCTATTGTTTATCTGGCATCTTTCTCCTGATGCCCAGGACGATTTTGGCGAGTGCGAATACCACGATGCTGATGAAGATGATGGTGGCACCCGATGGCACGTTGAGCAGATAACTGATGTAGAGACCGGCGATGCAGTCTATCCATCCCAGGATGATGCTTGCCCATATCATCTGCCTGTAGTTATAGGTGAAGAGGTTGGCGGTCATCTGCGGAATGGTGAGCAGACTGATGGCGAGCACGATGCCCACCATTTTCAGTGTAGCCACGATGGTCATGGCGATGAGCGTCATCATCAGGTATTCGATGGCTGTAACCGGCAGATGCTGCGAACGGGCGAAGGTACTGTCGAATGCGATGTTCTGGATAGGGCGCAGGAGAAAGGTGAAGAGGAGGGCTACGATGAGGGCGAGTCCGCCCAGCAGCCACAGGTCTGCACTGTCGATAGCAAGGATGCTTCCGAAGAGGAAGGAGGGCAGGTCGGGCATGAATCCTGGAGTCAGGAAACAGCAGATGATGCCCACGCTCATTCCCAGGGTCCAGAACATGGCGATGGCGGAATCCTTTCGCACATCTTTCTTGCGTGATATCCATTGCACTCCGAAGGCGCTGAGGATGGCGAAAACCATGGCGGAGAGTATCGGATTGATTCCTGTAAACACGCCGATGCCGATGCCTCCGAAAGAGGCATGGGTGATGCCGCCGCTGATGAATACCAATCGGCGGGTAACGATGTAGGTTCCGATAAAGCCGCACAGAATGCTTGCCAGAAAGGCGCCTATCAGTGCGTTTTGGAAAAATGTATATTGTAGTATATCCATGCGTTTACTTTGAACTTTGAGCTGCAAATTTCTAGCTTAAAAAGCCGATGACTTCATCCTTCAGCTGGTTGGGCAGGTTGATGCCTCTCAGTATCAGGCTTCTGTTCCATCCAGCCACTTCTTCCGGCTGCATGGTATAGAGCACTTCCGAGAATTCCTCAACCTCCTCATCGGTATAGGCATCGGCATCCCGACCGGCAAAGCGGTCGAGATCCTCATCATCGTAATATTCTATTTCTTTGGTGGCGGCTTCCATCATGCACTCCTGCTCGCACTTCGAGTTCTCACCGTTGCAGGTGTTGCACGATACGCCTTCCTGCAGAGGCTCCTCGTCCTCTCCCCTGCGGTGAGATACGATTCCGAATATGGCGCTAATCAGGCCTAATGCCACCAGGGCTAAAATCAAGTATAGCATTTACTTAAAACTTTGAACTTTGAACTTTGAACTTTGAGCTTTGAACTTTATGATTAGCAAAGGCTGTTGAATTCTTCACTCTTCATTCTTCACTCTCAATAATCTCAAACCCTACTTTCTTCAGGTCTTCCCAATAATGAGGATAGGATTTGCTCACTACCTCAGGATTGTTGATCTCAATCTGAGGGAACTTGAAGGCGAGAGGGGCGAATGCCATCGCCATACGATGATCCTCGTAGGTATCGATTGGAGTAAATGAAGGTTCGCAGGTTTCGCCATTCCAATACAGAGTGTTGTCGTTTTCATCGTGGATGACATAGCCCACCTTCTTCAACTCTGTCTTCAGAGCCTCGATGCGGTCGGTCTCCTTGATTTTTAAGCTGGCAAGACCCGTGAACCTGAACTTTACACCCAAGGCACAGCAGGCTACCACGATGGTCTGAGCCAGATCAGGAGAACCAGAGAAATCGTAATCGAATTTCGGCAGAAGACAGCGGTTCGCCTTCAGCATGACATTCGAAAGATGGTCATGGTTCTCAAATTCGCTCTTCACTCCCAGCAGACTGAAGATGTATTTCACCACGGAATCTCCCTGTTTCGAGCAGTCCATCAAGCCTTCGAGCTGGATTCTGGAGTCGATGTTGCCATTCAGTGCCATCATCTCATACCAGTAGGAAGAAGCACTCCAGTCGTTCTCTATCATATAAGAAGTCTCCTTGTAAGGCTGTGGCTTCACGGTGATGGTGTCCATATCCGTCCAGTCGGCATCGGCACCATATTCCTTCATCGTCCAGAGCGTAAGGTCGATGTAAGGGCGGGATGCAATCTCTCCTGTCAACTTCAGTTCCAGTCCGTTCTTCAGAATCGGACCGATCATCAGAAGCGCCGAGATGTATTGCGAACTGATATTGCCCACTACCTCCAGGTGGCCGCCTTCCAGCGCCTTGCCTCGGATGTGGAGTGGGGGATAACCTTCCTTCTTCTCGTAGGTGATGTCGGCACCCAGATAGCGCAGGGCATCTACGAGGATGCCGATAGGACGGTTCTGCATGCGCTCGGTGCCGGTGATGGTATGTTCGCCTGTGGTGGCAGAGAGATAGGCGGTCATGAAACGCATGGCTGTGCCGGCTGCCTTGATGTTGATGACCTCTGGCATATTCTGAAGGGCTGCAACGATTACTTCCGTGTCATCGCAGTCGCTCAAGTTGTCGGGTTGGATATGGCTTCCAGCCATCGCACTGATTACGAGAGCTCGGTTGCTGATACTCTTGGATGCTGGCAAGTTGATACTTGCGTTCAGTTGGCTTGGTGCCTTGATGGTATATTTTATCATACGCGTACCTTATATTATATATATTTTAGTGCAAAAGTACAAAATAAAAAGTATATACGCTAGTTTTCGGGCGAAAAGTTTTCAAAATATCTCAAAAAAAAGCATAGGCTGCCGTGCTCTGTTTCTGTCTCTTGCTATCAATATGTAAACGAGATAGGGGTGTTATGGGGGTATATTGAGTTATGTCTATTTCAAAGTGTAAAAAACGACCCCCTAAAATGTCAAATTGTAATTTTGTGTGCGTTTTCTTTCAAAAAGTAAAACCGACCCCAAAAATAAGATAAAATAGCGTTAAGGAATGATACAACTTACCGGAATTTGTAGTATCTTTGCATCAGAAAAAAGAAACAACAAGCAATAAGTAACAATCTAAAAATAAAGAATATGAAACGAATTATATTATTCTCATTGATGGCTCTCATGACCGTAGCTACTTTCGGTCGCAAGCGCGTAGAGAATGCAACAGTAGTAGCAGACACTATTTTCTATGCAGAAAATATGAGTAATGTGGCTAGTGCAGATCAGGCTAGTTATTACAGATTGCTGATGACTACCGGCGCTGGCATCAATAAGAAGGATGTGTTCCAGGACTTCTATATGAACGGTAATCTTCGTGCCGAGGGTGGATACAGCTTCATCGATCTCGGTAACGACCGCAATACGATCTTCAATGGTGAGGTTACCACTTACTACAAGAATGGTAAGGAGAAGTGGCACGGAAAGTATGTTAACGGCAAGCGTGAGGGATACTTCACTCTCCAGCTCCGTGAAGGTGGCGTGGCTGTTGTTCAGTTCAAGAATGGCAAGTCTATCCACAATTACTTCATGATAACATACAAGGATGGTACCACAGAGAAGAGAAATCTCTCTGAGATTCAGTCTTTGATGTAGAAGATCTCTAGAATAGAAGATCACTAGAATTGAAAATCTCTCTTAAATTAATAGAAAAATCTCTCTTATATAAATTAAAATTTTATGTTGATATGACCAATATGGGGATGGCTTCCGGGAGGAAGGTACATCCCCTTTATTTTTCTGATATATGCATAACTGAAAAAAGGTCTGGCGATGATATTCGCCAGACCTTTTTACAATATTTAGAGTGTCAGGTCAACCTCTACCGGGCAGTGGTCGCTGCCCATGATGTCGGTATGAATCTTGGCTTCTGTAATCTGTTCTCTCAAGCGGTCGGATACCAGGAAGTAGTCGATACGCCAGCCGGCATTTTTCTCGCGTGCCTTGAACCGGTATGACCACCACGAATAGGTAACCTCATCGGGATGCAGATAGCGGAAGGTATCTGTAAAGCCGTCGTTCAGAAGCTCGGTCATCTTCTCGCGCTCCTCGTCGGTAAAACCGGCATTGCGACGGTTGGTCTTCGGATTCTTGATATCTATCTCCTGATGTGCCACGTTCAGGTCGCCGCAGACCACCACTGCCTTCTTGGCATCCAAGGCCTTCAGAAACTTGCGGAAATCATCTTCCCAGGTCATACGGTAATCCAGTCGTTTCAACTCGGTCTGGGAGTTCGGGGTATAGCAGGTTACGAGATAGAAGTTGTCATACTCCAGGGTGATGACTCTTCCTTCGTGGTCGTGCTCCTCCACGCCCATACCGTAGCTCACGCTCAGTGGCTGGTGGCGGGTATAGATGGCTGTGCCCGAATATCCCTTCTTCTCGGCATAGTTCCAGTAGCTTTCGTAGCCCTCGAACTTCAGGTCGAGCTGACCTTCCTGCATCTTGGTCTCCTGCAGGCAGAAGAAGTCGGCATCGAGCGCCTTGAATTGGCTCTCGAAGTCCTTGCCCACGCAAGCACGCAGGCCATTCACGTTCCAGGATATAAACTTCATATTACTTTGAACTTATTTAGATTCTCTTGCTCTCACCTCTGAGCAGGCTCATGAACTCCTGACGGGTGTTCAGTGAATTGAATACGCCGCTGTAATCGCTGGTAGTAGTGATGGAGTTCTGCTTCTCCACGCCACGCATCTGCATGCACATGTGCTTAGCTTCTATCACCACCATCACACCCTGAGGATTCAAGGTCTCCTGGATGCAGTCCTTGATCTGCTGGGTAAGGCGCTCCTGCACCTGAAGGCGGTGGCTGAAGATATCTACCACGCGGGCAATCTTGCTCAGTCCGGTAATCTTGCCGTTAGGGATGTAAGCCACGTGTACCTTGCCATAGAAAGGCAGCATGTGATGCTCGCAGAGAGAGAAGAAATCAATGTCCTTCACGATGACCATCTGGTCGTATTTCTCCTCAAAGAGGGCATCGGTCAACACCTTGTGGGCATCCTGATAGTAGCCGCGGGTCAATACCTGCATCGCCTTGGCTACGCGCATAGGAGTCTTGACAAGTCCTTCGCGCTCTGTGTCTTCACCCAGGAGCTTCAATACTTCCTTATAGTGTCCTGCGAGTTCATCCAATCCCTCGCGAAATTCTGTTTCTGGATTCATATCTTATTTACTTTGAATTTTGAACTTTATGAATAGTAAGACTGTTGAATTCTTCACTCTTCACTTTAATACTGTACTGTAATCTGTCCCTTTACCAGGCATGCCTGTCTGTATCCCAGGGCTCTAACCTTGGCAAGCACCTTCTTAGCCTCGCCCAGTTCGCGGAAGTTGCCCATGCGGCAAATCCATCTTGGCGAGTAGAAGTGTACATATACAGGCTGGTCTGGGAACTTCATCTTGATGTTGTTGCCCATCTGTTCAGCCTTCAGTCGGTCGTTGCGTGAGTTACCTCCGGCAAAGATCTGTACTCTATATCCTGTAACCTTATAGCTTCTGCGCATTACCTTCTTGCGCATGTCCACTACAGGCATCTCGGTTTCTTCCTGATGTGTCTCAGCCTTCTGTGCATTGTTTCCATGCTGTTTCTCCTTGGCAGTTTCGTGCTGTGGCTCGGCCTTCTTGAGCGAGTCTGGAGTCTGCTTGTGAGAGTCCGGAGTCTGCTTGTGCTGGGCAGCTGGAGTTACTTCTTTATGCTGAGTATCTGTTGGTTTCTTCTGTGGTTGTGGGGTAGTCTTAGTCTTATCGTCCTGTGGATTCACCTGATTCGTATGGGTTGGAACCTGTTTTCCGTTCACCAATTCGTCGATAGCCTTGCTTTGGTGTACGGTCACGACACCCTGTCCTGGATTCTTCTGCTTGAGATGATCCAAGTAAGTCTGCGCATTCATCTGGATAGATGAGCAGAGGATGAAAATCAATAATGTGACGAATTGTTTCATGACTATACCTTATTTAATATATATATACCTTTTATTAATATATAATGTGTCAGCAATCTGTTTCTGTCATCCTATTAAGATAGGGAAAGGGATGCCCCCATGAAAGAAGGCATCCCCTTTGGTAAATATCCTTGTGAGATTACTTCTTCCAAGCGTCGATGATACCCTTGAAATCAGCAGCCTTCAAAGAAGCACCACCGATCAAACCACCGTCGATGTTTGGCTTAGCGAAGAGCTCAGGAGCGTTGCTAGCCTTGCAGCTACCACCGTAGAGGATTGATGTATCCTCAGCAGCCTCGTTGCCATACTTCTCTGCTACGATAGAGCGGATGTATGCCAACATCTCCTCAGCCTGGTCAGAAGTAGCAGTCTTACCTGTACCGATAGCCCAGATTGGCTCGTAAGCGAGGATGATGTTCTTCCAAGCGTCAGCGCTCAAGTGGAATACTGAACCCTCCAACTCAGCCTTAACAACCTCGTTCTGCTTCTCAGCCTCACGCTCCTCGAGAGTCTCACCGCAGCAGAAGATAACCTTCAAACCGTTAGCCAAAGCCAACTCTACCTTCTCCTTCAGGATCTCAGCAGTCTCGCCATAGTACTGACGACGCTCTGAGTGACCGAGGATAACGTACTGAGCACCTGTGCTCTTTACCATCTCAGCTGAAACCTCACCTGTGAAGGCACCCTTAGCCTTGTCAGCGCAGTTCTCAGCACCAAGACCTACTACCTTTGAATCCAAAACCTGAGCTACAGAAGCCAAGTGGATGAATGGAGTACAGATGATTACGTCACAGTTTGGCTTGTCAGCTACCAATGCCTCGTTGATCTCCTTAGCGAGAGCAACACCGTCCTGCAGGTTCATGTTCATTTTCCAGTTACCTGCTACAATTTTCTTTCTCATTTTTCTTTTCTTTTTAAAAGTTGATAATATTCTGTTTGAATTCTCTTTCTTTCTGATCCAGGCGCCCCATGCCCAAAGCCGGTCGGCGATGGTAAGGAGTACCAGCGGGATGACAAACCAGGAGATGATGCCGGCTATCTTCTTGGCGGCACTTACTTCCGGCATCTTGCCGATTTCAGTCTTCTCCAGCGGCTTGCCTGCCAGGTCTGCCATCTTAGGCAGGTCGTTGTGGCTCCATTTCCTGATGATGGTGCCGTCTTTCAGCAGCAGGAGTCCCGGGTTGCTGCGTATCACGGTCTTCAGCGTCGTCTCGTCTGTGATATAGAAGGGATATTCTGCTCCCGTGATGTCTTGCCAGTGCCTGATGGCTTTCTCCGTACTTGCCGTAAGGCAGAGGAATGGATAGTCATGGTCGGTGGCATACTCGTATATCTCATCGATGCTTCCGAAGTTGCTGTCATCGGCAAAGTCGAGATGTGGCGAGATGAGCAGGAAGGTGTAGCCCTTGCGGTGAATCACTTCCTGGGTGATGTCTTCGCCCGTCTTCATATCTTCTATGCTGAAGTCGTGGATAGGAGGCACGTAGCCTTCTTCCGTCTGCACCGTCTTGCTGTCGATGAAGGTCCAGGTAGAGTCGGGATAGTTGTCTATCGTAAACTCCTTCCGTTCGCCGTTCTTCTCCAGGATGAAGGTGGTGTCAAACTTCGGCTGCTTGGCTCCCTTCGGAATCTCCATGCCCTTGGCTATGTTGGCACCGATGTGATAAGGGCGGAAGTCGAACTGCGGCAGATACCACAGGCTCCAGGTGCTCATCACGATGGAGAAGAGGAAGGTGTAGTTGATCACCACCCACTGTGTCTGTCTCGAAATGAGTCTCGGCATCTCCAGCGGCTTTCTCCAGATCAGGATGGCGAATATCAGGAGGATGATGTTCTTGATGAATGTCTCCATATTGGTGAGCACTACGGCATCACCGAAGCATCCGCAATCCTTTACTGGGTCTGCGATGACGATCCAGAGTGTAATCAGCGTCATCACAATCATCACGGCAAGGGTAATCTTGCTCGTCAGTCTCCGCCGGATGGCGAAGAGGAGGAAGATACCGATGGCAAACTCAGCAGTGGCAAGCAATACCGACATCACCAGGGTGCTCCAGTCGGGAAACATCCAGTCGATATGCAGCGCTTCCAGATAATCGGTTATCTTGTATTGCGTGCCCAGTGGATCCATTCCCTTCACGAATCCTGAGAAGATGAAGGTTACAGCCACGAGCAGTCGCCCGATATTCACCGATGTTTTTGTTATAATCTGCTTTGCCGTCATATCATTTTCCTCTTTTACCTGATAGAATGAACCTTCTTATTATAGAATGAGCCTTCTTACTTTTCTCCCATTTTGATGGCACCGAAAACAGCGTAGTTGATGATGTCCATATAGTTGGCATCAATGCCTTCTGATACGAGAGTGGCTCCTGCGATATCCTCGATTTCCTTCACTCGCTGTATCTTGGTGAGAATAAAGTCGGTATAGCTGCTCACTCGCATCGATCGCCAGGCCTCGTCGTAGTCGTGATTCTTCTTGAGCATCAGTTGCAGGGCTTCCTGGGCATGCTTGTCGTAGAGCTTCATTGCCTCTTCCGGTGTCATATCCACTTCATCCACGAATGGCTTTTCCAGCTGGATGAGTCCTACGATACCATAATTAATAAGCGCGATAAACTCCGGACGGATGCCTTCGCCTACGAGTGATTCTTTCTTGATTTCAAGCGAGCGGATGCGCTTCGCCTTGATATAGAGTTGGTCGGTTAAGGAAGATGGGCGCAAGATTCTCCAAGAGGCTCCATAATCGTGAAGCTTCTTCTCAAATAATGCCCTGCATTCTCCCATAACAACTTTAAACTGCTGTTCTGTTTTCAATAAATCTGCCATAATAATTTCGAAATTCGGTGCAAATTTACGCATTTATTGTGAAATAGCCAAATATTTATTTTGTATTTTACATTATTTGCAGTAACTTTAGACAAGTTACGCTGCATCTCAACAATAAAAATAAAAAAAGTGCTTTTTTATTTTGTATTGTCTTCGATTTGCAGTAACTTTGCACCCCGAAATTAAATGAGTATGAGAAATTTGACCAATGCCGAACTGGCGCAAATACTAGATAAGGATATTTTTCACGAGATTTCAGAGGCGGCGGATGCGCTGTCTGTGGAATGCTATGTAGTAGGTGGATATGTGCGCGACCTCTTCCTGGAGCGCCCTTCCAATGACATTGATGTCGTGGTGGTGGGGAGCGGAATTGAGGTGGCTTCTGCCCTCAAGAAGAAGCTGGGCAAGAAGGCACATCTCTCGGTGTTCCGAAATTTCGGAACCGCACAGGTTAAGTATAAGGATACAGAAGTGGAGTTCGTGGGAGCACGAAAGGAGAGTTACAACCGTGATTCGCGCAAGCCGATTGTAGAGGATGGAACCCTGGAGGATGACCAGAACCGTCGCGACTTCACCATCAATGCAATGGCGGTCTGCCTGAACAAGGACCGTTTTGGCGAACTTGTCGATCCGTTTGATGGTGTCTATGACCTGGAAGATGGCATCATCGCCACTCCGCTCGATCCGGATATCACCTTTTCTGATGACCCGCTCCGTATGATGAGATGTGTACGTTTTGCTACCCAGCTCAATTTCCAGATAGAAGATGAGACTTATGCCGCTCTCTCTCGCAATGCCGAACGACTGAAGATTATCAGTGGCGAACGTATCTGCGACGAGATGAACAAGATCATGCTCTCCAAGCATCCCAGCAGCGGCTTCTATTATCTGAAGGATACCGGATTGCTCGATCTCATCTTGCCGGAACTGGTGGCGATGGATAAGGTGGAGACCCGCAACGGAAAAGCCCACAAGAACAATTACGACCATACGATGGAGGTTTTGGAGAATGTGTGCAAGCACAGCGATAACCTCTGGCTCCGCTGGGCTGCCCTCTTCCATGATATAGGAAAGCCGAGGAGCAAGCGATGGGACAACAACATCGGATGGACTTTCTACAGCCATAACATTATCGGTGCCAAGATGATCCCTAACATCTTCCGCCGCATGAAACTGCCGATGGATGCCAAGATGAAGTATGTGCAGAAACTGGTGGAGCTCCACATGCGTCCGATTGTGATAGCGGATGAAGAGGTGACTGATAGCGCCGTGCGCCGACTGCTGAACGATGCCGGTGATGACATCAACGACCTGATGACGCTTTGCGAGGCAGATATCACCAGCAAGAACCAGGTGCGCAAGCAGCGATTCCTGGATAACTTCAAGATGGTGCGCGAAAAACTGGTAGATCTTCAGGATCGTGACTACAAGCGACTGCTCCAGCCATGTATCGATGGCAATGAAATCATGGAGATGTTCCAGCTCAAGCCATGCCGCGAAGTAGGCGTACTGAAGCAGTATCTCAAGGATGCCGTGCTGGACAACAAGGTGGCTAACGAGCGCGAGCCGCTGATGGAACTTCTGATGAAGAAAGCCCAGGATATGGGGCTGAATATGGCAGAAAACTTAAACAGAGAATAATTTTTGTTAAATAACGGCTCCCTGCGAGCCGTTATTCGTTTATTATTCGTAATTTTGCACCGCTTTTTAAAACTAAAAGCATTGTTTCAGTTTCCGTCAGAGGGCGGTATATATAATAAGGTATGACATAAAATAATAAATTATAATATAAATAGGTATGAAAATTAAAAACGTTTTGTTTGTTGCAGCAGTTTGTGTTCTTGCTGCTTTGACATCATGTGGTGGAAGTAAGAAGGGTGGTTTACCAGACTTCGGCGATGATGAGTTTGCCGTGGCTACCATCGGCACTTCCAGCGCCGCATTGCAGACTACCTATCCTGCTACCATCAAGGGTATTCAGGATGTTGAGGTACGTCCTAAGGTTTCTGGCTTCATTACAAAGGTTTTTGTACATGAGGGTCAGACTGTATCTGCAGGTCAGGCTTTATTCTCTATTGATAGCGAGACCTATCAGGCTGCTGTCCGTTCTGCTGCTGCCGCTGTAAATACAGCTAAGGCACAGGCAAATACAGCAAAGTTGACTTACCAGAACAACAAGAAGTTGTATGATAGCAAGATTATCGGTGAATATGAACTTTCTACAGCAGCTAACGGCTATGCAACCGCTAAGGCACAGGTAGCTCAGGCTGAGGCTGCTCTGGCTTCAGCCCGTGAGCAGTTGGCTTGGTGTACTGTTACCAGTCCTTCTGCTGGTGTTGTAGGTAGCCTTCCTTTCAAGGTAGGTGCTTTGGTTAGCGCTTCTGGCCAGGCTTTGACTACCGTTTCCAACATCAGCACCATGGAGGTATTCTTCTCACTCTCAGAGTCTCAGATTTTGAGTATGTCTAAGACCAATGGTAGCGTTCAGGCTGCTATTGCTGCATTCCCTGCAGTTAAGTTGCAGTTGGCAGACGGTTCTATCTATAATCATCCAGGTAAGGTGGTTAAGATGAGTGGTGTCATCGATGCTACTTCCGGTTCTATCTCTCTCATCGCTCACTTCCCTAACCCAGAGAAGTTGTTGAAGAGTGGTGGTGCAGGTTCTATCGTTGTTCCTAATGATCAGAACAGTGCTATCGTCATTCCTCAGGAGGCTTGCTCTCAGGTGCAGGATAAGATCTTCGTTTACATTGTAACCAAGGATAACAAGGTGAAGTATTCTGAGATTAAGGTAAATCCACAGGATGATGGCAAGAACTATATCGTAACTGCAGGTCTTCATGTAGGCGACCGCATCGTATTGAAGGGTATTACTAAGTTGACCGATGGTCAACAGATCAAGCCTATCACTCTGGATCGTTACAACCAGAAGATTGCAGAGGCTGCCAAGTTGAGTGAATCTCAGGACAATGCTCATGCATTCGCTACTGCTATGGGCGGCAAGAAGTAATATATATTAAGGTATAAAGAAAAATAGTAAATTATGTCATTTACAAACTTTATAAAGCGCCCGGTACTTTCGACGGTGGTTTCCATCTTCTTCGTCTTGCTGGGTATTATCGGCTTGGTATCGCTGCCTATCGAGCAGTATCCGAATATCGCGCCGCCTACCATCACGGTATCTGCTACCTATACGGGTGCAGATGCCCAGACGGTGTTGAACTCAGTCGTTGCTCCGCTGGAGGAGAGTATCAACGGTGTGGAGAACATGACTTACATGACCTCTTCTGCGTCTAACTCTGGTATGGCTCAAATCACCGTTTACTTCAAGCAGGGTTCTGACCCTGATATGGCTGCGGTGAATGTACAGAACCGTGTGTCTCAGGCACAGTCTCTGTTGCCTGCCGAGGTTACCAAGGTGGGTGTCACCGTTACCAAACGTCAGAGTTCCAACGTCATCATGTTCGCTCTGACTACAGACGATGGCCGTTACGATGACCAGTTTGTTACCAACTACGCCCTGATCAACGTCATTCCTCAGTTGAAGCGTATCAATGGTGTGGGTGATGTGCAGAGCCCTTCTACCCGTAACTACTCTATGCGTATCTGGTTGAAGCCAGAGAAGATGAAGGAGTTCGGACTGGTTCCTTCTGATATTTCCCAGGCTCTGGCAGAGCAGAATATCGAGGCTGCCCCTGGTAGCTTTGGTGAGAGCTCTGATATGCAGTATGAATATACTTTGCGTTACAAAGGTCGTTTGAAGACTCCATTGGAGTATGAGAACATCCTCATCAAGAGCAATACTTCCGGTCAGACTCTCCGTCTGGGCGAAATTGCCAAGGTTGAGTTGGGTGGTTTGCAGTATAACGTAAACCTGCTCAATGATGGTCAGCCTGCCGTGCTGGGTATGGTCCAGCAGATTGCCGGTTCCAACGCTACCCAGATTGCAAGCGACGTAAAGAAGACGTTGGATGAACTGGAGAAGAGTTATCCTCCTGGGTTGAAGAATGTCGTCCTGATGGATGTTACCGAGTTCTTGTTCGCATCTATCGAGGAGGTTATCTTCACCTTGATCATCACCCTGGTACTGGTGTTCATCGTAGTGTATATCTTCTTGCAGGACTTCCGTTCTACGCTGATTCCTATGATTGCCGTACCTGTGGCTCTGGTCGGTACGTTCCTCTTCCTCTGGATCTTCGGATTCTCCATCAACCTGCTTACGCTGTCAGCCCTGCTGCTGGCTATTGCGATTGTGGTCGATGATGCCATCGTGGTGGTCGAGGCGGTTCACGCCAAGCTCGACCAGGGTTACAAGAGTGCCCTTACTGCAGCTATCGATGCGATGAACGAAATTTCCAGCGCCATCATCTCTATTACATTGGTGATGTCTGCCGTGTTCGTTCCTGTATCATTCATCGGTGGTACTTCCGGTTACTTCTACCGTGAGTTCGGTGTAACCATGGCGGTATCTATCGTTATTTCGGCTATCAATGCGTTGACCTTGTCTCCTGCACTCTGTGCCGTGTTGCTGAAGCCACACGAGGAGGGTCATGAGAAGAAGATGTCTTTCGTGGACCGATTCCACGCAGGATTCAACTATCAGTTTGATAAGATTACCAATAAGTATAAGGGTGGTGTCAAGTGGGTTATCAACCACGGCATCGTCGCTGGTAGCCTCGTGGCTGTCAGCATTGTAGGCTTGGTTGCCCTGATGGGTACTACCAAGACGGGTCTGGTGCCTGATGAGGATACCGGTACTATCTTCGCTTGTATCTCTACAGCTCCTGGTACTTCTCAGGAACGTACTGCAGAGGTGGTAAAGCAGGTAGATAAGATGCTGGCTAGCAACCCAGCCATCGCAACCCGTAACGCCATCATGGGTTATAGCTTTATCGGTGGTGCCGGTTCCAACCAGGGTACCATCATCGTGAAGCTGAAGCCTTTCGAGGAGCGTCCGGGTGGATTCTTCCACCGTATCAAGGAGGCTTGTACAGGTGGCGGTATCGAGGCGCTGTTTGTCAACCCAATGGAATATACTTCTGTATTGGGTATGATTTACAAGCAGACTGCTGCCATCAAGGATGCACAGGTTCTTGCCTTCGCTCCACCTATGATTTCCGGTTTCTCCATGCAGAATGGTATTACTATGACCATGCAGGATAAGACCGGTGGCGACTTGAATAAGTTCTTTGATAATGTGAAGAAGTTCCTGGCTGAGTTGAACAAGCGTCCTGAGATTCAGACTGCCCAGACTCAGTACAACCCTAACTATCCTCAGTATATGGTGGATGTAGATGTTGCCAAGACCAAGCAGGCTGGTATCTCTCCATCAACAGTATTGTCTGTCATGCAGGGTTATCTCGGTGGTCTCTACGCATCTAACTTCAATGCCTACGGTAAGCTCTACCGTGTGATGATTCAGGCTGGACCTGAGAGTCGTATGCGTCCAGACGATCTGAGCAAGATTTATGTACGTTGTGCAGATGGCACCATGTCTCCTGTAAGCGAGTTCGTGAACTTGAAGAAGGTTTATGGTCCGTCTAATATCACCCGATTCAACCTGTTTACCTCTATGGATGTATCTGTAACTCCTAACAGCGGTTACTCTACCGGTGACGGTATGAAGGCGATTGCTGAGGTTGCCAAGGAGACATTGCCAGAGGGTTACGGTTATGAGTACTCTGGTTTGACCCGTTCTGAGGCTGAGTCCAGCAACTCTACAGGTTTGATTTTCGCACTCTGTATCGTATTCGTTTACCTCATCTTGAGTGCCCAGTACGAGAGTTACATCTTGCCTCTGTCTGTAGTATTGTCTATCCCATTCGGTTTGGCAGGTGCATTTATCTTCACCAATATCTTCGGTCACTCTAACGATATCTACATGCAGATTTCGTTGATTATGTTGATCGGTCTGTTGGCTAAGAACGCCATCCTTATCGTACAGTTCGCCCTCGAGCGTCGTCGTACGGGTATGGCTATCAAGTACTCAGCTATCCTGGGTGCCGGTGCCCGTCTCCGTCCTATCCTGATGACCTCTCTGGCGATGGTTATCGGTCTGTTGCCTCTGATGTTCGCATCAGGTGTAGGTAAGAATGGTAACCAGACTTTGGGTGCTGCCGCCGTAGGTGGTATGTTGATTGGTACTATCTGTCAGATCTTCGTGGTTCCTGCTCTCTTCGCAGTCTTTGAGTGGTTGCAGGAGAAGTTGACTCCATTGAAGTTCGAGGATGAGTTGAACGAGGAGGCTGCTGCCGAGTTGGTGCAGTATGCTAACGCTGCTCACCACAAGAAGGGTATCGAGAAGAAGTAATAAAGCAATGTAACTTCAAAGGAAATAATGAAAAAGAATTTAAATATCATCATATTGGGTCTCGCAGCGCTCTCTCTGAGCAGCTGCAAGACTCTCTACGGAAAGTATGAGCGTCCGGATGTGAAGACCAGCGGTATCGTTCGCGATGTAGCTTCTGATACAGATACTTTGGCTGTAAAGGATACTACTACCTTCGCCAACATCCCTTGGCGCAGCGTCTTCACCGACCCTCAGCTCCAGTCGATCATTGAGAAGGGATTGAACAACAATGTCAACCTCCTCAATGCGGCTTTGAACGTGAAGATGGCAGAGGAGCAGTTGAAGTGTGCCAAGTTGGCATTCGTGCCTGCCTTGTCTTTCACTCCTCAGGGAACTATCGCTTCCTGGGATGGTAACGCTGCTACCAAGACTTACAGCTTGCCTGTTACAGCCAGCTGGATGGTAGACCTCTTCGGCAACCTGCTCTCTCAGAAGCGCAGTGCCCAGATGGCTCTGCTCCAGTTGCAGGACTATCAGGTGTCTGTAAAGACCAACCTCATCGCCAACATCGCCAACATGTATTATACCTTGTTGATGCTCGACAAGCAGGTGGAGCTGGTTAACAATATGGAAGGATTGACCAAGAATACCTGGGAGATGATGAAGGTATTGAAGGATACCAAGCTTGGTTATCGCGGAACTTCCGTGCAGGCTGCCGAGAGCAACTACTATGCAGTGTTGACTCAGAAGACCGACCTGTTGCGTCAGATTCGCGAGACAGAGAACTCCCTGAGTCTTCTCATCGGCGACCAGGCTCATTCTATCGCCCGTGGCAAGCTGGAGAATCAGAATCTTCCTGCAACATTCTCTACAGGTGTAGGCATCCAGTTGCTCAACAACCGTGCCGATGTTCACGCAGCCGAGATGAATCTGGCTCAGTGCTTCTATGGCATTGAGACTGCCCGCAGCAAGTTCTATCCATCCATCACCATCTCTGGTACAGGTGCATTCACCAACTCTGCTGGTGCAGGTATTGTGAATCCAGGTAAGTGGTTGCTTTCTGCTGTTGGTTCATTGGTTCAGCCAATCTTCCAGAATGGTAGAATCATTGCTGGCTTGAAGGTGGCTAAGATGCAGTATGAGCAGGCTTACAATACTTGGCAGAACACCGTACTGAAGGCAGGTAGCGAGGTGAGCAATGCACTCGTGCTCTACAACTATTCTGACGAGAAGGGTAAGGTGGAGGCTAAGCGCATCGCCGTACTCGAGAAGAACGTAGAGGATACACGTAAGTTGATGTCTGAGGCTGGCGGTTCTTACCTTGAGGTAATCCAGGCACAGTCTTCACTGCTCAACGTACAACTCTCAAAGGTAGCTGATGACTTCTACAAGATGCAGGCAGTAGTTAATCTCTACTATGCATTGGGTGGAGGAGCTAAGTAATATTTAGTGTTAAATGTTAAATGTTAAATTATTATGGCTAGTATAATAAGTCCAAAGGCAGAGGTTTCTCCAAAGGCTAAGATTGGAGACAACTGCAAGATCTATCCATTCGCCTATATCGAGGACGATGTGGTCATCGGCGACAACTGTATCATCTATCCCTTCGTGAGCATCATGAACGGTACTCGCATGGGTAATAACAATAAGGTGTTCCAGGCAGCCGTTATCGCTGCCCTCCCACAGGATTTCAACTTTACCGGTGAGGAGAGTGAGGTAGTGATTGGCGACAACAATACCATCCGTGAGAATGTGGTTATCAACCGTGGTACTCACAAGGGTGGCAAGACCGTTCTGGGCAACAACAACTTCCTGATGGAAGGTGCCCATATCTCTCACGATACCGTAATCGGCAACGGTTGCGTATTCGGTTATGGTACCAAGATTGCAGGCGACTGCGTGATTGGTAACGGTGTCATCTACTCAACATCCGTAGTAGAGAACGCCAAGACTAGAGTAGGCGACTTGGCGATGATTCAGGCAGGTACCACCTTCTCTAAGGATATTCCTCCTTATATCATTGCCGGTGGAAAGCCTGTGAAGTATGCAGGTCCTAACACCATCATCATGGAAGCAGCCGAGCTTACCGAGAAGGTTCGCAAGCATATTGCTAATGCCTACCGACTGGTATTCCATGGTCAGACATCCCTCTTCGATGCCATCAACCAGATCAAGGATCAGGTGCCAGATGGTCCGGAGATTCAGAACATCATCCAGTTCCTGGAGAGTTCCCAGAAGGGTGTCATCACTAAGATGTAAAATTTGCTTAGAAGGATTTGGATCCTTCAGTTTGCTATTATGTTTAGTTAAAATTCAAGTCATACCTATTTGAATTTTACTCAGTATCTTGAAAGGGCTGGCCGTGAGGTCGGCCCTTTTTATGTGTGTATGGTATGAAATCTCCGTTCATAAGTTTTGAACGCACATTCAGTACTTTTGAATGTATGTTCAGTACTTTTGAACGGAGATTCAAAACTTATGAACGGAGATTTTCATTAGGCTTAGCAACAATTTCAATGAATGGTAGCAATAAATTCCTCTTATGATATCCACAATTTCTATTAAGGATAGTCGTAATATCAATCTATTCCATCATCCATCACATACTATAATAGAGTCAAGTTCCTTATGCAGCGATATTCTCTTCCCTTAATAATTAATTGAATAAATGCAAATAAATGCAATTTTATTTTGTTATCTCTTCGTTTATGTGTATCTTTGCAAACAATTTGGGTAATTACGCCCTTCCGGTCTGAAAATAAATAGATTTAGAAATGAGAAAGAAACAATATAAGCCTCGCAATCATCGTGGATTGCAGGTCGTTACTTTATGCATCAGCACCGCCATGGTGCTTGTTTTGTTGGGATTGGTCATCTTTTCCGTATTGATGGGAAGAAACCTCTCTTCCTATGTCAAGGAGAACCTGGTGGTACAGGTGATGCTGGAGCAGGATGTTACCAATCCTGAGGGCTTGCAGATGTGTAAGCGCCTGAAGGCACGTCCTTACGTGAAAGGTCTGACCTATATCTCCAAGGAACAGGCTTTGCAGGAGGCTACCCACGATCTGGGTACCAATCCTAGCGAATTTGCCGGTGTGAATCCTTTCCAGCCATCTATCGAAATCACGACACAGGCGGATTATGCCAACAATGATTCCCTGAAGTGGATAGCCAAGGAACTGAAAAGCTACTCGCGCGTGACGGAAGTAAGTTATCAGCACGACCTGATAGAACAGGTGAACAATTCGCTCACCAAGATAAGCATCGGCCTTCTTATCGTAGCCGCCCTGCTTACCTTTATCTCGTTCTCGCTTATCAACAATACGGTGAGACTGGGCATCTATGCCCGCCGATTCTCCATCCATACCATGAAGCTGGTGGGTGCATCCTGGGGCTTCATCCGCAAGCCTTTCATCAAGAGGGCAGTATCGGTGGGTGTAGTTGCGGCTTTGCTTGCCGATGGTTTCCTCGGTGGATGCCTCTATGCCTGGTCGCTTCACGAGCCGGAACTGGTCAATGTGCTCGGCTGGCAGGAGCTTGCCATCACAGGCGGTTCGGTATTCCTCTTCGGTATCATCATTACGGCTCTCTGTGCCAATATCTCGGTGAACAAGTTCCTCAAGATGAAGGCGGGAGATCTCTACAAAATTTAAACATTACACATTAAACATTATATATAATGGATAAGAAGAATTTAGCATTTGACAAGATGAACTTCATCTTGTTGGCAATTGGTATGGCAATTGTCATCATCGGTTTCCTCCTGATGAGCGGCGCTGGCTCTAACGAGCACTCTTTCGATGCTGATATTTTCAGCACTCGCCGTATTGTAGTGGCACCAACCGTTACCCTGATTGGTTTCCTCTCTATCATCTATGCGGTTATTCGCAAGCCGAAAGACAATTAATAGTTTATTGTTAATATACATATTTAAATTAGATGGATTTTATTCAGACTATCATTATCTCTATCGTAGAGGGATTGACCGAGTTCTTGCCAGTGTCTAGTACAGGTCACATGATTATTGCCGAAAACTTATTGGGTGTAGATATCCAGGATAAGTTTGTCAACGCCTTCACTGTCATCATCCAGTTTGGTGCCATTCTTTCTGTCATCTGCCTGTATTGGAAGAGATTCTTCTATCCGGATGCAGTGAAGACAGGAGAGAAGACCTATTGGAAGGCGATGTTCGATTTCTATGCCCGCCTGGTGGTTGGTACACTGCCTGCCGTGGTATTGGGTCTTGCCTTCAATGATTTCATCGAGTCAAATCTGGGAAATGTGCAGCTGGTAGGTTGGATGCTTGTCATTGGTGGTGTATTCATGCTCTTCTGCGATAAGATTTTCAATAAAGGCAGCGAGCAGACTAAGCTTACTTACAAGCGTGCCCTGACTATCGGTTTCATCCAGTGTATTGCGATGATTCCGGGTGTGTCTCGTTCCATGTCAACCATTGTGGGAGGTATGTCTCAGCGACTCACCCGCAAGGCTGCTGCCGAGTTCTCATTCTTCCTGGCTGTGCCTACCATGTTTGGTGCCACCTGCCTGGAGGTTTATAAGCTGATTAGCCATGGTGGCGGTTCGTTGCTCACTCAGGGCAACAACCTGGTTACCTTACTCTTGGGTTCAGTGGTAGCATTCATCGTTGCCATTCTCGCCATCAAGTTTTTCATCAATTATGTCACCAAGTACGGTTTCGCAGCTTTCGGCTGGTATCGTATCGTTGTAGGACTCATCATCATCATCTGCGGCCTTTGCGGTGTAGATATGCAGATGGTTGACTAAAATAAGAATATGGATTTTAGAAAAGGAGAAATTATAGCCATCGACAAGCCTTATCGCATGTCGAGCTTTGGAGCTTTGGCGCACGTTCGCTATCTGCTCAGCAAGAAACTCGGCTTCAAGGTGAAGATAGGACATGCCGGTACGCTCGATCCCCTTGCTACGGGTGTGTTGGTGCTCTGCACGGGTAAATGTACCAAGCAGATAGAGCAATTACAGACACATACCAAGGAATATACGGCAACACTTCAGTTGGGTGCTACCACGGCAAGCTACGACAAGGAGCACAGTGTGAACCATACTTACCCTACCAAGCACATCACCCGTGAGCTGGTAGAGGAGGTGCTGAAGCAGTTTGTTGGCGAGATTCAGCAGGTTCCGCCTACCTATAGTGCCGTGAAGGTGAATGGTGACCGCTCTTATGCCCTGCGCAGAGCAGGCGAGGAGGTGCAGCTGAAGCCTAAGACCGTGCGTGTGGATGAAATCGAACTCACCGATTACAACGATGAGGAGAAGACGGCAAGCATCCGAGTGGTTTGCGGTAAGGGTACTTACATCCGTTCCCTGGCACGCGACATCGGTCGTGCCCTGGATAGCGGTGCCTTCCTGACAGCCCTCCGCCGTACCAAGGCAGGAAGCTTCTCGGTAGAGAACTGCATCGACTTTGACCATTTCCAGGAATGGCTCGATGCACAGGAGATAGAAGACAGCCTTGCCAATAACTAGGCTCGAATTTCGAAAAATGACATTAATAGTAAATCATCTTAAGAAAGGAGATATAATATCACATGAAACTATCACAATTCAACTTTAAGTTGCCAGCTGCTCAGGTGGCACTTTATCCACATAAGACTAAGCGTGTGGTCAAGACTGCTAGTGGTGAACGTACTTTCGAGATTACCCGTCGTGACGAGTCTCGACTCATGGTGCTCCACAAGAAGTCTGAAACCATCGAAATGTATAAGAAGGACGAGAATGGCAAGGATATGGTGGATGCTGATGGCAATCCAGTATTCCTGCAGTTCAAGGATATCGTCAACTACTTCGAAGAGGGTGATACCTTCATCTTCAATGATACGAAGGTATTCCCAGCGCGCCTTTATGGTACCAAGGAGAAGACTGATGCCAAGATTGAGGTGTTCCTGCTTCGTGAACTGAATGCCGAGATGCGTCTTTGGGATGTGCTGGTAGAGCCTGCGCGCAAGATCCGTATCGGCAACAAGCTGTTCTTTGATGATGTCAACGAGATGGTAGCCGAGGTTATCGATAATACCACCAGCCGTGGCCGTACCCTCCGTTTCCTCTATGATGAGGATGGCAATCACGATGTCTTCAAGCGTTCGCTCTTTGCTTTGGGTGAGGCTCCGCTTCCTCGCTATATCATCGATGCCCGTGAGGATCACCACGCTACTGAGGATGATATGGACGACTTCCAGTGTGTATTCGCAGATAAGGAGGGTGCCGTAACTGCTCCTGCTACAGGTCTTCATTTCTCTCGTGAGTTGATGAAGCGCTTGGAAATCAACGGCATCAACGAGGCTTACATCACCCTGCATTGCGGATTGGGCAACTTCCACGAGATTGAGGTAGAGGACCTTACCAAGCACAAGATGGATTCTGAGCAGATGATTATCTCTAAGGAAGCTTGCGAACTGGTGAACAAGACCAAGCTGGAAGGTCATCGCGTATGCGCCATCGGTACCAGCGTGATGAAGGCTACAGAAACTGCTGTAGGTACAGACGGAATGATGAAGGAGTTTGATGGATGGACCAATAAGTTCATCTTCCCTCCATACGATTTCGGATTGGCTGACTGTGCTGTTGCCAACTTCTATCATCCAGAGTCAACCTTGATGATGTGTACCGCTGCCTTTGGTGGTTACGACCTGGTGTATGAGGCATACAAGAAGGCTGTGAAGAATGGCTATATGTTTGGTTGCTATGGTGACTCACTGTTGATACTTCCAGACTAAATAGTGGAATAAACAGTTCTTGTACATATAGAAATGATTGATATTCAGTAGATAAGCTGAGTTATCCACAGTTTTCGTAAAAGTGTGAATAAGTATGTATAAAGTATATTTAAGCCTTGGCACGAATCTGGGCAACCGGAAGCGTAATATTCGTGAGGCTATCGATAAAATAGGAGAGCAGATTGGCGTGGTAGAGCGCCAGTCTGCTCTTTACGAAACCAAGCCTTGGGGCTATTCTTCTCCCAATGACTTCATCAATTCCTGTGTGATGGTTCTTACCGCCATGGCCCCTCGCCAGGTGTTGGAGGCTACCCAGCGTATAGAGCAGGAGATGGGCAGAACCCTGAAGTCTGTAAATGGGGAATATCACGACCGCATCATCGATATCGACATTCTGATGATAGATGATCTGGTCATTGATGAGCCCGATTTCAAGATTCCTCATCCTCTGATGGAAGAGCGCGATTTCGTGATGACTCCTCTGAAGGAGATATTGTAGATGATTCCACATAAAAAGGTTTTTATACCGGATATAAGATATAACTATTGGGGAAAAGAAAAATCCCATCGTTCTTGCGAGCGATGGGATTTTGCTTTTGTTTAAGTTATGTGACCAGTCAATCAGCAATCCAAAGCTATTTGCTTATCTGCTTCTTGCCAATCTATCAATCCTCTATTTTCTTTGTCGAATGCCAAAGCCAGGCAGATTCGTTTCTTCTTGCTGGCAGAATAAGCATCAGCGTAGTGGCGGGATGCAATTTGCTCCACAGCCGCTTGAGCTCCTCCATTGTCCGCCATCTTCAGCTCCATGATATAGATGATTTCTGGCGTCTCTATGGCGAGGTCGATACGTCCACCAGCTACCTGCTTTTCTTCTTCAACGTTAAAACCGCAGATGTAGAAGAGGTTCTTGATGATGAATCGGAAGTGCTCTTCAAAGACAAACTGTTCTTTCTTCTGAGTACTGTAAGGAGTGCTGGCGATGAGTTGCTTCAGGCAGGTTACGCCCTCCTCTAAATTGCCAAGGATAAAATGCTGCTTCAGGTCTTGAATAGCATTCTCTGTCTCTTCCTTGTCGGTGTTGAGCATATTGGGAACAACCATCTCTAGAAGCGCTTTCTTTACTTCTCTGTTTGGAAATCCCAGTCTGTAGGTTTCTCCAATCACCCCTTTGATCGTCAGATAGCCTGATTGGTAAAGAAATAGCTTTGGATTGTCTTTGCTGATGTCTGCCGTTTCGATGTAATCCATGTCGATGAGGCTGCCGTCCAGTGTTTCTACATCTTTCTCAAAGTTGGTGAGTATTTTGGGCAGCATTTCTGTAGCGCCGCTGGCAATCCAATAGGGTCTCAGGCGACGTTCTTTTAAGGCGCAGATGACACTGAACGGATTGTAAACTCCCTGCAGGCTTTCTGAGAAATGATAACCGTCATACATATCTTTCAGTTCATGCATGGTCTGGTCGATATCCCACTTCTTTTGGACAGCTAATACCTGGATTTCATCTTTCAGATTTTCCAAGATTTCTTCTTTCGTTAATCCGCAGATGGTAGCATAGCAGTTGTAAAAGCTGATATTGCTTAATGTGTTGAGAACGCTGAACAGACTTATCTGCGTAAACTTGGTGATTCCTGTAAGGAAGACACACTTGATGCAATAGCCGTAGTCTTTTAGACCTGTGAAGAAGTCACGATAGAGATTGCGGCATTTTTCGTGTCTATCTGTCAGATAGGAGTGCTGTAAGGGTGCATCATATTCATCTACCAATACGGCAACTTGCTCTCCCGATTGTTGGTAAGCTCTTTCTATGATACCGGTAAAACGGTTGCTGAGCGTAGCTTCTGTGGCGCGTTTGCCGTAGATCTCTTCATATTTGGTTAATGTATCATCCAGATAATGGTATAATGATTCTGCATCTGAACCTCCAAGGTTCATGCTGAAATGGATGACAGGGCGCTTGATCCAATCCTTCTCCAGTTCCATGATCTTAAGTCCTTCGAAAAGTTCTTTCTTGCCTTCGAAGTAGCATTGGAGTGTGGATACCAGAAGCGATTTACCGAAGCGTCGTGGGCGACTTAGAAAGTTATACTTGTCACCATTGGCGATTTGCCAAACCATATCTGTCTTGTCTGCGTAAAGGTAACCACCCTTGCGCAGTTCTTCGAAATTCTGTATTCCTAATGGCAACTTTCCTCTAGTCATAATTACACCTTATTATATATATGTTGCAAAGTTAGCAATAAAAAATGAAATGGCGATATAAAAGCGGAGAAAAAATAAAATGAAAGCCGAAATAAGAGTAGAAAATGAAAAATTCCATCGTTCGGTTGCTACTTCTTAAGGATAAAGACAGATGTTGGTGTGTGTCATTCCGTAAAAATCAGCGTCAAATGATATAAAATTGCCTATTTACGCATTGGTACCTTTACTTTTCCTGGCAAAAAGCTTGGAAGTTATTGCTTAATTCCCTATCTTTGCAAGCAAGAATTAGTAAAGGCGTCTTTCTCTTTTTCTAAGGATAAAGGCTCTTTCTAGGAACGAACTGACAATTATTTAATAATAACATAAACCGATACAATTATGAAGAAATCCATCATTTTCGCATTGCTGCTCTCTCTGTTGAGCGTACAGCAAATCCATGCACAGAAGTGGCTCAAGAAATTGGGCAAGGTGGCAGAAAACGTGCTTGCTAATGACCAGAAGACTACCAACAAGGCGTCTGGCTCTATCCCAGGGTGTACAGTAAAGTATACCAGTTGCGTAGCTAATGGCAACGATGTCCATATCAACTTCGTGATAACCAATACCACTTCCAGTGAACTCAAAATGTACTTCAATGCATTTGATGACGGTTCTTGTGCTTTTGATAGCAAGAATGTAAAGCATACAATGCACTTTTATTTGGGTGGTGATAAGTTAGGTCACTATTCTGATAAGATGCTTCCTCCTAATGTACCTGTCAAGGGTATTATGGTGATAGAGGATGTAGATCGCACCATTAAGCAGATTAATTCTACTCTTGTCAAGGGTAAGGCTAATGATGTGGAGTTTGCGATTAAGTTGCCTACCCAGGTAGTGGCAGATGTCAAGAATACCAATTCCGATTTGGTTACCTGCTCATTGCCTGAGTTGCAGTTCAATTTCTTGAAGTGTGTTCGTCAGGGCAGGAATGTGGTAATCACTGCTACATTCAAGAATATCGGCAACAAGGAGTATGAAATTTCAGCTTATGGCGATACTCCTACTATATATGATGATGGTGGCGATGCTTATGAGTGTGATCAGGAAACAACCCTCTTGGGCAAGAATCGATGGTTAGGCTATAATTGGTATACCTTGCTCGCTGGTATCCCGATGAAGGCTACGTTTGTCATCAAGAATGTCAGCACCAGTGCCACCGAGTTCAGCGTTGTCAAGATCCCATTCAAGTACAAGTCTAATGGCGAGACCCCTCAGTATGTAGAGTTCCGCAATTTGCCAATCTCAGCGCAGTAAGTAGCAATCTTAATAAGTTGATATAAAAAGAAAAATCCCATCGTTCTTGCGAGCGATGGGATTTTTAATTCTGTTAAGCAATGTGTCTGCTTTCGCTGATTACTTACGAAGACCGAGGGCCTTGATGATAGCACGATAGCGATTGATGTCGCGATCATACAAGTAATCGAGCAATGCACGACGCTTTCCTACAAGCTGTGTCAACGCACGTGTTGTAGTATAATCTTTACGGTTCTTCTTAACGTGCTCCGTCAAATGAGCAATACGGTATGAGAACAATGCTATCTGGCTCTCAGCTGAACCAGTATCAGAGTTAGACTTTCCGTACTTGCTAAAGATCTCTTCTTTTTTTGCTTTGTCTAAATACATAGCTGTGATACTTAAAATTTAATTATTATGAATGAATGTTATGCACAATAGGACCTTCCTCACGGTGGTTTCCGTTAAAATGCGGTGCAAAGGTACAACTTTTCAGTGAATTATGCAAATTTTTCGGGATTTTTTTGTAATTTTGCACCCAAATTCATTAAGTATTTAAGGTAAAGGAAATGCAAGACATTAGAAACATTGCAGTTATTGCACACGTTGACCATGGTAAGACTACCTTGGTTGACAAGATGATGCTCGCCGGTAAGCTGTTCCGTGACGGCCAGGATAACAGCGGCGAAGTGCTCGATTCCAATGATTTGGAGCGCGAGCGTGGTATAACCATTCTCTCAAAGAATGTGTCTATCAATTGGAAAGGTACAAAGATTAATATTCTCGATACTCCAGGACACTCTGACTTCGGTGGTGAGGTTGAGCGCGTGCTCAACATGGCAGACGGATGCCTCCTCCTCGTCGATGCTTTCGAGGGTCCGATGCCTCAGACTCGTTTCGTGCTGCAGAAGGCTTTGCAGCTCGGACTGAAGCCTATCGTTGTCGTTAATAAGGTAGATAAGCCTAACTGTCGCCCTGAAGAGGTGTACGAGATGGTGTTCGACCTGATGTGCGACCTCGATGCTACTGAGGAACAGCTTGACTTCACTGTAGTTTATGGTTCTGCCAAGAACGGCTGGATGAGCGATGACTACAACAAGCCAACAGACAACATTGACTATTTGCTCGACAAGATTGTGGAGATTATCCCTGCTCCTAAGCAGTTGGAGGGTACTCCTCAGCTCTTGATCACATCTCTTGATTATAGCTCTTACACCGGTCGTATCGCCGTAGGTCGTGTACACCGTGGTACTTTGAAGGATGGTATGAACGTAACTATCTGCCATCGTGACGGAACTCAGGAGAAGACTAAGATCAAGGAACTCCATACCTTCGAGGGTATGGGTCATAAGAAGACAGACCATGTGGATTCTGGTGATATCTGTGCCGTTGTCGGCTTGGAGAAGTTCGAGATTGGTGATACCATCTGCGACTACGAGAACCCAGAGCCACTTCCTCCAATCGCTGTAGATGAGCCTACCATGAGTATGCTCTTCACCATCAACGATTCTCCTTTCTTCGGTAAGGAGGGTAAGTTCTGTACATCACGTCACATTCAGGACCGCCTGAACAAGGAGTTGGAGAAGAACCTGGCTCTTCGTGTTCAGCCTTACGAGGACACCACCGATAAGTGGATTGTTTCTGGTCGTGGTGTGCTCCATCTTTCTGTGCTCATCGAGACCATGCGTCGTGAGGGCTATGAGCTCCAGGTAGGTCAGCCTCAGGTTATCTATAAGGAGATTGACGGTGTGAAGTGCGAGCCTATCGAGGAGTTGACCATCAACGTGCCTGAGGAGTTCGCTTCTAAGATGATTGATATGGTTACCCGCCGTAAGGGTGATATGACCTCTATGCTGAACATGGGCGAGCGTGTGGATATCGAGTTCGATATTCCTTCACGTGGTATCATCGGTCTTCGTACCAATGTGCTCACTGCTTCTCAGGGTGAGGCTATCATGGCTCACCGTTTCAAGGAGTATCAGCCATACAAGGGCGAGATTACCCGCCGTTCTAACGGTAGTATGATTGCGCTGGAAACAGGTACTGCCTATGCTTATGCCATCGACAAGCTGCAGGATCGCGGTAAGTTCTTCATCGACCCAGGTGAGGAGGTTTACGGCGGCGAGGTTGTTGGTGAGCATGTTCACGAAAACGACCTGGTGGTTAATGTAACCAAGGCAAAGCAGTTGACCAACGTGCGTGCTTCTGGTTCTGATGATAAGGCTCGCGTGATTCCAAAGACCGTGATGAGCCTTGAGGAGTGCCTGGAGTACATCCGCGAGGATGAGTACGTAGAGGTAACTCCTAAGAGTATGCGTATGCGCAAGGTGATTCTCGATCACTTGGAGCGCAAGCGTAGTAATAAGGATTAAGCTATAGCTTATATATAAATGGATCCGTGAGAATTCCCCTCTAGCCGGTTGCCTAGGCAGTCTGCTTGCAGGGGATTCTTTTTTTAATGTATGCGTATGTGGTTGTGGAAATTCTTTAGAAAGTTTTCTTTGCCCTGTTCTCTGGTATTGGGAGCCGTGGGCTATCTGATTTTCGCCAATGTTCCTTTCCTGGAACCTTTGGGCGATGCGGTGGGACCGAAACTGGTGGATATGATGCCGGTGGTGCTCTTTGCCTTGCTCTATGTTACCTTCTGTAAGATTGAAATCAAGGAGATGAAACCGAAGGCTTGGCATTTCATCCTGCAGCTCATCCGAACCAGTCTGGCACTGATGATGGTGGTGCTTATCTTCGAATTCGGAGATAATTATGAAACCAAGCTGGTGCTCGAAGGTGCTTTCATCTGTTTTATCTGTCCTACGGCGGCTGCCGTGGCTGTGGTGACGGAGAAGTTGGGTGGAAGCATCGGTTCGTTGACTACTTATACGGTGATAGCCAATGTCTTTACGATGGTGATTATTCCGAGTCTTTTCCCGATGGTGGAGAAGGGGGCAGATGTTTCCTTTCTTTTTATGAGTGCGATGGTGTTCAGAAACGTAACCACGGTACTGGTGGTTCCTTTGCTTCTGGCTTTGCTGAGTCGCAAGTTTCTGCCTAAGTGGGTGGATAAGGTAAGGAACGTGAAGGATCTGGGCTTCTATATGTGGTGCTTCAACCTTACTATCCTGATGGGCGAGACGGTTCGCAATATCCTCCATGCCGAGGTTTCGGGATGGATTCTTGCCTTGCTGCTCATCGTTCCGCTCTTTGTCTGTCTCATCCAGTTTGCCATCGGTAAGGCGGTGGGCAGACATTATGATGCGAGCATCAGTGCCGGTCAGGCTTTGGGACAGAAGAATACCATTGTGGGCATCTGGCTCACTCTTACTTTCCTGAATCCGCTTGCTGCCGTAGCACCGGGTGCCTATGTGGTTTGGCAGAATCTGGTGAATGGCTGGCAGCTATGGTATAAGGAGAAATACGGAAGATTGAAATGGTAGCAATAAAAATAGGGTGTGACATGAATCTATGTCACACCCTAATTTTTATAGAGGATTTTATTTGCTTGTAGAAATAAAGATGCACTCGATGGTTACGTTGCCATCCATCCATTTGGCTGGAATGGTGAAGGTACCATCCTTGGCGATATCTGTCTTCTTGAGTGATTCTACCTGATCACCATGGGTAATGGTGAAGTCACCGTAGGTGAATCCTGGGGCAGGAACCATCTTCACCTTGAATGGCTTGCCGTATGCCACCTTGTGGTTATTGAGGGTGGTGCCATCTGCTGCGGTCACCATACCGTTGCGGTTGGCCTCGGTTACAGAAACAAACTCGCTGTGAGCCTTCTTCTTTGCAGCACCTTCGGTCTTCAGCAAGGTGATGCGAGGAGCGTTGGTCAGGTGGATATTGATGTCATCGATATAGACCAGGGCATCCTCCTTCATCTCATGAGGAGACTCTGCGTGAGGAACCACTACCAGGCTATAGATATCCACACCTTCTGCGCTCTTGATTGGGAAAACGGCATCAGCCCACTGTCCTGCAGGAACAGGAGTGGTTGACTTGATCCAGAACTGCTCTACTTCCTGCGACTGTCCGGCTCTGTCTCTTCTCTTTCCGAGACCTACCAGCATCACTCTTCCTTCCATCGGACGGTTGATCAATACGTGAACCACTTTTCCGGATGGACCGAGCGCAATCGGCTTCTTCAGATCAATTCTTGCACCGAAGATGTTGGAAGCCAGGCGTGAACGCTGGAAGCCCAGCACCTTCTTGTTAGGATTGTTGGTGAGGTCTGGATTATCCACAACCTCGCAGTTGCCCGCCAGTTCTCCTGTGCGGAATGGGGAATGCTCCCATCTATCGTAAACTCCCACGGATTTGTAATCCTGGGTGTCGAACTTAATTTCTTGTCCCATTGCAGCCAATGGTAACAAACACAATGCTATGAGTAATTTCTTCATGTTCGTAGTGTAGAGTCAAAGTTTAAAATACTTTAATGGAATGTAACAATGGGCAAGCCTTGCTGTCGTCGATGACAACCTTCAGGCCTTTCACCTGATAACCCTTGCCGTAACTGTTGGATGTACTGCCGTTCAACGGGATGATGCGCTTGTATCCGATGGTGGTAGTAGTGCACTTCTCTGCGATTGGTTTCCATGTCTTTCCATCTTCTGAGATTTCGATATGGAACTTTCTTACTCGCTGACCCTTGCGGATGTACTCCATCATATCCACATAGCGAACGGTCTGTGGCTTGTCCCAGTTGAAGGTGATGGTAGCCTGCTTCACGCCATCATCAGTAGCCCAATAGGTATTCTTGTTGTTATCGGTCAGGTTCTTGGCTGCATAGTTGCGGTTGGCACCAGCCTTTCGGGTGTTGCTTACGGTAACCTTTGCCTTCTGTGCCAGGTCCTTACCCAGGCGAGTGCGGATCATATTGCCCATTTCCTTGAGCACGCGCACGTCGATCTCTGGCAACAGACCACTCTTGTCTGGAGGGCAGTTGAGAATCAAGGTAGCATTTCTACCTACAGTTTCCAGATACATCTGGAAGAGGCGTTCTACAGAGAGAGGCTTCTCACCCTCGTGCCAGAACCATCCCTTGTCGGTGAACTTGGCATCGCTCTCTCCCGGGTCCCACTGCCAGCCATCTTCGGTACCATACATACCGTTGCTTTCTGGTGCATAGCCTCTTTCGTCGGTGAGCCAGTTGGTCTCGCCAGCCCATCCTGCCTCGTTGCCAATCCATCTTGCCTCAGCACCTACACCCCAGAGGATGATGTCTGGACAAACCTTGTGGATAGAGTCTCTAAGGTTAGGAATATCATAATAGGTAGAACGGTCTACGTTCACGGTCGTATTGCGTCCGCCGTAGTATCCGTCACCACCGTTGGCACCGTCAAACCACATTTCAAACTGGTCTTTGCCATACTGTGCCAACTCCGCGCACTGGCGCAGGAAAACATCGTTTACATATTTCTCAGTACCGTAGTATTGGCTGTTTCTATCCCATGGAGAAACATAGAAGCCATACTTCATTCCCAAGCTTCGTGCAGCCTTGGCAAAGTCGCGGGGAATGTTGGTAGTCTTGCCATTCTCATTGCCGGCATTGACGATGGAATGGTCGGTTGTAGATGTAGGCCAGAGGCAGAAACCATCGTGGTGCTTTACTACGGCAATACCGCCCTTCATTCCAGCTGCTTTCACTGCCTTGAGCCATTGAGCTGGATTAGGCTTCTTGGTAGGTGCAAAAAGGGTTACGTCTTCACTTCCGAGTCCCCATTCTCTGTTGGTATAGGTATTCATGCCATAATGGAAGAAGGCATAGAATTCAGTCTCCTGCCATTTCATCTGGCGGTCACTTGGAACCGGGAACACAGCTGTTGGCTCGTTGTCTGGATTAGGCAACGACTGCTGCTTTACTTGGAAAACACTCTGGGAGTGGCCAGCCATGGCAGTCATGACGAGGGACACCCCTATAAAAACTTTTTTGATGTTCATGGTTGTTGTATTTAAATCGATACACTTTAATCTTACCATAATAATAGATGTATATAATAGTTATTGATGCTATTGGTGATTGTTACTAATGATTCATCTGCAAAGATAGGAGTTTTATAAATAGTAACAAAACTTTTCTGGTTAATTAAATATAAACGCCCGCAAATTTGCTTTGCGGGCGTTTGTATAGGGTTAGTCTTGTGTAGGATAAATCAAATTTTCGTCGGTGATGCAGTTGAGCACCTCTTCCAAATATTTTTTCGATTCATACTTTGCCATAGGCAGGTCGTGGAGCAGATAGTTACCGCAATCCTTGGCAGCCTGTCCTGGAATTTCGCCTTCGAAGTCGGCGATGAACTGGAAGGTGCGCTTCATCAGTTCTACGATGTCCTTGCTCTCCAGGTCGCCCTTGATGAGGAGGTAATTGCCGGTGAGGCATCCCATTGGACCCCAGTAGATGATGCGGTCTTTCCACTCCTCGTCGTTACGCAGGTAGGTGGCAGCCAGGTGCTCGATGGTATGGATGGCACCGTTGTGGAGGCAAGGCTCCTGGTTAGGCACCTTCATACGGATATCGAAGGTTGTGATGACTTCTCCGCCTACTTCGTCCTTGCGGCTTACGTAGATGCCGCGGAGCAACTTGTTATGATTGATGGTAAAACTTGGAATCTTATTCATATAGTTTATAATTTACAATTTATAGTTTACAGACTTTCGAGAAAAGCCTTGGTGACATTGAATGATCCTTCTGCCATTTTTGCCCAGAAGTCGAAGTACTGCTGTGCCTTGGTATCCTTCAGAGGTACATCGCTGATGATGCGGAAGGAGATGAAAGGAGTCTTGTAGATGTGGCAGGTCTGTGCGATGGAGCAGCTTTCCATATCCACAGCCATGGCGTGAGGGAAGTGCTCCAGGATAGAGCGCATCTTCTCCTTGCTATCTACGAACCATTCTCCGCTTACAATCTGTCCGGCATGAATCTTTGGATGCTGGTTGCCTGGCTGTTCATTTATGGCAAGCGCCTTTTCTACATACTCCTTAGGGGTCTTGAAGAGGGCAGGCATACCGAGAATCTGTCCATACTCGCATTCGTCACCGCAGTAAGCATCGTGATATACACAGTCGGTAGCTACCACCACTTCGGTAACATTGAGGTTGATGTCAGCGCCTCCAGCCACACCCGAAGAGATGACGAGGTCTGGGTGGTAATTATCAATCATTTCCACAGCTCCGATGGCGCTGTTCACCTTTCCGATGCCGCACTGCTGCATCACTACTTCATTCTCGCCGATCTTTCCGATGACGAAGTCCTTATGATTCTTTCGCTCTGTCTGCGATTCAGTCAATAATGTCTTGAGCTGCGTGAACTCCTTGTCCATCGCAACGATAATTCCTATTTTCATATCGATTTATTTCTATTCTGGGTGCAAAGTTACAAAATAAATCCCATAAAAAAACATTTCCCCACCTATATTTTATAATATGCTCTTGATTTTGCCACCTTTGATTTTCGGTCATCTTGCAGCGTGAGAATCCCTATAATGATAGGGGGAAAACCCTATTGCGTCTTTTCTTCGATAAAAAAAGTAAAAAGTTTCTTCTATTATTTTGTAGTGTCTTCATTTCTCATTATCTTTGCACCAAATTATAAACGTTTATAGAAAAAGATGAAATTATCGAAGAAGTATCTACTGGATATTCTGGTAGTGATTGTTTTTGCAGTGATCTCTTTCGTGTACTTCATGCCTGCCGACATGGACGGACGAATCCTGTTCCGACACGACTCGGCGGCGAGCAAGGGATTGGGACATGAGAAAGAGCTTTTCCAACAGCAGACTGGCGAGACAACTCGTTGGACCAACTCTGTGTTTGGTGGTATGCCAACCTATCAGATGTCGCCTTCGTACGGCAGTACCCAGGTGCTCAGCCAGGTAACGAAGGCTTATCATCTGTGGTTGCCTGATTATGTATGGTATGTGTTTGTCTATCTCCTGGGCTTTTATATCATGCTCCGTGCCTTCGATTTCCGACAATCGCTGGCGGCGCTGGGTTCCATCATCTGGGCATTCTCATCCTACTTCTTTATTATCATTGCAGCAGGTCATATCTGGAAGGTATGGGCTTTGGCCTATCTGCCTCCTATGATTGCGGGTGTGGTACTGGCTTATCGGGGTAAGTATCTGAAAGGTCTGCTCCTCACTGCCATCTTCTCGGCTTTCGAGGTGAATGCCAACCACGTGCAGATGACCTATTATTATCTCTTCATCATCCTCTTCTTGGTGATAGCCTTCCTGGTAGATGCCATCAAGAAGGGGGAACTCGCCCGCTTCGGCAAGGCGACTGCGGTATGTGTCGTGGGTGCCCTCATCGGTATCTCGCTCAACCTCTCCAACCTGTATCATACCTGGCAGTATGGTCAGGAAACCATGCGTGGAAAGAGCGAACTGGTGAAGAAGAATACTGCCAACCAGACCAGCAGTGGTTTGGATAGAGACTATATCACCCAGTGGAGCTATGGTATTGATGAAACCTGGACGCTTCTGATTCCTGATGCCAAGGGTGGTGCTTCCGTACCTCTCGCCCAGAATACGCAGGCGATGGAGAAGGCGGATCCTAACTTCGTGCAGATTTATCAGCAGCTCGGACAGTACTGGGGCAACCAGCCTGGTACGAGCGGTCCTGTATATGTAGGAGCATTCGTATGTATGCTCTTCATCCTCGGTTTGTTTATTGTCAAGGGTCCGATGAAGTGGGCATTGCTGGCTGCCACCATCCTGAGCATCCTGCTCTCATGGGGTAGAAACTTCATGCCGTTCACCGATTTCTTCCTTGATTACATTCCGATGTATGCCAAGTTCCGAACGGTGGCTTCTATCCTCGTGATAGCCGAGTTCACCATTCCGTTGCTTGCCATGATGGCTTTGAAGAAAATCATTGATGAGCCGGAGATACTCACCAGCAAGATCAAGCTGGTATATGCCAGCTTTGGTCTGACGGCAGGCTTCTGTCTGCTCTTTGCCCTGATGCCGGGTGTCTTCTTCTCTGATTTCATTTCCGTTCAGGAAACTCAGGCGTTGCAGCAGTTGCCGGCAGAATATCAGGGACCGCTCATGAGCAATCTCATCGAGATTCGCAAGAGCATCTTTACTTCTGATTGCTGGCGCTCGTTCTGGGTCATCGTCATCGGTTCAGCCTTCCTGCTGCTTTACAAGATGAAGAAGTTGGGTGCTGAGTATATGATTGCCGGCATCGCCGTACTCTGTCTCGTAGATATGTGGATGGTGAACAAGCGTTATCTCTACGATGATATGTTCGTAGATAAGAACGTGCGCGATACTCCTCAGCAGATGACGGAGACCGATAAGATTATCTGCCGCGACAAGGCGCTCGATTACCGTGTGCTCAATCTCGCTTCCAATACCTTCAATGAGAACGAGACCTCTTACTATCATAAGAGCATCGGCGGTTATCATCCTGCCAAGCTCCGTCGCTATCAGGAGATGATTGATGCACATATCGCTCCTGAGATGCAGAAGACGATGAAGGCTGTGGCTGAGGCAGGTGGTGATATGACCAAGGTGAATGGCGACAGTATCTTCCCTGTATTGAACATGCTCAATACCAAATACTTCATCCTGCCTTTGCAGGGCGGTCAGACGGTTCCTGTACAGAATCCATACGCCTACGGCAATGCCTGGTTTGTGGATGAGGTGCTGTATGTCAACAATGCCAACGAGGAGATTGATGGCGTGGGCAAGGTCAACCTCCGTCATGTGGCGGTGGCTGATGCCAAGTTCAAGGAGCAGCTGGCTCAGAGCGTGAAGCAGGATGACACTTCGGTGGTGAAGATGATCCAGTATAAGCCAAACAACCTCACCTACGAGGTGAAGTCGAGCAAGGGGGGCGTCATCGTCTTCTCTGAGATTTACTATCCTGGATGGACTGCTACCGTAGATGGTCAGCCTGTAGAACTGGGCCGTGTGGATTATATCCTCCGTGCCATCAACGTGAAGCCGGGCAACCACAAGGTGGTACTCGATTTCCATCCTCAGTCGCTCAAGAATACAGAGATGGTAGCTTATATCGGCTATGGTGTTCTGGTACTCCTTATTATAATAGGTATAGGAGTGGAAATCAAAAAGCGCAAGAAGACAGATGCTGTTTCGAACAGAAATTGATATTCCGAAGGCCGACTTCGAGATACAGCCGGCAGAGCAGATGCTCTTCGTGGGCAGTTGCTTTGCCGACAATCTGGGTCGCCGATTCGTGGAGAATCGCTTCCGTGCTACGGTGAATCCCTTCGGTGTGATGTATAATCCGGCAAGCATTCTCCATACGGTAGAGAAATGCACCGAGGTGCATCCTCGTGTGGCAGTCTTTACGTTGGGTACGAATCACGTGTATATTCTGAAGGAAACGGGCGAGATCGTGGATAACTGCCAGAAGCGCCCCCAGCGCCTTTTCGAGGAAAGGGAACTGAGTGTAGAGGAATGTGCTGCGTATCTGCAAAAGGCGATTGATTTGCTGAAGCAACGAGGTTTGAAAGATGAAACATCGGAAGATGAAGCTTTCGATACCGGCTTGAAGGTCATCATAACCGTAAGCCCCATCCGTTATGCCAAATACGGCTATCATGGAAGTCAGCTTTCGAAGGCTACGCTTCAGTTGGCTGCAGACCGCTTGGTGAAGGCGAATCCTGGTGTGGTGAGCTATTTTCCTGCTTACGAAATCATGAACGATGAACTTCGTGATTACCGTTTCTACAAGGAAGATATGCTGCACCCGAGCGATCAGGCAGTAGAATATATCTGGGAGAAATTCCGGGAAACCTATTTCGGCAAGGCTGCCGAGCTGTTCCTGGAAGACTGGCGTCCCATCCGGGAAGCCCTCGGACACAAGCCCTTCAACCCCGATAGCGAGGAACATCAGAAGTTCGTCGCCAGAACGGAAGAAAGGAAAAGATGGTTCGAGAAAAAGTATGGGTTAGTGACGGGCTGAAAGCCCAAAAGCATAATGTAGAACATTTAAAGTATTAAGACAATGACATATACTATTGAAAAGGTAACCACACTGATAGGTGCGCGTCGCTATGGAGACAATGATACCAACATCGGTTTTATCCTGACCGATAGTCGTTCTCTTTGTTTCCCGGAGGAAACTCTGTTTTTTGCACTCAAGTCTGAGCGCAATGATGGTCATAATTACATCCCTGAACTGTATCGCAGAGGTGTGAAAAACTTTGTGGTAACTGATGTCCCTAAAGGCTATGCTTCTGATTATCCGGAGGCTAACTTCCTGAAGGTGGTCAATACGCTGGAGGCTCTTCAGCGTTTGGCTGAGCGCCATCGTGATGAATTCAATATTCCTATCGTGGGTATTACGGGTTCCAACGGCAAGACGATGGTCAAGGAGTGGCTCTATCAGCTGCTCTCGCCAAGCATGTTCGTTACCCGCAGCCCTCGCAGTTACAATTCCCAGATAGGTGTGCCATTGTCTGTCTGGCTGATGAACGAGCAGACCCAGGTAGGTGTCTTCGAGGCGGGTATCAGTCAGCCTGGCGAGATGCTTGCCCTCCGTGACATCATCCAGCCTACCATCGCCGTTCTTACCAATGTGGGTTCTGCCCATCAGGAGAACTTCTCTTCCCTGGAGGAGAAATGCCGTGAGAAGCTCATCCTCTTCCATGATGCTGAAACCGTGGTTTATGATGGCGATGATGAGGTGATTACCAAGGTGGTGGCTGAATATCCTGATTATAAAGGCGAGAAACTCTTCTGGTCGCTCAAGAACCCTGAGGCTCCTTTCTATGTCAAGAAGATTGAGAAGCAGCAGAGCGTGAGCGTCATCACCTATATATATAAAGGTGTAGAGGATAGTTTCTCCATTCCTTTCATCGATGATGCTTCCATCCAGAACTCCATCATCTGTGCTGCTGTCGCTTCCAAGATCGGACTCTCTGCCGAGGATATCGACAAGCGTATGGCACTGCTCGAACCGGTTGCGATGCGACTGGAGGTAAAGGTGGGTCAGCATGGCTGTACACTCATCAACGACAGTTACAACAGCGATATCAATTCACTCGACATCGCCCTCGACTTCATGAACCGCCGTCCTGATCATCGTGGCCGTCGCCATACTTTGATCTTGAGCGATATTTATCAGAGCGGTCAGACTCCCGAGGCGCTATATAAAGAGGTGAGCGATCTTGCCCGCAAGCGTGGCGTAGTGAAGTTCATCGGTATCGGTCCGGAACTCTGCAAACAGCATGATACGATTCAGATTTCAGAAAAGTTCTTCTTCCCGAATGTGGAGGAGTTTATCAATAGCGAGGTCTTTGCCTCCCTCCGCGATGAGGTCATCCTCCTGAAGGGTGCCCGCCAGTTTGGTTTCGATCAGCTTACTGAACTGCTGGTGCAGAAGGTGCATGAAACCACCCTCGAGGTCAACCTGAATGCGGTGGTTGCCAACCTCAACTACTACCGTGCCTTCATGAAGCCGGAAACCAAACTGGTCTGCATGATCAAGGCGGATGGCTATGGTGCCGGAGCGGTAGAGATTGCCAAGACCCTGCAGGATCATCGTGTAGATTATCTGGCTGTGGCTGTTGCCGATGAGGGTGTCACCCTTCGCAAGAACGGTATCACCAGCAACATCATGATCATGAACCCGGAGATGACAGCCTTCAAGACCATGTTCGATTACGACCTGGAGCCTGAGGTGTATTCTTTCCGATTGCTCGATGCTCTCATCAAGGCTGCCGAGAAGGAGGGTGTCACCGGATTCCCTGTTCACATCAAACTCGATACCGGTATGCATCGCATGGGCTTCGATCCTGAAAACGATATGGAGGAGCTTATCGGTAAGCTGAAGCATCAGAATGCCATCATCCCTCGTTCCGTATTCTCTCACTTCGTGGGAAGCGATGACGATAGTTTCGATGATTTCTCTGCCCATCAGTTTGAACTCTTCGATAAGGGAAGCCGACAGTTGCAGGCTGCCTTCGACCATAAGATCCTGCGCCATATCTGCAATTCGGCAGGTATCGAGCACTTCCCGGAGCGCCAGTTGGATATGTGCCGTCTGGGTCTCGGACTCTATGGCATCAACTCCCGCAACAACAAGACCATCAACTGCGTGAGCACCCTGAAGACTACCATTCTCCAGATGCACAACGTGAAGGCGGGCGATAGTGTTGGCTACAGTCGCAAGACCATCCTCGATAAGGACAGTGTCATCGCTGCCATTCCTATCGGATATGCTGATGGCTTGAACCGCCGTCTCGGCAATCGCCATGCCTACTGTCTGGTCAATGGTCAGAAGGCAGATTATGTAGGCAACATCTGTATGGATGTGGCGATGATCGATGTCACCGGCATCAACTGCAAGGAAGGTGATAGCGTGGAAATCTTCGGCGAGCATCTTCCTGTTCAGGTGTTGAGTGATATTCTGGAGACAATTCCTTACGAAGTGCTGACCACCATCAGCAACCGAGTGAAGAGAGTTTATTACCAGGATTAAGCGTGAAAAGAAGCATTGCTGGCGACAATAAATCGTGCAAAAACGTATAAAAAACGATAAATCCCATCCGAAAAGCTCGGATGGGATTCTTTTTTACGTAAATTTTTCCATTAAAACGTATTGAATATGAATAAAAAAGTGTATCTTTGCAACCAACAAATCATCTAAAAACAAGCAAGGGTGCACTTTTATGTGTATTTCTTTAACTATTTAACAATTCAAAAGTAATAATGGAACAAGTATTTAGCTATATCATTAGTCTGGGTGCGAGCGTGATGATGCCTATCATTTTCACGGTCATCGGATTGTGTATTGGCATGAAATTCGGAAAGGCTTTGAAGTCGGGACTCTTCGTAGGTGTGGGTTTCGTGGGACTGGGTGTGGTGACAGCTTTGCTGACTACCAACTTCAATGACCCGTTGAAGGCTATCTCCGACATCTATCACCTGCAGTTGAATGTGTTTGATATGGGATGGCCTGCAGCTGCTGCCGTAGCTTATAATACTGCGGTGGGTGCCTTGATTATCCCAATCTGCCTGGGTGTCAACTTCCTGATGTTGATTACCAAGACCACCCGTACGGTAAACATCGACCTCTGGAACTACTGGCATTTCGCATTCATCGGTGCCGTAGCTTACTTCGTGATGGGCGAGAGCTTGCTTTGGGGATACTTCGCAGCCATCGTCTGCTATATGATTACATTGGTATGTGCAGACCTGACCGCCGACAAGTTTCAGAAGTACTACGACTTGGATGGAATCTCTATTCCGCAGCCATTCTGCCAGAGTTTCATGCCATTTGCCATCGTCTTCAACAAGCTCCTGGATATGATTCCTGGTTTCTCTAAGCTCGATGTAGATGCAGAGGGATTGAAGAAGAAGTTTGGCGTGCTTGGCGAACCATTGGTTCTCGGTGTCATCGTAGGTGCCCTGATTGGTTGGGCTGCTCAGTTGGATATCAAGAAGATTCTCTTTCTGGGTGTAACCATGGGAGCAGTGATGGAGCTGATTCCTCGTATCACCTCTCTTTTTATCGATGGTTTGAAGCCTATCTCTGAGAAGACACAGGAGTTGGTCAAGACCAAGTTCAACGGCAAGAAGGTACATATCGGTATGAGTCCTGCCTTGGTTATCGGTCATCCTACTACCTTGGTAGTATCAGTCATCTTGATTCCGGTTATCCTGGCAATCGCAGTCTTTCTGCCTGGCAACCAGTTCTTGCCATTGGCATCATTGGCTGGTATGTTCTACCTCTTTCCACTGATATTGCCATTCACCAAGGGAAATGTAGTGAAGACCCTTATCATAGGTTTGATAGCCCTCATCATCGGTCTCTATTTCGTAACCGATATGGCACCCGACTTTACGATGGCTGCCAACCAGGTATATGCTGCCACAGGCGATAATGCCGCTCATATCCCTGACGGATTCTCTGGTGGAGCGCTCGATTTCGCTTCCTCTCTCTTCGGATGGGTCATCTATCGTGGCGTCAAGCTCTCTTACATCGGTATGGGTGTGCTCACCATCATCACCATCGCCCTGCTGGTTCTCAACCGCCAGCGCATCGTGAAGGAAGAAAAGGCAGCAAAGAAATAAAATTGATATATTTAAAGTATAAGAATATGAAGAAATTAACATTAATATTAGCAGCAATGGTATTAACAGCAAGTCAGGCTTTTGGCCAGTGTGGTAAGTGTGGATACGAAGTGAAGGCAGAAAATGCCTACACTAATTATAATGTTCGTTATGCGAGCAATCCTATGGATGCCAAGCATTATACAACAGATCGCCTCCGCAGCGAGTTCGCTATCGAGAAGGTGTTCGCTCCAGGTGAGGTAAACTGGACCTACACCATGTTCGACCGTTTCCTCATCGGTGGTGCAGAGCCAACAACCGCTCCTTTGAAGCTCACTTCTATCGCTCCGCTTTATACCGATAAGCCAAACGATCAGAAGAATCTGCTCGACAACCGTGAGTTGGGTATCATCAATATCGGTGGCGAGGGAATAGTTACCGTAGATGGCAAGAAATATACACTTGCTTTCCAGGAGGCTCTCTATGTAGGTCGTGGTGCCAAGAGCATCGAAGTAAGCAGTAAGGATGCTGCCAAGCCTGCTAAGTTCTATATGAACAGTGCCTGCGCTCATCAGACCTATCCTACCAAGAAGGTAACCCTGAAGGATGCCAACAACATCAAGGCTGGTAGCCTGAAGGAGAGCAACGACCGTGTAATCCACCAGTTGATCATCGATGGCGTGGCTGGTGTCCGTACCTGCCAGCTGCAGATGGGTGTTACCGAGTTGAAGGAGGGTTCTGTCTGGAACACCATGCCTGCTCATACTCACCTCCGCCGTATGGAGACTTACCTTTATTATAATGTACCAGAAGGTCAGAAGATTCTCCATGTTATGGGTGAACCACAGGAGACACGTCCTATCTGGTTGAACAATGAGCAGGCTGTCATTGCTCCTGAATGGTCTATCCACTGCGCTGCAGGTACCAGCAACTATACCTTTATCTGGGGTATGGCGGGTGAGAACCTCATCTACAACGATATGCAGGTAGTGAAGATCCCTACATTGGAATAACCCCTTTGTTTAAATATAGGCAAACCTGGCTTGGTAACACAAGTCAGGCTTTGCTATCTAAAAACCGTAATAAACAACAAAATAAAAATATAACGCTTAAAAACTGAGACAAATGAGTCCTATTTCAACAAGTAAAATGTCCAACTTCCGTTGGGTAATCTGTGCGTTGCTTTTTATTGCCACCACAGTCAATTATATGGACCGCCAGGTTCTGTCATTAACATGGAAAGACTTCATCGCTCCAGAATTCCACTGGACTGATGACGACTACGGTACGATTACCGGTCTTTTCTCTATCTTCTATGCCATCGCCAACCTCTTTGCAGGTAAGTTCGTGGATTGGATGGGTACCAAGAAAGGTTATCTCATCGCCATCTTCGTATGGTCAACCGGTGCTGTGATGCACGCAGGTTGCGGTTGGGTAGCTATGGAGATCGAGGGTTACGATTCTATCGAGGCACTCCGCCTGGTACAGGCTGGCAGTGATGCAGCTGTAGCTATCGCCACCATCAGTGTATGGTTGTTCCTCTCTTGCCGCTTGATTCTTGCTGTGGGTGAGGCAGGTAACTTCCCAGCAGCCATCAAGGTAACCGCTGAGTATTTCCCAAAGAAAGACCGTGCTTTCTCTACAGCCATCTTCAATAGTGGTGCATCTGTAGGTGCCTTGGCAGCACCAGCTACCATTCCATTGTTGGCTCGCAGCATGGGCTGGGAGTGGGCTTTCATCATCATCGGTGTGCTCGGTTATGTATGGATGGGTCTCTGGGTGTGGCTTTATGAGAAACCATCCAAGAGCAAGCACGTCAACAAGGCTGAGCTTACTTACATTGAGCAGGATGAAGATTTGGAGAAAGTAAATGCTGAGGCTGAGAAAGTTGAGACTGCAGAGGCTTCTGAGGAGAAGACAATCGGTTTCCTCAAGTGCTTCAGCTATCGCCAGACCTGGTCGTTCATCGTGGGTAAGTTGATGACCGATGGTGTATGGTGGTTCTTCCTCTTCTGGGCTCCTGCTTACTTCTCTGATCAGTATGGTTATTCTTCAGACTCTGGTATGGGTATTGCCCTCATCTTCACTCTTTATGCGATTGTTACGGTATTGAGTATTGGTGGCGGTTATTTGCCAACCTATTTTGTAGATAAGAAGGGTATGAATCCATATATCGGTAGAATGCGTGCGATGTTGATTTTTGCCTGCTTCCCATTGCTCGGTCTGATTGCTCAGCCTATGGGTGAGTACAGTGCATGGTGGCCAGCTATCATCATCGGTTTGCTCGGTGCGGGTCATCAGGCTTGGTCTGCCAACCTCTATTCTACCATCGGTGATATGTTCCCTAAGTCAACTGTGGCTACCATCACTGGTATTGGTGCCATGGCGGGTGGTATCGGTTCTTTCCTCATCAACAAGGGTTCCGGTATGCTCTTCACCTACGCAGAGGGTCAGGGTTCTGCCTTCACCTTCATGGGCTTTGATGGCAAGCCAGGTGCTTACATGATTGTATTCTGCATCTGTAGTGTGGCTTACCTGGTAGGCTGGTGTATCATGAAGGCATTGGTGCCTAAGTACAAGCCAATCGTCGTAGAGTAATGAATCCTTCAGAAGATAAATAATTGAGGAGGGTGTGTCATAAGTCACATCCAATACGCCCTGAAAGGGCAGAAGCTCCTAGCCCAGGGCATCGCCCTGGGTTTTAGAATAAAGACAAAAAAGTCGCCCTGAAAGGGCAAAAGCTTTGAAATTGAAAGCTTTTGCCCTTTCAGGGCGACTTTGCTTTTTGTCAACATTACCCAGGGCGATGCCCTGGGCTAGGAGCTTTTGGGCTTTCAGCCCGACCTTGCTGCCATTATCTGGACTTATGACACACCCTCTTTTTTTGTGCTCCATCCCCTTTTTTGCCCCTAAAATACGCAAGAATAAATAAATTGGTTTAAAATATTTGTGCGTATGATTTTTTTTTGTAACTTTGCACAAAACTTAGTATATTACTTAAACTTAAAAAATAATGAAGAAAGCAGTTGTGGTTATAGCTTTACTCAGCCAGGCTCTGGGCTTGACTTATGCCGACGATCAGACCGGGACAAGGGGTATCGGACAGTATCCGGGACGCCCGTCTCAGTTTACGGCTCCTCAAATGGTGAAGGATGATACCTATAGGAACATTGCCTTGAACCGTATGGTATATACTTCTTCGAATGCCGATTTCAATCTTACAGGTCATCTGGTAACAGATGGTATCATCACCAGCAAGGCTCCTTCCTTCCTGAGTGTAAGAACGAATGAAGGCGAGTTGTCCAACCGTGACAAGGAGAAGATGATTGATGGCAACACGGTCACCAGTCAGTATATCAAGGGCGAGAAGGCTTTTGCTGAGTTCAATTGGGAAGCCATGAAGGTAAACCTCAGAAACCTGAAGTTTACTGGTGAATTGGCTTACTATCAGGACAAGGCTACTCAGGGGTATGTGATTCGTGTGATGGGGTCACACAATGGTCAGAAATGGGAGGTGCTGGGAGAAGAGAAAGGCACCGGACTTCCTGGCGAGGCTACCAGGCAGCAGGTAAGTTCCGACCCAAACAAGTTTCAGGATGTGGTGCGCCTGCCGCTCCGCAAGCTGAATGTTTCCATTCCTTTGAAGAAACCGGGCAACTACGAGCACGTACGCATCGAATTTACTATGCCGGGTGCTGCGTGGTGGCGCGTCAAACTCATTGATAATACCACTTCATGGCGTCCTTCCATGCACTTCTCCAGTGTATGGAAGTCAGAATTGGCAAAGAATGCCCAGTGGCTCTATGTAGATCTGGGTACTGTGGCTGATTTCGATCAGGTGAATCTCTTCTGGGTCAACAAGGCTCGCCAGGGCAAGATTCAGGTTTCCTGTGATGCCAGAAACTGGAGTGATATTGCTACCCTGGGTCAGCAGAAGCAGAAGGGCTTGACCGAGAAGGTGGCTTGCAAGGGGCATGGCAGATATGTGAGATTGCTGCTTACCCAGCCGGATGCTTCTGGTCGTTATGCCTTGTCAGAGATGCAGGTGATGGGTAAGGGCGGCTTGCGTGCCGAGGCAGCCAACACTTTGGCTTCTAAGGATGGCAAGCAGATGCTCAACCAGTGGCAGCTGCGCCGTGAGGGAAGTGATGCCTGGATTCAGGCTACCGTTCCTGGTACCGTGCTTACCAGCTATATGAATATCGGTGCGGTGCCTGATAACCGCTACGATGATAATATGCGACAGATTTCCGAGTCGTTCTTCAACTCTGATTTCTGGTATCGTACTACCATCAACCATCAGCCATCTGCCAACAGGAACCAGCATACCTATCTTAACTTCGATGGTATCAACTGGAAGGCGGATATCCTCCTGAATGGTGAGAAGATTGGCAGAATCGATGGTGCCTTTATCCGCTCTCGCATCGACGTGACCAAGAAGTTGAAGCCGGGTGCCAACAAGCTAGAGGTGCATGTCATCAAGAATGCCCACTTCGGCGTGGTGAAGCAGAAGAATCTCCAGAATACCGACCTCAATGGTGGTGAGTTGGGTGCTGATAACCCAACCTTCCACGCTTCTATCGGCTGGGACTGGATTACCAATACCCCAGGTCGTGAAATCGGTATCTGGAATGATGTCTATCTCACCCACGATAACGGTGTGAGCGTTTCCGATCCGCTGGTAACATCTACTTTGAATCTGCCGGATACATTGGCAACCATGACACCATCTGTCTTCCTGAAGAATGCAGATGCCGTGGCTAAGACCGTGAAGCTTTCCGGTTTTATCGGCAAAATCCAGTTCGAGCAGGAAGTTAGCCTGCAGCCAAACGAGAAGCGTGAGGTGGCTTTCGCTCCAGCTGATTATCCTCAGCTCAAGAACCAGCGCATGAATCTCTGGTGGCCTAACGGCTATGGTTCACCTTATTTATATGATGCCGGTTTCAAGGTATCTGACAAGGCTTCAGGCGAGGTAATCTCTGAGATCAACTATAAGGCGGGTATCCGCCAGATGAGCTATGCCGACCTGGATACCCAGACCAAGATCTACATCAATGGCAAGCGATTGAATCCATTGGGTGGTAACTGGGGATTCTCTGAGACCAACCTCAACTACCGTGGACGTGAATACGATACTGCCGTTCGCTACCATAAGGAGATGAACTACAATATGATTCGCGACTGGGTAGGTCAGATTGGTGATGAGGAACTGTATGAGGCATGCGATAAGTATGGTATCATGATCTGGCAGGACTTCTGGTTGGCTAACCCATGGGACGGACCGGATCCTGATGACGACAAGATGTTCCTCGAGAACTCTGCCGATTACATCTCCCGCATCCGCAGCCATGCTTGTATCGGTATCTATTGCGGTAGAAACGAGGGTTTCCCTCCTGCATCCATCGACAAGGTGCTGAGAGAGCAGGTCAAGGATATCCATCCACAGTTGGGGTATATTCCTAGCTCAGCCGACCTCGGTGTCAGCGGTCATGGTCCTTACCAGATGAAGTCACCATCTTTCTACTTCGCTAACCAGAGTCATAAGCTGCATTCAGAGCGTGGTATGCCGAATGTGCCTACCTTCGAGTCTCTGAGCAGAATGATGGAACCGGAGCATCTGTGGCCACAGAGCGATGCCTGGGGGCAGCATGATTATACATTGAAGGGCGCCCAGGGTGGTGAATCTTTCAACAACATCATGGAGAAGCGATATGGCAAGCCTCAGAGTGCTGAGCAGTTTACCAAGTGGGCACAGTGGCTCAACTATGATGGCTACCGTGCGATGTACGAGTCTTCTCAGCAGGACCGTCTTGGTTTGCTCATCTGGATGAGTCATGCCTGCTGGCCAAGCATGGTATGGTGTACCTATGATTATTACTTCGAGCCAACTGCAGCATACTTTGGTGTGAAGAAGGCTTGTGAGCCATTGCATATCCAGTATAATCCGGTGAAGAAGGTTGCCGAGGTAGTTAACTTCGCCGGTGGTGCCAAGAATGGCTTGGTTGCCAAGGCTCAGGTCTTTGATATGTACGGAAAGTTGATCAAGGAGGAGAGCAAGGAAGTGAATGTGGCAGAAGACCAGACCCTCGATGCCGTTAGCGTAAGCGAACCGGATGAGGAGGTTTACTACATCAGGTTGACTCTGGAGCAGAACAACCAGGTGGTTTCAGACAACTTCTATGTGATGGGTAAGGAAGAGGATAATCTCCAGGCACTCTCTAAGTTGCCAAAGGCAGATGTTGCTGTCAGCGGCAAGCGTTTCGTTCAGCAGGGCGAAGAGTGGGTTGGTGAGGTAGAGGTCCGCAATACCGGCAATGTACCTGCCCTCTTGGTTCGCCTGAACCTGAAGGGTGGTGATGGTGAGCAGATTCTCCCTGTTATCTACAGCGATAACTATTTCAGTCTGATGCCGAACGAGTGCAAGACTATCAAGGTATCTTATCGTGATGAGGATGGCAGAGGTCAGGCTCCATACGTAGAGATTACAGGTTTCAATAAGTAAAACTGAACGTAAAATAAAAAAGCGCATCAGCGAGATTAACTTGCTGATGCGCTTTTTTATTTATTTGAGGAATCCCTGCTGCTTGAGGGCATCGAGGAATCCGATGCTCATGGCTTCGCAATCCTTCTTGGTATATCGGATATCGGTGAAAACCTGGGCTAAGGTTTCTACGTTGTTGATGCGTACAAACTCCTGGTTCTCTTCCAGTGCTTCCTTCTCGGCATAGAAGTCATCAATCTTTTCTGGGGTATAATCCTCGAAATGCTCGTTGTGGATGATGCTGCGCAATGGCAGACGGTCGCTCAGGGCAGGCTGCTCATCCGGCCATCCGATGGTAAGGGTAGCCACAGGCATTACCAGTTTCGGCAACTTCAGGGTGTCGATGATCATTTTCGGCATATACACCGTGGTGCCCAGGAAGCAGGTTCCCAGACCCGCCTCTTCTGCCAGATTGGTAAAGGTCTGCGTGAAGAGCAGGGCATCGGTAGCCGCATTCATAAACGAGAGGATGTTGTCGTATCCCGGGGTTCCCTTGCGGTTTTCTGCCCAGAGGGTGGTACGGCGGTAGTCGGCACAGATGGTGAGTACCACAGGAGCGCCTGTCACCATCGGCTGGTTGAAGTGGGCAGGTGCCAGAGCCTTCTTTCCCTCTTCGCTGCGGGTTACCACTACGCTGTAGAGCTGCAAGTTTCCCATGGTAGGAGTGCGCATCGCTTCTTCCAGCAATCTGTTCAAAAGTTCATCTGTTACCTCTCTGTCTGCATATTTGCGAATCGAGGTTCTTTTCTTGATTGATTCCATATCTTGTTTCTTTTTCTAATATCTTATGCAAAGATAATGAAAGTTTCCCAAAAAGAACACGGTTCTTTTACATTTTTTGCTTCATAATGAGCTTTTCGTGCGTTTTTTGATGAAATATCTGCTCAAACGTTTCATATTTTAGAAATATTGTTTTAATTTTGCAGCTAATTATTAAACGTTTAATATGGAATATACTGAAAATATGACTTTCGAAGAGGCGAGCCACGCCTTGATGAAAGATTTGAAGACCCGATTGGCTGAGCTGCACGGGCATTTCGATGCTCAGAATGTCGATTGGCATAAGCTCCATCTTCCATTGGCGAAACTTGTTTCCGAAGAAACGCAGAAATCAATCTGCAGTCCGGAAGTGGTAGAGGTTCGACCTAAGGAATTGGAGTGCGATGTGGTAAGATACCAGAACAATAAGGAGAAATGGGTGGCTTTGGTCGGATTACTCAATGGTCATCCCTACGAGATATTCACCGGTTTGCAGGATGAGGATGAAGGCATCATGCTCCCCAAGTCTGTCACCAAGGGCAAGATTATCAAGACGGTGCTACCGGAAGGACAGAAGCGATATGATTTCCAGTTTGTCAACAAGCGAGGCTACAAGATTACCGTCGAAGGATTGAGCGAGAAGTTCAATCCCGAGTATTGGAACTATGCCAAGCTCATATCCGGCGTTCTGCGCTATCGTATGCCGGTTGCCCACGTCATCAAGCTGGTCAATCAGCTTCAGCTCACCTCCGAAACCCTCAACACCTGGCGGGTGGGCGTGGAAAGAGCCTTGAAGAAGTACCTCTATGAAGAAAATGGAATAGATAACTTGGAAAACGGAATAGATTATAAGGAGACTGAAGATGAAATTGATGAGCAGTAAGATATACCTCAGGAATGTGCGTTTCCACGCTTTCCATGGCGTATTGCCGCAGGAGGGAATCGTTGGCAACGATTATCTTGTCAACCTGGTGCTGGATTATGACTTCTCTTCTGCCATGAAGACCGATGATCTTCAGGGAACCCTCAATTATGCCGAGGTCTATCAGAAGGTAAGAGAAGAAATGGCGGTGCCCAGCAAGCTCCTGGAGCATGTGGCAGGCAGAATCGCCCATAGGCTCTTTTCCGATTTCCCGGAAATCCAGAAACTCCAACTCTCTATCACCAAGGTGAATCCACCGATGGGTGCCGACAGCGACGGCGCAGGGGTAGAGGTTGTATTAACAAATGATAAAACTTATAGTTAGAATTAGGTTTTCTGATAATAAAGTAGTAATTTTGCAAAATCATCAGAAAGTATGTGTAAGAAAGTAACACTGATATGGGCTTTGATGTGCATGTTTGTAATGACATCGTTAGCTGCCAATAAGCGATTCACGCTGGTCATCGACCCCGGTCATGGTGGTCATGATGCCGGAGCACTCGGAGCCATATCCAAGGAAAAGAATATCAATCTTGCCGTTGCCTTGCGTTTCGGTAAGTATGTGGAGCAGAATCTCCCGGAGGTAAGAGTCATCTATACCCGCAAGACGGATGTCTTCATCCCGCTCAATGAGCGTGCGAATATCGCCAACCGTGCCAATGCCGATCTCTTTATCTCCGTGCATACCAATGCCTTGCCGGCAGGAAAGGTGGCTCGTGGCTTCGAGACCTATACCCTCGGTATGCACCGTGCCAAGGATAATCTCGATGTGGCGATGCGGGAAAACTCCGTCATCTCGATGGAGAAGGACTATCAGCAGAGATATCAGGGCTTCGATCCCCGCTCTTCTGAGAGCTATATTATCTTCGAGTTCATCCAGGGCAAGAACATGGAGCGCAGCGTAGAGCTGGCACGAATGATTCAGCGAGGTGTCTGCGATGGTGCCAACCGTCCCGACAAGGGCGTGCATCAGGCGGGATTCCTGGTCTTGAGAGAGACTTCCATGCCGGGCTGCCTCATTGAGTTGGGATTCATCACCACTCCTGATGAAGAGCGCCTGCTCAACAATGACAGCAGAGTGGATGATATCGCCCGTGGCATCTACGAGGCTTTCGCAAAATACAAGAATAAGTACGACAGATCGGTTTCCGTTCCTTATCGTGCCAAGGATTCCGAGGACGTGAATCTACCGAAGATTGTTCCTGATCAGGAACCTGCGCCTAAGACTCGTGTCGTAACGAGGGTAGAGCATCCGAAGCGTGAAAAGGCAACGCCTGAACAGCCAAAGCGAGAGGTGAAGAAGGTGAAGATGCCTGAGCCGAAGAAGGATGTGAAGAAGCAGGAACCGAAGAAGGATGTGAAGAAGGCTGAGGTAGCTGATGCGCCGGTCTTCAAGCTTCAGATTTTCGTAGGTAGTAGAAACCTTCGTAAGGGCGATGCTCATTTCAAGGGCGAAACCGATTACGATAGTTTCCAGGAAGGTAATCTGGTGAAATACACCCTGGGTGCATCCACCAATTACAACGAAATCTATCGCCTGCGCAAGGAAAAGCTGGATAAGTTTCCGGAGGCTTTCATCATCGCCTTCAAGAACGGACAGAAATATGACGTGAACCAGGCTATCCGGGAGTTTAAGCAGAACCGCAACCGGTAGTTCATCCACTTCCCGGGCAACCGGTAGTGCCCTTTTCGGGCAGCCTGTGATTCGCTCTATATAAATAGGTATAATAAAAAGAACAAAAATAGATAAATATGAAACTGACAAAGGAAATTAGGATAGCGTTGGTCGCTATTGTAGGTATCTTGGTGATGTACTTCGGAATCAACTTTCTGAAAGGCATCAACTTGTTCTCTACCAATAACACCTACTATATGACGTTTGATGACATCCAGGGGATGGGTGCTTCTACCCCTATCTATGCCGATGGCTACAAGGTGGGTACCGTGGATCAGCTGGATTTCGACTATTCAGGAAAGGGTCCCATCAAGGTCAAGGTGGATATCAATAAGGATCTGAGAATCCCTGCGGGTAGTACAGCAGAGATTTCTAAGGATATCATGGGCAATCTCCAGGTTAGTCTCCTGCTTGCCAACAATCCTCGCGAGCGTATCGAACCGGGCGGCATCATCCCTGGCACCGTGAATAACGGTATGATGGGCAAGGCTGCCGAAATGATTCCGGTAGTCGAGAAGATGCTGCCTAAGCTGGATTCCATCCTCACCAGTGTGAATGCACTCCTGGCTGATCCTGCCCTGGCTGCTTCCCTCCACAATGTGGAGACCATCACCAGCAACCTCACTGTTTCCACCCGTGAGCTGAATACCCTGATGGCTGGATTGAACAAGCAGGTTCCGGGTATGATGAAGAAGGCGAATGGCGTTCTCGACAATACCAACCGACTCACCTCTAATCTGGCGAGTCTCGATGTGCAGGGCACACTCGACCGTGTGAATGCCACCCTCGATGGTGCACAGAAGTTCACCGAGCAGTTGAACAGCGGAAAGGGTAGCCTCGGTCTCCTCATGAACGATACCCGCCTCTATGAGAATCTGAACTCAACCATGTCGCATGCCGACTCTCTGGTCATCGATCTCAAGGCGCATCCAAAGCGCTATGTTCACTTCTCAGTTTTTGGAAAGAAAGACAAGTAGAGACTCGGATATGCCGTTTTAAAGGCTTCTTTGAGGAAAATGCCAAAATAAATTTTGTCTAAATAATAAAGGCAATGTTTCACGCCCCGGAATAGCTACAGAACTTGTTGTTTTTTAGCCATTTCGGGGTGTTTCAAAATTGTTTCACCGCCCCTAAAACGCAATTGTGGATAACTTTCTTAGTTGCTTGATTATTAGATAGTTATCAGGGGAGTATTAAAATATTATAAATAGCCCGATTTGCTACTTTGGGCTTTTTTTTGTAATTTTGCAGTCGATTTGCATCAGGTGGTGCAATCTGATGTAGTGTTAAGGTAAAAAATCAATTAAAATAAGTAGTAAATAGTGTCAATGTTAGCAAGTCCAAAAGCGCTTTGGGACAATAGTCTTTTGCTTATAAAGGATAATGTGTCAGAGCAGCAGTATAATACATGGTTTCGACCGATAGTCTTTGAGTCGTACAAGCCTTCGACCAAGACTCTGTTGGTTCAAGTTCCAAGTCCATTTGTATATGAATACTTGGAACAGAACTATGTTGGCTTGTTGAGCAAGGTCCTTCATCGCAATTTCGGCGATGGCATCCGGCTCACTTATCGTGTGGTAACGGATAAGGAACACAGGTTGACCCAGGATGTGGAAGCTGATCCGGCTGATATTGATGAGGCTGAGCGCAAGAGATTGGCACAGCAGCTACAGACACAGGCTAACCCGACAGAACCACAGCAGCTTGAAGACATTGACACCCAACTTGATCCGAAACTCACCTTCAATAATTATATGGAGGGTGACAGCAACAAGCTGCCACGTTCGGTGGGATTGTCTATCGCTGAGCATCCGAATACCACGCAGTTCAACCCGATGTTCATCTATGGTCCTTCTGGTAGCGGAAAGACTCACCTGGTGAATGCCATCGGTCTGAAAACCAAGCAGATGTATCCGCAGAAGCGTGTGCTCTATGTCAGTGCCCGCCTCTTCCAGACACAATATACCGATGCGGTGCTGCATAATGCGAGCAATGATTTCATCAATTTCTACCAGTCTATCGATGTGCTCATCGTGGATGATGTGCAGGATTGGGCAGGCAAGGCGAAGACCTTGAATACCTTCTTCCACATCTTCAATCACCTCTTCCGCAATGGAAAGCGTATCATTCTGGCGAGCGATCGACCTCCGGTAGAACTCAAGGATATGCCAGACCGACTCATCACCCGTTTCTCTTGTGGACTGGTGGCGGAGTTGGAGAAGCCGAATGTGGAACTCTGCGTCGATATCGTGAGCAACAAGGTGCGCAAGGATGGACTGAAGATTCCGAAGGATGTGGTTTCCTTCATCGCACAGACCTGCAACGGCAGTGTGCGTGATCTCCAGGGTGCCATCAATGGTTTGTTGGCTTACAGTATCGTATATAACAGCAGCATCGATATCCGACTGGCTGAGCGTGTCATCAAGCGTGCCGTCAAGGTTGAGGAGAGCAACAAGGTGCTCACCCTCGATGAAATCGTGGAGGCGGTCTGCACTCATTACAAGGTAACGGTGGCTGCAGTCAACAGCAAGAGCCGCAAGCGTGAGTACGTGGAGGCGCGTCAGGTGGCGATGTTCATGGCTCAGAAACTCATCAAGATGCCTGCTTCCAGGGTGGGCAAACTCATTGGTAATCGCGATCATAGCACGGTTATCCACAGTTGCGCCAAGGTAGAGGAGCGGCTGAAGATTGATGCCGAGTTCTTCGATGAACTCTCTAGCATCGAGAATGGATTGAGAGTGAAGAGATAATTAACATAGATAAGCACGGAACCTTGGTATAGTGGTTCTCGTTTATATAAATGAAATAAAAGGAAGTCGGGCAAGTTTGTATTTGTCTTGGCTTCCTTTTTCCGTTTTTTTCAGCCTATACGCAAATTTTGCGTAAGTTTTCTGCCTTTTTTACATCTTCTATCTTTCTTTTTTGTATATTTGCAGTTGGATTATGTTTTACCCAAATTACTGTAGATATGGTTATGAAGATTTCGCGTATTTGCATTATGGTCCTCATGCTGGGGACTGTCATGGTATTTTCTTCTTGTGCGAATGAGCATCCTAAGGAGCAGCTCGACGGGAATGCCATGTATGGTTCTGCGTCTGAAATCTACAACCATACCGTATCTTCTCTCTATCAGGACATAGACTTTGTAGAGCATAGCGAGGAGGAAGACTCGCTCTATGCAGTGTGGAGTCATCTCTATCAGGTGATAGGAAAGGCGAATCAGTCGCTTGATATCATCGATTACAAGTCTGATTTGCTCTCTGTGAATCAAAAAGACCAGTTTAAGGCTGAGGTGCGTGCCATCAGAGCTATGATGTATTACGAGGCGATGGAGCTTTTTGGCAGGATTCCCGTGATTCTGTCTTCTGGCGAAGCGGCCATCTATGAGGCGGCTTCAGGCATTGCCGTGGCTTCGCTTACCGATGTCAACCTCTGTGCGCAAAGCGAAAGGAGCGAGGTGTTCCGCTTTATCTTCAGTGAGTTGCAGCAGGCGCTGCCTTATCTTCCGAATGAGCATAGCGCCAATGCTGGAGTTTATGAGGGAAGAATCACGCAACCGGTAATCAACTTCCTGTTGGCAAAGTTGGCTTTCAATGCTGAGATCTATACGTTTGATGATTGGACCAGAGGATATAAGAAACGTCCTAAAGGTAAGAAAATCCACTTTGTGGTTCAGACGGCCGATGGTGCTTCTCTGCTCAATGGTGGAACGGCGGGTGAGAATCGCAGCAAGGAATTGAATGCCTGGGAAACCTGTATCTTCTATTGTGATAAATTGGCCGCAGAAGGATATGGCTTGGAGGAGAATGAGATATTCAATAGTTCCACTTATGCAAGGTTGCTTCGTGAGAATGGCGGTTCCCATCTGGTAGAAACGGAGCATCATCTCAAGCCGCTCTTCCGTTTCTGTTATTCCGATGTGTTGTTGATGAAGGAGAAGGCCAAGGTCTGCAAGGGTGATAAAGCCAGTATTCTTTTCCCGATTCCTCAGAAATGCCTCGACCTGAATCCCAAGCTCGTGCAGAATAAGGGGTATGAGAAGAAATGAAAGTTAAGGGAGTTAAAGGAGTTAACTCCCCTAACTCCCTTATAACTGATAGAACTTCGTGAAAGCTTTCACGCAATATTCGTGATCCATCACGCTGCCGGTTTCACGGCAACTGTGCATGGCGAGAATGGCATTACCCATATCTACGCCCTTCAATGGAATGGAAGAGGCGAGGATATTGCCCAAAGTGCTTCCGCCAGCCACATCACTGTGGTTCACGAAACGCTGACAAGGCACGCCCGCTGCCTCACAGATATTCGCGAAGATAGCAGCAGATACCGCATCACTCGCATACTTCTGTGCCGCATTGAACTTGATGACCGGACCGCCCCCCAGCATCGGATGATTCGTTGGGTCAAACTTCTCGCTGTAGTTAGGATGCCAGGCATGCGCATTGTCCGCTGAAATCATGAAGGCACGCTCCACTGCCTGATAATACGCCTCCTCCGTTCCGCTCTGTGCCAGGGCGATGCGCTGCAGCATATAAGAGAGGAAAGGACTTCCCGCACCCTGCTTGGTCTGCGACCCCGTCTCCTCGTTGTCGAAAATCGCCAGCACCTGAGTAGTATCCTGGGCATCAGCCGCCGTCAAAGCCTCTACGCCAGCCCAGCACATCGACAGGTCATCGAGTCGTCCCGAAGAGATAAACTCATCGTGTACACCGAAGGTGCAGGCAGGAGTGGCATCCGCCAGATAGAGGTCGAAGTCGAGGATATCCTCCTTCTGGATATTCTGTTCGCCGGTAATCACGTTCATCAGCAGATTACCCTTCTCCAGTTCATCATGGATGATGCCGAGGATAGGGAGCACATCCTTCTGCTTGCTCAGCTTCACGCCATCGTTCACCTGACGGTTGAAGTGGATAGCGAGATTGCTGATCTGCAGCAATGGGCGCTGGATATGGAGCAGGAGCGTCTTCGGATGCATCGCATCCTTGCCCTTTACGATCACTCTACCCGCCAGAGTGAGTGGACGGTCGAACCAGGTTGACATAATCGGACCGCCATAAACCTCGGTATTCAGTTTCACGATACCGCCCTCGCAAGTCATCTCAGCGTTAGGCTTGATGCGGAAGGTAGGAGAGTCGCAGTGAGCGCAGATCATGTGGAAGCCGGCATCCGCCAGCGCCTTCTTTCCGATTTGGAAAGCATAGATAGAAGAGTCGTTCTTGGTAACGAAGAACTTGTCACCAGCCACAACCTTGCCCAGCGGCTCCTGAGGGTTCAATCGTCTGAACCCCTTCTTCTCCAATTCCTCGGAGATATTCTTCACAGCCAGGAAGTTCACTGGCGAAGCGTCTAAAAAGGATAATAATCTTTTGATCATAGTCTATATCTTTATTTTGTTTCTATTGTTTTCTTCAATTTCAATTGCCTTTGCAAAGATAATGCAAATTTTTCATTTAATCACCTGTTTTCCCTTGTTTTTTCTTTTTTTTTATGAGCTAGAAAGAATCTTACGTATGGTCTTATGCTCTTCTTGAAATAAATGATGTAATAAAGTTGGTTAAAAATGCAGTAATAGCTTGTTCGCTTGTCTTTTTTTTAGTATCTTTGCGATGAAAAATAAAACTCAAGTGCGGAAAATGTGGAGAATTTCACAAAAGAAGTATCAAAAATGTGTAAACTTACACATTTTCTGCACTTTAACGATGGAGGTGCAAAAAAATGTTTAATAGAACTGTTATTCAAGAATTAAAACAATGGAGAGCTAAAAAAGACCGTAAACCATTGATAATGCTGGGCGCTCGACAAGTAGGAAAGACTTCTGTACTTCAGAAGTTCGGAGAAGAATATTTTGAGCATTGCGCATATTTTAGTCTCGATGAAGAAGAGGGAGTCTGCGATATCTTTCGCAAGACCAAGAACCCGCTGCAAATCATCGAGCAATTGTCGTATCTTACTTCAGAACCTATTTTGCCTCAGAAGACTTTGCTTATTCTTGATGAGATACAAGACTGTCCGGAAGCCATTAGCGCAATGAAATATTTCTGCGAAAAGACGCCGGAATATGTTGTGGCCTGTGCTGGTTCTCTTTTGGGGTTGACTTTTGGCCATCAAGGCTTTTCGTTTCCTGTGGGTAAGGTTGACCATATAAATATGTATCCTGTCACTTTTTCTGAGTTTTTGGAACAGCGAGATGAAAGGCTTTACCAATATTATATGTCAATAGATAGCTTGGAACCTCTTCCTGACGTTTTTTTTGATAGACTTTCTCAGGCATTTACTGCCTATCGTATATCTGGTGGAATGCCAGCTGCGGCAATGAAGATGATAGAGAAGGATCTGAGTGGCGTGGAAACAACTCTACGTAATATCTTGCAAGATTATTCCTTGGACTTTGTGAAGCATGCTACGCCATTACTGGCTAATAGGATTTCGCATGTTTGGCAGTCTTTGCCGTCACAGTTGGATAAGGAAAATAGAAAGTTTGTTTATCAGCTGGTTCGTCCTGGTGCAAGAGCGCGGGAATATGAGGATGCTCTTACATGGCTTAAAAATGCGGGATTGATATATAAGGTAAACTTGTGCTCTACTCCGCAAGTGCCTTTGAAATCGTATGAAGATTTGAGCATCTTCAAGATTTATAGTCTTGATGTGGGATTATTGAGAGTGCTTGCTGATTTGAGTTCTGAGGCTTATCTGGTTGATAATCCTATATTTAAAGAATATAAGGGCGCTTTGGCAGAGAATTATATTCTTCAGAGTTTAGTGGCTAATGGCGTTAATTGTTCCCATTATTGGGCTTCGGGTAATAAAGCAGAAGTGGAATTTATTGTTCAGCATGGTTTGGAAGTTATTCCTGTGGAAGTGAAGTCGGGTACAAGTGTCACGGGGCGTAGTTTGATAGAGTATAACAAAAGGTACTCACCTGGTTTGCGCATCAGATATTCGATGCTTAATCTCAAGAGGGATGATTCCTTTATCAACATCCCTCTTTTCCTGGCTGATAGAACGGAGAAACTGATTTTTAAATAATTTTTAATAAGAAAAAAGATAAATGGAGATAATAATTGGAATTATAGTGGGACTTGCCATCGGATTCTTCGTGGGCAAGCTGATGGAAGAAAAAAAGGCGGGAGAGGAGAAAACGCAGCTCATTGCGAAGGCTCAGGTGCTGGCGGCAAACATTGACCAGAGCAATCTGCATCATGCTTCTGAGGTGCAATCCTTAAAAGCCCAGATGGAGAACGAACGGCTGTTTGCCGAAAAACTCCGTGCTGAAAGCGACCAGCAGTGGGCGCAGAAACTCGAAAGCCTGAAGCAGGAGATGCATCGCATGACCATCGAACAGCAGAAAGCTGCTGCCGAACAGCTCGCTGCCAAGCAGTCGGCCCTCCAGGAAAACAACCGACTCCAGATGGATGAACTCCTGAAACCTATCAAGGAGCAGTTTGCCGATTTCAAGAAATCGGTAGAAGAGAGCAAGACCCAGAACGAGGTGAATAAGAAGGAACTGCAGAGTACCTTCGAGGCAACGATGAAACTCTTCCAGCAGGAACAGCAGCAGGCTGTAACAAGTCTGAAGGAGCAGACCTCTAAGATTGGTTCCGATGCCGCCAACCTTACCAAGGCTTTGAAGGGCGACAGCAAGATGCAGGGTGACTGGGGCGAGATGGTATTGGAAACCATCCTGGAAAACAGCGGCTTGCGAAAGGACGAGGAGTTCTTTATCCAGGAGAACACCAAGGATGAGAACGGCAAGAACTTCCGTCCCGATGTCATCGTCCGCTTCCCGGAAGGCAGGAGCGTGGTGATAGATAGCAAGGTATCTCTCACCGCCTATACCGATGCCTTGGCGGCAGAGACCGATGAGGAGCGGGAGAGGCTGATGAAATCGCATGCCCAGAGTGTGCGCAAGCACATTGATGAACTTGCCGAGAAGGATTACTCCAAACTGGTGGATGATGCCATCGGCTTTGTCCTGATGTTCATCCCTAACGAGACGAGTTATATCGCAGCGATGAAGCAGCAGCCTGATTTGAGTCGCTATGCTTATCAGAAGAAGATTATCATCATATCTCCGAGCAATCTCCTGATGGCGTTGCAGCTGGCGTATAATCTCTGGCAGTATGACCGTCAGAACAAGAATGTAGAGAAAATCGTGAAGACGGCAGCCGATCTATATGATAAGGTAGCGACTTTCGAAGACACCTTCACGAGCATAGGTGATCTCCTCACTCGCCTCTCCGGTACCTATGATAAAGCGAAAAAGCAGCTTTATGATGGTACCGGCAATGTAATGAGAAGGGTAGAGAGCCTGAAGAATCTGGGAGTAACTCCCAAAAAGCAGATCAAGGCATTAGAGGAGTAATTTTAATAAGCGTTTTTATCCGGGCAGATAATACTCTTTGCTGTCAGGAAGATAATACGGATGTCAAGCCAGAACGACCAGTTCTCGATATACCAGATATCACGCTTGATGCGCTCCTCCATCTGCCAGAGCTCCTTCGTCTCACCACGGAAACCCGTTACCTGAGCCCAACCGGTAATACCAGGCTTCGAGAAGTGGCGAACCATATACTTATCAATCAAACTACCATAAACCTCAGTATGATACAACATGTGAGGTCTAGGACCCACGATACTCATATCGCCCTTTAATACATTGATAAATTGAGGGAACTCATCAATATTCGTTTTTCTCATGAAGTTGCCGAAAGCAAACTTTCTTGGGTCATTCTTCGTCGCCTGAGCCTTGTCTGAATCCTTGTTCACATGCATCGAGCGGAACTTCAGACACATGAAGGTATCACCGTTCAGACCCGTTCGTGCCTGACGGAAGAAGATAGGACCCGGACTCTGAATCTTGATAATCAGCGCGATGATCGGGATGAATGGCAGGAAACAGAGACAGATCACACCACTCACGGCGATATCGAAGGCACGCTTGAGAATACGGTTCGAGACAGAAGACAGCGGCTCAAGATGGTTCGTGTAAACCGTCTTACCCATAAAGTTATGAGAATCCAGATGCAGCTTATATTCGCCGAACAGACGAGGCAGATAATAGAAATGCACCACGTTCTTGTCACAGAAATGCATGATTTTCACAATCTGGTCCGATTCCTGATGCGACAAGCTGCAGAAAACCTCATCCAGACCATAACATGAACCGTTGATGGTATCGTTCATCTTGGACTCTAAAATTTTGTTAAGATCCTCCATGGTACCCAGTTTTTTCAGTTCCTGAGGCGCTCCAGCAATGTCATCATTGGCATAATAGCCTTTCACGATATAACCCGCAGAAGGGTCTTCGGTCATGGTAATGTACATTTCTCTTACGGCAGGATCGCTACCCACGAAGACCACGGTACGACAGTTTCTACCTTTGGCACGGTGATGTTTCAGAACCTTGAGCTCGATGATTCTACTGATGATCAGAGCAAGATAGAAAGGGATGCCGAAGTAGAATCCGAACGCAAATATTTCTCTATCATGACTGAAGAATTTCAGGAAGATCATGAAACAGACGGTAGTACAAAGCACCAGAAAGAGCGTACGTTTAAGTACTTGCTGGAAACCGATTCGTCTTATATGAATGATGGTACTGTAGTTGTATTCGCCGATGGCTAGAGCAACGTTTGCTATAAAGAATGTAATCTTTGTTTTCAAATCCAGGTAGGCGGGAACATGAAGGAACTCGATGTTTACGAGCCCCAATAGCAAGCAATTGAGGATGAAGAAGTCGGCGATGATCACCAGCCTTCTAATCAGTTCATTACCTTTGTATATATTTTTCTTCATAAGCTATTATGTGTAAGTTGTTTTTTTCTCTATTTCTATTCTTAGAATATAGATTCTTGGTAGAATCGCCCACAAAGGTAGCAATAAAAACTGAATTCTCCAAACTTTTCCCCATATTTTTTTCCCGTGAATAATCATATTATAATAAGGTGTTCCCAAATTAACGCAGATTTTTCTAATTCGCCTCCCAGTTCATGGTATTGTGAATTTGACATGCCTGACGAGAGAAAGGTGCATCATGCGCCGATACCAAGGCTGGGTGGACTGTCGTTTTTCCCCGTGATGCTGATTACTATGGGTGGTCTGGTGCTGGTTCCCGGCTCGGAGATTCTATGGAATCTCTGGGCCGGGATTGTTTTTTTTGTTAAAATCGTAGAAATGCTTGGTTGTTTGGGAGAATTGATGTATATTTGCAATTCATTAGATAGCGTTTGATTATGGCAAGAAAATTATATCCTATAGGAATTCAGACATTTGAGGAAATCCGCAAGTTGGACAACCTCTATATCGACAAGACGGAATACATCTATCGTATGACGCATACCGATGGAAAGTTTTTCTTCTTGAGCCGACCTCGCCGTTTCGGCAAGTCGCTGCTGGTTTCTACTTTCAAGAGTTATTTCGAAGGCAAGAAGGAACTCTTCGAGGGACTTGCCATCGAAAAGCTGGAGAAGGAGTGGAATGAATATCCCGTGCTGCACTTTAGCCTGGCTGGAGGCAAACATATGGAGAAGGAACAGCTGGATCGATACCTCTTATATATATTGAAGGAAAATGAGGATAGGTTTGGAGTGGATTGTGATTCTCCAGATCCGAACATCCGTTTGCTCAACTTGATAAAAACCGTTACAGCACAGACTGGCAAACAGGCGGTGGTGCTCATTGATGAATATGATGCTCCGCTGCTGGATGTAGCTCACGAGATGGAAAAACTCGATGTTTTGCGCAATACGATGCGTAATTTCTACAGTCCCTTGAAAGATTGCGAGCCATTACTCCGTTTCGTCTTCTTGACGGGCATCACGAAGTTCTCGCAGCTGAGCATCTTCAGCGAGCTGAACAACATCAAGAATGTGAGCATGGACGAGCCATACGCCGGTATCTGCGGTATCACCAAGGAGGAAATGTTGACCCAGATGGGCGATGACATCGACGCTCTTGCCGAGCATCTGGAACTGAGCAGGGAGGAGACCATCCAGGAGCTGAAAGACCATTATGATGGTTATCACTTCTGCTGGCCATCGCCTGATGTCTTCAATCCTTACAGTCTGCTCAATTGCTTTGCTGATGGCAAGTTGAAGGCTTACTGGTTTGGATCGGGCACTCCTACCTATCTCATCAATATGATGCGAAACTTTGACTGCTTGCCTTCTGATATAGGTACGCAGATGGAGGCGGGCAAGGATGATTTTGATGCTCCTACCGAGACGATGACCAATATCATGCCGCTTCTCTACCAGAGTGGGTATGTCACAATAAAAGATTATGACGAGGAAACGGAATTATATACCCTGGATATTCCAAACAAGGAAATTAGGGTGGGACTGTTCCGAGCGTTGCTTCCTCATTATCTGACGGATAAGTCGGCGAAGGCTAACACGACCATCGCCAAGATGTCGGTATTGGTGAAGAAGGGGGATATGGATGCTGCCTTCTGCCTGCTGAACGACTTCCTGGAGACGGTGCCTTACTGTGACAACACCCTCTACGAGGGACATTGGCAGCAGACGCTCTACATTATGTTCGCCCTGCTCACCAACTATCGCATCATAGTGGAATCGCATACGGCGAAGGGCAGAATCGATATCACGATGGAGACTGCTGATACCATCTACGTGATGGAGCTGAAGTTCAACAAGAGTGCCGAGGAGGCTCTCGCCCAGATAGAGGCAAAACACTATGCCGATGCTTTCAAGATGAGCGGCAAGAAGGTGGTGAAGATAGGCTTGAACTTCTCGGTGAAGGACGAGGTGAACTGCCTGGAATGGAAAATAGTATCTTGAATGAACATCCCCCATTTTTGTGGCCGAATACATAAAACAACATCAAAAATATAAAAGTATGAAACTGAACGACATTCTTTCTGAAAACTTTCAGGCTGCAGAATGGGAAGCTAAAGGTTATCAGCTTCCTCATTATGATATTGCAGCAGTTGCCAAGAAGACTCACGATGAGCCTACTTGGGTTCACTTTGGCGCAGGAAACATCTTCCGTGCATTCCCTGCCGCTATCCTCAACGATGCTCTCAACACCGGTAAGTACGACCGTGGCGTCATCGTGGCTGAAAGCTTCGACTACGAAATCATCGACAAGGCTTATCGCCCTTACCATAACCTCTCGCTCCTGGTGAGCCTCCAGTCTAACGGCACCATCGAGAAGAAGGTCATCGCTTCTATCACGGAGAGTTTGAAGGCTGACAAGCAGTTTGGTGAGGATTGGGCTCGCTTGGTTCAGATTTTCCAGGCACCGAGTCTGCAGATGGTTACCTTTACCATTACAGAGAAGGGTTATTCCTTCAATGATGCCGATTTGGCTCGTGGTCTCGATGCAGTCTTCGCCATGGGTAAGCTTACCGCACTCCTCTACGAGAGATTCAAGGCGGGCAAGCTGCCGGTTACCCTTCAGTCAACTGATAACTGCTCTCACAATGGTGACCACGTGAAGGCGGGCGTGAAGGCGTATGCCGAGCGCTGGGTGAAGGATGGCATCGTGGAGGCTGATTTCCTGGATTATATCAACGATGACAAGAAGGTGACTTATCCTTGGTCTATGATCGACAAGATTACGCCTCGTCCTCATGAGAAGGTGCAGGCGATGCTGGCTGAGGATGGTTTTGAGGATAATGATACCATCATCACTGAGAAGCATACCTTTACCGCTCCTTTCGTGAATGCAGAGGAAGTGCAGTATCTCGTGTGCGAGGATACCTATACCAACGGCCGTCCGCCATTGGAGTTGGGCGGTGCGCTCTATACAACCCGCAAGACCGTGGATGAGGTGGAGACCATGAAGGTGACTACCTGTCTGAATCCGCTACATACGGCGATGTCTATCTATGGCTGCATGCTCGACTATACCCTGATTTCTGCCGAGATGGCAGATGAGGACCTGCGTGCCTTTATCCAGAAGATCGGTTATATTGAGGCAATGCCGGTGGTTACAGACCCAGGCGTATTGAACCCATACGAGTTTATCGGCACCGTTATCAACAAGCGTCTGCCTAACCCATTCATGCCAGATGCTCCTCAGCGTATCGCTACCGATACCAGCCAGAAACTCTCTATCCGTTTCGGTGAGACCATCAAGAAGTATATCGACCGTGGTCTCGACAAGAATAATTTGATATTGATTCCGCTGGTGCTGGCAGGTTACGCCCGCTATCTCAAGGCATTGGATGATAACCTGAAGCCATTTGAGCCATCTTCCGACCCATTGCTGGCAGAACTCCAGACCATCGTGGCTCCTCTGGAGGTAGGCAAGGCGGATCAGGACTACTCTTGCCTGAAGAATCTCTATTCTCGCAAGGATGTATTCGGACTCGATCTCTACGAGGCTGGCTTCGGCGAGCAGATAGAAGGCATGGTGAAGGAACTCTTCGCCGGTAAGGGTGCCGTAAGACAGACATTGCACAAGTACGTTTCTGCAAGATAGGTCTTGTGCAAGTATGTTTCTGCAAGATGCAAAATCATTCATTTTAAAAATACATACATTATATATAAAGATATATGGAAAGAACATGGCGCTGGTTTGGCAAGAAGGATAAGATTACACTTGCCCAGCTGAAACAGATAGGTGTGGAGGGTATCGTAACTGCACTGCACGATGTGCCTCTTGGTGAGGTTTGGACACGTGAGAAGATTCACGAACTGAAGGAGTACATTGAGTCTTATGGTATGAAATGGAGCGTGGTGGAGTCGCTGCCGGTGGTGGAGACCCTGAAGTATGGCGGTCCTGACCGTGATCATCAGATTGAGGTGTATAAGGAGAGTCTGAGAAACCTGGGTGAGGAAGGCATCAAGTGCATCTGCTACAACTTCATGCCGGTTTTGGACTGGGCACGTACCGATTTGGTACACGAGAATCCTAACGGAGCCAACAACCTCTATATGAATTGGGGCGAGTTTGCCTACTTCGACATCTATATCCTCCAGCGTGAAGGTGCCCGTGAGGACTGGGCTGAATTCTCTAAGGAACACAAGTGGGGCAGAGACCTGGTGGCTGAGGCTGATGAAATCAAGAAGACTTCAACACCAGAGCAGGATCATGCCTTGGTAGAGAACATCATCATCAAGACCCAGGGCTTTGTTTCTGGTAACTTCAGCGAGGGTGACTCGGCTCCTGTACAGAAGTTCCGCGACCTGCTGAAGCTTTACGATGGCATCGACAAAAAGAAGCTGCAGGAGAATATGAAATACTGGCTGGAGGCAATCATGCCTATCTGCGATGAGTATGACATCAACATGTGCGTACATCCTGATGATCCTCCTTATCCTGTATTCGGCTTGCCAAGAATTATCGGCCGTGCCGAGGATATCCAGTGGATGCTGGATGCCGTGCCTAACAAGCACAACGGTCTGACATTCTGTGCAGGTTCCTTCTCTGCCGGTGAGCACAACGACTGTGTGGCTATGGCGAAGCAGTTTGCCGACCGCACCCACTTCGTTCACCTTCGTTCCTGCTACATCTTCCCTGACGGTAACTTCACCGAAGCTTCTCACCTGGGTGGTCGTGGCCATCTGATTGAGCTTTGCCGCATCTTCGAGAAGGCAGAGCAGGAAGGCAAGTGCAATTCGGGTCGCCGATTGCCTATGCGAGTAGATCATGGCATGACCTTCACCGATGAGCCAGGTGGTGTGTTTGATGAGAGCAACCACGGCCACAATGCCGGTTACACCCTCCTGGGCCGCATGTTTGCCATGGGCCAGATTCAGGGCGTCATCGCTACCGTGGATGATGAGCTGGGCATTGAGTACAAGCAGCCGGGATTTTATGATTAGTTGATAGGCTTTAGCATATTACGAAAGTTCAGTTAAGTGATTTGAAATCCTGATTGAATGAAATATGAAAAAGGCTAGCGTGCGTTTGTGCATGCTAGCCTTTTTTAGTGTTTGGGGTGCTTTATTCCTTTGTTTTGAGCTCCACTTCCTCCACATACTTCACCAGTGAATCCTTGCCGTTGAGCAGGTAGTAATCCACTCTAACCACGTGGTTGATGTCAGCATTACCCTTCACCTTCACGTGGCGGGTCTTGCCGAATATCATCGTATCACGACGGGAAGGGTAGGAGACGAGCTGGATCATGTCCTTGGTGGAACCACTGCCTATGTAGTAGATGCCCACACTATCCTTGCCTGCCTTGACAGCAGCCATCTTCGCCGTCTTCTTGGCATGAATGGCAGCGGTATCTTCCGGATAGAACTCGCTGGCAGCTACCGTGTCGCCGTCGTGCTGATCGGGTGCAAACTTGCAGCTTGTACTGGTTGTTGTGATAAGAGTTGTGGCAGCCAGAGCTGCCACAAAGCATAAAATTTTCTTCATTATTATTTTGAATTAATCGATTACATTTGTACAATCACCTCGTGCTTGCCTGCTGAGCAAGGGATGATGGTGCCATCGATGCCCTTTCCATCTACGGTAATCTGCTTCACGCCTTTCTCCCTGCCTTCAGGATTCTTCACGATGATGTGGTATTCGCCACCACGGAACTTGCGGGTTACCTCGTATTCATGGGCGGTGCTTGGCAGACATGGGTCGATGTTCAATCCCTCGTAATCCGGTTTGATACCGAGGATGAATTCTGATACGGTGTACCACATCCAGGCGGCTGTACCGGTTAACCAGGAGTTCTTGCCTTCGCCTGGCTTGGCAGCATCCTTGCCGGCTACCATCTGGCAGTTGACGTATGGCTCCACCTTGTGCAGGGTCTGGTATTTCTCCTCTACATAGCTTGGCAGAATCTTGGTATAATGGTTCCAGGCATCATTGCCACGTCCGGCAACGGTTTCGCCGATGATGACCCAAGGATTGTTGTGGCAGAAGATGCCGGCATTCTCCTTGTAACCTTCAGGATAGGATGAAATCTCGCCCATCTCTACATGATAGGTGGTGTAGGCTGGGTTGTTCAGCACCATTCCGTGCTCGCATTCCAGGCGCTCCTTGGCGCTATCCAGTGCTTTGGCGCAGAGGCCTTCTTCCAGTCCGATGCCAGCCATGGTACACCAGCCCTGACTCTCGATGAAGATCTTGCCTTCCTCGTTCTCGTTGCTGCCTATCTTGTTGCCGAAGAAATCGTAGGCACGGAGGAACCATTCGCCGTCCCAGCCATGCTGCTTCACGGCTTCGCTCATCGCATCCACCGCCTGCTGCATGCGATCGGCTTCTACCAGGTAATCTTCTTCGGCAAGTCCGGCTATCTCTCCTTCGCGGCAGTTGGATGCCTCCTTGGCGAGTTGCTTGCAGAGGGCGATGTAATCCTTGCCGGTAACAACAAACAGTCCGGCAATCATCAGGCTCTCTGCCTTGCTGCCTTCGCCCTTGTTCTCGGTGGTCTGGAAACTCTCGTTAGGGTCCCAGGAGAAGCAGTTCAGATTCAGACAGTCGTTCCAGTCGGCTCTGCCGATGAGTGGAAGCTTATGCGGACCCAGGTTGTTGATAACATGGTTCATCGAAATCTTCAGGTGTTCGAAGAGACTCACCTCGCTGCCTGGCTGGTTATCGAATGGTACCTGCTCGGAGAGGATGGAGAAATCTCCCGTCTCCTTGATGTAGGCTACGGTTCCGAAAATGAGCCAGCAAGGGTCATCGTTGAAACCGCCACCGATATCGTTGTTGCCACGCTTGGTAAGTGGCTGATACTGGTGATAGCAGCCGCCGTCTGGGAACTGGGTGCTGGCGATGTCGATGATGCGCTGGCGGGCACGGGTAGGAATCTGATGAACGAAACCTACGAGGTCCTGGTTGGAATCACGGAAGCCCATGCCTCTGCCGATGCCGCTCTCGAAGAAGCTTGCAGAACGCGACATGCAGAAGGTTATCATGCACTGATACTGGTTCCAGATGTTCACCATGCGGTCTAACTTGTCGTTTCCGCTCTTCACGGTGAAGATATTCAGCAGGTTATCCCAGTACTGGTTGAGTTCAGCAAAGGCTGCATCCACCTTTTCGGTGGTATCGAACTTCTTGATGAGCTGATGTGCCTTCTCCTTGTTGATCACCTTCTTGGCAGAGAACTTCTTGTCCTGTTCGTTTTCTACGTATCCCAGAAGGAAGATGAGGTCGCGGCTTTCGCCTGGCTGCAGGGTTACCTCTATATAATGTGATGCGATAGGGCTCCAGCCGTGGGCAAAACTGTTGCGTGGCTTGCCTTCCATCACGGCTTCCGGCTCGGCAAACTCGTTGTAGAGTCCGATGAAGCTCTCACGGTCGGTATCGTAGCCCTGAATCTCGGTATTCACAGTGTAGAAAGCATAATGGTTGCGGCGCTCACGGTACTCCGTCTTGTGATAGAGGGTAGATCCTTCTACCTCCACTTCGCCTGTAGAGAAGTTGCGCTGGAAGTTCTCCATATCGGTAGCGGCATTCCAGAGGCACCATTCCGCAAAGGAGAACACCTTGAGGGTCTTTACTTCCTTAGTCTGATTCTTCAGCGTCATCTTCTGGACTTCAGCCCAGGTGTGGAGTGGAACGAAGAAGAGAACGCTTGCCTCTACGCCGTTCTTGCTGCCTGTGATGCGGGTATAGTTCATGCCGTGGCGGCACTCATAGCTGTCGAGTGGCGTCTTGCATGGTTTCCAGCCTGGATTCCAGACGGTATCGCCATCCTTGATGTAGAAGTAGCGACCGCCGTTGTCCATAGGTACCCCGTTGTAGCGATAGCGGGTGAGACGACGGAACTTGGCATCCTTATAGAAAGAATACCCACCTGCTGTGTTGGAGATAAGCGAGAAGAAATCCTCGTTACCCAAATAGTTGATCCAAGGCCATGGAGTCTTTGGATCTGTAATCACGTACTCGCGATTGGCGTCATCAAAATGACCATACTTTTTCTCTGCCATTGTTTTTTTAATGTGTATTTTTAGAATTTTGCATGAATTTGGTGCAAAGATACTAAAAAGTTTCAGTTTATAGGTTAGAAAACAGATATTTTTTGTATTTTTGCATTGAAAAGTTAGATGTTTAACAATTTGCGATTAACATAACATACAATTGGCTTATGAAAAGAAACATTATAACACTCCTCATAACCGTGTTTGCCATGCTGCAAGCAACGGCTCAAACCTACGACAACTTGTGGAAGCAAGCTGATATCATCGCTCAGAAGGATCAGCCCAAGAGCGAGATAGGGGTGATGAAGAAAATCATCTCCAAGGCTACGGCGGCGAAAGACTACGGCCAGCTGCTGGCGGCTGAGATAAGGCAGGCGATACTCTGGAGAGAGATTTCGCCCGACTCGCTGACGCCGAACGTGAAGCGGATGGAAACGGAAGCACTGAAAGCGAAAGACCCCGTGCTGAAGGCTGTGAGATATGCCGTGCTCGGCAAGGTGTATAGGGAGGTGAATGGGAAGAAGAGCGAGGAGTTCTTCAAGAAAGCCCTGGAGCAGCCTGAACTTCTTGCCAGGAATGCTTCTACCGGGTATGTGCCGCTGACGCTGAAGGGTGTGGATGGCAGTTCCTTCAACAACGATTTGCTGCATCTCATCGGTTTCGAGGCTGACAGCAAGGAGGCGTATCTGCTGATGTACACCTATTATAATAAGGTGGAAAATCGGGGTGCAGCCTGTCTCTGTGCCTACAAGCTTATCGAGAAATACCGCCAGGATGACGTAAGAGAGGTCAGAAAGTCGAAGTATCTGAATACCATCGACTCGCTCATCCACGTCTATCAGGATATTCCGGAGGCAGGCGAACTTGCCGTGGAGCACTTCCGCTTCATGGAAGGTGCTACCGATGCCAAACCGCTGGATAAGCTCAACTATATCAACTATGCACTGAATAGATGGGGCGGATGGTCGAGAATGAATGTGCTGAGGAATGCACAGAAGCGCCTCACCGAACCGATGTTCCAGGTGCAGGATATGCCATTGGTGCTTCGCCCTTCGGAAAAGAAGTGGGTGCATCTGAATGTGCGCAATCTCCAGAATCTGAACATTCGGCTTTCCCGTCTCAATATCACAGCGGATAATGAATATGATGCCCAGAATGAGGCAACCTATAAGATGCTCCTGAAGAAGACCACGAAGCTGCATCAGAAGGATTTCAGCCGCAACTACTATGGTCGCCCGGATTACGAAGAGGTAAAGGATTCCATCGAAATCGGTGGCAATCTGCCATTAGGTGCCTATCTGATGGAGGTGACTTCGGATAATACCGGCATTGCTCCGCAGCGAGAACTCTTCTATGTCAGCAATCTGGCGGTGATGATCCAGCAGTTGCCTGATGACAGGCATCGCTATGTGGTGGTGAATGCTACCGACGGTCAGCCTGTTCCAGGTGCGAAGATTGTGCTCTATGACAGAAACTATGACGACAAGACGGGCAAGTTCAAGAGACTCATTCATGCCCGAATGACGACAGATGCCCAGGGCGAGGCTTACTTCAAGAATGTGGATGGAAAGGTATTGATCTACACATCTGCAGATAAGTTTGCGCCTGCCAAGGATATCTTCCTCTCACGTGCCCGTTATTACGAGAAGAAGGATGATGAAACGAAATATCAGCTGTTTACCGACCGTGCCATCTATCGTCCGGGACAGAAGGTGCATGCCACTTCCGTTTCCTATATCGTGAAGAAAGGCCTGGATGCCAGTGTGCCGGGAAAGAGCATGGAACTGAAGTTTATCCTGAGGGATGCCAACTGGAAGCAGGTGGCTGAGCAGAAGGCTACAACCGACGAATATGGTACGGCTTCGGTGGATTTCGAATTGCCTCAAGGTGGACAGACAGGCATGTATCATGTATCCGTGAATAACCGAGCTAACAGTTCCTTCCGTGTGGAGGAATACAAGCGTCCAACCTTCGAGATTACCTTCCCGAAGGTGAACGAGAAATATAACTGGGGCGACACCGTAGTGGTGAAGGCTTCGGCAAAGACCTACGCCGGTGTACCAGTGCAGGGCGCCAAAGTGGAGTATCAGGTGACTCGCAGAAACCAGCTCTGGTGGTGGGGCGCAGGCTCTGCCGGACAGTTGGTGAAGACTGACAGTTGCGTGACTCGTGAGGACGGAACCTTCGACGTGGAGATTCCGCTGGAGGCTTCCTTGTCAGGAAAAGACGAGGCTGATATGAGCGATTTCATGCGCATCGCCCGTTTCTTCAACTTCGAGGTCTCAGCCATCGTTACCGACATCAGCGGTGAGAGCCACGAGGGTGTAATGAGTCTGCCTCTGGGCACCAAGCCAACCATCCTCACGGTGAATCTTCCTAAGCGTATCGAGGCAGACAGTCTGAAGACGGTGACCTTCGCTTACCGTAATGCCAGTGGTATGGAGATATCCAGCAACCTGAAGTACCGCATCGACAAGGGCGAATGGAAGGATGCCGAGGCGAATGCGCCGATTTCTATGGCTGTATTGCCATCAGGTGTGCATGAGATGGAGGCAATCTGCGGACAAGACACCCTGCAGCAGAAGTTCACCCTCTTCAGCATCAAGGATACCCATCCGATGGAGCCAACCACTGAATGGTATTATCAGACGGCGAAGACCTTCCCGCGTGATGGAAAACCGGTATATGTGCAGGTGGGTTCTTCTGAAAACGGAGCGCACATCGTTTATTCCATCATCGCTGGCAACAAACTGCTGGAGAAGGGTGCCTGGGAGTTGGGCGACAGCATCGTTACCCTGCCATTCACCTACAAGCCGGAATATGCTTCGGGTGTGGTGATTAATTATAGTTTCGTGAAGAACGGCGAATGCTATACCAGAAAAATCAGCATCGCCCGTCCTTTGCCGGAGAAGAAGTTGAACATCACCTGGAAGACTTTCCGCAACCGTCTCACTCCGGGACAGAAGGAGAAGTGGACCTTGCAGATTACGACTCCCGACGGCAAGCCAGCCAAGGCACAGCTGATGAGTGTGCTTTATGACAAGTCGCTCGACCAGTTGGCTGACCACACCTGGAAAATGTCGCTGGGATTCAGCCAGTGGTTGCCAGACTGCTATTGGAAGAGCAATCTGAAGTATTATGAGATGGGATTGTCGGGTACTTATCCTACCAAATATTACGATGAGAAGGAGTTGGAGGTGGATCAGTTTGATGGCAAATACTTTAGCTTTTCTGCTTATATGCAAGCGATGCAACTGAGCAGGTTGGAACGTTCTTATGGCGGAACTGTTGAGGCAGTTCGTATACAGAAAGACGAGCTGGTACGAGATGAAGCGAAAGTCATGAGAATTCGTGGTTCTAAGATGGCTCGTGTCGGTGCTTCTGCTCCATCTGTCAACAAGGTTTTTGATGTAGTAGAGGAGATGCCGCAGTTTGCTGGCGGTTCTGGCTCAGACGCAGGACAGTTCCTCGACAAGGTTCAGATTCGTGAAAACCTGAACGAGACCGCCTTCTTCTATCCTGCCTTGGAGAGCGACAACCAGGGCAATGTGGCTATCAATTTCACCCTGCCGGAGAGCGTGACTACCTGGAAGTTTATGGGCTTAGCGCACGACAAGGAGATGAGAAACGGATGCCTGGTAGATGAGGCTGTGGCTCAGAAAACCGTGATGGTACAGCCTAACATGCCTCGATTCCTGCGTGAAGGCGACAAGAGCTGCATCGTGGTGAAACTCTTCAACACTTCTGACAAGAAGGTGAACGGCAATGCCCGTATGCAGATTCTGGATGCCGAAACCCAGAAGGTGGTTTGGCAGAAGACCCAGGGCTATCGCATCGATGCCGAGGGTTCTGCTACGGTAGCCTTTGATGTTCAAGGTCTGAAAGAAGGTGTATATATTAATAAGGTGGTGGCTGCCGGAAATGGTTACAGCGATGGCGAGCAGCACTATCTGCCTGTCTTGGGCAATCGTGAACTCGTGGTGAATACCCTGCCTATCACCCTGCATCAGCCGGGCGAGCAGAGTTTCGACCTGAGCAAGCTCTTCCTAAACAAGGAAGGTAAGCAGGCGAAGGGAGTAGCGGATGCGAAGGTGACCGTGGAATATACCAACAATCCAAGTTGGCTGATGGTGAAGGCGCTGCCAGCTATCAGCAATCCGGATGAGGAGGATGCCATCTCGCTGATGTCTGCCATCTACGCCAATACCATCACCACCCATATCCAGAAGCATCTCTCGCTGGAAAAACAGCCAGAACAGAATCTCTCTCAGGAGACCGTCCGCTTGCAGAATCAGGTGGAGAAACTGAAGAAGTTGCAGAATGCTGACGGTTCCTTCTCCTGGTGGAAGGGAATGAAGGGCAGCAGATACATGACAACGTCGGTAGCCGAGATGATGGTTCGTCTGAATGCTGTTGCCGGTGTTCAGAAATCTACCGCCAAGATGCTGACTTCCGCCATCAATTATCTCTCCTGGCAGACTGCCCAGGAAGTGAGAGAAATGAAGAAGCAGGAGGAGAAAAAGCACAAGGTGAGTCCTAGTGAGCAGGCGCTGCATTATCTCTACATCCTCTCGATGGATGGCAGACAGATGAAGCAGAATCAGGAGCAGGATAAGGCATATCTCCTGGAAAAGATGTCGAAGATGACGGGTGATTTCTCCATCTATGGTAAGGCGCGTGCTGCCGTGGTACTCGCCAAGAACAGCCAGCAGAATGCTGCCTATCGTGAGAAGGCAGGCGAATATCTGCAGAGCGTGAACGAATATGCCGTTTATCGCGAGGAGATGGGCCGTTACTACGATACCCGCAAGGCATTGTACAGCTGGAGAAACTATAAGATACCGACCCAGGTATCCGTGATAGAGGCGATGCAGATGCTGAAGCCGAACGACAAGCAGACCATCGAGGAACTGCAGCGCTGGCTCCTGATGTCGAAGCGTACCCAGTCTTGGGATACGCCGGTGAATACCGTGGATGCCGTCTATGCCTTTATGAAGGGCAATGAGAGCAACTGGAACAAACGGGCAGAGAAGGCTGTTCTGAAACTGGATGGCAAGCTGTTGCCGATGCCGCAGGATTCCACTACTTTGGGCTATGTGAAGACCGAAAGACCGGGCAAGGCATCTAAGCTGAGCATCGACAAAAAGAGCGATTATACCAGTTGGGGTGCCGTGTATGCAGAGTTCAAGCAGCCGCTTAGCGAAATAGCCTCTGCCGAATCGGGCATCAAGGTGCGCCGTGTCATCGTTCCTGCTGAATCGCAGGGCAGGGGCAAGGCTCAGGCAAAGGTGGGAGAGAAGGTGAAGGTAACACTTATCATCACTGCCGACCGTGACTACGATTTCGTGAAGATTGTGGACAAGCGTGCAGCCTGTCTGGAACCTGTCAATCAGCTGAGCGGTTACCAGTGGGGAATGGAATGTTATGTTTCTCCTAAGGATAATACAACAAATTTCTATTTTGATCGTTTATCTAAAGGTAAGCATTTCGTAGAAATGGAATATTATGTTGATCGTAAGGGCGACTACCAGTCGGGCTCCTGCACGGCAGAGTGTACCTACAGTCCGGAGTTTGGTGGTCGTACGGAGGCATATAAGATGACAGTTAATAATTAATATAAGGATTGATAATTACGAATTAAATAGTATGAAACGAATGAATATATTGATGCTTTCATCGCTGTTGGCGGTGTCTGCGTCGGCACAGAAAATAAGTACTCAGAGCGAGATTGTGGATTGTGGACAGGTAGTATTCCGCAAGCCGGTAACCGCTGAGTTCCTGATGAAGAATGAGGGCAGCAAACCGCTGGTCATCCATCAGGTGTATAAGAGTTGCGGATGTACAGAGGTGGTGTATCCGAAGAACAGTGTGGCTCCTGGCGACAGCTTCTTGGTCAAGGCGGTGTATGATGCGAAGCAGATGGGCACCTTCCACAAGCAGATATGCCTCTATAGCAATGCATCGGAGGAACCTTTCATCCTCTCTATGCGTGGTAGGGTAGTGAGCAATGTGGTAGATTTCGCAGGTCCGTATGATGAACTGCTTGGCGAACTCAAGTCGGATGCCCAGGAGGTGGAGTTTGATGACGTGAACCGTGGCGACCGTCCGGTACAGCGCATCCATATCTTCAATCCTACAGAGGAGATGATGGAACCTGTGGTCATGCATCTTCCTAACTATCTCCAGGCGACGGTTTCGCCATCCAGGGTGGCTCCTCACCGTTCTGCAGAGATTACCTTCGTGCTGGATTCGAAGAAGCTGCGTGATTTCGGCTTGAATCAGACTTCTGTTTATCTGGGTGAGCGTCCTGGCGACAAGATTGCTCCAGAGAAGGAAATCGTGGTTTCTGCCGTTCTCCTGCCAAGTTTCGACAAGTTGACTGCCGAGCAGAAGGAACAGGCTCCGAAGGTGGAACTCTCTACTACCGATCTGAATCTGGGAAGCTTCAACGGCAAGAAGAAGCGGAAGGGTGAAATCCTGGTTAGCAACCAGGGTAAGTCGGTTTTGGATATCCGAAGCATGCAGATGTTTACCATGGGCTTGCAGGTACAGTTGAAGAAGAGCAAAATTCAACCGGGAGAGACCGTGAAGATGAAGGTGACAGCCGTGGCTGCCGATCTGAAGAAGTCGCGTGCCAAGCATCCTCGTATTCTCATGATTACCAATGATCCGGAGAATGCCAAAGTTGTAATTAGAATAAATGTAAAGTAATGCAGATAGAAATAGATCATGGTAGTGGTTTCTGCTTCGGCGTAACCACTGCCATCAAGAAAGCTGAAGAAGAGTTGGAAAAGGGCAGTACACTCTACTGCCTGGGTGATATCGTGCATAATGGCATGGAGGTGGAGCGCCTGCATGAGGCGGGACTGATCACCATCGACCATGAGGAGATGAAGGAGCTTCACGGTGTGAAGGTGCTGCTTCGTGCCCATGGTGAACCGCCTGAGACTTATGCGCTGGCAGAGAAGAACAATATTGAGATTATTGATGCTACCTGTCCGGTAGTACTCCAGTTGCAGCGCCGCATCAAGAAGCAGTATGTGAGCAATCCGGAGGCGCAGATTGTCATCTTCGGAAAGAAGGGACATGCCGAGGTGCTGGGACTGGTAGGACAGACCGAGAGTCATGCCCTCGTGGTAGAGAAGTTTGAGGATGTAGAGCATCTGAAGGAAGTAGGTAAGTTGGATTTCAACCGTGATATCTATCTCTATTCCCAGACCACCAAGAGTCTGGATGAGTTCCATCGCATCATCGAGTATTGCCAGGAGCATATCGTAGAGGGCGCAACCTTCAAGAGCTTTGATACCATCTGCCGCCAGGTGGCTAACAGAATGCCAAACATCGCATCCTTCGCCAGCAAGCATGATGTCATCCTCTTTGTCAGTGGCAGAAAGAGCAGCAATGGAAAGGTGCTCTTCAAGGAGTGCAAGAGCGTGAATGCCAACAGCTATCAGATAGAGAGTGCCGAAGAAATCAATATGGATTGGCTGAAAGGGGTGAATACCGTAGGCATCTGTGGTGCTACCAGTACTCCTAAATGGCTGATGGAAGAATGCAAGGAGAAAATCATCAAGGATACCTTATCATAAGGAGAAACAGGTAATCTGATGATTCATCTCATCAAATAAAAACAGGTGATAAATCTTCTCACGAGGACTTATCACCTTCAAAAAACAGTAATTAACTCAAAATTTATAATCTATATCATTACTACCTTGTCATTATGTCTGCAAAGATAAATAAAACGACGTTTTTTTGCAAAGTCAATTCTTTAAAATGGCAGTTTTTTTATATTAAACTGAAATTTTAATATATTTTTGCAATCGTCTTTGGACATTCTACGACAAAGTAGCTTTTTGTTACTTTTCTGCGGCTTTTTGATACTGTTTCATCAACCATTCCTTCTGTTCCGGAATTGTCATCTCACTGTTGTCGAGTGTGATGGCATCATCAGCCTTGCGCAAAGGAGAGGTCTCACGGTGGGTGTCAATATAGTCACGCTCCTCTACGTTCTTCAGAATAGCCTCGAAGTCGGCAGGCATTCCTTTCTCCTTGAGTTCATCGAAACGGCGCTGTGCTCTTACCTGAGAGCTTGCCGTAACGAAGATCTTCAGTTCTGCGTTAGGGAAAACGGTGGTACCGATGTCACGGCCATCCATCACGATGCCCTTGTCTTCGCCCATCTTCTGCTGCTGGGCTACCAATGCCTCTCTTACGAATGGGATGGCTGCCACTGGACTTACGTGATTGGATACCTCCAGCGAGCGGATCTCCTTTTCTACCAACTCACCATTGAGGTAGCAGTCTGGGCGACCGGTTTCGGCGTTGAACTTGAAAGAGATGTGGATGTTTGGCATCTCAGCCTCTAACTCTGCTACCTTTACCTTGCCATCCTCATCGAAGAGCTGGTGGCGCAGGGCGTAGAGCGTAACTGATCGATACATGGCACCTGTATCTACATACACATATCCGATTTCCTTGGCAAGATCCTTTGCCATGGTACTCTTTCCACAAGAAGAGTAACCGTCAATTGCTATTGTAATCTTCTTCATGTTTTTAAATCTGAAAAGTTTATCTGTTCTATAAATCTGTATTCTATAATCTGTAGTCGATATTCAGCAGCAGACTGTTGCTGCTGACATGGTATTTGCCGTAGGCGATGTTGAGATGGAAGCGCTCCAGATTGATACCGCCACCCAACGACCATCCGGCTCCATGGCTGCTGGTCTCATCTTCTCCGTTTACGATTTTCATTTCATCGTGGCGCCGGAAGTTGTAGCCGGCTCCCACCCAGAGGCTTTCGCTCAACAGCAGATCGGCACCTAATACCGCATGGTTTCTGATTCCCTTATCCCAATGGTTCAGATTCACCAAAGTGGCTGAAACGCGGAAGGGAGTATTGATGAAGTGCTTGCTGACACCCACCTGTAGGTCAATCGGCATCTTCTCGTATTCTTCATCATAAGCCTTGAGCTGTCCACCCAGGTTTCTGGCTACTGCGGAAACCGACCATTCTTCTTCCGAATCGTAGTAGTTGAGTCCCAGATCCACCCCCATGGCGATGGAGTTGTAGTCACCTATATACGAGGTGATGAATTTGGCGGTGATACCACCTACGAGGCGTTCGCTGAGCAGGTAGGAGAAAGTACCCGCCAGGCAGATATCCTTAGCCGAGAATTCACCCATCTGGATGTTGTTCTCATCGGTCTGCTTCATCTTGCCATAATCCACATACTGCGCCGATACCGCCCACGAAGCCTTCTCTCCGGCGATGCGGTTGAATGAAGCTGATGCCATATTCACCCCCTTCATATAGTTCATGTAGTTGAAGTTGAGGGTACGGTCGTTCACCGAAACCAGCAGGGCTGGGTTATGGAAAGCAAGTGCCGCATCATCTTCTATCAAGGTGATGTTATCGCCTCCCAAGGCTGCAGCATGGGCACTGACGGGGAGTCGGAGGAAGTTATACCCCGTCTGACTCTCTTGAGCCCCCATTTTTGTCGCGAAAAGCGTCAATATAATGGAAAAAACAACTTTTTTCATTTAAAATATCTAATTCTTTGGCAAAGATACGGCTTTTTTGAGAAATAAGACGTAAATTTGCAATGTTTTCGTAGAAAATAACGAAAGAGAATGTAAAATATTGCAGTTTGGACCCCAAAAACGGGTGAACAAGTCTGCAAATAGTAGATAATAGATATTGTGGAAATAAAGAAATCAGATCGTGCACAGTTGGAGGACAAGCGGGTAACCTTTTTCCTGCTGGGACTCCTTATTGCCTTTACGCTTCTTTTTGTAGGGTTGCAGTATTCCAGAAATCCGCAGGGAGATGACGACTGGGCAGAGAACTTTGAAGATCTTTCGCAAGATATGGAAATGTCAACTCCGCCCGACCAGAAAGATATGGTGAGTGCGGAGGCTATGGCGAAGGCACCTGCCTCGCAGGCTATCACCCAGGAGGTGAAACCTACCGAGCAGCAAATGGTCAAGAAGACACCGGAAAAGATCAGCACTACTACCAGCTCGCTGGTAATCGGTGATGGTTCGGGCGTGGTAGAAGGGGCTGACGTGAAGGAGGCGGCTCCTGAGACGGCGGTGGATCCGGCAGATACACAGGCTGAGGCTCCTATCAAGTTTACCGTGGTGCAGAAGATTCCGGAGTTTCCGGGAGGCTGGTCGGCATTTATGCAATGGCTCACCAAGAACCTGAAGTATCCGCAGGTGGCGCAGAACAACAAGGTACAGGGCACGGTGGTGGTAACCTTCATCGTGAACAAGGATGGAAGCATCGCCAATACCAAGGTAAGTACCTCGGTGGATGCTGCCCTTGATGCTGAAGCGCTCCGCGTGATGAAGATGATGCCCAAATGGAAACCGGGTATGGACAAGAACAAGGTGTGCCGTACCATGATTGCTATTCCGGTGGTATTCCAGTTATAAAAGATAAAATAACTGAATACTCAATTTCAAGACAGATTATAAATCAGATATTATAAATTAGAAATATGATAGATATGAAGACATCAGAAGAATTATTGGTAATGGTGAATGATTTCCTGGCAAATCTCCCATACAATCGTAAACCATTGTCGCTTTACGAACCGGTGAAGTACGTACTCTCTTTAGGTGGAAAGCGTATTCGCCCTGTTTTAATGCTCTTGGGATACAATCTCTTCAAGAATGATCCTGAGAAGATTCTGATGAATGCGATAGCTCTTGAGACTTATCACAACTATACGCTCTTGCACGACGACCTGATGGATAATGCTGACCTCCGTCGTGGTCATGAGACTGTACACAAGAAGTGGGATGCCAATACTGCTATCCTCTCTGGTGACAGTATGTTGGTGTTGGCTTACGAGAGAATGGCACAGTGCGACAATCAGCATCTTGCCAAGGTGATGAAGCTCTTTACTACTACAGCCCTTGAGATTGGAGAGGGACAGCAGTATGATATGGAGTTTGAGAACCGCAATGATGTGAAGGAAGAGGAGTATATCGAGATGATTCGCCTCAAGACCAGTGTGCTTCTGGCTTGTGCCCTGAAGATTGGTGCCATCCTGGCTGATGCTTCTGCTGAGGATGCTGACAATCTCTATAAGTTTGGCGAGCAGATCGGCTTGGCTTTCCAGCTGCAGGATGATTTCCTCGATGTATATGGTGATTCCAAGGTGTTCGGTAAGGCTATCGGTGGTGATATCACTTCCAACAAGAAGACTTTCATGCTCATCAATGCCTTCAACCATGCCAACGATGTCCAGCGTGCTGAACTCCAGAAATGGGTGGATGCCAAGGAATTCGACCGCAATGAGAAGGTGGCTGCTGTTACCCGTCTCTATAACGAGATTGGTATCGACAAGATGGCACAGGATAAGATTGCCTATTACTTCGAGCAGAGCAAGAAGTATCTTGACGCTGTGAATGTGCCTGCTGATCGCAAGGAAGAGTTGGCGAAGTATGCACAGAAAATGATGAAGCGCCAGTATTAATCATCAAGTTTAAAGTGCAAAGTTCAATGTTCAAAGTAATAGATACGCATACTCATCTCGATGCAGAAGAGTTTGATGAGGATAGAGCGGAAGCTTTCGCTCGTGCCAGGGAAGCGGGGGTAGGCAAGGTGTTCTTGCCTGCCATCGACGTGAAGACCACGCACGCTGTCCTGGCATTGAGTCGGGAATATCCGGGTTATGCCTATCCGATGATCGGTTTGCATCCTGAAGAGGTGAAGGCAGACTGGAAGGATCAGCTGGCTGAACTCAGGAAGATATTGGAGGAACATCGCATAATAGGCAATGCCAATCCTACAGACGATTCTCCTCGGATTTCCGATTTCATAGCCATTGGCGAAATCGGACTGGATTATTACTGGAGCCGTGAGTTCGAGCACGAGCAGCTGGAGGCATTCGAGGAACAGGTGAAATGGTCGGTAGAAACCCGTCTCCCCCTGATGATTCATTGCCGCAAGGCACAGAATGAGATGGTGCACTTGCTCCGTCAGTATCAGAAAGACCTGCCTGGCGGCGTGTTCCACTGCTTCACCGGCAATCAGAAGGAGGCTGAAGAGCTTCTCTCTTTCGACAACTTTGTGCTGGGTATCGGCGGTGTATCCACCTTCAAGAGTAGTCATCTCAGAGAAGACCTTCCGGCTGCGGTTCCGATGAATCGCATCATCCTGGAGACCGACAGTCCTTATATGGCTCCCGTGCCTTATCGTGGCAAGCGCAATGAAAGCGCTTTCGTGATAGAAGTGCTCAAGACTCTGGCGAAAGCATACGGAGTGAGTGAGGAGGAATTCGCTGAACAGACGAATAAGAATGTAGAAAGCGTCTTTCACCTGAATTAAATCAGAAAAGCGTCTTTCCCCTATGAAATAATAAAAATTATAAGCTTAATATTAAAACCAAACTATTCATTATGACTAGAAAAATGTTGATGGCAGCCCTCCTGATGGCTGCATTTGCACAGGGCACTCAGGCACAAGACCTGAGCGGCCAGCGTTCTGAAAAGCAGGACGTGCACATGATTCCTGGTAAGAAACTGGATCATCACGGACTCATCGTGAGTCCTACACCACATCTCCTGAATGTGGATGCTGCTAACCGACTCGACCTGCAGAAGGGTGTCAAGGTAATCGACAAGAAAGGTAAGTTTGCGGATGATGTGAAGTTCCTGACCGCTAACGCCAAGGGCATTCGCCTGACCATCGATTTCGGTGAGAAGCTTGCTGCTAAAGCAGGAGTGAAGCCTGTATCGGGTGCTTACAGCCTGAAGGCTGATGCCAAGGGTATCCAGATTGTGGGATACGATGAGCGTGGCGCTTTCTATGGCTTGCAGACCTTGCGCCAGATTGTAAACAGCGAGATGGCAAAGGGCCAGATGCCTTATACCACATGCAACGACTACCCTGATCTTCCAAACCGTGGTGTGGTAGAGGGCTTCTATGGTGAGCCTTGGTCTCATCAGGTGCGTCTTTCCCTCATCGATTATTATGGAAAGAACAAGATGAACACCTATCTCTATGGTCCAAAGGATGATCCTTATCACAGCTGCCCTAATTGGCGCTTGCCTTATCCTGAGAAAGAGGCTAAGAACATCAGCGAACTCGTACAGGCTTGCCGTCGCAACCGTGTAGATTTCGTATGGGCTATCCATCCGGGACAGGATATCAAGTGGAACGAGGAAGACTATCAGAACCTGGTTCACAAGCTCGACTTGATGTACGACCTCGGTGTGCGTTCTTTCGCTATCTTCTTTGATGATATTTCCGGCGAGGGTGCCAACCCAGTGAAGCAGTCTGAACTCTTGAACCGCTTGGCTAAGGAGTTTGTGAAGGCTAAGGGTGATGTTACACCGCTCGTGATGTGTCCTACCGATTATACCCGTCTCTGGGCGAATCCAAAACCAACCGGTTCCCTGGCTATCTTCGGTAATACCCTCGATCCATCCATCAATGTATTCTGGACAGGTGATGTGGTATGTAGTGACTTGACCCGCGAGACGCTCGACTGGGTGAACTCCCGTATCAAGCGTCCTGCTTACTACTGGTGGAACTTCCCTGTAACCGATTATGCACGCCATATCATCATGCAGGGTCCTACCTACGGTTTGCAGACCGACCTGACCAACAAGGATCTCTGTGGTTTCGTGAGCAACCCAATGGAGCATGGTGAGGCTTCCAAGCTGGCTCTCTACGGTGTAGCTGACTATGCATGGAATATCGCCAACTATAATCCGCTCGACAACTGGGAGCGTGGTCTGGTAGATCTGACTCCAGAGGCACACGATGCTTATCGTACCTTCGCCATGCACTCATGCGATACAGAAACCGGTTATCGCCGTATCGAATCATGGGAAACCAAGAGCTTCCGCATCGACAACTTTACAGATGCTGAGTTCAATGCTTTGCAGAAGGAATTTGAAAAGGTGAAGAATGCACCTGCTCAGATGGAGGCAAACTGCAAGAATGCCTTGTTGATGAAGGAACTCCGTCCTTGGTTGACAGAGTTTGGCAAATTGGGTAACCGTGGCTTGAAGACCATGCAGCTCATCAAGGAATACAAGGCTGGTAATGACCAGGCTTTCTGGGATGGTTATGTCAACAACCGTATGAGCAAGGAAGATGTGGCTGCTTACGAGAAGCATAAGTCGGGAACCATGGTATTGCAGCCATTCTATGAGCAGTCTATGGATGATATGGCTTCTGGCTTCTTCAAGAAGTTGACTGGCAAGGTGCCTGCTTTCTATAAGGGTATCGGTACTTACGCAACCTTGAGAACTACCCAGAGCAAGGCGATGTTTGACAACGATTCTACTACCTATTATACATCAGGAAATAGTCAGAACACTGGCGATTGGATTGGTGCTGACTTAGGTTGTGTTCGTCCTGTTTCTGAGGTCAGAATCCTCCAGGGCCGTAACTCTGTAGATGATGTGGATTACTTCGATAACACAGTACTGGAGTATTCTCTTGACAAGAAGGAGTGGAAAGCTCTTACCGGTGAGTTGAAGAAGCAGTATATCATCAACTGGAAGACCGATTCTCCTGTTGAGGCTCGTTATATCCGCATCAAGAAGTTGAAGTCTGACAAGCGCAACTGGGCTGCAGTCCGTACTTTCGAGGTGAACCCAACTACTCCAGATCGTTTGAGCTTCCCTGTTGAAGCAGGCAATCTGCAGGCAGCGATGTATGGTTTCGATGAGAACCCTTGCACCTCATTCACTAACGAGGGCACCCTTACTATGGGTGTAGAAAAGAATGTAAAGGGTTACACCCTGCTGTTGAAGTTGGCTCCAGGCAAATCATTGGTTTGTCGCCAGTTGAATGCCAAGGGCAAGGTTTTGGCAACTACCAACATCGACCAGTCATTCTGCAAGATAGATTTGGTGAAGAAGGCAGCGAAGGTTCAGCTGGATGGTTCAGCCGAAATCTTCGAGATTATTCCTGAGAAGTAAAGGACAGAACTTTCGCAAGTGGGGAAGTCCACTAGGACGCCATACTCTAGGCAGGGGATAACAAGTTCTTTATTCCCGCTAGGCGTCTCGCCGGATTTGCAATCCGGCGTTAAAAAATGTCCTAACCTATTTAGCCTCTGCGGATTTGCAATCCGCAGCAAAGGAGTATGCTTTTTCTTTTGTTGGGGGATTACAAATCCCCCGGTTTTAATAGGTCGAACCTTTTTTACGGCGGATTGCAAATCCGCCGGGACGCCTAGCGGGCTTATACTCTTGGAGACGCCATACGCCCTGAACCAACGGTCACCGGCCGAAGGGAAAGGTAAAGGGCAGAAGCTCTTAGCCCAGGGCAACACCCTGGGTTAAACATGCAATCAACAATTCGCCCTGAAAGGGCAAAAGCTTTAAAATAGATGCTTTTGTCCTTTCAGGGCGCTTGTTTTATATGTTCTCTAGTTAAAGAAATGTAAAAAGCAAACGAATATGTGGATTTTCGAATAAAAAGTGATAATTTTGTACTTCGAAACTGGAAAGGTGCTCGAGTGGCTGAAGAGGCACGCCTGGAAAGCGTGTATTCCCCTAAAGGGAATCGGGGGTTCGAATCCCCCTCTTTCCGCTTTTTTATATATATAATAAGGTATATATGATTATGAAGAAAAATACAGCTATTGCGCGTTTCGCAATATTCATTTTCACAGTAATGTGTTCTCTGCCTGTCATGGCACAAGACGAGAATATCGGATTTCATCAAGCTCTTAAGACGAAGTTCATAGAGGGTAATGCCGGCTTTATGTCGCTCGTTGCCATCGCTCTCATTGTGGGTCTGGCTTTCTGTATTGAGCGCATCATCTATCTCAGCCTTTCTGAAATCAATGCCAAGAAGCTGATGCAGGATATCGACCAGAAGGTAGAGGCTGGGGATGTGGAAGGTGCCAAGGAACTTTGCCGCAATACCCGTGGACCTGTAGCTTCTATCTGCTATCAGGGATTGATGCATATAGATGAGCATCTCGATGATATCGAGCGCTCGGTAAGTGGATATGGCACCGTGCAGGCTGCCAACCTGGAGAAGGGATGTTCCTGGATCAAGCTCTTCATCGCCATGGCTCCTTCCCTCGGATTCCTGGGTACGGTGATCGGTATGGTGATGGCTTTCGACCAGATTCAGCAGGCGGGAGATATCAGTCCTACCATCGTGGCTTCGGGTATGAAGGTGGCGCTGATTACTACCATCTTCGGTATCATTGTAGCCTTGATTCTGATGGTGTTCTATAACTATATCCTTTCCAAGGTAGAACATCTCACCAGTCAGATGGAAGAATCGGCTGTTACATTGATGGATATCATTGCCAAGAGTAAATAGCTTTATCTTTGAATCTATGGTTAAATTTCAATTTTCAAAATCGAATTCAAAGGCGAAAAACAAGTCTGCCGAACAGATATCTCAGAAGGTTTTCCGTCTGATGATAGGTTTGGCTGTGCTGGTTTTCGGTCTGTTCTATCTGATAGGCTATGATTTGCCTTTCGATGAGAACCCCGACTTCAATGCCCCTCTTTTTACCGATGTGCTCATCTTCCTGATGTGGCTTTTCCTGATAGGAGGAATAGGCTTGGCTGTCTATTCGATGGTGAAGGATTACCGGAGCAGCAAGTCGGAAGCCGTGGTGAATGGTGTGCCGGTGCGTCGTATCTTCCGTATCACCTGGCTTACCTTGCTGGCAGTTCTGATTCTTACCTTCCTCTTGGGAGGTTCCGATCCGATGCTCATCAATGGCGAGAACTACGCCGACTGGTTGTGGCTGAAACTTTCTGATATGTTTGTCATCACCTCGCTGCTGATGTTGCTGGCAGGCATTGGAGCCGTTTGCTTTGGTGCCACCCGATATATCCGAAAGAAGCAGTAACTGCCTGTAATTATCAATCAAAAAAAATAGTTAGTATCATATCATAAAGCAATGCTGATAAGAAGGAATCGTAACGAAACCCCGGGATTGAATACCACCTCAACAGCCGACATCTCGTTTATGCTGCTGATATTCTTCCTTGTAACCACATCCATGGATGTGGATAAGGGATTGTTGCGCCAGCTGCCTTCGCCTGAACCTCAGAAGAAGGAACAGCAGGAATCGGTGGTGGATAAGAACAGTCTGATGGCGATTCATCTTACGGCTGGAGATACGCTGCTGGTGAACAACCAGCCGATGAAGCTGGAAGATCTGAAGCAGGAAACCGTCCGCTTGGTACATCGCCTGGGTAAGAAACATCTGATTTCCATCGAGAGCGACCGTGATGCCAACTACAACCTCTATTTCCAGATGCAGAATGAGTTGATGGAAGCCTATGCGCAACTTCGCAATGAGGCAGCCCAGAAGAAATATCATAGAGACTTTGCGCTTTTGAACAATGATCAGAAGGAGCAGGTGCGTAAGATCTGTCCTCAGCGCATTACGGAGTCGTATGCCAATGCAATGACTCATGAAGACAAGAGTGTAGATGCTGATGCGGAAGAGAAACAGGAAACCCAGTCAACCCAGGAGAAAGGAGGCGCCAAATGATGAATTTTCGTAAAAAATCGCATTCGGTTCCGGAGTTGAATACGTCATCTTTGCCGGATCTGATTTTCTCGGTACTCTTTTTCTTTATGATCGTTACCCATATGCGACAGGTTACCTTAAAGGTGGAATGCCGTATGCCGGAAGGAAAGAATCTCACACGCCTGACCAAGAAGTCGGCTGTTAGTCATATTTATATAGGAAAGCCAACCAAGGATCTGCAGGGCAAATACGGCTCAGGTACCCAGATACAGATGAATGACAAGTTTGCCAGTGCTTCTGATGTGCAGGATTATATCTCTGCCGAGAAGAAGCGGATGTCGCCTGAAGACCAGAAACTGATGACCGTTTCCATCAAGGCAGACCAGGACACCAGGATGGGAGTGATTACCGATGTGAAGCAGGCACTGCGCCAGGCAAAAGCACTGAAAATAAGCTATTCTGCTGTAGAAAATAGGAAATAATATGCTCTAAAAGGAAAAATAATATTAATTTATTATTTTTTTTATTAGAAAAGTTGCTTTTTTTAAAGAAAAGTGCTACCTTTGCAGGCAAATAATAATTAATTATGGCAAAACAAGTATTAGATTCATTAGATAGGCATATTCTGAAGCTGATTTCTCAGGATGCCCGAATCCCATTTCTGGAAGTAGCACGTGCTTGTAATGTAAGCGGTGCTGCCATTCATCAGCGTGTAGCTAAACTCACTAACCTTGGCATTATTAAAGGCTCTCAATTTGTTATCGATCCAGAGAAGATTGGTTACGAAACCTGTGCATATATGGGACTGTTCCTCAAGGAACCTGAGAAGTTTGATCAGGTGGTAGAAGAACTCAGGAAGATTCCTGAGGTAGTAGAGTGTCATTATACTACGGGCGGTTTTGATATGTTCATCAAGATTTATGCAGTCAACAACCACCATCTCCTGGAGATTATCCACGATAAGTTGCAGCCATTGGGTCTTTCCAGAAGCGAGACCATTATCTCCTTCAATGCAGCCATCGATCGTCAGCTTTCTCTGAAGGATATCCAGCAGGTTTCTGATGAGGAAGATGAGACAATAGAAGAATAGGAATTTATTCAACCGTACTGGTCGAATTTATTTTCTGATATAGGTGAGGAATGAGAACGGCAATCCGTTTTCATTCCTCATTTCTTTTTCCGTCACTTCCCAGGCAGAACTGTCGATGGCAGGGAAGAAGGTATCTGCCTGTTCCGGCTCCTTATCTACGAGGGTGAGATAGAGTTTCCGGGCTGCAGGAAGAGCCTGGCGATAGATGCTTTCTCCGCCAATGATGAAGATTTCTTCCGGACTGGCTATTCCTGCATCTTCCTTGGGGGCAGACAAGGTGTCGCCTTGCGCAGCCCTGAGTGCTTCTTCCAGGGTAGGATATACTTCGCCCCCATCTATCTCTTTCAGACTTTTAGAGACAACGATGTTGCGGCGATGTGGAAGAGCACCGTTAGGGAGAGATTCAAATGTCTTTCTGCCCATCACGATGGTATGCCCCGTGGTAAGTTCACGGAAGCGGACCATATCTGATGGTAAATGATAGAGCAGTCGGTTCTGGTAGCCGATGGCTCTATTGTCTTTAGAAATACAAGCGATGATGCTGATCATATTCATTCCTGATGATTGGTTCTTCTTGATGAATTCTTATCTTGTTTCTTGATACTTATTTCTTGCTGATAACACAGGGCTCTTCCGGCACGTGGCTGCTCTTGATTTTCCACTCTTGTGGATAGAGGTTGTTGGCACGGTTGCCGATGTTCTTCTCCCAGCCCAGAGGCATCTGCTGATAGGTAACGAGCACGTAGCCTTTGGGGGTGTCTGCAGGTAGATTCACAGCCTCTTTGCGCAGGTAGCGGATGGCATCCTCGTAGGAGAGTTCTACCTGTGGGAAAACCTCTGTGTTAAGCTCGGTGGAGAGTGCCAGACTTTGGTCGGGGATGATGTCTTTCCCCTTGCTTGTTCCCAGTTTGATGCCGGCATGTATCACCTTCAGGTTTCTGACAGCATCCTCATAGATGGCTTTCCATCGGCTTGGAATGGCATAGAAGTTATCGTCTTCGGCTATCGTTTCATAGTCGGAAGACTTCAGCCAGTCTGTTGGAACCTGCAGACTCTTTCCCTTGTTTCCTCTGTTCTTTCCTTTATCCTTATTCTTGTCTTTCTTCTTCTTTTTATCCTCCTTCTCCATTTCCGGTTCTCCCTCTTTTCTGAGTACCGCGAGGAAGATGCCTTCTCCGCGGGTTTTGCCTGGGAGGAAACGATAGACAGGGATGTCTGTGCCGATGAGATTGCCCGTGATATTCCAAGCTTCATCGATATCGTTGAGTGCGATAGGCTCAGCCCCCAGCTCCTCACAGATCCAGGCGATATTCTCTTCGTCTTCGTGGGCATTGAAGGTGCAGGTAGAGTAGATGAGGAGACCGCCTGGTTTCAGGCAGTTCCAGATATCGCTTACGATTTCGCGCTGCAGATGCCAGCAGTTGTCCACATTCTGCAGGCTCCATTCGCTGATGGCGCCATCATCCTTGCGGAACATACCTTCGCCGGAGCAGGGAACATCAGTGAGGATGACATCAAACTGAAGCTTCGACTTCTTGTAGTCGCGTGGATAGTTGTTGGTGACGATCATATCGGGATGACCGAACTTCTGGATATTCTCAGCAAGAATCTGCGATCGGGTGCGCATCGGTTCGTTGCTGAAAAGAAGACTCCCTTCCGGCAGGGCAGCACGTACGGCGGTAGATTTTCCACCTGGAGCCGCACAGAGATCGAGCATCATCACGGGGGCGTGAACGAGTTGTCGGATCACCAGATCCACGAACATGGAAGAAGCCTCCTGCACGTAATACTTTCCGGCATGGAGCCATGGGTCGAAGGTGAAGTTAGGACGGGTGGAGAGATAGCGGCCGGTGGAAGGGCACCATGGAATCGGTTCGCCCGCAGCATCTTCTCCCTCCTTGCATTTGAAAGGATTGAGACGGATACTGGTAGGTGCTTCTCCCTCGGTGATGCCCTGTTTCAGTTGCTGGAACAGTTCATCGCCCATCAACTCTTGGGTATATTCGATGAAATCTTCTGGTAATGTCTTCATATTATGCCTTTATTCTTGATTTTGTTTGCAAAAATAAGAAAAATTTCGTTTCTTTGCAACTAATTTCCCAAGAGATGCGTCTAAGACATAGAAAAAATAACAAATAACAAGGTAAAACTATAAAAATATTGTTAGATATGAAGAAAGCGATATTAACATTGGCGCTCATCATGAGCATCGGAGCTACCCAGGTATCTCTGGCATCTTCGGCTCCAAAACATCGTTATCATCCAACTACCCAACAGGTGGATAAGCAGGCTACAGCCGGCCAGGCATCCGCAGCTCAGGATGAGGAGGCGATTGCTGCCTATTCTGATACAACCGCAACGGATACTACCGACTATGCTGATGTAGATGATAATGACAACCATTCTTATCATTCCAAGTATAGTCTGGGCAACTATGATGATCCTTTCGATTTCATCGGTTCGGTATTTGGTGGCGGGGCGCTGTCAGTTGTCGTCATCTTCTGTATCATCTTCGGTCTGCTGTTTGTCTTTGCTCCGCTGATCATCGTGTTCCTGGTTATCAGATATCTGATTCGCCGCCACAACGACCGGATGAAGTTGGCGGAGATGGCGATGGAGAAGGGCATCAATGTTCCGGAAAGCGACCGTCCGATTGACAAACAGAGCGATGAATATCTGGTGAAGCGAGGATTGAGAAATGCCTTCCTGGGAGCTGGCTTGTGCGCCATGTTCGCTTGGTGGGAAGCTGACTTCCTGGCTGGTATCGGAGCCCTGGTCTTCTTCTATGGATTGGGACAGACCCTGATAGGTTCGCTTCCAGCCATCAAGGATTGGTGGAGAAACCGCCATGGCGATCAGGGCACAGGTTATAATGGAACTCCGGTGTAAAAATCAAACAACAGTTATTAGTTAATATATATAGTGGAAAAGTTATCCGATATTTCTCTCGTCACGAAGGTGGTGATGCTTCACGACCGCAAGTCGTTCGACTTGCTGGTCAAGAAGTATCAATCACCTGTTCGTGGGTTCTTCCTACGGCAGACGCTGGGGGATGCGCAGCTGAGTGACGACTTGGCGCAGGATACCTTTGTGAAGGCTTATACCCATCTGGCAAGTTTCAAGGGTACAGCCAGCTTCTCCACTTGGCTTTATCGTATTGCCTATAATGTGTGGTATGATTATACCCGCAGTCATAAGGAGACGCAGGATATCGATACGCCGGCGGTTGCCCGACAGAATGCGCAGGGAGTGAATACCGGACTGAAGATGGATTTGCTCAATGCCCTGCGGATATTGAGCGAGAACGAACGGACATGCATCACGCTGCAGCTGATGGATGGTCTCTCTATAGATAAGATAGCAGAAGTGACGGGAATGGCGCAAGGCACCATCAAGTCGCATCTCTCTCGTGGAAAACAGAAACTTGCAAGTTACTTAAAGCATAATGGTTATGACCGATAAAATGATAGATAATAGAAATGGTATGGAGCTTGAGCCGCTGAGCGCCACAGACGATCAGCTCCTTCAGGCTTTCTTTGCCGATAACAGGATGGAGGAGATTCCGGATGATGGATTCTCTGATAGGGTGATGCTGGCATTGCCGAGTCTTGATCCGGAAAAGACCGTGCTGGCTCTTGATCAGGATCAGGCATTGGCTAAGCGTCTTCGATTGGAACATCTGTGGACGGCAGCCTGTGTGGCTGTCGGCGTAGTGGCTGCTGTGGTTTGTCAGGGATGGGAGCAGATACAGGGCTGGTTCTTCTCTATGAAGATAGATTTCCTGCTGACTGGTTCCCGTGCCCTTACCCATGTGCTTGATACAATCATGCAGACGCAGAATCTCCTGATGATGCTCGCTGGCATCGTAGTCCTCGTGATGGTTTGGGGATATAATGAGCTGGCAGATGCCAGATGATAGGAATATAGGTATAAAACATATCCGATAACTCTTTTGCTAAACAATATGTGTTAAATTTGGGGAGTGGCATACAGAAAATGATAAAATCTGACACGTAATCCAACTATTTTTCGTACTTTTGCAAAAAGTTATCTCTATACGATTAAGATTATGCACAACAAGAACCTATCGACTTGGCTTCCACAACCGTCATGTATGGTTGCAGCTGAGGACATAAAGTAGAACAGGATTTATGAAACCGGATGGTACGAGTTCTTTTTCTACAGCCGACGAGAAACTTGTTTCTCCAGAGGGCAACCACGTTACAGAGCCAGACGTAAAGACTGGTCCTGCGATAAAGAAGTATCGTCACTCGGATGGAACAACCTGGTCTTACATCTTCGTTCACAACAGTAAAGTGAAGAAGTTGGAAATGCTGTTGGAGGAGGACGGAAGAACCTATTTCGTGCATAAGACAGTCCGCTATTTCAGAAAACAAGGCAAACATAAGGTACGGCATCAGGAAGTGCCGACCGTCAGCGGTCTGGTCTTCTTCCAGGGTTATCCCAAAGAGATACAAGCCTATCTCGACCAGTACTTCCCAAACGTTCGCCTATGCAAAAATTGTAGCACTGGCAAGGTGGCAGAGATCCCCGATGCGCAGATGCAACCCTTCATGCGTGTCGCAGAGACATCACCTGATCGCATCCGTTTTCTGCTCCATCCTTACCATTATTATGCTCGCAACCGCATCCTCCTCCGTATCACCACAGGTGAGTTGGCAGGACTGGAAGGTTACATCATCCGTATCGACCGTGACCGCCGCCTGGTGATGGACGTCGGTGGACTGAGCGTAGCCATCAGCGGTGTTCATGCCGAGCATTTTGAGGAAGTGGAGCAAGACAAGACACGACTAGCCAACGAGGAAATCTTCTACCAGCGCAACCTGCAGGAACGGCAAGTGCTGATAGACCGTTATTTTCATCCTGTGAAAGACGACAAGGAAGTGGCGTTGCAGGCAGAAAACATCGACTATCTGAGAAAGTACGCCTTGGATGAGTTGTCAAACACCCGAATCACCCACAATGACGCATGGAACATCTATTCCTTCATCATAGAGGAGATAGGTTACTATTATTCCCCATTCGTAGAACAGTTCAAGGAACATCTTGACCCCATCATGCGTGAAGGGAGCAAGGTACTCCAGGAAATGGAACAGATCATAGCAAGTCCTCATATCACTCCAAACAACAAGCCGAGATATGAGAGTGATTATCAGAGACTCCTGTCGCAATATGAATATCTGTTCTAAGGATTCGCATTCAACCCCTGTTTTGGCGGTTTTGAACGAAAAGTGCTCTTCCTTACTTTCGTTGAACCCTGCAAGCAGATGGCAATTGTGTGTTGTAATGTTTAGCCATAAGCCAAGCATAGGTTAATAAATGCATTTTTTCTCTTAATTCCTTGGTGATTACGAAAGAAAGTCGTAAATTTGCAGACAAAGATTAAAATAAAGGAGAATGTATTATGTTGATAAGTAATGTATCACAAGATAGAACCATTCCTTATTGGGATGAAATCAGGAATTTAAGCATTGAGGATAAATATTCCTTGATAGCTAAAATTGAGTCTTCTTTGGGCGATGTTGATATAAGTGAGTCGACTAATTCGATTCATGGGATACCACGTGAGGTGATGATTGCGGCTGCAGAATATGCTCTGAAGGAAAATAGAGCAGGTCGCTGCATTCCAAATTCGCAAGTTGAGTCTTTTATCAAAGCTAAAAGAGGATGGAAGTAGTTTGGTCAGACATGGCTTTGACGCAGTTAGATGAAGTCATAGACTATGTGGAAGAACATTTTGGCTTATTAACCTCTCAAAAAGTTCTCCATAATATCTTGGAAAAGACAGATGAACTGGCTCTATATTCCACACATGGCATATATGATGCTCGCTACACTTCGTGGGTATCTGGTCAGGATATGGTTATACGCCATTTATTGTTAGCCCCCAACCGTGTCTATTATTTGATAGATGGCGAGCAAGTTGTAATTATGGGGATTGTTCATGTCAAGCGGTCTCCGCAAGCTGTAACTTCCATGATTAAACGCTTTTTAGAAGAATATGACAAATAGGTAAGTCTTCAGAAAATTGATGCTGTCAGCAACTGTTCGGAAATTCCGAACAGTTAGTAAAGAAGGCAATCGTATGATTACACGTAATTGGATTACTCCGCCATAACCCTGATGGGAACCTCCCCAGAAGTAATCCTATCAAAAGTAGAATAAAAATAATATTTCTCATTCGAGCGACGACAAGTGCAGAGCGATACTGCAATGAGGAACAATTCAGGCGGTCCCATCCCGCACAACCTGGCGAGGGCTTTGATGCCCCGCCAACCATAAAGCATAGCGGTTCCGAGCACCGGAGGGCGGTTACATCCCTAATCCCTATGGTAGGGATTTAGGGCTTGGGTATAGGGTAAGGACCCCCTCTTCGCAAGAGGGGGACAGGGGAGTCGAAAAAATACAATAATTAATAAGGATCTTACGTTATGAACATAGAAGAGAAAAAAGCAGATAAGGAAGCAGAATCTTTTTGTGTGTTGTAATGTTTAGCCATAAGCCAAGTATAGGTTAATAAATGCATATCAACAATGCTCTTCATGAAGAGCTAGCTTCTGACCCAACAGGCGCAAACTTTGCGACAATTGAAAATAGAAAGCAACGTCTCATGGATGAGCATGACCGCCTATTCCCCGATAATCATATAGATATTAGAAAATGGCGTAACGAGTCTCATGATCGCTGGCTTATTATAGATGATAGCCTTTATCATTGTGGTCATTCATTAAACGCCAATGGCGGTCATAAGATTTCTGCCATAACCCTGATGGGCACCTCTCCAGAGGTAATCCTCTCAAAAGTAGAATAAAAATAATATTCCTCATTCGAGCGACGACCAGTGCAGAGCGATACTGCAATGGGGAGCAAAATATAACTTTTTCCCAAAAACAGAAAGGTGTAACTACTTGTAATATAGTAGGGACGCTGTATTGGTGATATACGTTAATTTGGGGGAGATTAGGGCAAGAAGTAAAAACTCCTCTAAAAATTTGGTGGTTTCACCGAAAACCCTTATATTTGCAGACAAAAAAGGAGATACAATTATGAATACAGCTACATATACATTAGATGTCCCTGCAACCGATATTTCTCTTTTCAAATCATTGATTAAGAAATTCGGGTGGGTTGCCAAAAAGCAAAAAGCCCCTAAGGCTTGTAGATTAGACAAGGCATTAGAAGCAGCAAAGAATGAAAAACTCTTTGCTACTAATGATTTGGATGAATTGATGAAGAGTCTTGCTGAATGATGAAATATACAGTTAAGTATTCAACATTGTTTAAAAAGTCATTTAAAAAATGTATGAAACGAGGTTGCTCTGAGGGTAAATTTCGTAAAGTCATTTCTATTTTGGCAGAAACTGGAACTTTACCACCAGAATATAAACCACATCCTTTAAAGTCAAACTATAAAGGGTGTATGGAATGTCATATTACTTCCGATTGGCTTTTGGTTTGGAAACAAAATGATAAAGAATTGATTCTGATTTTAACCGATACAGGTACACATAGTGACATTTTTGGTTGGTAGCCACAAACATGAGTTATCTGAGTAAAATGTTATAGTAAGGTGCTGATGCCCACCTTTAGTAAGGCGGTTACATCCCTTGCTCTTTTGAAAAGGGCGAGGGCTTGAGAGTGGGTTAAGGACCCTCCTGCAGGGGAGGGACAGCAAGACTTCATGTCCCTAATCCCATGTAATTATAACTCGAACAAAAGGTGAATGTCAAGGCTGCCTAATAGGCAGCTCTGGCAACACCAATTAATAATATGCTTTTTTGAAAAATGTTGGATGTGCTAACTGCTGAAAATCAGTAGTTACGTTCTAACGGTGATTTACTATTGATATGATGAGCAGTCAAAGAGGTTTTGAAGTAGTTACCGAACAGAATTTACCAAACAATGGTTGGTATCTTAGAGTAAAGGTTACAGACAAAACTGTGACGTTGCGAAGCATTTATCAATCTTTAATTGATGCCAGTTGGATAAATCATTTTTTTCCTAAAGGAGATTGGTTGACTGCTTCTGTAACAGCGAGGACAGTACCGACTATTCAAAGGATAGCAACGAATTTTGATAATGGGATTAATCCTGTTGTAAATCGTGATACTGGAGAAAAATTGGTTTCAGAAGTGTCAAGAAGAACGTTGGTTGAAGATTACAGTTATTGGAACATGCCTATTGCCGAGTTGTTTAAACAGAAAGTTGATGGTAATCCTGGCTTTGATTTTCATACAGTAACACCAGATGGAACACTATTAATGTTTGGAGAAGCCAAATATGTAGCAAATACAAACGCTTACAACTCCGCTCTCAATCAAATTCCCGAGTTTATCGCAGATGAAAAGGATATGAAAGATTTATTTGAGATAAGAGATTTTATGCCGTCTCCAACCCCATTGGATAATGCTAATAATGGTATAAAAGGATATGTTGCGGCATTTTCTACAAACAATTCTGATGATAAAGACATCATTTCTAAAGTTACAGGACATAAGAATTACAACCAACTATCGCAATATCCACAATTTATCGCAATTGCTGTTGACTTATGAAATTAAAAGATTTACAGAATAGAGATTTTGCGGAAGTCATGCTTGGAAAGACTCTTGCGAAAATATATAAATTAGGACCTGTTGATGCAACTGATTATGAGATATTGTCTTATATTTCTATCTTCCATCCTTATTTGATAGAGCTGCATATTGATGACATCATTCTGTATATGGGACTATTTTTTAAAAGTATAAACAATCCAGAGTCATTACAAGGATGCGTACAGAAAATGTTCTTGGAATGTATTGCGGAACATTATGGAGAGAAATATACCCCTGTTCAAACAAGTATTTTAAATAATAGTGAGGTCCATAAAATATTCAGTTTCTCAGCACCTACCAGTACGGGCAAATCTCATGTGTTGTTCTCTATTATCGAAAAGTCAGAACATGATGTTGTGGTGGTTGTACCATCAAGAGCTTTAATCAATGAATATTATCTCAGGTTGTGTGAGGAAATACCAGATAAGTCCATTAACATCTTGACCTATGTTGATAAAATCAATACGGCGAAGTGCAGAAGGAATATCTTTGTTCTTACTCCAGAACGATGCAAGGATTTGTTCAGACAAAAAGAGCTATTTACTATCGATGTAATTCTTTTTGATGAAGCACAACTTACGGACGAAAAAGGAAGAAGAGGCATGTATTTCGACGCAATCGTAAGACGTTGCAATAGAGAATTGCCAGATTCGAAAATCATTTTTGCACATCCCTTTGTTTCTAATCCTGAAGCTCAAATCACCAAGAATGCTTTGCCAAAGGAACAATCAATCTCGCAAGTTTATGATCAAAGAAATGTAGGGCAGATCTTTATGTGCGAGAGACCAGATGGAAGTTTCCGCTACTTTGGAAGTAATGTTGCAGTCTTTGATAGCAGCCAGCTTGCTTGTGATTATGACCCAATAGCAGAATGTATTAAAGCAAAAGGTAGTGTTTTGTTCTATGTTTCTAAGAATTTAATTATTAGCAATGCTTATCTTAATTTATTCTGTAAGTATATTGATCTATGTCAGGAAATAACAGATGATCCTGAACTTGCTGAAATTATTAAGGAACTAAGCGATTTTACTGGTGGAGAAACTATTGCTTATAAAAATTATTATTCGCAAATGCTTGACTTGTTGAAACGTGGCATTGTCATTCATCATGGTTCTCTACCATTGAAAGCAAGAATGCTTGTTGAAAAATTCACAAGGAAACACTTTTGTAGAATATGTTTTGCAACATCCACACTTGAACAAGGTATCAATATGCCGTTTGATATAGTCTATATAGACCGATTGGAAAGCAGCAAGCATTTGGCTGTTAAAAATCTTATTGGGCGTGCTGGACGTTCAAGCCAAGAGCGAAGAATTGACTATGGTATTGTCATTATAGCATCTTCAAAAGTGTCAAAGCTTAGAGATGCCTTAAAACAACCCAACAGTCTGAATGAGCAATCGCAATTAGACGATGATGGAGAATTGAATGAGGATGATAATGATTTTAAGGATGCCATTCTTAACGACACATTCTCTGATCAATTTAATCTTACGCAGAACCAAATCGCAAAACTTTCAGATACAGCTCTTAATGATATTATTAAATGTGTACTTGATAGGCTTTTCAATAATATAGATGAGAAGGGCAATGTTAATCTATCCAAGGAAGATAGAAAAGCTGTCGTTGAAGCTTTTCATCGATTATATTCGAATTATTTGGAACGTCCATTACAACAAGGTGAGAAATCTATTCTCACAACCGCCTTCAATATTATGATTTGGAGAATACAAGGACGTACATTTAGTACAATATGTCATTCCAGATATGCTTATGTAAGTTGTGAAAAAGAACGTGCTAAATTAGAAAAACTTGGTCAGTCAACAGATGATTTAACAGCAAGATTTTCTCAGAAGTATAAAGAACTTCCAAATAATAAGTTATTTAAGTCGATTTCTCTATTTCCAAAGGGATTAAAAGCCAAAAATGTAGATTATGACATTATAACCTATGATACATACGATTATTTGGACAAGCTGATAGGATTGTATCTTGTTGATATTTTTTATGCTGCATTTATCAAATACAATGAGCGCTGCCAAGATGAAAGAGCTATAAATATGGCTAATTTGATAAAATTCGGCACTTACAATCCGAAGTATATTTGGATGTTGAGATATGGAATGTCCTTTGAGGATATAGAAGTATTGGAAGATTACATAGAATCAATAGATGAGCAAGGTATAATCGTAAAACAAGGATTCGCAAATCTTCCAGAAAAAGTAAGGGACTGTATAAAGAGATTTGTGGATTAAATATATAGGAAAAATGAAATATGAACTTATGTCACCTCAATCAGATAACAACAAGCGAATAGCGAAGAATACGCTGTTGCTTTACTTCCGAATGCTCTTTATGATGGTTGTGTTGATATAGCAAGGATGTTGAAATATTCGTGATTATTATGGAGGAACAACAATATTATGAATTGCAAAAAGCCTATACAAAGGAGGTTTTGGCAAGTATAATAAAGGCAGATATACGCAGTAGGTTTCCCGAACCTTATGCAAGTATGTATTGCCAGCAGTTTGATAATTTCAAGAATGTTGCAGATTTCTTTGAATTTGCAGCAAAGTTAATGAGAAGATAACAATATATTTATTACTAGTCTTTGTTTTTCTCAGACTTGTGTAAATAAGCATTAAACTTAGGCATATAGTATCGTTATCCCCAGGCGGTCCCATCCCGCATAATATGGCGTAGACCTTTGATGGTCCGACAACCTTAGAGCGTAGCGGTCCCGAGCACCGAGTAGGGCGGTTTTCTCCCTCGTTCCTGAGGAGAGAGGGAAGGGGTGAGAGGTGGAGCCTTCTTTAATGGTAAAGAAGGACGGGATGATTTTAGAGCAAAGCCTTCTTTAACGGTAAGGAAGGACGGGTAGGTTTTCGAACAATGTTATTGATCAATAAATAATAATTATATGAAAGGAATAGTATTAGCAGGTGGAAGCGGAACACGCTTGTACCCCATCACAAAGGGTATCAGCAAGCAGCTGATACCTATCTTTGATAAACCGATGATATATTATCCAATATCAGTATTGATGTTGGCAGGTATCCGCGAGATACTCATTATTTCAACACCATTTGATTTACCAGGCTTCAAGCGCCTCTTAGGCGATGGAAGCCAGTTCGGTGTGAAGTTTGAGTATGCAGAGCAGCCATCACCAGATGGCTTAGCCCAAGCTTTCATTATCGGAGAAAAATTCATTGGTAATGATTCCGCTTGCCTTGTATTAGGCGATAATATCTTCTATGGTGCAGGATTGAATCAGATGCTGCATCAAGCAGTAGTAGATGCTGAGCAGAATAACAAGGCAACAGTCTTCGGTTATCGAGTAAGTGATCCGGAACGATATGGAGTTGCTGAGTTTGATGAGCAAGGCAATTGCCTGAGCATCGAAGAGAAGCCTGAGCATCCAAAGAGCAACTATGCAGTGGTGGGCTTGTACTTCTATCCTAACAAGGTGGTAGATGTAGCTAAGCATATCAAGCCATCCGCTCGTGGTGAGTTGGAAATCACCACCGTAAACCAGGAGTTCTTGAAGGATAAGCAGCTGAAGGTACAGACCATGGCAAGAGGATTTGCCTGGCTCGATACCGGAACTCATGATTCCCTTTCTGAAGCATCCACCTTTATTGAAGTCCTGGAGAAGCGCCAGGGTTTGAAGGTAGCTTGTCTGGAAGGTATCGCATACCGCCAGGGTTGGATTACCGCAGAACAGTTGAGAGAGAATGCACTGCCTATGTTGAAGAACGACTATGGCAAGTATCTCCTTTCAATACTTGAAGAGAAAGATCAAACATTAAAAAAGAATTTAGAATATTAAAAACAATGAATATAGTAAAGGCAGATATAGAGGGCGTTCTTATGATAGAACCTAACCTCTTCCGTGATGTTCGTGGCTACTTCTTCGAGAGCTTCAGCGAGCGAGAGTTTGAAGAAAAAGTAACTCCTATCCTGGGACATAGTGTTCACTTCTGCCAAGATAATGAGAGTATGAGCAGTATAGCCTAATCATATAGGCTCGTTGGTTGCTCTCTTACCTCATAAATGGAAGCTTGTTAGCCTGGCTTTATCTTATTTTTAATAGCAAAAACAAGTTTCCCATTTAATCAAACGGTTTACGCTGTTTGGATAAACGCTTGCTTACAAAATATTCTTTACAAAAGAAAAATAAATAAAATGTATAACGTAAGCATCCAACCCCTATTTTGGCGGTTTGACAGATAAGTGTTACTTTTGCGC
>ERZ1023881.3-NODE-3-length-168981-cov-38.315582_pt1 | contig 168981 bp, 121 predicted proteins | sample MGYA00380393_ERZ1023881 | MGnify/ENA primary metagenome ERZ1023881 (study PRJEB33179, sample SAMN07449004) | human gut metagenome | biome: Human-gut; feature: Human associated habitat; material: Faeces | host: Homo sapiens | place: India: Bhopal | collected... | reverse complement strand
TTATGAGATAAAAACTTATCTCATTCTCAATCACTTATAAAAAATACGTACTTTCAACTAAGAAAACACACCCAAAAGCACACTTATTTGCTACAATTTCGCCCTTTTGATGTCATTTTCGGGAATGTGAAAAAGGTAAAATTGCATAATTACATACTTATATATATATTTGCATCGAGAATTTTAACTACATCTAAACATAAACACAAACTTGTCGGAGGATTCTTTAAGTGAATAAGAAACACTGCCGATAGGTCAAAAAAAATTAACCGTATGCAAAACATTATTCCAATTATGGCCTTTGGAGTTGCAGCTTCGTTGTCATTGCTGCCACTCAATGCCCAAGCGCAAGACAACAAGTTGGAGCATAAGGGAGCCAACCTTACATCCGAGATGCTCGCTCCGATGAAGCTTACACCAGCGGAGCGCAAGGCCAAGCTGGCAGAATCAGTAGCCAAGCATCCTTTGCTGCACAAGAGAATAATGCCTAACATGGCGAAGCGCGACAGCCTCGTACGACTCAACCGCAACATTGAGGCTGGCATAAAGGTGAAGCAATCTTCAGCCCTTCCTATATTAAGAGCCAACGACGAAAAAGCCAAGACTCTATGGGGTAATGTGCTTTTTGATAATAGCTGGGGTGCTGAGACTCCAGAATACGGTATGTACTCATTCAGCACCGAAACTCCCATTAAGGTAAAGAAGCAATTCCTGGACGACTTCTTCCGTGCCACCGGTGCAGGTGCATGGATTGAGGACGACCTCTATTTCGTGATGTACCAGAACTTCTGGGGCGTGGATATGATCTACCTCTATCATTACGACACCAAGACTTGGGAGATGAAGCAGGAAAAGCGCCTTGAGAATTATTCGCTCGTTGCCATCGAGACAGCCGTGGCTAATGACGGAACTGTCTACGGATGTTTCCTTGACGCTGACGGTACGTATAATGAACTTGGCGTAGTGGACTATGCCACCGAGTCAAGAACCACTATCGGACGACTCAGACACAGTTACGTGGCAATGGGTATCACCAGCGACAATGTTCTGTATGGCATTGCTGAAGATGGCAACCTCTACAAGATTGACACCCAAACAGCTGAAGAAGTAGTGGTCGGTTCCACTGGCAAGCAACTCACCAAGGCTGACGGCAGCTACTTCTATCAGAGCGGCGAAATAGACCAGACCACCAATACTTTCTATTGGGACTGCGTGGACAACAACCAACAGTCAACCCTCTATACAGTAAACCTTACCACTGGTCAGCTGACGGAGGTTGGACAATTCGCTAACAACAACATTATCTCGCTCCTTACCATTCCTAAGGCAAAGGCTGCCGACAACGCTCCTGCTGCTGTTGAGCAGATTGACTTCGACTTCGCAGGTGGTTCGCTGACGGGCAACATCTGCTTCACCGCACCTACAAAGCAGTTTGACGGCAACAACCTTACAGACAGCAAGCTCACCTACACCATCCTTAACGGTAAAGAAGAAATAGCAACTGGCGAGACCACTCCTGGAGCAAAGGTATCGCAGCAGGTGACACTTAATAAGGGATATAACACCATCACCGTTATTGTCAGCAACGCCAATGGCCCGAGCCCGAAGTGCGCAAGCCGTTACTACGCAGGCTTTGACACTCCGAAGTCTGTTGGCAACGCTCAGACATCCGTAAATGCCAACACTGGCAAGGCTACTGTCACATGGGAAGCACCAGCCGGTGGCCAGAACGACGGCTACCTCGGCGAACTCACCTACGACATCAAGCGTTATCCGGAAGGCAAAGTGGTTAAGACTGGCCATGTGGGAACCACATTTGAAGAAACACTTCCTGAGGGCGAGACCACTGTCTATGGATATGGCATCACGCCGAGCAACAACGGCACAAAGGGTGACGAAATCGTCACCAACTACGTGGCCTACGGCGACCCCATCACTCCGCCTTTCTATAACGGCTTCGACGCTAAGTACGACTTGGCTTACTTCACCGTTATGGATGCAGACAATGACGGCGAAACATGGTCTCTCAAAGAGGCTGACATGTTCAATGGTTACGACGGTTACGCCCAAATACTTCGTGGAGAGGAGAAGCACAGCTTCAACGACTGGTTGATTACACCCGCACTCAAGGTAAAGGCCAACCACAAGTATAACATCTCTTTCCGACTCTCAGGACTATACAAGTACTATGAGGAGCAGTTCGAGGTGAAATACGGCACAGCTCCCACTGTGGAAGGAATGAACAAGACTCTGATGCCGCAGACCACCATCAAGCGTTCCGACTTTGAGGCGGTTACGCTCACTCTCGAGGCAGACAAGGATGAGGTTATCTACCTCGGATTCCATGCACTCTCAGTACTGGGAGAAGCCATGGGCGTAAAGATTGACGACATCAATGTCACGGCAGGTGTGGACAATCTCGCTCCTGACCAGGTGACGGAACTCAATGTGGAAGCCGACCCGCAGGGAACTCTCTCCACAAAAATCAGCTTCACAGCTCCGACAAAGACCCTCAACGGCAAGACTCTTGACAATATCACCGGTTTCCAGCTCCGTCGCACGGGTAAGGTGGTGGCAGAGATTCCTGCTGCAGCTCCTGGCGCTAAGGTGGAATACACAGACAACACACCGGTCAATGGTGTCAACGTATACAGCGTGGCAGCCGTAAACGAGAAGGGCGCAAGCTTCTATTGCTCACCGGTGGCAGTATACGTAGGCGAAGATAGCCCCACTACTCCGGTAAAGGCTAACACCGAGACAAATGCCAACTCAGTACGTTTTAACTGGAACGCTCCAGAGAAGGGCATACACGGTGGCTATCTCAATCCAGAGAAGCTCACCTATACACTCGCCGAATCTGACGGTTCTGAATATTATCCTACATACACACCAGTGGGAGAGACTGTTGGCAAGACATACTTCGACCTCGACGTCAATCCTAACGACGGAGCGGAGCAGACTGTGAAAACACTCTTCATCAATGCTACCAACGAGTATGGCAGCAGTGCGTACATACCATTGCCGTCTTACATCCAGGGCAGACCTTACGACATTCCGTTCTCTGCCAGCGTAAAGAACTATATGTTCTACGGCATCCTCTGGGCAGCATGGGGAACCGGCAAGTCAGACTTCGAGCTCTCTGAAAACTCGGTTGACAACGACGGCGGTTGCTTCTATCTTATGCCGGTGAACGACGACGACATCTCGTACCTCGGTTCAGGCAAGATCAGTCTCGGTGGCGCCACAGCTCCCAAGCTGATGTTCCATCACAAGGCAGCAGAAAGCAGCAAGGCTAAGATTAAGGTAGAGGTGGAGACACCTGACGGCATCAAGCATGAGGCTGGCGTCATAGATTATGCCAACCTGCAGGGAGGCGACTGGAGCGCTTCCGGCATCGACCTCAGTCCGTGGGCTAACGAGCCGTTCATCACCTTCAACTTCGCCGTACAGGGCAAGAGCTATGAGGAAATCTACATTGACCGCCTCTTCGTACGCGACACACAGACTGACGACCTCAACGCCGAAATCAAAACACCAGCCACTGTATTGAAGGGTGGCGTGGCTAACGTGAAGGTGAGAGTGAACAACTTCGGCGAGAATCCTGCCAAGAACTTCAAGGTGAAGCTCTATGCCAACGACAAGCTCGTCGAAACCAAGAAGATTACTGAGACACTGGCAGCTTACGACTTCACAGACGTCGACTTCGCATACCAGAGCAACAAGCTCGACCAGAACGACGACGTGGAACTGAAGGCTGAGATAGACTACGCTTACGACCTCTTCGAGGACGATAACGTGGTCTCTTCAAAGATCAAGTTCACCACCAGCGAGAAGCCGAGACCCGAAAGTGTAAGCACCAACAAGACCGCTGAAGGCATCAACGTAACATGGACTCCTGCCATTACCTCCGTAGAGACCACAACTGAGAGCTTCGAGGAAGGCACATCATGGAGCCAAGACAACTTCGGAGCATTCACCTCAGAGGCTGTCAACTCAGGTACAACGGGTGGTATATTCGAGAGCTATAAGTTCCCGAACCAGGGTTCCAACTACGGCTTCATGCTCTTCGAGCCTACCAACGGATGGCTCACGGAAGCACAGCTCAATCAGGTACCTGACTTCAAGGCACATGAGGGCAACAAGTATCTGGCAGCCATCTACCGCGTGGACGCAGAAGGATATGACATGGCCCAGAACAACTGGCTCTACAGTCCGGAACTCTCAGGCGACAATCAGGAGGTAAGCTTCTGGGTGAAGAACTATAAGGACAGCGAAAATACCTATGAGGAGAACTTCAACGTATACTACTCCACCACCGACAACAAACGCGAGTCGTTCACAAAGCTTGGCGATACCTATAGCATAACGAGCGGTGCTTGGCAGCAGATAAAGGTGCAGTTGCCGGCAGGAGCAAGATACTTCGCCATCAACCACAACACACCGACATGGAACAATCCGTTCTTCTTCATGATTGACGACATCACGTACAGCTATGGTGCTGGTGAGGTAACTGGTTATAAGATCTATCGTGACGACAAGCTTATCGGCAATGTAGCAGCTGACGTTCGCAACTTCGTCGACAAGGATGCAGATCTCTCTGACACCAACAGTCATGTATATGGCGTGACAGCAGTCTACGCTGCTGAAGAGTCGGAGGCAACACTCGCTCAGATTCTGACCGCAATAGACGGCATCTCTGCCGACAGCAACCAGACATTCGACGTCTACACAACGGACGGTATCTGCGTGGCAAAGGGCGTGAAGAACCTCAACCTGCTCAAGAAGGGAGTCTACGTAGTTAACGGCAAGAAGATAGCAGTGAAGTAAAAAACTGGAATGTGAAACCAACAAACGAAAACCATGAACAAAAGTTATAATATGGTTTTGGCTACAATGTGCTTGGCATTACTTATGCCAAGCGCACTGAACGCCAAGCCCCGAACCCTACAGCAGAAGATGCAGGCAGCCACGGCAGCTTTCAGTAAGGGACAGTTGTCGAAGATGATGAAGGCTAAGAAAGCGCCGATGAAGCAGCTCAAGGCTGCAGACGATTACACAGTCTTCGGATACGACAACGGCGGATTTGCCATCATCGCCAATGACGACCTTGTTCCTGCCGTGCTCGGTTACTCGGAGAGCAGCTTCGACGACAAGGCAGGGAACGAGAGCTTCAAGTGGTGGCTCAATGCTGTCAGCGAGGTGGTGAAGAAGAATGTGGAAGAAGGCAAGACCATTGCTCGCACCACAAAGCCTACCGACGGCAACTTCCCCGAAGCAGTCCCCATGCTCCTCACCACCCAGTGGGGCCAGGAGGCACCGTTCAACAACCTCTGCCCCATCGCCACTGACGGTTCTGGCAGATGTCTTACGGGATGCGCCGCCACGTCCACGGCACAGGTGTTCTATTATCATAAGGGACCCAAGAACGGTATGGGCAGCCAGACCATCTATTATCCATACGGCATGACATCAGGCGTTGCCATCAGCGTAGACTTCGAGAAGAGCATCTACGACTGGACCAATATGATAGACGTTTATGACAAAGGCTACTCCACTCAAGAGGCTGACGCCGTGGCTATGCTGATGAGAGACCTTGGCGTGGCAGCCGACATGGACTACGGTTCAGCCGCACAAGGCGGTAGCGGCACGCTCCACGAAACTCTTGCCAGAGGTCTGCAGCGCTATTACGGTCTGACAGACGTGAAGTATCTGGAGCGTGAGGACTATACCGAGCAGGGATGGATGAACGTCGTCTACGACCAGCTCAGCCGCAATCTGCCTATCGTTTACGGCGGATTCACAAAGCAGCGCGAGGGCCATTCCTTCGTTCTTGACGGATACGACGCAGAGGGTCTGGTGCATGTCAACTGGGGATGGAATGGTGATCAGAACGGCTATTACGACATAGCCATCCTCGACCCCATCGGCTATGAGTTCACACAGATGCAGGAGGCTGTCATCAACATTGAGCCGACATCTGCCATCAGCCGCATCTCCGGCGAAGTAAGCGTGACGAAGCCAGGTACGCTCCGATCGCTGCTGGAAGAGGAATCGTTCTTCCATTACGAAGGTCTGAAGGTCAACGGTGACATCAATGCCACCGACATCCGCACCATCCGTGAGATGGCTGGCGTGGACGAAAACGGCGGTCGCACTCGCGGCAGACTGCAGAAACTCGACCTTAGCAACACCAACATCCTTGCAGGATCTGACTATTATCTCATCGACAAGGGCAACAAGCTCACCATCAAGGCGGACAACACATTGCCAGACAAGCTGTTCTATGGATGCAGCATGGAAGAAATCAGCTTCCCGTCAGCAGGAATCCACAACTTCGGAAAGGGCGTATGGGCTTACTGCAACAAGCTGAGCCACGTAAGTCTCACTCCTGCCGCTGACGCCAACTTCAAGGTGGACGGCAACATGGTGTACAATACGGACCGGACCACTCTGCTGGCTGTCACGCCCCTCGTCAGAGAAGACATCAACATCCCCGACGGAGTGAAGACCATCGACGACTATGCACTTGCCGGTTGCAGCATGGTACGCAAGATAGCCATCGGCAACGACGTCAAGAACATCGGCAGGGAAGCCTTCGGCTACTGCTGGTCAATGGAGGAACTGAAGGTCAGACCTAAGACCATCCCACAGCTCGGCACCGACGTCTTCGCAGCAGCCAACACCCAGACCTGCAAGCTGACAGTACGTGCAGGCAGCAAGGCACGCTACGCTTCTTTGGCACAGTGGAAGGAATTCACGAACATCGTGGAGTTCGGCGTCACCGTCAAGGCACGCAATCTCTCACGCATCTATGGCGACGACAATCCCGAACTCACCTACACCGTCATCGGTGCAGAGCTGGAAGGAAAGCCAGAGCTGACATGCGAGGCAGACAAGACTTCTGATGCCGGACGTTACAAGATCAAGATCGGACGCGGAACCATCCAGGACGAGGACGTGGAGTTTGAGGACGGCTATCTGATCATCAAGCGTGCTCCGCTGGAAGTGATCGTGGAAGACGCCACACGTGGCAAGGGTGAAAGTAATCCTGAGTTCACACTCCGCTACGAAGGATTCCGCAACGGCGATACGGAGAGCGTATTCAATGAGAAGCCGCAGACAACGTGTGTGGCAGACGAGAACTCACCCGAGGGCGAATACGAGATTGTGGTGGAAGGCGGCGATGCCGACAACTACGACCTCTCTTACACCAACGGCAAGCTGACCGTCACCGGCGCCACCGGCATCACAGCCGTAGAAGCAGACGCAATGCTGAACGGCAAACCCTGCGACATCTACTCTCCCACCGGACAGCTGGTTCGCAAGCAAGCCCACTCTCTCAACGGTCTGCCGTCAGGCGTATACGTTGTAAAGGGCAAGAAGATACTCGTTAAGTAAAGTGATTTTGGTATGATGCAGCAAAGCCTCTCTTGCAATCCAATAGTCATCCTATTGGAAAGCAAGAGGGGCTTTTCTGTTCATTCATTTCGTTCGATACACACATTCATTTCGTTCGATACACAAGCTCATATCGTTCGATGTGAATGTGTGTATCGAACGAGATAAGATGATAAACAAGGCTGTTTTACATCACATTGCGGCATTGTTTACACAACATTTATTGACGTGTAAGGTTAATATAGCTTATCAGGACAGATGTTTATGAGGCTTTTACTTAATATGATTTCGATATTTGGCGATTATTTATTAACTTTGAAGCCTAATCATAAACAGTCCTATGAGCATCAAATACGAAATACAATCAATAAAAAATTCTAAAGGTACTGGTAAGGAACAGGAGTTTGTGCGGATTTTTGAGAATCCTCCTCAAACAGACCGACAACTTGAGAGCCACATTCAAGACAACTGCTCACTTACGAAAGGCGATGTGCAAGCCACGCTAATGACTTTGCGTGACAGCATGATAAATGAACTTTCGCATGGTAACCGTTTTCATATTCCAGAAATAGGCTACTTCTCGTTGGCTGTCAATCTTGATATGCCGGATGACAAGCCTATGGAAAAAGTACGTGGCGATTACATCAGAGTCCGCAACATCAAGTTTCGCCCTGACGCAGAACTGCTCAACGAAGTGAAAAGGAACGTGCGGTTTGAACGTGCCAAGTTCTCGTCCAAGTCAAGCCAATACACCGAAGAGGAGTTGCTGGCAAAGATTAAAGAATACCTTACAGCGAACAACTGCATTACAAGGCGCGACTTGCAACAGAATTTCGGACTGCGCCAAAGTGCAGCACTGAAATGCTTGAAGCATTTCACAGAGATTGGAATCTTGAAGAAAGAAGGCACAAGAAACTCGCCCGTGTATTTCCTGAACAAATAATGACTTTGAAGAAACAGCACAGAATTGGTGGAGTCGTGATGTGATAATAGAAAATAAACTTGATGACTTGGATTTAGATAATGAGTAACGAAATACAATTTCTGCTTTACAATATGCCCGATGCTGACGGCAAAGTGCAAGTTGTAATAAAGGACGAAACACTCTGGTGTACGCAAAAGGCTATGGCTCAACTCTTTGGCGTTGGTATTCCTGCTATTAGCAAGCACTTGAAGAATATCTTTGAAGAGGGTGAACTTGTTGCGGATTCAGTTATTTCCAAAATGGAAACAACTGCCGCTGATGGCAAGAACTACACAACGACATATTATTCTCTTGATGCCATTATTGCCGTAGGCTATCGTGTATCTTCACTAAAAGCCACTCGTTTTCGTCAATGGGCTACAAAGATACTCAATGAGTATATCAAAAAGGGCTTTGCAATGGACGATGAACGGTTGAAGCAAGGTAATGCTGTGTTTGGCAAGGATTACTTCCGTGAATTGCTTGAACGCATCCGTTCTATCCGTACAAGTGAACGTCGCATTTGGCAACAGATTACGGACATATATGCAGAGTGCAGCACCGACTATGACAAGAACTCTCCGACTACAAGAGATTTCTATGCTATGATACAAAACCGCTTCCACTATGCTATCACAGGACAGACTGCTGCGGAGATTATTTATTCAAAGGCAGACCATACAAAAGATCACATGGGATTGACGACATGGAAAAACGCCCCAGATGGACGTGTCTTAAAGTCGGACGTATCTATTGCCAAGAACTTCTTGCAGGAAAAGGAAATTCGACAATTGGAGCGTGCTGTTACTGGTTTCTTTGATTATATCGAAGACCTCATTGAGCGTGAAAACACATTCAATATGGCACAGTTTTCTGCAAGCGTCAATGAATTCCTAACTTTCAGACGCTATCAGATATTGCCCGATAAAGGCAAAATTTCTGCAGCGCAAGCCAAGAAGAAAGCGGAAGAAGAATATGACATTTTCAATAAGACGCAACGAATTGACTCTGACTTCGATAAGGAGATTAGAGGATTGCAGGGTAAGGAATGATTATTTCGCAAGTGTTCTTGCAAAAATGATTTTAACAATAGTGCAAGTCGGACTTGCACTATTTCAAGATTGAAATAAAATAGAATGAAACTAAAGAAATACAAGTTAGGCGAATGCCTTGAACTACAAAGGGGCTACGATCTTACTTCTTCACAAATGTCGGATAATGTTCAAAATAGAGAAATCAGCTTTTTCGTACTTTAATCATTGCTTTCTCAGCATTTTATTTTATCTTTGCAAAATAAAAGTCCCTTGGAAAACGTGCATGACTTCAAGAAAAGTCCCTTGGAAAACGTGCATGACTTCAAGAAAAGTCCCTTGGAAAACGTGCATGACTTCAGGAAAAGTCCCTTGGAAAACGTGCATGACTTCAGGAAAAGTCCCTTGGAAAACGTGCGTGACTTCAGGAAAAGTCCCTTGGAAAACGTGCATAAGCAAAAGCAAAATCAATCATAAATCATTAGCAGCCAAATGTTTAAACGAAAAATCGAGGAATACCTCAAAGAATGGAAGAGTGATAAGCATAAAATGCCTCTTATCATCAAAGGATGTCGCCAATGCGGAAAGACATTCTCTGTACTCGATTTTGCTCATAATAATTATGAGCATATCGTTTATCTCGACTTTTTCCAACACCCAGAATACAAGTCTGTTTTTGATGGCGGTTTGGACATTGACAATATCTGCATGACACTTTCCACCTTGATACCAGATGCCGCTTTCGTATCGGGCAAGACCTGTATAATCTTTGACGAAATACAGGAATGTCCTCGTGCACGCACAGCCTTGAAATTCTTCAAGACAGACGGCAGATACGACGTAATAGGTACGGGTTCGCTATTGGGAGTAAGTGGTTATCATACCAATGTTTCGGCAGAAGCTCCGATTCCGGTAGGTTATGAGACCATCATAGATATGTATCCAATGGATTTCGAAGAATGGCTATGGGCGAATGGCATTCAGAAAATGACCACCGATTATCTAAGTCGCTGTATGGAAGAACGTACTCCTGTGCAAGATGCCATTCACCAACGAATGCGTCAGCTGTTGCTACAATATTGCATAGTTGGCGGAATGCCACGGGCTGTCAGTGTGTTTATGGAAACTCATAACATGCAAAACGTTCTACGAATGCAAAAAGCCATCATTGAGGAATACAAAGTAGATATGCTGAAATATGCTCCACAATCTGACAAATCACGTATAAGAGAATGCTTCGAGTCTATACCACGTCAATTAAGCAAGGAAAACAAGAAATTCGCATACTCCATAGTACGACCCAACGGAAGAGGTCGTGACTATCAAGGCAGCTTGCAATGGATAGAAGATGCCGGCATTGTCCGCCGTTGCTACAATCTTTCATCTCCGGAACTTCCACTTGACGGTAATGCCATTCCAGACCAATTCAAAGTTTATATGGCAGACACAGGACTTTTCGTCAGTATGCTTGAACAAGGAACTGCTGCAGACATCCTGCAAGGCAATCTATATGGATACAAGGGAGCTATTTTCGAAAATCTGGTGGCAGATATCTTTGGTAAGATGAATCGCAAACTCTATTATTTCCGTAAGGATTCGGGATTGGAGATTGATTTTGTCACAAGATACAATGGAGAGTCCACTCTGGTGGAAGTTAAGGCAACTAACGGTAATATCAAAAGCGCCAAGACCATTCTTGCAAATCCCAATAAGTATCATGTGGCTAATGCAATCAAACTGGGTGATGTGAATGTTGGCACAGCGCCACAAACACTAATCATTCCGCTCTATATGGCTTTTCTTCTGGAAAATAAGAATTAAAGAGGAAGATATCATCATATAAAAATCAAACCATGATAAAGAAACAAGGAACGATACTTATTGTTGATGACAACCGCAATATTCTCACTACGGTGAGGATGTTGCTCGAACCTGTATTCGCCAATATCATCACTATAGCCAACCCTAACTCAATTCCTGCCAAACTCAGAGAGGAACATCCTGACGTGGTATTGCTCGACATGAACTTTTCGAGTGGCATCAATTCGGGGAACGAGGGACTCTTTTGGCTCAGAGAAATCAAGAGCCTTAGTCCGAAAACCGAGGTGGTGCTCTTCACCGCTTATGCCGACATACAGCTTGCCGTAACGGGCATCAAGGAAGGTGCAGCCGACTTCATCGTCAAGCCTTTCGACAACGGGAAGATGATCAGCACGCTGACGGAGGCAAGGGACAAGAACAAGGCTGCGTACAAAGCCGCGGGCAAGCTTGGAGGAAAGAATGCGCAAGGCTTGATGTACTGGGGAGAGAGCGAGGTGATGACCGATTTGAGACACGTGGTGGAGAAGGTTGCAGCCACCGATGCCAACATCCTTATCACGGGCGAGAACGGTACGGGCAAGGAGGTATTGGCTAACGAGATACACCGGCTGTCGGCTCGCAGCGGTAAGAAGATGCTGCCGGTGGACATGGGAGCCATTTCGGAAACCCTTTTCGAAAGCGAACTGTTCGGTCATGTGAAGGGCGCTTTTACGGATGCCAAGGTGGACAAGCCGGGCAAGTTTGAGCTGGCAGACGGCAGCACCATCTTTCTGGACGAAATCGGAAACCTCTCGTATAGCCTTCAGGCAAAGCTCCTCACTGCCCTGCAACGTAGAAGCATAGTAAGAGTGGGTGGCTCCACTCAGATACCCGTGGATGTCCGACTGGTCTGCGCCACCAACCGCAATCTGCAGCAGATGGTTAACGACGGCGAATTCAGAGAGGATTTGCTCTATCGCATCAACACCATCCACCTGGAACTGCCAGCCCTCAGACAGAGAAAGGCTGACATCGTGCCGCTCGCCAACCGATTTCTTCGTCAGTATGGCGACATTTACAACAAGACCAACCTTCGCTTCTCGTATGAGGCAGAGAAGAAGCTCACCAGCCTGCCTTGGTATGGCAATATCCGAGAGCTGCAGCACGCCATCGAGAAAGCCGTGATATTGTCCGACGGCGGAATGATTTCGGCTGAGGATATCGACGGCGGCAATCAAACGAGAAGGGAGAAGCCATTGGAGGAGGTGCAGACGCTCGACGAGATGGAGAGTCGCATGATAGAGAAAACCATCAAGGAATGCGAGGGCAATCTGTCGGTGGTGGCAGCAAGACTGGGCATTTCCCGTCAGACGCTTTATAATAAGATCAAGCGATATGGACTATAAACTGATTGTCATCATACTGGTTTTGCTTGTGGCTGTAGTGGGCTATGTTCGCCTCTACCGCCACTATCGTCGTAACATCAATAAGGTAAGATTCCTATTTGATGCCATTGACAATGGCGACTTCTCCTTCAACTTCCCCACAGATAAGAGGAATAAGGAGGACAAGATTCTGCACCAATCTCTTAACCGCATCAAGCTTTTCCTGCAGCATACAAGGGAGGAGCAGATGGAGCGGGAGAAATATTACGAGCAGATACTGAATGCGGTGGATACAGGCATAATGGTGATGGACAGTCAGGACAACATCTTGCAGCACAACCAGGCTGCTCTCCGATTGCTCGACACCGACGTGCTCACCCATATCAATCAGGTAAGGGAGAAGCTAAAGGACGAGCATCTGGCTAAGCACGAGACGCAAGCCATGCTGAAAGGCAAGCATGTGCGCATCATCGCCCTTAGCGACGTAAGCCACGAGCTTAGCAACCAAGAGGTGGACTCATGGATTAAGCTGATTCGTGTGCTGACACATGAAATAATGAATACCATTACGCCGGTTACTTCGCTCAGCGAGACTTTGCTGAAAGAACTCGATAACGAAGAGCAGAACGCAGCAGAACCGCAACCAACAGAGCAAGCCAAGCTGAAGCAAGGATTGGAGACCATCCACAAGACCGGAACCGAACTCTTGGCTTTCGTCAACAACTACCGCCGCTTCACTCATGTGCCGCAGCCTCAACCCGCTCTCTTCTATGTAGAGCCGTTCCTCGAACGTATGGCAATGCTTTGCAATCATGAAGTGGAAATAGCGGTAACGCCAAAGGACTTGTTAGCTTATGCCGACGAGAGCCTTATCTCGCACGTAGTGACAAATCTTCTGAAGAATGCCGTAGAGGCTTTCAATGACTTGCAATCCATTCCGACCACTAAACCATTCATCCGCCTCCACGCCTACACCAACGAGCAGGAATCCGTAATCATCGACGTAAGCAACAACGCCGGTCTAATCCCCGACGACATAGCCTCCCACATCTTCATTCCTTTCTTCACCACTAAATCCGAAGGAAGCGGCATCGGTCTCTCCCTATCCCGCCAAATCATGCGAGTAAGCGGAGGCAGCCTTTCGCTAAGTCAGGACAAGGCACAGGGCATCACCACGTTCCGCATCGTCATCCCTTAATGATACATTTATCTTGTTAGATTACACCAGACATTTTGCGGATTTCTGAAGGAGGATACACTTTTTCGATGATAAAAATCAACAAAAACAACACTTTTTCGAGGATAAGCCTCAAAAAAAGCGCAAGAATCTCCCAAGTACAGCATGACTTAGGAGATTCATTATGACAGATTTTCGAGGAATAGAATCAAAGAAAGCCACACTTTTTCGAGGATAGTTCCCAATTTTTCAAAGAAAAGTTTTGTGCTTATCCATGAATATCGTATTTTTGTCCACACAAAAAACTGAAGTTTATGGCATTCGAAAAGGAAATCAAGGAATACGAGGAGTTGAGACGCAAATATCAAACCTCGATTATCAATAAAATGGATAGAGAAGAGTACGTGAAATACAACGAAGTACTCTTCTCCACCCATTCGTGCGCCATTGAGGGCAACTCATTCTCAGTAGACGATACTCGGGAACTGAAGGAGAAAGGGTTAGGGATGATTCCTGCCGGAAAAACTCTCTTCGAGGCTTTCGAAATGCTCGACCACTTCGAGGCTTTCGAGTACATGATGCAAAACACAAAGCATCCGCTTGACGAAATTCTTCTGAAAGAAATCAACAAACGGGTTACTTGCCATACGCTTTCTTATCGTTCTCCTGAAGCCATTCCTGGCGAATACACCACCACGGATATGGCTGCAGGCGATACAGTATTTGGCGATCACGAAGAACTCATCGCCAGAGTTCCCAAGCTGTTGGAATCTACAGAAAAAGCCATCGTTTCTGCCGCTGCTCACCCTATGATACTTTCAGCCCGCTTTCATGGCTTCTACGAATATCTACATCCTTTCCGTGACGGGAATGGAAGAACAGGACGACTCATCAGCAACTATATTCTCTTACGCTTGGGTCATCCTCTTCTCATCATCCCCTCCGAAGCCCGTCAGGAATACATTTCCGCTCTCCGTATGATTCGCACAGAAGCAACCGACGAGCATCTCATCCGCTTCTTCTTTAAAAAGGCAATGCTAAGAATGGAGGAAGAGCTGAAGCAGAAAGAGGCTAACACCAAGCGATTTATGACATTCGTCTTCTGAGAAAGCCGTATTATATTTTATTGTTCGCCGTATCTACTATGCTACCATCAAACAATCGGATGATGCGATGGGCAATCTTGGCATCATGCTCATTATGCGTTACCATGACGATGGTGGTGCCTTCGTGGTTTAGCTCGGTAAGCAGACGCATCACCTCAGCTCCATTCTTTGAGTCGAGGTTACCCGTAGGCTCATCAGCGAGGATGAGTTTCGGACCGAAGACCACAGCACGAGCGATAGCTACTCGCTGCTGCTGACCACCAGAGAGCTGATGAGGGAAATGCTTGGCACGATGACTGATGGCCATGCGCTTCATGATGGCTTCCACCTTTGCCTTGCGCTCCGACTTCGGAATGTCAAGGTAAGTAAGAGGAAGTTCGATGTTCTCCTCTACAGTCAATTCGTCAATGAGGTTAAAACTCTGGAATACAAAACCTATCTCACCCTTGCGCACATCCGTACGTTCGTTTTCTTTAAGGTTTGCCACCTCATGATTGCCCAAGAAATATTTTCCCGATGTAGGATTATCCAATAATCCAAGGATATTGAGCAAGGTGGATTTGCCGCAACCTGACGGTCCCATGATGGCTACAAACTCGCCGTCCTCCACGGTGAACGACACATTATTTAAAGCTATAGTCTCCACATCCTCTGTGCGGAATGACTTGCAAAGATTCTCTACTTTTATCATTTTATTCAATGTTAAGTGTTAAATGTTGAATGTTAAATTAGGGCATACGCCATTAAATCTGTGTCATCTGTGAAATCTGCGGGAGACTTATTCATCCTTGAGATATTTCACCGGATTACTATTCGCCACCTTGTAGCAGTTGATGATTACTGATAGGGCGATGATGACGAGCAGCAGAATCGTAACACAGATAAAGAGTAAAGGTGTGATAGTAATCTTCTCGCTGAACGACATAAGCCATTGTCTGGCTATAAGCCAAGCCCCAATGTCGCCCACGATGATGCAAGGCAAAGCAATCTTCATAATGTCCTTCAGGAAGATGCGCAGAATGTCTTTCACCTTCGCTCCGTTCACCTTCCTTATCGCTATCTCCTTGCGGCGGCGGTTTACCTCATCACTCGTATATCCCACCAATCCGAAGAGGGCGATAATCATCGTAACGATACCGGCCACGAGGATGCCGTTGCGGAAATTGAGTTGGGAAGCATACTGATTAGCCAATTCTGAAGCATAACTCTTCACGATGACCTTATTGTTAGGATACAACGACTGCACTTTCGTTTGCAACTCCGACAACGATTCTTCCTTCAGTTCATTAAACTTAACCAATATATAGAAAGACCTCTTGAGTGAATAGAAATACAATAAAGGGAAACCATTCATCATATCTCCACAGGTTCTTACATCACCCCAACGAACGTTTTTGCATACACCGCAAACGGTGAAAACGTTTTCGTCATGTCCAGTACAAGTAATCTGCTTGCCTACAACGCCATCCTTCCAATGCCATGTTTTGATGAGTTTCTCAGCACATCGCTCATCAATGATTACCTGACGGCAGCTGTCACTTCTATCGGTAAAGAACGAACCCTGAACGATAGGGATGTTCATCATCTTAAAGTAATTGTCGTCCACTCCCGACATCTCCATAATATTAATGGTGTTATTATCATCACCGGGTATTCCAACCATATTTCCACCACTATTATATCCATTTATCGGAACAGAATAAGTAGAACAACAATCCTTGACATTCGGCATTCGTCTGATTTCAGCCATACATTGCTGGCGCTGATTAGCATCGCTGGCATCTATCGAAACTATCGCCACATTATCATAATCATATCCAAGATCGAGACCCAACATCAGCTGGTACTGACCATTCACGATGTAAAGCAGACTAAACAGCAAACCAGAGATAACGAACTGGATGCCCAACAAGGCAAGCTTCCATCGGTTGCGGTTCTCATTATAACCACGGAAAGCAATGGCTACTGGAATCTTGTTGTAAAGCCAACCAGGCACAAAACCGCCAATTAGCAATACCAAAAGACAAATAACCACCAATATCCAACTGCCACGATTAAGCACCAACGTGCTTATCGGAGCAGAAAGGAAATTCTCGATAGTTCCCTTGCAAAGGAATACGAGTAAAGCTGCAAGAACAACAGCCAACCCCACATGCACCAAAGCTTCGGAGAAGATAATGGCATGAATGTTCTTAGGTTTGGCACCGTAGCACTTGCGGACAGCCATCTCGCGAGAACGGCTTACAAGATTTCCAACGATGATAAGCAGATAATTCATCACAGAAGTGAAAAGGAGGACAAAAGCCACAATAGACATAATCCATCCCATCTTCTTGATGTAAGGGTCTTGGGTGTAAACATCGCTCAACACCGTGAAATCGTAGTTGAGTTCCAATCCCATATTCTTCATCTCCTTCAGAGGAAAATGATCCTCTCGCATCTTATTCACGTAAGGCTTGAGTTCTTTTGCATCATGTCCCTTTGCCAACCGGATGTATGACGAATAGCGATCATTTCCCACCCATTGATCTCTGCCATCGTAAGAATATACGTATGGTGTACTGGGCATTGACAGAATAATCTGAATGTTATGCAAAGATGAACCCCATGGAAACTCTTCGAAAACACCATAGATAGTAAAAGTTGTTCCCGGATAATTGGGAAGCGTGAAATGTTTGCCTACGACATTGCCGCCAATCTTTGCTGCTGTTTCTGAATCTATAAGGCAAGACAACGGTTGGGACAATATCTGCTTGGCATTGCCCACCAACATCTTCTGCGGAAAGACATCGAAGAAACAACTGTCTGCCATCAAGATATTGGCAGACACGACGTTCTGGTTTTCAAGCTTGCATTGGGCATCGTTATAAAAAAAGTCAGTACGGGTGGCTGCTTCCACCATAGGCGCATATTGCTTTACACCTTGAGCGGTAGCTCCTGAAGTTTGGTTAAACTTCAAAGTTTCGTCTTGGTTAGTACCCACTTCCGAAATCATATACGTCCTATCCCATCCAGGGAAATACGTATCGTAAGTCTGCTCGAAATAAATCTCGGCGATAATCACCGAACTGATTGCCAGTCCGAGCGCCAGACACAAAATCTTCACGAAGTTGTGCTGGCCCCTTCGAGGCAGATTCTTGAATGCGTTAATAATATTATTCATATCAATATTCTGTTTCAAGGGCGTTAGCCCAATTAATCACTAATCACTACTAATTAATCACTAAGACATCATTATCCTTATAGGCTTCGTAGCCGCTAACGATAACCTGCTCACCAGGCTCCAAACCTTCTATCACCTCATAGTATTGAGGATTCTGGCGACCTATGGTTATCTTGCGGCGATAAGCCTTCTTGCCGTCACGGTCTAACACGTAAATCCATTGACCGCCCGTTACACTATAAAACGTGCCTTTAGGGATTATTATTGCCTGCTTCGACTGTCCGAGCTGCAAATCCACGTAATATGTCTGACCGGTACGGATATTGTCTGGGCGTACGCCTTTGAAGACGAAGTCGATGCGGAACCTGCCGTCTCTCACTTCGGGATAAACCTTGCGGACTTGCAGAAGATAATGCTTGCCGTTCTGGACAAAAGAGGCATTAAGCCCCGGCTTCACACGGTCGATATAGTGCTCATCCACCTGCGCCTGCACCTTGTAGTCGCTGAGATCGTTGATCACTCCTATCTTCTGTCCTGCCTGTATGCTCTGTCCAAGCTCCACATCCAGCAAACCAATCTCACCCGAAATGGTGCTGCGGATGTTCAGCTTCTCCTTGCGCTGGCGGACCAGCTGTACATTCTTCTGCATGGCTTCCAGATTGTCGCCCATCTGTTCCATCTGCGAACGGCGGAGCTGCGCATCCTTCTTCAGTCGCTTGCTGATGAGCGCATGCTTCTTTACGGCAAGGTCGTAAGCTTCCTTAGCCTTCAGATATTCCTCACGCGAATTGAGCTGTTCCTTGTGCAAAGTCTCCTGATGCTCATAGGCTCGACGCTTGGTGATGACATCCTGCGAAAGCGTAAGCTCCTCGTTGCTATTGTTCAGCCGGTCTTGTTCCATTGATATTTGAGTGTTACGAAGCATGTCCTGCTTTTCGGCGAGTTCGCTCTCGGCATTCAGAATCTCAAGGTCGAGATTAGAATTGCTCAGTCGCACAATGACATCGCCATTGTTGACGTGGGCGCCTTCATCCACTACTTTCTCCAAGACGATGCCGCCTTCCTCCGAACTGATTTGCACAACGGAGATAGGCACCACCTGTCCGTCAACCGAGACATAATCGTTGAACTGCGCTCGCTCCACATTTCCTATGCTTAAGCTCTTTCTGTCCACCTTCAATGTGGAAGAGAAATTGCCCAAGCCCAACCATACGAGGACAGCAATGAGAACTGTTCCTCCGCCAATCCATGCCCAATACTTGCGGGGCACGAGATATTTCTTCTTTACTATCTTTATGTCCATAACTTATCTTATCAGTTTTTCTCCTTTGTAATATTCCACTAACCTTTGCTTTATGACGAGCAGCATCTGCATCTGGAGTTGCTTTATCTTACTCTCAAGAAGAGTTTGTGCTGAGGTATGAAGGTCGAAGGTGGAAAGCATTCCTTCCTCAAACTTACGGCTCGACATGTGATAGGCAAGCGAATCGGAGGCTACCTTCTTCTGCATCTGTCGCAACTCCTTGGCGTAGCCTTCAGCATCCATCACCGCCTGTGCTATCTGGTCATGAAGTTTGCGACGGGCTTCCTCCAGATTAACCTGCGCCAACTGCCAATCATTGCGTGCTTTCTTCATGCTGTGCCAACGGTCGCTATTATAAATAGGTATCGAAAGGGTCAATGCGAGGTATTCGCCTCGGTTATTGCGAAACTGCGAGGCAAATCCATCGTATTGCCCTTTCAGAGAGAGATTCTTGTAATAGTTGGTGGTGACGCCGCCAGTAAGCGAGAGCGATGGCAGCAGTCTGCCTTTTGCTATCTTATAGTCATAACGTGCCAGCTCCACTTCGTATTCTGCCGACCTGACATCGGGAGAGATATTCAGGAAACTCTGATAGATGTATTCCGAATTCTGCTTGTCTTCAGCAGTCAGCGGACATGACGAAAGGCTGTCCTCCTTATCACTTGACAGAATGTCCAACTTCAGATCATCACCGACTGGATAATTCATCGCCGACTTCAAAGCAAGCAGACTCTGCCATGCCATATTCTGCTGATGCGTAAGACAGTATTCGTCTTCAGCCACTTGCGATTCCATCTGCACCACATCCGGGCGTCCTTTCTCACCAAGTTCATACAGGCGTTTCGTCTTTGCCAGCATGCGTCGGCTTTCGTCCAGCTTCTCGCTTGCTATCCGTATGCTTGCCTCTGCGTATGCAGCATCCACGTATTTCTGCATCACGTCAATGGCTATATTGTCCTGCACCTTCTGCATAGCCGTAGCAGAATAGTCACGACTCAGTCGGGCTTGCCTGAAAGCATTGATGGTGGCGAAACCGTCAAACACATTCAGCTCGGCATAAAGCTGATAGTAGTTGTTGAATGTCGTCACATTATTATATGTATTGGTCTCAGGGTCGATGTTTCGCCCCCAAGCATACTGCCCCTGCACTCCACCAGAGACGGTGGGCAAGAAAGCGGCAACGGCATGATGATAGTCTTGCTTGCGTTGACGGACATTGATAGTCTCACGCTTCACATCCGTGGCATGCCCTACGGCATACTTCATACAGTCGTCAAGGCTCCAGCTTTGTGCCGCGACTCCAGACGCAAGAAGCATCCATCCTATCAGTATTACTATTCTTTTCATAATCTTCCTCATTTTTATATAATAAGGACAATGGCTGTGCCAAAACGCCAATACTACTGATGATCAAACCTTTAACAAATGAGGCTCATAAAACAGAATGTCTAATAATTAGACACAACCGTCAAATTATTGGACAAATGGGGAAGGGAAAAGGACTCAACAAAGAAAAAGAAAAGCCGTAGGTTGGTAGCAGAATTAAAACAAATTTTGTACCTTTGCATCTGCATGCTAAAGAGTAAGCAGACATAAAGGTCCCGTAGCTTAGCTGAATAGAGCGTCAGATTCCGGTTCTGAAGGTCTTGGGTTTGAATCCCAACGGGATCACATTTATTTTCACAATAAAAAAGGAGAGCCATTACGGACTCTCCTTTTTTTATTGTATGATTCTATTTTAATACCACTCTACAGCGTTGCTATATCCCGAACGCTTGTCGTATTTCAGCGCGTCTGTCAACGTGGCTGCGTTGCATCGGAACGAGAAGTTGTAGCTCGTGTACGTGGGTCAGTCGCTATCTTGATAAGCTTAGCGACCATCAGCACGAAATCGTACAGGACATAAGTGTGCGCCATACGGCGAAACTGTTCGGTGGAAATAAATGGTCTAAAGGTTTTTCATACTGCAGATTTTGTAGTACATTTGCATATAAGAATCACCGTAATCAATAGTTTTATGGCTAAAAAAGTGAATAAAAACAATTTTGATATTGACTTTACTTTCCTTCACGCAAGGAATCTTATTGTTGTGCTGTTCTCTGTCATTATGCTGGTTTCTTGTGAAAGACAAAGCCCGACATGGAAACAGATGGATATGGCAGAGAGCCTTATGAATACCAAGCCTGATTCAGCACTTGCTATATTAGAAGGCATACCGGCCTCTAATGTTAATGGAAAAGAAACCTCTGCCAGATATGCACTGCTTAAATCAATGGCGTTGGATAAGAACTGTATTGATACAACAACATTTGATGTCCTTCAACCGGCCATTGATTATTATATCGAGCATGGTTCTCCTGATGAGCAACTTCGGACATATTATTATCAAGGAAGGATTTATCAGAACAAAGGTGATGATGATGCCGCGATGCAAAGTTTTATGAGAGGAAAAGAGTATTGCCAAGAAGCCACTGATACTTTGATTATGGCAAATCTCATGGTAGCTCAAGGAAGCATTCAATATTCGATATATAAAATAGATGAATTTATAAACAACAACCTTGAGGCAGCTAATTTATATAAAATCATTGGTCGAACCGACTATGAAATACTTAGCCTCGCAAATGCTTTGGATGGAAGTATTCTTAATAATGATAAATCCCTTACAGATAGCATTATGTCTATTGCGCAGGAACGAGTTAAACAAAAACCGGAATTTGCTTCAGTGATAGTTCCGTACAATTTATCTTATGCTTTGAAGTTTGGGAATAAGGAAGAGGTTATTCGTATTTTGAACTATTATGAATCTATGAAATCCATCAATGACGTAGATAGATTGGACATTGCAGAAGCCTATTGCAAAATTGCTGATGCGCCTAATGCAATGCGTGTCTTGACTTCTATACCATATACTTCAAAGACCCGCTCGTCTTTGAAGTATATGGCCATCCTGCCACGCGCATTGGAATTAAACGGAGATTTTGCTGGAGCTTTACAGGCATATCAGGATTTCTCAACAACTATTGATTCAATTCACATGAATATTTTTTCTCATGATTTACTGTTTTCCAAAGAACGTCATGAGATGGAGAAATTAAATTTGATTGAAACCCAAAAGAAAGATAAGGTAATCTGGCTAAGCCTGTGCATAACATGTGTATTATTGATTTTCATTAGTTATATATACTACCGTTATAAACTGGGACTAGCAAAAATCAAATTGGATGATAAGGAGAAAATAAGATTGCAGTTAGAACAGGAGAACCTCAAAAGGGAAAATGAAAACCTTGAATTGGAGAGACATAACGCTATTCTTGAGAAACAAGCTGCAGAATTAGAATGTGAACGTCAATCCTTGACCGCAGATAACCTTAGGCTTAAAATAGAACAACTTGAGAATGAAAGTGAAGCTCTTAAAGAGGTTTTGGAAAGACAAAAAGATTTAGCAAAACCCGTTGAAGATGCCATCAAAATAAGGATAGAAATGCTGAATGGATTATTGGCTTCACGAATAACTGATAATACCGCTTACGCAGAACCGTATAGAACATGGAAAGATCAAGTTATTCAAGATAAGGACGAGTTCATGAATACCACTCGTCTGGCATTTAAGGCTTCTCATCCTAAATTTATTAAATACCTTGAACAACATGGGCTTACTGAATCGGAGATTAATTATGTTTGTCTTTATGCGATTGGACTTCGAGGAAAAGAAGTTGGTGAATATATGCAGCTGAAAAGGCATTATCACATTAGCAGTGATGTACGTAAGAAACTTGGTATTGATGAGCATCAAACTAACATCGGTATTTACATTAGAAAACTTATGAAGCAATTGTAGTTTGATTATATAATTACTTTATCAGCTCCGAAACAGTCTATCTACCCAATCCGGTGGATGGACTGTTTTTATTGTATGACCTTAAATTTCACAACTTTATCATTATTCCTGCCCGTCAAACTTTTGACAACCATGCGCAGAAATCTATCACCACCTCATTCATAAACCACTGATTATCAGCATAACAAAAAGTTTGACTGTCAAACTTTTACCCTTGGTTGAAAACTTTTTATATAGTAATTTTGCATCAGTTTAATCAATAAAAGCAATAAAATGAAAAAATATCTAAAGAACTACGATATTTTTAAAGACTGCAAATCGTGTAAGTTACTTCCATTATGTGGTGGTACATGTCGCAAAAAGATCAGAACATGGAATCGAGATGATTGCTTCTTACGTGAATTGGAAATCTCTATTGAGGAATACGCATTAATTCAATTAAAAATAGAACTAACAAATCAAAAAAATACGACAAAAATATGAAAAATTTTAAGTTCAGTTTGGTTTTTGTGCTTTTATGCAGCCACTTGGTCACATTTGCAACAGTAAATGTTTCCTTGCATATCGTAGTAAATGATTCCATTTCTATTGAAAAGTGCGACTTATGCGTTTCAGATACATCTAATAGAGTAGCATTTTTTGCAGAGCTTTCAGAGAAACATATAGACTTCCAGCTACAGCAGGAAGGTAATTATACATTTATCCTAACCGATGGACCGATTATTGTTTGTAACCAGAGCTTCGTCATTGAAGGGGATACAACTTTAACCCTCGAGCAAGAAGCAAGATCTATAAACCTTGATGAGGTAGTCATAGTGGCACAATCTCGTCCCCAAACAACGGCTACAGGGCAGATTTTCAAATTGTCTGATACGGCAAGAAAATCAGGAGACCCTTTCAAGGCATTGTCTGAAATACCATTACTGAATGTTGATGTTTCGGGGCAAAGTGTTAAAACAAATGAGGGTGATAGTCCAGTTATTCTTATAGATGGTAAATTCGTTAATTCGGGTATAGCCCCGATAGATCCTAAGTTTATTGAGTCTGTTGAAATTGTAGAAGTTGTGAATGCCAAATATCTACAGATGGGTGTTTCAAAAATTATTGATATTCATCTAAAAAGAAATGTGCCGCTTTATACATTTGTTGATTTCCGCACACGCCATGACATTCCTTTGCGAGAGGGATTCGGTGCGGCAAATTTTGAAGTAGGCACATCGAAGTATGCAATTTCAGGAAATCTCTCGGGCGATTATATGCGTAATGATAAAGTCAATAATGCTATTTCTGAAGCTTCCGGAAACAATAGTAGAGATTTAGATCTTAACAGTAAAAGCCGCTCACTTGGCTATGACGGGCAATTGCTGCTAAAATGGATTCCTAAACCAACAGAGTACTTTGCCGGAGTTATGAAAAAACGTATGTCATATAATAGAAAAAAAGGAGAAGGACACGGGGTTTATAACAATTCAGACTATCATACAGAACAAAACAACAGACTTGACGAAGGCGGATGGTTAGGTGCAGTTTACTACGAGCATAGCTTCAATGACGACAGCAGATTTAGTGCCTTTGCCAAATATAACCGTGGTAAGTATAACGAGGAAGACCGCCGGAATGATGTCTATTCAACAGATGTCAATTCTGACGAACGGAAATATTGGGAATTTGAAAAATCTAATCGCAACCAATACACACTGACGATAGACTATGACGGAGCGGAACATGACTATGGAAACATTTCCGGAGGTAACAATTTTGTACACACGAATGATGCGAACTATGACCAGACTGTCAATCCACACGATAAGGCGCATGTTAATCTTGTGAGCAACTATTCTTATGCATCGTATTCGAAAATGTGTAAGAGACTATTTGTTATGGGTTCTATAGGACTTCAGTACATGCACATTCAGACCAATGACGGAAGCAATTCATGGTGGAGACCACGTGCTGTTGCCACAGTCGGACTGAATCTTCCGCAATCACAGGCTGTCCGTCTAATCTATAATCTTGATAACGAGCTTCCTCTCAGCTCGCAACTGAGCACGTTCAACCACTCCACAAACCCATGGATGAAAATCGAAGGCAATCCGTATTTGGTACCTATGGAAAAGCATGGGGTGACCTTGATGTATGACAAAACGTTTTCAAAATTTACCACACGGCTGTTTACGGAATACAAGCAGCATAAAAACATGATTGAGAAATTCATAACAAACGATGGGGATTATTCTATTCAGTCTTATCGCAACAACGGCTCTTGGCACAATTATAGAGTAGGTGGTATATTTACATTCAGAACCAACGGATTCAGGGCCACATTCAGATGCAATTGGCAACAGGAAAAATACTACCATGCATCATCCAACGACATCGTTGAGCTTGGTGGCAACTTAAAATGGGATTTTGGCAAATTCTTCGTTTATTCGGATATATTATGGAAAAACAAATCGTATACAGCGGTCTGCCAGACAACTTATCAGAATCCATCAATAGCACATGTGCAAGTAGCATGGCAGACAACCAAAAGCTTATATATCTCTGCTGGACTACCCTATTTCTGGGGTGTCAGAGCAGAAAAAACAATGACAAACCAAGGTGATTATTCCAACATCACGAAAACCCGCTTCAAAAGTTCAAGCTTACGACCATGGATACTTATTTCGTGGACTATCCGAAAAAATACCAGTCAATCTATTGATGATAGAATGCCCAACTATTAAAATCTGAGATTGTTATGCTAAAAAAAACATAAAATTAAATTCCGCAAGCAAAAGGATTCTATGCAATGTGGAGCTGCATGTCTTCAAATGATTTGCGATTTTTACGGACTAGAGTTATCATCTACCCAATTATATGAGGAATGTCATGCAAGTAAAGCTGGTGTTTCATTGCTTGGGATATATAATACCGCAAAAAGTCTTGGGTTTGATGTGTTTTGTGGCAAAACAAACTCTGTAATAATCCAACAATTAGATATTCCTTGTATATTACACTGGAATCAAAATCATTTTGTGGTGTATCATGGTTATGAAAAGCGTACAGGAAAATACAAAATAGTAGATCCGGCAAAAGGTTTTATAGAATTTAACCAAACAGAATTTGAGTCTCATTGGGCAAGTTCTGAGTCTAACTCACACAAGTTCGGGGTTATTCTTGAATTAAAGCCTAACAAGCTGTTTTCTAGACAATCAAGAGCAATGAACACTGATATTTCATTTAAATTTCTTTGGAATTACATTTCAAAATATAAGAACTATTTTATTCAAATAATTTTGGGACTTTTGCTCGGTTGCTTACTTCAGCTCATCATGCCATTTTTGACTCAGTCAATCGTTGATATAGGAATAAAACATAATGATATTGGATTTGTCTGGCTTGTACTACTTGGAGAATTGATGATTGTTATCGGGATGACTGCAACTGATTTTATTAGAAGGTGGTTGCTTCTTCATATCTCCATGCGGATAAACATCTCATTAGTAAGTGATTTCTTTATCAAATTGCTGAAATTGCCGATGTCATTCTTCGACACTAAACTGATGGGGGACTTGATGCAGCGTATCGGGGATCATGCACGTGTTCAGAATTTTCTCACAGGACAGGTCTTGAATGTTATCTTCACATTTCTGAGTTTCCTTACATTTGGCATTGTCTTGTTTATTTATGATAAAATCATTTTCTGCGTATTTGTTGCGGGAAGCATTATATACGCATTATGGATATCCTCATTTCTACGGCGTCGCAAGGTGCTAGATTATGAATTATTCGAACAGCAAGCGATTAACCAAAACAAGACATATCAATTTATCACGTCAATGCAGGAAATAAAACTGCAGGATTGTGAGCAACGTAGGCGGTGGGAATGGGAAGATACACAAGCCGACTTGTTCAAAGTTCAGATGAAATCATTGAAACTGCAACAGACACAGGAAGCTGGGTCCATATTCATTAATGAGGTCAAAAATATACTGATAACGGTTTTTGCGGCTACTGCTGTAATAAACGGTGAGATTACACTGGGTACAATGCTTGCCATCCAATATATCGTGGGGCAGCTCAACTCGCCGGTAGAGCAGTTTATGTCATTTATCTATTCTTTACAGGATGTGAAGATTTCCCTTGAACGAATCAATGAGATTCATGAAGGTAAGAACGAGGAATCCAAAGAGAATCAGGCAAAAACATTTGATGCTAAAAAATCGATCAACATTGAGAACATAGATTTCAAATACGACCCTCACGCATTGAAGAAAATACTTGAGGGCATATCTTTTGACATTCCAGAAGGAAAAGTGACTGCCATAGTAGGAGCATCAGGAAGTGGAAAAACCACCCTAATCAAACTCTTGCTCGGTTACTATCGGGTCATGTCTGGTTCAATCTCTATCGCTGGACGTAACATCAACGAATATAACCTCAAATGGTGGCGTCGTCATTGTGGAGTAGTCATGCAGGATGGAGTGATATTCTCTGAGTCTATAGCCCGGAATATAGCTGTCGATGATGGCGAAATAGATGTAAAACGGCTTGAACAAGCTGCAAAAATTGCAAATATTCATGACTATGTTATGGGGCTTCCTCTGAAGTACAACACTATTATCGGGCGTGATGGAGTTGGATTGAGCCAAGGTCAGAAACAGCGCATACTTATAGCCCGCGCTGTTTATAAGAATCCGGATTTCATATTCCTGGATGAAGCTACCAATGCACTTGATGCAAAAAATGAGAGAACAATAGTTGAGAACCTTGATGATTTCTACAAAGGTCGCACAGTTGTGGTGGTTGCCCATCGGTTATCGACAGTCAAAAATGCTGACCAGATAATAGTTATTGATAAGGGAAAGGTTGTTGAAATCGGTAACCACGAAGCACTCACGGCAAAGCGAGGCGCATACTATAACCTTGTGAAGAATCAATTAGAATTGGGCAACTAAAAGCAGAAAGGAAGATTATGGCAGACAACAAGATAGAACTCCGCAGCGAAAAGGTAAGACATATCATTGGTGAGATACCGTCAAGGATTGTCCGTTATGGTATCACAATCATCACCTTTGTGATATTGGGATTGCTGATTGGTGCATACTTTATACCTTATCCCGAAACCATCAGTGCAAATATACAGATGACAAATGCCAGTCAAGGCACAATATACATTCCTTATAAATATGTGAATACGATAGCAAGAGGAATGACAGCGAACATCGAAGTTGAGGGTTACGATGCTGAAACCTACGGAGTAGCCAATGGTGTAATAACAACAACATCGCATACACCCCTACAAACGGCAGAAGGCAGCGTGTTCACGGCACAGGTAATGATAACGGATTGCAAGTATAATCTCGTCAGCGGAATGACAGGCACGGCATCTATACTTGTGAGCAATGAAAGCATAATTCAAAGGATTATCCAGAGAACTAACTCCAATCTGCTCACACTCTATTAACTGTCCGTGGGTGCGTGGCTACGGCGGGACGCCATAGCCTCCTAAGTTAGCCCCGCAAGCTCATGCAATCACAATAAAAAAAGGAGAGTCTTTCACAGGACTCTCCTTTTTTTATTGTATGATTCTATTTTAATACCACTCTACAGCGTTGCTATATCCCGAACGCTTGTCGTATTTCAGCGCGTCTGTCAGCGTGGCTGCGTTGCATCGGAACGAGAAGTTGTAGCTTGTGTACGGGGCGAGCACCACGGAGCACGACATATTGAAGCAGTGGAGGTCGCGCTGAAGCGAAGCCGTCGTCATTGAGAGTTCCTTTCTCTCGAAGTCGTAACCTGATGAGAACGAGATGTTCCATCCGTCGCTGAGGCGAACATTGCCGCTGACATTGAGGTTCTGCGTGAACTTATACGGATAGCGCATTGACTTGGTATTGAACTTTCCGCTTGTGTTCTCTCGCATCGTGATACCATATCCGAAGGTCAGCGACCACGGCATATTGAAACGCATGTAGCCGTCGGCATCGGTCTCAGCCTTGCCACCGCCACTCTTCTTCTTGGCACCGCGCTGTCCAGCCACCATTGTGTCGTCCACGTTCGACTCGATGTCGGTATCCATACCGTCTTCATCGTCCTTGTTCTTCTTTTTCTTGTCGTCCTTGTCGTCTCCGCCACCGAACCACTTCTTTATCTTATCAGGTGTGAGTGTGAATGAGAAGTTCTGCGACGTTCCCTGGAAACGACCGAACTTGCCCATGCCCCAAAGCGTGTGGTTGCCCACATAAGGATGTCCGTTGGCGTCAAGCTCATAGGCGTAGGAAGCGAAGACTGCCGTCATGTTGAACGTATAGTTCTTCCACCATTTCAGGCGGATTCGCATAGAGAGGTCGCTGAGCGGCTTCTCCTTAGCAGCCATATTGTAGCTCATCGAGAGTCCCAGCTCGTCGATGATGCTGAGCTTCTTGAATCCAGTTGAGTCCTTGTCAGACTTTATCTTCATCTCCACATTGTTGGAGAGGTCGAAGCTGATGTTGCCAGTCTTTCCCTTACCGGGCACTCCGAACAGCTGTCCGCTGTAAGGCGAATACTCCACGAGGTCCACCGAACCATCTGCATTGGTTTTCTGATACGTCTTGTAATATCCGTAACGGCTGGCAGAGAAGTCAGGCGCATAGCTGAAGCTTACCGACGGCGTAATAACGTGACGAACAGCCTGTATCTTGTCGCCGAATATCTTACGGCTCGGGATGTAGAAGCCATACATCTTCGTAGATGCGCTTATCGAGAGGTTATAATTATAGACGTTGTTGAATCCGTAGATGGTGTCACATACCTCTCGCTGTCTGGTGTCGTCCCATGAACGCATCACCTTGTTGGTGTACATGCGGTCGGTGAAGTTGAACGACGGCGAAATGTTGAGGTAATTGAAGAGAGTGAAGTTGCCGCTTATAGGAATCGAGTGGTTCCATCCGTTACGCCAGTCCTTGATAAGGTTGGAATGGAGGAAGCGGTCTTCCTTCGTGTTGATGCTGTTGGAGATGTGTCCGGTGTACGACATCGAAATCTTCTCATACCACTTCTCGTCGCCTACGGCATGCTTCCTCTTGAACGGATAGAAGCGTGAGATCGAGATGTTGAGGTCAGGCAGAGTCATGGCGATGCTTGAGTCGCGCATGTTCTGCGAGAGGTTGGCAGTGGAACTGAGCGAGAGTCCGATGCTTGAGAAGGTCGTGCTCCACGATACAGAAGATGTACGTGTCGACTGGGTCAGCGTCTGCGGATTGTAGAGCGAGTTGAGATTGTTGCGCTCATAGCTTGACGTGGCGAAGTTTACGCTTGCAGAGAGCGAGCTGTAAGGATTTGCCTTCGAGTCCTGACGATGGCTCCACTGAATCTTGAAACTCTTCTGACGTGAGAAGTCGGGCATACCCTTATCGCCGGTCTTGGTGTCCTGATAGCTTACGTAGAAGCTGCCGTTAAAGCGATAGCGCTTGTTATAGTTAGACGCCGCAGACAGTCCCCACGAACCCTTTGTATAGATTTCGCCCAAAAGCTTTAGGTCCATCTTGTCGTTGATGGCAAAATAGTAGCCACCGTCGCGCAGATAGAATCCGCGGCTGTTCTCATCGCCGTAAGTAGGCATGATAAAGCCGGAAGAATAGCTCTTGGTAAATGGGAAGAAGCCGTAAGGAATGGCAAGCGGCAGAGGCACGTCAGCCACAACAAGGTATGCGGGACCGAACACCACGTCCTTGCCGGGGCGCACCTTGGCGCGAGAAAGGGCAATGTAGAAGTCGGGATGCTTGGCGTCGCAAGTGGTGTAACGTCCGTGCTGCAGATAAATGTCGCCGTTGGCGTTACGCTTTGATATCTCACTCTGGAGGAAACCGTCCTCCTGCTGAGTGTATACCTTAGATATAAGACCCTTCTTTGTCTTGAAGTTGAACGCCATCGTATCACTCTCATACTTGTCGGCTCCCATCGTGAAGACAGGCGTACCCATAAGTTTTAAGCCAGTGGTGTCGGTGGTGTCTCGCGCTCCCGTGGCATGCACTAAGGACGAGTCGATGCTCATGTGTATCTTCTCAGAAGCGAGGTCCATGTTCTCATACTTCACCGTAGATGCACCGTAGAGACGTGCTGTCTTTGACGTAGCGTCATACACAAGCGAGTCTTCCGCAGAATACTGCACAGGCGAATTGATGCCGTTGGCACGCTGACGGTTAATCGAGTCAAGACGAATGGAATCGTCGATGGCACGGTTATGATGATAGATAGCGAGTTGCATGGAGTCCATCTTCGTGGTGTCCACAATCTCCCTTCCCAGGGAGTCGCGCAAGATGCTGTCAGCCTCCATGTTAAGCTCAGCCGTCTCAATAGAGTCGCGTAGTTCCTTCTTGCTCTTACGCTTTTGCGACAAGGGCGCAACAGAGCTTGCCATCACGAAGACGACAACGCAGAGCAATAGGGCTATGAGGGTCTTTGTTCTCAATTTCAGTTTCTTTTGTTATATCAAATTACTTTTCCGGTTCAAAGATATCTTTCATTGCTCTGAACCTTGCAAGTGTTTCGCCACCGAACTTTGCGAGGCTTTTCTCAGCCTGCTCGATGGTTTTCTCGCGGGAGAGGTGTGACTTCGAGTAGAACTTGTCCGCGTAACATATCAGTTTCTCCTCGATGGTTTCGGGCTGCAGGTCGTGATGAGGCAGCGGCAGGTTCTGCGAGACGATGTCGTCAAGTGTGAGTCCTGCTCCTGTATGGCGTTCGCAAATGCGAGCGTATCTCTCGTCTATTCCTTCCGAACGAAGGAGTTCGGCGCCGCAGACACCGTGGCGGATGTACGGCTCCGTGCCGTGACATTCAATGGACGGTGCGTCCACGCGTATTATTCCGACGTCATGAAGCATGGCAGCTTCGCGTACGAAGTCGGTGTCGATGTTTAGTTCAGGGTGTTGGGAAGCTATCTGCAGCGCACGACGCGCCACAGATTCGCTATGCGTAACGAGGATGTGGCGCAATGCGTCACATCCTCCGTAGTATTTGTCAATTATTGTTTCGTACATATATAAGATTACTCGTGATCGCGCTCAATGTAGGCGATAACGTCACCCTTCGATACCTTCGAACCACGCTTGGCGTTGATCTCGACAATCTTGCCACCGAGAGCAGCTGGTACCTCTACGAATTCGCCCCAAGGAGCCTGGATGTAGCAGAGAACGTCGCCTTCCTTATACTCCTTGCCGATGAACGGCTCGACAGTCGGTGCGCACTCGCCTTCGCCAGAGAACTCCCAGTAGATGTCGCCCTTGACGGGAGCAACGATGGCGTCAGCCTTGGCGTGCTTGTAAGCGCTGAGCTGCTCGGGAGAAAGATTGGCGCCGAGCTTGGCGTCCTTGAGCTTCTGGAGGTCAGCGAGGAAGTTCTTCTTAGCCTGACCGCTCTTATAGTTGCGATACTGCTCCGGGTGCATGGCAAGCTCGAAGAGCTCTTCGTCGTCCTGACCATACTCCCATCCGTTCTCGTCCATCTCCTTGCGGAATGAGTCGAGGGCGTCTGTGAGGAGAGTGTGAGCGTCAACGTCTGTGAATTCGCGACCCTGCTTCTTGGCAAGCTCTACGAGTTCGGGATCGATGGTTCCAGGAATCTTTCCTGACTTTCCGAGAATCATACCCCACATCGAGTCGTCCATCATTACGAAGCGACCCTTGCCCTGCTCGATGGTGAGAAGGTTCATGAGGGCGATGTTCTTCACGTACTGTGAGAACGGTGTCACCAATGGAGGATAACCTACGCGCGGCCATACATACTCCACCTCGTCGAAGAGCTTGATGAGGAGGTCGTCCATAGAAAGCTCGTCCTCGCCGTTCTTCTTGCGTACGTTGTTGATGGTGGTGCGCATTCCGCCGAGGTCAGCCATCATTGAGCCCATCATACCGCCGGGGAGACCGCAGCCGAGAAGGAGCGATGACATAATCTTGTTGCCGGGATTGATGAAGTAGCCGAGCCACTCGTCGATAAACTCCTGAGTGAGGGCACGAGCCTTCATATATGCTGACATGTTGATTTCGGGAACCTCAAAGCCCTCGTTCTTCAACATGCTGATAACAGAGATAACGTCCGGATGTACCTTACCCCATGAAAGCGGCTCGATGGCTGTGTCGATGATGTCTGCGCCGTTGTTGCAGACCTCGAGGATAGAAGCCATTGACAGACCAGGACCTGAGTGGCCGTGATACTGGATGATGATTTCAGGGTACTTGTCCTTGATCATCTTTGTGAGCTTGCCGAGGAATGCGGGCTGACCGATACCAGCCATGTCCTTGAGGCAGATTTCCTCAGCGCCGGCAGCGACGAGCTGGTCAGCGATGTTCATGTAGTACTCCAGAGTGTGTACGGGAGAGTTGGTGATGCAGAGTGCGCACTGGGGAGTCATGCCACCTTCCTTAGCCCACTTGATGCTGGGGATGATGTTGCGCACGTCGTTCAGACCGTCGAAGATACGTGTGATGTTGGTACCCTGCTTTGCCTTTACCTTATACATAAGGGCACGTACATCGTCAGGTACGGGATACATGCGGAGGGCGTTGAGACCGCGGTCGAGCATGTGGGTCTTGATGCCTGCCTCGTTGAAAGGCTTGCAGAAAGCGCGTACCGCATCATTTGGATTCTCGCCGGCAAGCAGATTAACCTGCTCGAAGGCTCCGCCGTTGGTTTCGACGCGGGCAAAGCAACCCATGTCGATGATGACGGGAGCGATGCGCTCCAACTGGTCTTTACGTGGCTGGAACTTTCCGGAAGACTGCCACATATCTCGATAAACGAGACTGAACTGGATTTTCTTTTTCATCTCTATTCCTTATTATTATAGATTTCGTTTTGCATAATAAAAGCGCCCTTAACGCCGTCGCGCTAAAGTGCCGCTCTTTCAAATGTGCAAAATTAGAGAAAAAAATCCAATTCCGTGGTATAAGTAAAGATAAAATAACAACTTACAACAATAAATTGAGAGATATGATTAGTTGAGAGTTGAGAATTTAGAGTTGAGAGTTATGATTACTTTTTATAAGTATAAACAATTATAGCAATCAATAAGCTTTATAGCATATCATAACTCTCAATTCCCAACTCTCAACTCTCAAACATATACCTTAACTTCTCCTAACCTGCCACCTCGTCACGAGCGTGGCAAGTGCTCCGTAGACTATCACTTGCATCCACAGCGCCTTTATCTCCGGCCAGATGTCTGAGAAGAGACAACCCATGGTATTGAGCTTTATGAAGCCCTGAATGCCGAATGTGGACGGGAAGAGATAGCCGGTCAATTGCCATATTTCGGGAATGTTGCTCTTAGGCCACGACACGCCCGACATGAAGAGGAAGGGCACGGATGTGAACACCACGAGGAGCATGACATTCTCTCGCTGCCTTACTATGAACGAGAAGGTTATGGCGAAGAAGATGCAGGCGAGAAGATACGGTATGGTGAAGAGCAGGAACTCGCCGCAAGGCATTATGTGCACGAAGTTGAAGATGCGCGGTATTGCCAACAACACCCATGCTGACAGCATCACGAAGAGCACAAGGAAGCCCAACGTCCTGCCAACCATGATGCGCGAAAGACCGAAGTTGCGGTCGAGCATCGGCTTGAGACGCACAAATCCGTGCTTCTCGTAGGACGTGCCGTAAGCCATGCCTATGCCGAGAAGCAGAACCTGCTGCAGCACGAGCACAAGCACACCAGGCAGGATAAAGTTGCCATATCCTCCCGTATTGTTAAACATCGGTACGTCGCGGACGTTTATCGGGCTTGCTGTCAACTCGCCTTCCCTTGCCGTATAAGCGCCGGAGAGTTCTATCTGAATGCGGGAGTTGAGGTCGGCAGCCACCGCCGTACATGTCTGGAAGATGGCCTTATAGGTAAGCATCAGTCCCATGTTGCAGTATACGCTGACATGCGCCTGCTCCATGCGTCCGAGTCGTGTGCCGAAATCTTCAGGCATGTATATCACGCCGTATACCTTCTGATGACCCACAAGGTCCTTGGCTTCCTCCAGGCTGTTGCATCTGTACGCCACCTTCACGTCTGAAGAAGCGTCACAATGGCGCACAAACTCTCTTGCCATTGCGCTGTGCGAACAGTCTACTACAGCCACAGGCACCTCCTTCACCACCTCATTGTTATATATCCAGGAATAGAGCACGGGATAAAGCAGGGGCACAAGGATGACAAAGAGCAGCGTGCCCTCATCCTTGAAAATCTGCCTATACTCGTGCATCCAGACCTTTGCAACGTCTATGATGTAAGTGATTATTTTTCTTGACATCCCTTATTGTTAGTTGTTCTGTATTGATGATTAGTGGTGTTCTACGGCAAATAGACGTATTCCTTCAATGCCTTTCCGATGCGCAGCATCACCAGCAGCGGTGCCGAGGCGAAGAGCACAAGGGCTATGAGATTTGGCGCTACGTCCATAAGCGGATAACCTCCAAAGGCGGCTATCTCGTAGACAAGGAAGACATGCCTCATCGGGAAAAGATTGGCGAGCACCTGCAGCTCCGGATCCATGGCAAGCGTCGGGAACGCCGTGCCCACCATTGAGAAGCTGAGTACGCCCCAAAGCGAACAGATGCTCATCGACATGCGCAGCGACGGGAACAGTCCGAACATGAAGATGCCGAATCCCTGCGCTGCCAACACGGCAAGCACGCCGAGCATCAGCAATATGTGCCATCCGCCGGGATGAGGAAATGCCTGCACGCCGAAGACATAATAAAGGTAGAAGCCCATGACGAGCAGCCACACTATCGTCTGCGGAAGCATCTTTCCGGTTATAGCCACGAACGGATTGTCAGCGGACATCTCCATCAGCTGCTTTGCCGTCTGCTGCTTCAGTTCGGTACCCAACGAGTAAGCCGTGATGAGAAACACGAGGAGCAGCATACACGTAGGCACGAGCATCGTGGTGAGATATACGTTATAGTTAACCCACGGGCTGCCAACGGTGTGCGTGTCGAGCACGATGGGCTGAAGGAACGCCATTATCTGACGGTCCGTATATCCCTTTGCGGTCATCACCTGCTTGCCCACAGCTGCCGAACCGAGCGTAGCCATTGTCTTCAGGTCCTTGAATACCAGCGATCCTGCTGTCAGCGAGGCGTAGCTGTAATAATAAGATATGGTGGGCTGGCGTGATGCCAGCAGGTCTGCCGTGGTGTTCTTGGGGAAGTAGACGAATCCGTAGATGTCGCCCTTCTGCACGGCATGCCGAGCCTCGTCCACGCTCGGATAATGCGCCACCACCTTAGTGGACTGGAACGAGTCGAGCAGACGAGTCAGCTTTCGCGTGGTGCTGGAATTGTCGAGGTCCACCACGCCCACCGGCATATCCTGAGGTTGTCCTTCGTCCATGAGCGAGGTGAAGAAGAAGGTCACGAAGACCGGGAAGACGATCATGCAGAAGAGATACATGCGGTTCGCCTTCATTCTCCTGCACTCGCGCAGGGCAATATGTAATATTCGTTTTATGATATTCATCTCTTAAGTATCAGCGACATACCCGGACGCAGTCCCTCCAGCTTGTCCATCGGACGAGCCTTCACCTCGAAGGTCTTGAGGTCATACTGACCGTTCGACTTTGTTGCCTTCCACACGGCATACGATCCCTGGTCCTTGATATAGTACACCTTCATGCGTATCTCCTTCTTGAAGGCAGGGACGAAAGCGGTGACGATGCTGCCCACCTTCATGCCGTCCAGCTGGTCCTCACGCACATTGAAGGTTCCCCAGATGTCGTTCATGAGCGATACGGACATGATGGGCGAACCGGTTCCGACAAGCTCGCCCACCTTCGGATAGACGTCACTCACCTCACCAGCCATCTGCGCTATCTGCATTGTCTCGTGTATGTACGAATTGACCTCAGCCACAGCTCCCTTGGCTCTGTTCACCTGTGCGGCTGCAGCCTTCTTCTCCTCGGAACGCGCTCCGTTACGAGCCATGTCGTACTGGCTCTGCGCTGCTTTCACCTGCGCCTCCAGCGCCTTGTAGTTGGCGAAAGCCTCATCGCGCTTCTGAGCTGTCATCACGCCCTCATCATAGAGTCGCTGTACACGGTTATACGACTTCTGTGCTATCTCCAGTCCTGCCTTTGCCTGTTGCAGGACTGCGAATGCTCCACGCACCTGCTCCTGACGTGCACCGTTGTTAGCCATTTCGTCCATAGCGGCAGCGGCATTCTCAGCCGACTGTGCCTGAGTCATCTTTGCGCGTACTTCGGGAGCGTCCAGTATGGCAAGCGTGTCGCCCACGTTAACGTAGTCGCCCTCCTTCACACGTATTTCGAGGATACGTCCCGGCACCTTGCTCGACACGCGGTACTCCGAAACCTCCACCTGTCCCTGGATGGTCTCAGGTTCCTGCTTTATCGACATAGCGCCAATCACAGCCACCACGGCAACGACGAGTGTTGTGCAGGCTGCTGTGATGATAATGTTCTTATGTTGCTTTTTTTCTGACATAATAATGTTTTCAGTAGAATATTTAAATGATGTTATTGCAATACGCCGAGCGCCTTTCTGAGGTTCACCTGTGACAGACGAACATCCACCTCAGCGTCAATCTTCTGCGACTGCGCCTGCATCCATGCTGTCTGTGCCGCCATTACATCGGTGGTCTGCAGCACACCCTCCTTGAATCCTACTGTAGCACAGCGCAGATTCTCGTCAGCGTTCTCCACGTTCTTCATCGCCATGACCAGACGGCGGTTGGCTTCCTTGAGCTTAAACTGGCACTGGCTGATCTGGAGGTCAATCTTCTCTCCGAGGTCCTCACGCTCCATTTCGGCTATGCGCGTGGCAATGCGACCGGCACGCACCTTGTAAGAGCCTTCCATCCAGTTCCATAACGGCACTCTAACCATCACGCCCACGTTCCACACGCCGGAGAGCTTGCGCTCGAATCCGTTATAGACGTTAGGATTGGTGGCCATGTATCCGCCTGTGAGCAACACCTGCGGAAGGTATGCGGCACGTACCAGATTGGTGGCTTGACGACTGAGGTCAACGGCGTCCTGGAGAAGCTTCATCTCCGGGCGGTTGTCCTGCGCTTCAGCCTTGTCTGCCGAGGCGTTCTCGCCCGTAGAGGCGGTAGCGATGTTCGGCGTATTCTCGTCAGCAAGAGTCACTTCCGTTTCGGCTGGCATTCCGCAGAGCTGGCAAAGGAGCATCTTGGCAAGCGCCAGTCCGTTGTCAGCCTGAGTGAGCGACATCTCTGCCTCGTTCACTCTTACTGCCACCTTCAGACCGTCGGCACGCGTGGCAACGCCTTCCTTTATCATCTTCTGCACGTCGTCGTCCAGCTTCTTCACCACCTGCAGATAGCTCTCAGCCAAATCCTTCTTGTGCTTCACGGACACTACTGTCCAGTAAGCCTGATCGATGGCATGGAGGGTCTGCTGCGTGGTGGCGTCAATCTGGTTGGCAGCCATGCTCTCCCCTATCTTCGCCATGTTGTTGGCAGCGGTGATGGCGCCACCCATATATATGGGCTGCGTAGCCATTACGGAGATGGCATACATCTGACGTGTGTCGGTACGGAGGGCATTGACAAAGCTCTGACCAACGTGATTGACCGCCTCGCCTATCTTCGACCCCACTTGACCGAACATATTGCCGAGGCTCTGCGCCTGATCAGGTGTCAGCACGCCCTGCTGGGCAAGTCCTGTCAGAGCTCCCGAGATGTCGCTTTGCATCGAACCCACCACATTGGTACCGGCTCCTGAAATGGCCTTCTTCTGGTCTTTGCTTAGCAACGATATCTCACGACTCGTGAGTTCGTATCCACCTACGGCACTGATGTGCGGCAGATACTTGGTCTTAGCCGCCTTGGTGTTATACTGTGCCATGTCGAGCTGCAAGCGTGAAGCCACGAGGGTCTTGTTGTTGCGCAACGCCATGGCACGGCAGCTGTCCAAGCAGAGCACCTGCTGCGCCTGAACCTGCATGCCGAGACATGCCAAAGCGAAAATAAGAAGTGAATGTTTCATCTAAAAATTACTGTGTGTTTATATCATTGTCCTTACCTGAAGGACCTCTATTCCCTTACTTGAAGGAGAAGCTGCGCGAACCTATCATATTGCCGTCGGCAAATACGCTGACCTGATATGTGCCAGCCATGAGCGACTGCGATACGTTCCAGAATGTAGAGATGGTGGTCTCGCGTCCGTCATACTCCACAGCCTTACGCATTGTGGCCTCCAGCGAGCGGTTCTGATAGTTGAATGTTCCGCCTCCGCCGAGCGTTGTGCCCGAAGGTGAGGTGATGCGCACGTAGAATGTCTTGGTGCCGTTAGAAGCTGTCACGTTCTTGGCAATGGTGAAGTTCACCTGCACGGTCTTACACTTAGATGTCTTGTCCGTCTTCTTTCCCTTCTTGTTCTTCAGCTGCATGGAGATGCCCGTAGCGTCCAGCTGTGCTGCGATGGCCACCTTCTCCGAGAGCGAAGCACGCTCCGAGTTAAGGCCCTCAATCTGGCGTGTGGCCTCGTTATACTGTCCCTTGATGCGTGAGTTCTCAGCCGTAAGGTTCTGATTGAGACGGTTGAGCGAGTCTATCTCGATGACGTAGCTGCGGAGGACGGCACGTACGGTGGCAAGCTCCCTTTTCAGACGGGCTATCTCGCGTGCGTCGTTCGACTTTGTGTCCTTCAGCTCCTTGAGCAGACGCTCTGTCTTCTCCTGCTCAGCGGTAAGCTGTGCGATGATAGAGTCGTTACTGATCTGCGTCTTCATCTCGCTATATTGCGTGGCAAACTGCTGGTACTCGTTCTCCATCTCCTTCTTGTCGAGTTCGGCGAGTTCCTGCATAGCCTTGTTTTCCTTCTTCTGATTGTCGAGATTAACGTAGAGATATGCCACAGTTCCGACAAGGGCAAGTCCTACGATTCCCGTTACTATCCCAGTAATGAGCTTTTTCTTTTCCATAGTTTTTATTGATATATCAATTTTTTATAAATAGTTTAAACTGTCTGCAAAGTTACGTTATTAAATCTAATGTGCAAAAAAAGGTATGTTGTAAATAAATAACGATTACTAAAAAGGATGATAAATAGTGAAAAAGAGAACAAAAAAGCGGCTGCAGACGCTCTCCGTATGGGAGATAGCCTACAGCCGCCTCATATATATGTATCGTATTATTCGTTACTTTGTCTGGTACATTTTGTCGTTAACAATGAAAGCCTGTGCGATGGATACTACGCAAGCCAATACCATAAGTCCGATAATCATCATAATCTTTTTTCCTTTCCTTATATTAATGTTGTGTTTTCCTACTTGTGTCCTTCATTCCATTTAGCCTCGTGTCTTGCGACGGCTTACTTCATGAAGTTCACCTTGTTACTTACCTCTACAGCCTCAACTACTGCCAAGCAGCAAGCGGCTACTACTAATACAATAATCATAATTGTTACCCTTTCTTTTTTTATCTAATCTTATCTTCTCAAGCCCCTACTGGAGCTCTTTCTTTGATTACAATGCAAAGGTAGTACCTTTTGTGTTCGCACACAAGTAAAAGAACAATTATTTTAGCTTTGTCATAACATTTATTGATATTCGTCAATGAATCGTAACATAAAATCGGGAATAACACAAAAGTCTGACATTTTGACAGCAAAAGCGACATATAGATTGCCGTTTGCAAATGGCACTCGTCACTTTAGCGACCTCATACCGCCACTTTATTTATCCGAAACCGCAACTTTAGTGACCTCACACCGTTCGATGCACATGTTCATATCGAACGATGTGAATGTGTGTATCGAACGATATGAATGCTCACATCGAACGAAGTAAGGTAACATTGACAATTGAAAAATGTCACAATAGTAACGGTTTTGTAAGAGAATTGCAAAACAAAACCTAAAAAAATGAGGGAGTATTGTAGGTTTTTCTAATATTTTTCTGTAAGTTTGCCGATATGAACAAAACTTACTTGAACACGGACTTGACGGACAAGCGTATTGCCGTGCTGCTCTCGGGCGGCGTGGACAGCTCCGTCGTGGTTTACGAACTGGCGCAGCGAGGACTTCACCCCGACTGCTTCTATATAAAAATCGGACCTGAACAGGAGGAGGAATGGGACTGCACCAGCGAGGAGGACCTCGAGATGGCTACTGCTGTGGCACGTCGCTTCGGATGTAAGCTGGAAGTGGTGGACTGCCACAAAGAATATTGGGACCAGGTGACGCGCTACACTATGGATAAGGTACGCGCGGGATTTACGCCCAATCCTGACGTTATGTGCAACCGACTGATTAAGTTCGGCGCATTCCACGAGAAGCGCGGAAAGGATTACGACCTCATTGCCACTGGGCATTACGCCCAGACGGAGGAGGACGAGGAGGGACGCAAGTGGCTCGTCACAAGCCCCGACCCCGTAAAGGACCAGACCGACTTCCTTGCACAGATTTATGACTGGCAGCTCCGCAAGGCACTCTTCCCCATCGGACATTATCAGAAGGGCGAGGTAAGGGAGATAGCCGAACGCGAACACCTCATAAACGCCAAGCGAAAGGACTCGCAGGGCATCTGCTTCCTCGGCAAGATCAACTATAACGACTACATCAGACGCTATCTCGGCGAGGCTCCCGGCGAAGTGCTCGAGCTGGAGACGGGCAAACTGATAGGCAAGCACCGCGGCCTGTGGTTTCACACCATTGGACAGCGACACGGACTAGGATTCGGCGGCGGACCGTGGTATGTCGTGAAGAAGGATGTGGCTGCCAACGTGCTGTACGTGAGCAAGGGCTTCGAACCGCGCACAGCATACAAGAAGGACTTCCCCATCCACGACTTCCATTTCCTCACGCTCGACCCCTGGGGCGCTCCGGGCACATCGGCTCGAGTGCGCTTCAAGATACGCCACACCCCCGAATACCATCCTGCCACCCTTGAACGCACCTCTGAAGGCAGCTTCATTGTTCACGCCGACGAGCTTATCCAAGGCGTGGCGCCAGGCCAGTTCTGCGTTGTGTACGACGAGGGACATCACCGCTGCTACGGATCAGGCGAGATAACGGTATAAAAAAACATCTTTATTAATGCTGAATTCATAAGAAATCAACTATCTTTGTAATAGAGATAGTAAAGAAACATCCAAAAAACTCGTCACTATGGGAAAATACATCAATCCTTTTACTGACTGGGGATTCAAACGACTCTTCGGACAGGAGTTCAGCAAAGACTTGCTGATAAGCTTTCTTAATGACCTGTTGGTCGGCGAACTTCAGGTAAAGAATGTCGTTTTTAAGGACAAGGAAGAACTGCCCTCCACCAAGGACCAACGAGGCATTATCTATGATGTTTATTGTGAGACCGACAAGGGAGAGCGATTTATTCTGGAGATGCAGAACCGATGGCAGCCGAATTTTCTCGACCGCTCCATCTGTTATGCCTGCCGTAGTGTGCTTGAACAGGTGGACAAAGGCAAGAAGGAGAGAGAGAACGCATATCGTTTTCTTCCCATTTATACAGTCTGCTTTATGAACTATATGCCGGACCACGAAGAACTCAGCAAGTTCAGGACGGACATAGTTCTGGCAGATAAGGAAAGTGGAGAGATTGCTTCAAACAAACTCCGCTTCATCTACTTGGTACTTCCACTTTTCAAAAAGAATGTGGATGAATGTGTAACAGATTTTGATAAATGGATTTATGTTTTAAAGCATATGGAAGCATTAAGCAGAATGCCGTTTACGGCACAAAAGGAAATCTTCAAGCAATTGGAAGAATATGCCGACAGTCATAGACTGACTAGAAAGGAATGGGAGGCTTACGAAAACAGCCTCTGGATAGCTCGTGACAACATGGCATGCATGGCAGCAGCAGAGAATGCTGCCAAAGAGAAAGGTATGGCTGAAGGCAGAGCTGAAGGTATGGCTGAAGGTATGGCTAAAGGTATGGCAGAAGGCAAGACGAAAGCAATAATAGAAACAGCCAAGCGTCTCCTTAACATGGGGCTTGATATGGAACAAGTGGCACAAGGAACAGGCTTGAGTATAGAAGAAGTTAGAAAACTTCTATAAAACCTACTTTATTTTATAAAGCACCTATATCTTAACGTTCTTTATAAAAATACATAAAAGAACTTTCGCAAGTTCAGAGAATTCATTCTGTAACTAAACTTGCGAAAGTTCAATAAAGTATTTTACTTCATATACAGTTTCAGCGTCGTAGTCTGGTCTCCCACTTCCACGTTTTGTGTTTCAATCACGCCATTACCATTCATAAACTTAATGGTATACACCTGATTCTTTTCCACCTTGAAAGTGAGCACATCATTCATATCCTGTGTTGCCCCTGTACTACGACCACCGTAAAGCTGCTTGTCGCCCTTGAATACGTCCAAGTTTGTAGCTACGCGGTCGCCTGAAGCCTCAGCATGATCCTTGTCCTTGAACACCATCACTCGCAACGCAACATGACTGCCATCATCAGGAACAGCAGACAGCTGCGCTCTGTATAGACTTGTATAACGGTCGGTTACGTTCTCGGCATGGACATAACGGATGTTCTCGTCCCAAACCAAAGGGAAGTAAGAGTCAGCCGATTTGAAGGAAGCCGCATATATAGCCTTTCGCAAATCCTCTTTAACAGCCTTACCAGCATCGGTAAGGAACCATGACTTATCCAGGTCTTCCGAAGGATAATACTCCGTAAAGCGCCACTTGCCGTCCACCCATACTTCGTTCCAGTTATGATTGCCACGGTCATCATGCCAAGCCGGAGTGCCTGCCACACGCGAAGGTATACCAACAGCACGGAACGCATCAGTAAGCAAGATGGAAAGACCAGAGCAAGAAGCCATGTGCTGACGCATAGATTCGTAAGGAGCCTGGTCTGGCTTTTCGCGCTTCGTGTTGTAATCCACCATAAGTTCGTCACGTACGTTCTTGTTGACAGAATCGATGGCCTCGCGCATTGTCTTACAAGAAACCACATATTTACGGAAACGCTCATAGAAATCCTTACGCCAGTTTTCACGGTTTTCGTTCAGATTGACATAAGCCACCACGTCGTTCAAGAATATATCGTTAGGCACCTCTTTTGCCCAGGGAAACTCTGCTCTTGCCTTATAAGCATACGACACGTTCTCCAACAGAAAATCGGCGGTCAACGTCTTGGCATCTCTTTCCGGCATATAGGAAATCAAGAAAGCCACACCCTCCTTCTGGTCGGCAGGAGCTTTCTTTAATGCCTTTGTCAATTCCTTTGCATTATCACCAGCTGTAACCATAGTCTGATTCAGCAACTCATGATACTCCTTTGGCACTCCGGCATACTTGCCTCCTGAACATGCAGACAAGCCCAAAGCCAAGAACACAACAAAACTCTTAATTTTCATAGATTTTTTCTTAAGTATATTTGGATAAATTATTTGCTGTACAAAGTTACTGTAAAAAATCGGGGAAAGGGTAAAGAATAGATAAAAACAAAAGAGAATCAAGACAGAACACTAACAAAACAGCTCGTGCCGGACTTACTCGGCACGAGCTGTATGCATTTATTCGGGCAGTGCTGTCACTATCACTACTCGATTGAGACTGTTCTCCTCGTATGGCTGGGCGTTGGAGCCTATGCCCTGTGCGTCGATGCGTGACGGAGCAATGCCGTAACGTTCGATGAGGATGTTTCGTACGTTGTCGGTGCGGCGGATGGAGAGCATCAGATTGGTGCGCTCACCACCCGTAGCCTTGTCAGCATAACCGTCCAGACGAATGCGGGCTGAAGGATTCTGCTTGAGATAATTGACGATGTTCTCAAACACGATGTCCTGCTTCTTCGCCGGCTTGGTTGAGGCATAAGCAAAGCTGATGGAGGCGAGACGGAACGCATCCAGCTTCTTCACCACCGGTTTCTCCACGATGCGATCCTTAAAGACGGGACGCTCCACTACCCTCTCCACCATATACACCGTGTCGACCACGGCTTCACGGCGGCGCTTACGACTGCTTTCCTTCTTGGCGCAAGGCTTGGAAGCATTGAAGCGATAAGTGAGTCCGAGCGTTGCACCCAACGTCGGCTCATACTTCTTGCCCGTGATACGACCGTCGAAATGGTCGGGCATGAGAGCCGAACCAATTTCAAGGTTGACATCCATGCACTTCAGCACACGGTACTTGGCAGTAACGGAGAAGTTGGCTGTCAGCGAGTTGGTGCCCGCCGTGCCGCGATAAGCGAAGCTACGGGCATAGCCCAAACCCACAGCCGGAAGCACGTCAAACCTGCCCTGACTGCGGAAGAGCAGACGCGAGAGGCTCACCATGAAGTCGGCATGAGCGTTGACGTAACGCAGATAATGACGATAGGTGCCGTCAGGGCGGACCGTCACATTATCTATTACAGGGTCATGAGGACCATATACGGAACCGTCGGTCTGAGGGTCGCGCAGATAGAGTCCTTCCGATGTGGACATGCCGTTAAGCGAATACCCGCCGATCTGCAGGCGAAGGGCATAAGCGGGAGTTATCCACTTGCCCACGCCAATGGTGTATAACGGAGTGAGGCGCTTGCCGAAATCCAGCTTGCTGGCATCGCTCGAGAAGATTGTCTGCACGCCTCCACCCACATCCACAAACCATCCGTTCTGTGCTGATGCTGGGAGCAATGACATACAACCCAGCATCAAGCTTATTATCTTTTTCTTATTCATAATATACAGATAGGTGTTTTAAGCTTATTCAACAATGACGAAAGAAGGAACGCGAGGCTCGCCCGCTGTACCATAGCTCTCGCCGTTGGCAAACGTGAAGGCTGAGACAGCCTGATAGAGGTACTTGTTACGGCCTGAATAATACTTCAGCGTAACTGCTTCCTCTGCTCCCATGCTGCCGTTTATCTCCATGCGGAAGACATACTCGCCGTTCTCTGCCTGCTCCGCCTTTGCCATGCCGCGACACTCAGTGCCCACGAAAGCAGCCATCACGTCATCCGCCGTTGCCTGACGGACGATGTTCTGAGGCAATGCCACGCAAGCCGTCATCTTGAGAGGATGCTTGCCTTCGACAACGAGAGGTACGGTGAAGGGCTGCTCTGGCGAAGCCTCCACCTTTCCGTCGGCAAACAGGAGGCATGCAGGTGCCGTGAACACGTAGTTGTTACGATGGCTGTAATAGCGGATGTCCACGGTCGCTGACTGTGAGCTGACACCATTTATCACCATCTTATATACGGGTCTGCCGTCCTGCTCGCCCACTACTTCACCCATGCCTGCGCAGACATTGCCTATGAACGCCGCCAGCTTGTCGCCGCTCTTGTCGGCATAGCTGCCTGTAACGGCGTCAAGGGTGAGGTAAGCGGTCAAGCTGCCTTGCGGCACAAAGGTGAGAGTCTGCGGCTGGTCCTCAGAACCAACCACCGAACCGCGCTTGCCGATGACGAAGGACTGCTCGGAAACGAACACCTGCTTCTTCTCCGCGCTGTAATAGCGATAAGTCACATGCTCGCCCTCTGCACGACCGAGGACGTCATACCAATATGTCATGTCAGCCTCGCTTGCCACGTGCTTGATGCCGCGGCACTCGTCGCCGACGAAAGCCTGAAGCTCATCGCCAGCGGCAACTGTGAACGGCAGCTGTGCCTTGTCCACCTTCACCCATGCCTTGGTAGGTACGGGGAAGGGACCGGACTGCTCAAAGTCGGGGAAGGCAGGATTCTCGGCTGTGCCGTAAATCTTGTCCACCTCATACTTTACGTCTGATGCCACGGAAACGTAGACGCGCTTCGCAGCTGCACTATAATAGCGGAACTCCACATCGCCGCTCTCGCTGGACGGTGCCTTGACATGAAGGAAGAAGAGGCGCACGCCGTCGTTCATCACCTTCTTAGCCACACCGCGACACTCGCCGCCAATGAAGGCTGCCATCATGTCGCCGTCGGCGGCAAGGGTTTCGAGGACGGGGCTGAGACGCACCACGGCGGTCATGCTCATCGGATAGACGCTCTTGTCAGGATCGGTCCACGACGGCACCGAGGCATTGCCAGTGAAGTCGGCTCTCCACCCCGGGGCGGAGGCAGGGGCGTTGTCCGCCACCTGCCACGCCGGGACTTCGCTGACAAAATCCTCTGCCACCACGCTCCACTGGGGAGCGGGTTGCTGGGGATAAGTCTTGTCGCCTTCCTCCGTGCATTGTGTCATAAGGAAACACAATGCGGCAATCAATGAATACTTTATATACTTCATATAGATTTTCTGTTAATATTACTTCTTGATAGCTTTCATAGAGTATACGTTGCCGTCTACAGAGATGCTAACGATATAAACTCCCGAAGGAACTGTGTTGCCGGCGTTCCATGTGATGTCCACATTGCCGTTGTCATTGCAGTTGTCCCATGCTACGACTCGCTTACCGCTCATGTCGCTGACAAAGACGTCAGTCTGGGCGTTGCGGTCCACGTTGGCACGGATCTTAAGCTGCGAGTGGAACGGAGACGGATAGACATAGAGGCCGCCTTCTGTGCCAAGGAAGCTGATGTGCATCGGCTCGTTGATGGTGCCGACATTGCTGTTGGCAGCATAGCTGATGACGCTCGGTGCCTTGGCGATGACGTCGCCGTCGCGTTCGATGGTCACGTCCACAGCCTCTGGCTTGTCGCCACCCACGGTGAGCATGAAGATGGTTCTGCCGTCTGGCAACTCTATAGCCTCAGCATAACCGCGAGGTTCACCTGCTACGTAACTTACGAGGCGGTCGCCCTGCTGCAGACTTACGCCTTCCACCTCCACTACAGCCGTCATATTGGCTGAATACGGGAAGTAAGCGTTTGTGTCGTCAGCGTTCTTGGCAGCTGCCATCGCAGCCTTAGCCTTGCGTCCTACGGAAGTCTTCGACGGATACTGCAGCACGGCGTCGTCCTGCGACTGGCGCTGGAGCATATAGCCCTTGCCGTTCTCCATGTATGTAAGACTACCGATCCATCCCAGATTGCCGCTATACATCGCCATCTGTGTCTGCGACTTCACGATATCGCCCTCCTTAGCGTCGTAGCCGGCGAGAGCCTCCTTGAGCGTGAAGTTGTCAGAAGGCAGATAAGAGATGTAGTTCCAGCGCGGTGTGCCGTCCTCCTTGGCTCCACGGATGGTGAGCTTGTGTGATGTCGGGTCAACCACCGGTCCTGAGATATGCAGGTTCTGAGGTGCCGAACTGTGTACGAGATACATCTGGTCATTGTCAATGCCGGTGAGCTGTCCCACCCATCCATTACGCTTAGTCCATGATGCGAAGCCGTACTGCTCGCTCTTCACCTGGTCGTCAGAGGTCCACTTGCCGTCGGCAAGAAGCTTGTTGAGGTCAGAGAGCTTGTCAGAAGCGATGTTTGTGGAAATCCACGTCCATCCCTCGTTCAGGCTGATGTTCTGCACTCGATAGTCCTTAGCTGTGAACAGCACTGGCTGTGACGGGCTGCCCACTACGGCGTTGTTCTCGAAGCTTATAGGCTTCTCGCTCTGTGCGATGTAAGTCTGTCCTGTGCTTGCGTCCCAGATGCGGAACTCAAGGTCGGAGTTGTTGACATCGTTAGAGTATACCGTGAGCATGGCGTAATACATATCGTTCTGCTTATAGTAGCGGTTATTGCAAACGCCTACGCACTTTCCGCCGCTGAACGCAGCGAGCATATCCTCGTCGTCGGAAGAGTATACCTTATTAATATACAGCTTGCCGAAGACAGACATATTATACTTGAAGTCAGCCGGATTGACCGTCCACTCAGGTTTCTCGCCTTCCACCTTGACGGTGAGCTGCAGAGCCTCCACCACGTTGTTGTCGCCACGCAGATAGAGAGTCTCGTCGTACGTACCGATGTTCAGACTCGGGTCGATGGTAAGAACGATGTCGGCAGACGAAGTCGGGTCGATAGTGCCGCTTGCGGGTTCTGCCTCCAGCCATGAAGGAAGGTTCTCGATGGTGAAGTGTTCTATAGAACCACCCTTGTTGAGTGCCTTCACCTTGATTGTCTTCTCCTCGTTGAGCTTCTTCACTACAGTGAGAGCGTTGTCGCTCCACTTCAGCTGGTTGCGGTCGATGTATGCGCTCCATGTTATCGGCGAGAGAATCTCGTTGCCGTTCTTGTCGCGTACACCGTCAACGGTGAACTTCACGATGGTCTTCTCGATACGCTCGTAAGGCTCCTTCAGGTTGATGATGAGAGCGTCGTTGTTTACCACGAAGTCGTAGAGAAGCTTGCTCTCGGGTCCCTTTGCCTTGACAGGAGCAGAAGCCTTGGTCTCTACGTCGCCTCCTACAGCCACAGCGTCAGGCACCTTCTGTGTCGGGTCAGTCTGCTGCTTCTGGTCCATAAGAGAGAACTGGAGTTCCTTGACGCCCTGCCACTCGATGTATGTCTCAAACGGATAGTAAGCCAAGAGTCCCTTCTCAGTGCCGTCGAGTCGGTTGCTGTTGCCGTTCTCCACGAGCGTCTCGCTCTTATAGAGATTCCATACACGCACCTCGTCAATCTCGCCCTTGAAGAAGTTGTCGACTGTCTCCTGCTGTAGGTTGTCCGCCGGTGTCCATACACGTGCGCCGAGATGAATGTAAGCCGCTGCTATGCCACCGAGGTCAGCTGCCTCGAAGTAAGTGTTGAGCTTGCCGTCCACATAGATCTGACCGCGTCCGCTTGTGCGGTTTACAGCCACTGCCACGTGGTGCCAGTCGTTGTCTGCGAAGCTGCCGTCACATGCCACACGCACTCCATTGTTATGGAATACCAGTCTGCCCTCCTCCAGATTGAGAGCGAAGAGATTGAGCGAACCGCCCATTTCCTCACCGTCGCCACGTCCGTTGGAGATGATGGTGGCTGTCTGCTGTGCTTCGTCAGCCTTAAACCATGTCTCGATGGTGTAGTCCATGCTGTTGTCTACGACACATGAACTGCCCGAAGAGAGCTTCAGATACTGGTCCTTACCGTTGAACGCTGCTGCGCGTCCCTCGGGATTAGCCCATTCGCCGCCTCGCATCTCAAGGTTAGCGCCGTGTGCCTTGTCGGCAAGAACGCTGCCCTTAGCCTCCGACATCGGATAGTAAGCGATGAGATTGCTTTCGGCTCCGGAGAGCATTGTCAGCGAGTTGGTCTGCAGACGTGCCGGTGTCAGCACCTTGTCCCAGATGCGTGCGCCGTGCATCTTGCCTGCGAAATGTCCGTTTCCGTCCACGCTGGCTCCGAACACGTAAGCGCCCTCGCCATTATACTCGCCCACCTCAGCTGCGCTGATAAGCTGCTCGTAGTTATAGTAAGCCGACACGTTGCCCTCATTGTTATATACGAGAGCCACGTGTGCCCATGTGCCCTGCTCATAGTCGAACGCCTTGTCGCTGACGATGGTCTTGTCAGCCACCTTCACCTTCAAGCGGTTGTCGCTCGTCGTTGCAAGTTCGATAGAGCTGTTGGCGTTGCCCTGGCTGAAGAGCACAGCATCCTGAGGCTTGTCTGCAAGTGTCCACATCTCGATGGTGAGGTTCTTGCCGCTCCAGTTGCGCTGGAATTCAGACACAAGTTCGTCGTTCTGACCGTCGAGTCGTACGCTTACGCTATGGTCGGTCTGTGCTCCGTTGCGGATGCCCGTTACCGAGAAGTTGTTGTCGGTGAGCAGTCCGTCGGCTATCGGCTCGTTGAACGTGAGCATCACCTCGTCGTTAACGGTGAGCACGCCGTTCGCCGGCTGTGCGCTACCGAAGAGGCGCGGGTTATACATATCCTTGATGCCGCTGTGTACGGCAGAATAGTTAAATACCTCCTCATTGTTGATCATGCTCGTACCCACTGTGCGCAGGTCGTAACGCTGATCCTGCAGGTCGTCAAGGAACCAGCGATACTTGATGGTGCCGGCGTCTGCCGCCTTTATCATCTCGGCGTTCATGCCGTTGGTCAGTGCCTGATCATAGAGAGCCTTGTCGTTATAGTAGCTCATGAGCGTGGTCCAGTCGTTGTCGCTGCCCGACGACGGCTTATACTGAAGCATGATGCGATGGAAGTTGTCATAGTTCACGTCGAAGCCGTCAATCACTACGTCCATATAATGCTTCTGCACGCCGTTCACCTCTGCCGTTGGCAACTTGGTGTTGTACGTCCAGTTGTCCGTAGGCTTCTTCAGGTTGACGTCTGTGGCTGAAGGAGTGAAGTGTACGCTGAACGTCACGTCGTCATAGATGTCGCCCTGGAAATCAGTGGGATCACACTGACACTGCGACTGAAGCATCAGTCGGAGGTTGTCATAGTTCATCACCGAACCCTTGCGCACCTCGAGCGTCTTCGTAAGCGTTCCGCCTGCCGGCACGAGCAATGCTCTGCCGTTGCCGATCGGTGCGCCATCGATGAGCAGCTGTGCTCCGTTAGGATTGCTGCTGTCGTCGATTACGAGGTTATACCAGTTGTCGTCCTGCGACTCCGAGTTGTTGCGCAGATATAGCGTGAAGTAAGCCGACTTGCCTGAAGGCACATTCTCGATGAAGTCCTTCTCTACGGTTATCTCCGGCACCTCCATCTGAACGGTAGCCTCATTGATGACGTGCTGTCCCGGCTCGTAATACTTGGTCTTGTATTCGCCCTCGTAAGGACAAGACGTAGCGCCGCCACGGGTCTTGAAGATGAACGTTGAGAAGGTCTGTCCCTCCTCGTCCTTCATATCCTTGTACTTGATGTACTGGTCGCCATTCTTATATCCTGCCTCGCGGCAAACGTCTACAGAGATATAGTCAGAGCCTTCCTCTGCAAGGACATAACCCTTGCAATGGCGTGCCGTCTCCTCAGTAGAGAACTCGCCGCCGTGTTCGGTGGTAAGGCTCTCGTCTACAGTGAGCACCATACCAGTGCCATTGAGTGTCCATCCGAAGTTGTTGGTGAACTGAGCGCCAATCAAGATAGAGAAGCGTTGAGTCTCCGAACGTCCAACCTCATACTCCTCAGAGTATTCGTAAGAAGCACCGCCCTGGAACGAATGGTTCTGCATGAGTTCTGCCTTCACCTTCTGTTCCTCGTTATTGCGAAGCTGCATCTTCCAGTTGTCAATCGACTGATTGAGGAACATGATAGTATCCTCCTTCAACGGCTGTCCTGCAGGAGCGTAAATCTTGTAACTTGGTCCGTCAAGCGGGTCGTTGGCATTGGCACCCTTAAACACCTTGTCGTTGTTGCTCTTGCCGAAGTTAGGATCGTCAGCAGCCAACTTCGAAACGTATACAGGGAGTTTGGTGTTGTTAGCCATAGCCTGGAAGTCTACACCTTCAGCCTGCTGATGCAGCAACTTGTTGCGTACATCCTCAAGTTTAGGCAACAGCACCTGCTCGATGTGTACCTGCGGATAGGTGAACATAGTGCCATACTTCTGCGAAAGTCCCAGACCAGTAGTCTTCACAAGCAGATATTCACTGTTTTCGGGAGTAACATCGCCGAACAGTTCGTATTCTGAAGGATTGGCCTGATACATCTCACGTGTAGTAACGGCGATGTTTTCGGTCTTGCCCACGCCGATATTAGTAGAATAGCCTACGAAGAGGTCGCCGTCGCTTCCCACATACTGCGGGTCGCTACTTGTCTCGAAGCGTGTGGTAGTGGTCATCGTCTTAGTGTCAGAGTCAGTACCACCGATTGTCTCACTGTGAGAAGCGCCGAATGAGAATTCGTTCTTCACATCGTTCTCGTTCACCACTCCGGCACCAAGACCGGTGAAGGTGATGACCTTGGCACCAACCTTTGCCTCGTTGTTCAATACTCCCTCGTTGGTGACATTACCCTCATACGTACTTGTAGAAGTAACTGTCACGCCCTTCTCAAGATAAGCATACGAGTTGCTTCCCGGCGGGTCGCGCAGCACGAAGAGCACCTTGTCGGGTCCGTTCGTAACGAAGTCCGAACCTAAAGTCTTTGCACCAATTACGATAGCCTTAGTATTGCCCTTGCCGTCAAAGCCACCCTTCCAGTTGATTGTTGTAGAAGATGTGCTTTCGCTGTTTTCGCTGTAGGTCATATCCATAGCGGCAGAGCGCAGAGCCGAGGTCATTTCCGGATTGTTCATCTGGAATGTCCATTCTGCCTCACCCTTCTCGTCGGTAGTGATGTCTTCTTGCGTTCCGTACGCAATGTCGCCTCTACTGAATGACAGTTTAGCCTCAGGCGTTGGCACGATGTCTTCCTTAACGCCATCCTTACGTCTGCCGTCCTTATCCTTATATTCGTACACCTCCGCTGTGGTGATGTGATAAGTGACGTATTGTCCCTGCTCGTATACAGGCACGCCGAGTGTGTAAGGCTGTGCAGCATTGTCAGGATCGTAGGTCTTCACCTTTATGGTCTTTGTCTGATCGAGTGTAGAGATGCTGAGTTCTTCCTTTCCGAAGAAGTCCTGAAGCTTACCCTTCACCTTCTCCTTCACGATGATTGACGGAGTGTAGCGCTTGATGAACTGCTGCTTCTTGTTGTAATATACAGTGTCGCTGCAGTTGACAAACTTGCCCTGCGTAGAGATAGAGTCGACATAAGCATTCACCTCGCTCTGCTTTGCAAACTCGTTGCTGAGGTTGAGGTCTTCGCCACTGCCCGGGATGTTGTCATGGCCCGGCACCACTACATTAATCTTATACTTCTCAGGAATGAGGTCAGCATAGAACTCACCCGTCTCGGCGTCAGGATAGATGGTTATCTTGTTGCCGTCGTAAGCCACGCGGTTCTGATGCTGCTTGCTTACGTACACGCCCTTAACGTGATTGAGTGTGGTTTCGCGAGCCTCAGCCGTCATCTTATAGGCATCGTTCTGATATGTAAGCTCGATGCGTACGTCGTCAGCGAGGTTGTTCTTCGAAAGCGAGTGACCCACGGGGAACGCTTCCTGCTTGGTACCGCCGGCAACACGTCCGATGTAACGTACGGTTGTTACGTCAAAGATTTCGAATCCGTTGTCGTCGTCCTGATAGTTGCGGTCGGTGCCGTCGCTGTTGGTCAGCTTGCCGCCGTTCTCGAACGTATGGTTGGCGAGCACTGCCTTCACCTCGTGCTGTCCTACGGGCACGCTTATGGTGAACTGTCCGTGAGCGTCGGTCTTCACGATGTTGCTCTTGCCGTCCATTACGGTGACTCCGTCCACGGCGAACGACACTCCCTCTACGGGCACGTTGCCGCCCTTATACATCACCTTACCCGAAATTTTGAACGACGACTTGTCCGTGAAGTTCACGGTGTGGCTCTGTGCCTGCGAGTTGATGAGGCGCAGCTCCTTTGCCGAAGCAAACTGATGGATGCCGAGTGTCGGCACAATCATATACGTAGTTCCGTTGCCGGTGTAGGGCAGCGAACGAATCTGATAAGAACCGTCTGTAGCTGTGTAGCTGCTGTAGCCGAGCTGTGCAGATGTAGGAATGTCTTTCGAACTGATAGTAACGCCCGTAGCCACACCATGATTCATGTTATACTTTGTGCCCTTGTACGAGATGTCGTAGAAGGCGTCGTCAACCGAATAGTCGAAGGTGTAGTAAGCCTGCAGACCGTCCTCATTACCTACGAGGTAGCGGTTGTAGTCGCTTGCGATGGTGTCAGCGCTGAGCGCCTTGTTCCACAGACGCACCTCGTCTATGGCTCCTTCGAAGCCTTCGCCCATCACCACCTTATTGTTATTGCCCGTAATCTGAGCCGTACGCTCGGCTTCTGCCACAGCCATACCGTTTATATATATAATAAGGTGTGTGGCGCTTGCCACGGCTGAGAGATGCACGAACTGAGCGGAGGAAGCGTAGTCGCTGAGCTTCTTCGGTGTCTTCAGCGTCTGGCTGCCAGCTGTGAACTCAATCTTCTTGCCGTTATATGCCAACTTGTACATGCCCGGCTTCTCGATGATGGTGCCTTCCTTGGCTGCTCTCACCCATGCCTGAAGCGTAACTGCCTGCGTGGCATCATTCAGAAGCTGGTCGTTGTCGACGGTAAGATTAGACGCACCGGTGAACACGTACGACTTGCCCGGAACGCCCGAACCTTCCGTAGGCTCAGCGCTGACCTTGGCGCCCGACACAGCCTGTCCGCTCTCGAACGTTACACGGCCGTAGATGTCGCCCGTAGGTGTGCGGAAACCAACGTCAGTAAGTTCCTCGTCGCTCTCAAGCAGATTGCCAGAGCACATCACCTGTCCCTTGATTTGATAGTCATAGACGACACCCGGAACGGCGTTCACGTCGTTATAGTAATAGTCGTTCTGAGCCTCGTTGCCCTCAGTAACGGCTATCTGCTTATAGTCTGTATCAGGAGCGCCATGCTCCTTGCGGTTGATTACGAAGCGCTCAAAGTTGCCTTTGCTGCTCCACGCCAGTTCAACTCGGTCTGAGTAGTAGCCCTTGCCGGCTGTAAACGCAACAAGATTGCCTATGCTTGTAGGCATGATTGACTCCGGAGCAGCCACCGTAGGCAGAGTGCCGTAAGCCTCGGTAGGCTTCACCGTAAGGCGGTAACGATATTCGTTGCATATCATTATCATGTCGTCAACATACTTGCCGCTGAGGAATTCTTCCTTCGACAGCTCGATGTTGTCGGTTGTATTGGTCGTAACGTTCACACGTGTAAGCACCGCTTTGGTGCCCGAACTCCAGATGTCGCCTTCAGTATTCCAAGTGATAGTAGCAGTCTTGCTTTCTTCGTCCAGCACGGCATGTACAGAACCTGCTGTAACATTGCAGTGCTTTGCAGAAGCTGAGAGAGAGGTCTGCTTGCTGAAAGCGTTGTTCCACACATCAGAGTTGCCTGTATGCGAACGCTTAACGCTGAATTCATAATTCAGGCTCTCGCCTAAAGGTACGTCAAACTCATAACTGTATGCTGTCTTACCAGCCATATACTTGATATTCTGTGTGGTTGTCTCCACAGCATTTGTAGCCCGATCAGTACTCTTGATTGTGAGCACCATGTCGTCATCAATAAAGTTCTGCGTAGGTGCCTCACTGAGATTCCAGTCCACCTTTATCTTGCGCGTCACCTGATCATAGTCGGCGCTGATTTCCTTCACCTGCGGATAGGCAGGGCGCGTGTGGCTGTCGCCGAGCGTAGAGTATGTCACCTGTTTGTTATAACTTGGCGTATACTTCTGCTTCACCTTATAGTCTGAGAAGTTGTCAAGGCTCATCTTGTCAGTCGGAACGAAGAACGAACCGCTTGTCTTGCTGGCACTGACCGAACCTATTCCGCTTATCTCCTGTCCAGCCGAGTTGCATAAGACGAAAGAACCGTAGCTGTCAATGGAATAGTCGGAAGCCTTTCCGTCTTTCTTAAAATTGATGATATATCCAGGAGTATTGTTCACCACGTCATATCTGCCACCGGTTATCACGGTTTTCGTACAACCATAATCTGTCTTTATGGGAACCGTATGGCTAACAGTTTGCTCACTAGATTTTCCTTCACGCCACCATTTACCAGTGTATGTAACGCTCTCGCTGGAATTGATTTTCGTTTGCGTCAAAGGAATGTGAAGTCTTACATAAAATACTGGCTTATTATTATTATTCTCATCGTACAATTTGCCCAGCCATTCAATATTCGACTTATCGATTCCGGTAATTTTACCATCATCAAGTTTCTCCCATTTGTTTCCAGATCCGTCAATTTTGATTTTCATACCTGCTACATCCACATCGAGATAACCTTTATCGCAGAATCCGCAATGGCCTTTGTTACTTCCTCCCCAATCTTGATATACACGGATATCAAGTTCAAGAGTTGCATTAACTGGATTGAACCGTTGCTTCAGCCAAGAATTGTTCCAATCGTCTCCTGCCGATGCCTTCTGCACAGAGAACGCCATCAGCATCATGACGCAAAGGAAGAACTGCATGAATCTTCCCGCGGACGTTCGCATGGAACGCCGCATGGAAACAGAATTGCCAGCAAACCGCCTGTCCAAATATGGAGGAGGTTGCTTCTCTCTTCTTCTTTTCATTTTAAGATGATTTTAAATTATAGTTATTATTTAAGTTATGATTTAAGCTTTTAACATTATAAGTTATGGTTTAGCTTTTTACTCGGCAAATTTAGTTATTTTTACTTAAACAGACTGTCCGATTCATGTGTCTAACTGTCCAATTCGTACCAAAAAGGTGTCCACTTCCTATGAAGTAGACACCAAAACACACGTTTTTCCGGTTTCTGACGTATCTGATATTTGCATTCCTAACGCTCAATACTGCGAGCCCGGCGCACAAAGAAATCTTTGGTGCGAAATTCTCGAGTTTTGAATGTGCAGCATATATCGTATTAACCCACAACAGATTATACGGTTTACGTGCAGAATGTGCAATATACAACGGAGCAAAACAAGCCTCTTTGCATTGCTAAAGAGCCACTTTAGCAATGTTATATAGCCGCTGTTGTCATACAATAAAGCCCCTCTTACACTCCAAAAGCGGATGTTTCGGAGCGTAAGAGAGGCTGTATGGTTAAGAATGGGTGGCGAAATGAAGGCAAAAACCTATAAAAACAGCTTTTGGATTCTCCAGAATAGATTTTTATTTTGTAACAGATATTTACTGTTTGTGCGATATTTGCATTACTGCTTTTCTCTCCAGGCAACAGGAGTGCATCCCTCTTTTTCCTTAAATATCTTATACAGATAAGAGCGTGAAGAGAAGCCGCATTCAGAAGATATGATGTCGTTGCTGAAGTCAGGATTTTCCATCATCATCTTCTTGGCAGCATTGAAGCGTATCTCGCCAAGCCAAATTCGGAAGGTGGTGTTCAGACACTGGCTGAAGTATTGCGACAGCTCGGTTTTGTTGATTCCGAGCAAATGTGACAATGTCAGCATATTGACTGTGCAGTCCTTATAGCCTAAGTCGGCACACCAATGGTCGATGGCAGACCGGATGAAGGCGATGCGTGAGGCAGGGAGCTGTTGGGAGGTTTGCTCACTGCCGGTCTCAGGCGCAGACTGCTGAGCATCACACTTGACAGACTCTTCCCCGCTTTCAGCGTTGACAGCATCGGCGGTCAGATTGTTGCCTCTTTCCTTATCCAACAGTTCTTCAGTTGGGACATAATTGAAGCCGAGCGCCACAAAATTGACGATGAAGAAGAGCGTGGCTACGAGTCCGAAGGGACCTATTATATATAGCGACTTGGTGGAAAGGATGGCAAACGGGATGATGGTGGCTGTGAGAAAGAGCAGCGCAAGGCTGGCATGAGCATATCGCGTGAAAGGGCGCATGTCGGTGGCTGTCATCGTCTCAAGGAGCTTCTTCCGCTTGTTCATCTCTATTATTATCATGTATATGCAGTAGAGCATGTTGCCGAAGAAGATGGCAAGCATCACGTAAAGCCATACGCCCATATTCAAGGAGCCGGTAACATAGTAGCCCGTGCCAAAGACGGCAAGCATGGCGGCATATACGGCAGCACAGACCATGTTCATCTTCCTGCGGTTGGTGTGGGTGGCCTCTATGTTGTAAATCGCCATTGCGAAAAGCGTGAAGCTCGGAAGATAGACCAGAATGTTGATGACGGCCCCCACTTCTTCGCGCGAGGCTCTGAATCCAAAGCACATCTGAAGAAAAAAATGTACTGCCAACAATGTCAAGGATGAGAACAACATCCAACGAGAATACTCATATCGCCTGTTTATCCATCTTACGTGAAGACGCAAAACAGCGATAAGGAATGCACTGAAAAGCATGAATATCAGACATGCAAACTGTAACAAATATAACATAACTATGTGATAAATATATCGGGAATCAGCCGTAAACCTGCAAACTCTTTACAGCGTAGCGACTGTTCTTTCTTATGTCATGCCTACCCAACGTCAGACTCCAAAGGCGTTTTCTCAGGAATTTCAAGGCATTATGGATATGCGCCTCCACGGTTCGTGGCGACGTACCGGTCACTTGGGCTATCTCGGCATTGTTCTTGCCTTCTATGTATCTCATACGAAAGACGCTTCGGCACTTCTCGGGCAGGGCATTTATGGCGGCATCTATCTGGCGTCGCATCTCGGCATTCTCCATGCACTCATGAGGATTGGCAAAGGCAGACTCGATCTGCTCCACTCGCATATCGCCAATCTGCTTTGCAGCATCCACACGCTGCTGACGCAACGCATTACGCTTGAGCATATTCAGAGAGCGGGTGAAGACGGCACGATAAAGAAACGCCTGTATCCTATCACCCATTTCCATCGTGTCAATATGTGTCCAAAGGTCGCAGAACACCTCTTCCACGACGTCTTCGGCGTCACCGTCGTTGCCGACAATGCCGCTGGCATAGAAGAAGAGTTTCGCGTAATAAGCGTGGAACAATGTGTCAAAAAGTTTTTTCCTGTCCATTGGTAGCATTCGTAGGAATGAATTAATGATGCAAAGTTACTCAAAAAATCGTGGAAAAGGTAGAAAAAAAATAAAGAAGTTAAAGAAGTTTGTCGCAAAAACTTCTTTAACTTCTAAACTTGTAAGAGCAGAATTCTCTTACATACTTTGCAATTTTCCGCCAAGCACCACCTTGTTTACGATAGGTGTGGTGTAGGCGTAAGGGATAAAGGCGAGGGACGGTATGGGCTTGGTGATGTAGAAGTTAGCCACCTTGCCCTTGGCTATGCTGCCGTAATCCTTACTCTGTCCCATGGCGTAAGCACCGTTGATGGTGGCAGCATTGAAGGCTTCGTTGGGCAACAGCCTCAGCTTTATGCAAGCCAACGACATCACGAACTTCATGTCGCCGGACGGCGTAGAGCCTGGATTGTAGTCGCTGGCAACGGCTACGCCCAAACCTGCGTCGATAATCTGGCGGGCTTTGGCGTTGGGCATGTTCAGGAAGAAGGATGTGCCGGGCAGGGCTGTCGGCATCGTGTCGCTGCCACGCAATGTCTCGATGGTCTCCTCTGTCATGCTCTCAAGATGGTCTACGGACAAAGCTCCATGCTTGACGCCTACCACTACTCCACCCGACGATGCCAGCTCGTCGGCATGAATCTTGGGACGCATGCCCCATGCGGCGGCGGCCTCCAGAATGCGTCCGGTCTCTTCGGGCGTGAAGAAGCCACGGTCGCAGAACACGTCAACGAAGTCGGCAAGACGCTGGCGTCCCACTTCCGGTATCATCTCGTCAATGATAAGCTGGACATACTGTTCCTGCGTCATGCCGCGTGCCACGGCGTGCGCTCCAAGGAACGTAGACATTATCTTTGCTGGAGAAGCTTCCTTCATGCGCTTTATCACACGGAGCATCTTCAGTTCGTCCTCAAGGCTCAGTCCGTAGCCGCTCTTTATCTCGATGCATCCGGTTCCCTTACGTATCACTTCGTCAAGGCGCTGCATGGCTTGACGTAAGAGTTCGTCCTCGGAAGTGTTGTGCAGGAGGTCGGCAGAATTGAGGATGCCGCCTCCACGTCGGGCTATCTCCTCATAGCTGAGTCCGTTTATCTTATCCACAAACTCCCGCTCACGGCTTCCGGCGAAGACGATGTGAGTGTGCGAGTCGCACCATGACGGCAAGACCATTCCGCCTTCCGCGTCAACCACTTCGATGGTATCGTCCAAGGGAGGCATGCCGTCAGCAACGGCGCCGAACGCTGCGAAGCGTCCGTCCTCCACAAGGAGCCAGGCGTCGTCAATGGTGTTGACGATGCCCATCTCCTTGCCTTGCAGACGAAGCTTCGGAGCGTGCTCGATGCCAGCAAGAGTTCGTATGTTCTTTACAAGCAATTTCATACGGTATTACTTTCTCAGGAAATCAATGGAGTGTGCAATGTGCGGATACATCACCTCGTCGTGAACGATGAACGGCACCACCTTTCTGTAGCTCTCGAAGATGGCCTCCACAGCTGGCGACGACTTCAGCGGACGGCGGAACTCGAGTGCCTGTGCTGCATTAAACAGCTCGATGGCGAGCACACGCTCCGTATTGAGCACCACCTTGTAAAGCTTGATGGCGGCATTGGCACCCATACTTACATGGTCTTCCTGACCCTGGCTGGAAGGAATGCTGTCCACAGAAGACGGTGTAGCCAGCGACTTGTTAAGGCTGACGATGGAAGCGGCGGTGTATTGCGGAATCATAAAGCCACTGTTCAGACCCGGATTGGCAACGAGGAAGCTCGGCAGGTCACGCGTACCGCTGATGAGCTTATAGGTGCGACGCTCAGAGATGTTAGCCAACTCGCACATTGCTATTGCGAGGAAGTCCATCGGCATTGCGATAGGTTCGCCATGGAAGTTGCCGGCAGAGATAACAAGGTCTTCGTCAGGACATACCGTAGGATTGTCAGTAGCCGAATTTACCTCTACGTCAATCACAGAGTTGACATACTCGATGGTGTCCTTAACGGTGCCGTGTACCTGCGGGATGCATCTGAACGAATAAGGATCCTGCACGTACGACTTGGGCTTCTGAATTATCTCGCTACCCTCAAGCAGCTCTCTCATGCGGGCAGCTGTGACAATCTGGCCCTTGTGCGGACGAACCTGATGAACAGCGTCGATGAAGGGAGAGGCAAGTCCGTAGTAAGCATCCAGCGACATGGCAGCAATCTTGTCTGCCCAGTCGCTCAGACGATGTGACTGGAGCAATGCCCAAACAGCAAATGCGCCCATGTTCTGTGTGCCGTTAAGCAGCGCAAGACCTTCCTTTGAAGCAAGCTGTACGGGAGTCCAGTTGAACTTCTTCAGCATCTCAGCTCCTGAGATAACCTTTCCTTCGTATTCCACCTCGCCAAGTCCGACGAGAGGCAATGTGAGGTGTGCGAGAGGCACAAGGTCGCCGGAAGCACCAAGAGAGCCCTGCATGTAGACAACCGGATAGACATCGTTGTTGAAGAAGTCGATAAGGCGGTTGACGGTCACAACCTGACAGCCAGAGAAGCCGTAGCTCAGCGACTGTATCTTGAGCAGCAACATAATCTTGACGATGTCATTAGGCACTCTGTCGCCTGTGCCGCACGCGTGCGACATCATAAGATTGATCTGAAGCTGTGCCAAGTCGTCCGAACCGACGCTGACGTTACAGAGCGATCCGAAACCGGTGGTAACGCCGTAAATGGGCGCCTTGTTCTCCGCTATCTTACGGTCGAGATACTCACGGCATTCTACGATACGCTTCTGCGCATCCTCGCTCAACTCAATCTTATAACCACCGTATACTATCTCACCTATACGCTCAACTGAAAGATGTTCGGCTGATATCTTGTGTATTTTCATAATCTTGGCATTTATTTTCTTGTTAGTAGTTTAATGTTTTAGTTAGCATACTTGTTGATGATGTCGTCATCAACGATGTTCGGCATCGTAACCTGGAGGCCATGTGAGCGGAGCATCTCACGCTCGATGCTATGGATGGAGCCTTCGTTGCGTGCCCAGGCACGGCGTGCAATGCCGTTGTTGACGTCCCAGAACAGCATCTCACGGATGTGGCGTGCGCTGTCCTCACCGCCGTCAATCACCATACCAAAGCCGCCGTTGATAACTTCGCCCCAGCCTACGCCGCCACCATTGTGGAGCGACACCCATGTGGCACCACGGAACGAGTCGCCGATGACATTCTGCACAGCCATGTCAGCACAGAACTGCGAGCCGTCGTAGATGTTGCTGGTCTCGCGGAACGGAGAGTCGGTACCTGAAACGTCGTGATGGTCGCGACCAAGAACTATCGGACGCGTGATCTCGCCCTTGCGAATAGCCTCATTGAAAGCCAAAGCAATCTTGGAACGGCCTTCTGCGTCGGCGTAAAGGATGCGAGCCTGCGAACCAACCACGAGCTTGTTGCGGCTTGCCTCACGAATCCAATGGATGTTGTCTGCCATCTGACCCTTTATCTCATCGGGAGCGTTCTGCATGATTTCCTCCATCACGCGAGCTGCAATCTCGTCTGTCTTGGCGAGGTCGGCAGGATTGCCTGAGGTGCAGACCCATCTGAACGGACCGAAACCGTAATCGAAGAACATCGGTCCCATGATGTCCTGTACGTATGACGGATAGCGGAACTTGCCGTTCTCCTTGCAGATGTCGGCACCGGCACGCTGCGACTGCAGCAGGAAGGCATTGCCATAATCGAAGAAGTACATGCCGTTGGCAGAGAGACGGTTGATGGCAGCCACCTGACGACGAAGAGAAGCCTGAACGTGCTTGCGGAACTCCTCTGGATTCTCAGCCATCATAACCTTCGATTCCTCTAAGGTAAGGTCGGCAGGATAATAACCGCCTGCCCACGGATTGTGAAGCGAGGTCTGGTCACTACCTATGTCTACACGAATATTCTCGTCAGCGAGGCGCTCCCAAAGATCAACCACATTACCTACATAAGCCATTGACACGGTACGCTTCTCCTCCACGCTCTTCTTGATGGCAGGAATAAGCTCGTCCAGATTGTCATGGAGTTCGTCCACCCAACCCTGGTCGTAACGCTTCTTTGCAGCCAACGGATTTATCTCAGCCACAACGCTCACTACGCCGGCGATGTTGCCAGCCTTGGGCTGTGCGCCTGACATACCTCCAAGACCTGAAGATACGAACAGCATTCCGTGGATGTCTGACGGTCCACCCTTCTCGATACGCTGCTTGCGGCAAGCGTTGAGCACGGTAATGGTGGTGCCGTGAACGATGCCCTGCGGACCGATATACATATATGATCCGGCAGTCATCTGACCGTACTGGCTGACACCGAGAGCATTCATGCGCTCCCAGTCGTCCGGCTTGGAATAGTTGGGGATAACCATACCGTTGGTAACCACCACTCTCGGTGCATTGGGATGCGACGGGAACAGTCCGAGCGGATGACCAGAATACATCACAAGCGTCTGCTCGTCAGTCATCTCGCTCAGATACTTCATCACAAGACGATACTGTGCCCAGTTCTGGAAGATGGCTCCGTTGCCACCGTAGACGATAAGTTCGTGAGGATGCTGTGCCACCTCGGGATCGAGGTTGTTCTGAATCATAAGCATGATGCCGGCTGCCTGCTCTGAGCGATGCGGATACTCGTCAATGGGTCGTGCATACATATCATAATGAGGACGATAACGATACATATAGATACGTCCGTACTTGTCGAGCTCTTCCATAAACTCGGGAGCCAACTGTGCATGCAGGTCCTTCGGGAAATAACGCAGCGCATTACGCAAGGCAAGCTGTCTTTCCTCGGATGTGAGTATCTCTTTGCGCTTCGGCGCATGATTTATGTTATTGTCGTAGGGCAACATTTCCGGCAAATAATCAGGAATGCCCAGTCTTATTTCTTCTGCAAATGTCATAATGTAAAAAGGTTAAAAGAAAATCATATTCCTTGCCCTTCCCTAAGTTGGAAGGGCAAGGATATATTATAGGATTAAGTTAGATTAATTATAATTTCTCCTCTACGAGCTTCGTAATCTCAGCCTCTTCTGCGTTGGCCTTGGCTATAAGCTCGTTAGCCTCAGCTATTAAAGCCTCAGCCTTCTCGCGGTCCTTCAACGAACCTGCGTTAATCTTGACGTTCATACCAGCTCCGAGGACAGCGGCACGTGCTGCCAATGCACCTACACCAGCGTCAGAAACGCTGTTGGGGTTGCCCGTCTCCACCATCTTACGGCAAACAGCGAACACCTCGTACGATGCCTTCATGGTATCGAGAGGTACTTCCGTAGCAAACAAGGTGGCTGTCTGAATGGCTTCAGTACGTGCAGCCTTCTCTTCCGGTGTGTTCTTAGGCATGCCGAACGCTGCCATGATGCGGTTGAATGCTTCTGTGTCTTCGTCAACAAGGTGGAGAAGACGCTCCTGCAGAACCATGCCTTCCTCGGCAACCTTGGCAAACTCTTCCCACTGCTCATCCCAACCGGGCTTGTGGCTGGAAAGATTGGCAACCATCGTGGCAAGCGACGCTCCCAAAGCTCCCATGTATGCAGATACCGAACCGCCACCAGGTGCAGGGCTCTCGCGAGATGTCTCCTCAGCGAATCCCTTAACGGTAAGGTCGACGAGCAGGTTCTGCTTTTCGGCACCAGCTGCCATTACGTATTCTATGATCTTCTCTTCGGGCTTAAACTCCTTAAGGTCTGACAGACCCAATGACTTGATGGCGATGTCGAGGATGTCCTTCTTTGGAATACCGGCAGAGCGCTGCTGCTTTGCAAGGAAGTAACGACCTGCTTCAAGGAGAGTGCGCTCCGGAACCAGACCTACAATCTCCGTACCCGTAACGCGTATGCCACGCTCCTGTGCACAACGGCAAACCTCATCAAATGCCTTGTGCAGCGGAGTTACATTAATATTAGTGATATTCATCGACACCTGAGCGATGCCGTATTCGTCAATATACCAACCTATGGCCTTCGTACACTTCAATGTACCGGGCTTCATGATAGGTGTGCCGTCTGCATAGAGGAGCTTCTTGCCTGTGATAGGATTGCCCTCACGCATTGGACGTCCCTTCTCTCTAACGTCGAATGCGATGGCATTGGCGCGACGTGTAGAAGTGGTGTTAAGGTTGAAGTTAACGGCAATGAGGAAGTCACGTGCTCCGACAACGGTGCAACCGGTACGTGCAACCTGCTCGTCGAACGGACGTCTGCCGAAATCGGGAGCCTCAGCATCGTCGTCGATGCGCTCAGCAATGCCCTCATACTCGCCCTTGCGACAAACGGCAAGGTTCTGACGCTCCGGTGTGAACGCTGCAGCCTCGTAGCAATAGCACGGGATGTTAAGTTCGTCGGCAATACGCTTTGCGAGCTTGCGCGAAATCTCAGCACACTCTTCAAGGGTAATTCCGCTTACGGGCACAATGGGCAACACGTCTGTTGCGCCGATACGCGGATGAGCACCATGATGCTGACGCATGTCAATAAGCTGTCCGGCTTTTCCCACTGCTCTGAAAGCAGCTTCCACCACGTCATCAGGTTCGCCAACGAAGGTTACGACCGTGCGGTTGGTTGCTTCGCCAGGATCGACGTCAAGCAATTTCACATCCTTCACGCTCTCTACCGCATCCGTAATCTGACGGATGAGGTTCATATCGCGGCCTTCGCTGAAATTAGGCACACACTCTACTATCTGCTTTGTTTTTGCCATAGTGTAAGATATAAAGTTAGTAGTAAATAAGTTTAAAATCCAAAGTATCATTAAGATACGCTGCAAATATAGCAAAAAAGCCATATTTAAACAAGAAAACAACAAAAAAAACATCTGTATTGTTTTAAACATAAAAAAGACCACCCGAATAACCTATATATTGTAACATACACAGGTCATTCGGGTGGTCTTATCGGGTCCGAACAATGTCGAACTTTATAAACCTAAGCCTTATTGCTTACTTTCTTACAAGCACCTTCTTAACAGAGCCGTCAGACATCTTGATGATGTTAATGCCCTTGCGGAGCGAGTTGAGCTTCATGCCGTCGAGTGAGTAAATTCCCACTACGGTCTGCGCACCGTTGCCGGTTGTGAGGTTCTCAATGCCTGAAGCGGGCTCCTTATATCCCTTCTTGCTTACGGCAAGGATGGTGGGATAAGCTCCTCTGTTTCTTGAAGTGAAGACAAATGCCTTAGTCTTCTTGCTGCGGTCAAGCGACATTGTATACTCGTATGTGCGGAAGTTGTAACGGTTGTCGATATCGTCTGCAGAATAAGTGTCCGCAGCTGATCTGATGATACGGCTCAAACCGTACTGTGCCTCATTACCACTCGCGTAAGAACCGAACCAGTCAGCCGGCGAGAATGTAGACGTAGCGCTTCTACTCATGTCGTCGTAAACAGCGCAAACATCAAACTTAGAAGAACCGTTTGCTGAGATAGCAAGGAAGTAAACCTCCTCAATGTTCTCAGGTGTAGTGAGTGAGAGAACCTCCTCGTTGTTGACGGTCTTCATCACAAGGGCATTCTTGCCAGCGAGTGTTGCCACGCTATAAGAAATGCCGCTCTTTGTTGTGATGTTGCCCTGAGCGTCGCAGAAAGCACCAGCCTTCTGGATGTCTGTGGTGTAGAGCACCCATCCCTGGTCGTCGAGAGCCATGGTTGTGCTTGAAGCAGCCGGCTTCTTCTCAGCCACTACGTCAGCGTTCCATCCATCCAGCTGCAGCGGACCGTTCACCGGAATGGCATCCTCAAACTGCTCGTAAGCCTCCACCTCAGCAAGTGAGGGATAGAAGTAAACGTTGAGGTTGCTGACAACAGCGAGATATTTGGTTGCGGCATACTTCGGGAAGATGTACGATACCTCAGAGATATCCTGAAGGTTCTCGAATGTCTTCACAATCTGCATATTGGCGAGATCATTACCAACAGCGATGCTGATGTCCTTAGTTACGTTTCCGTCAACGTCGTTATCGTTGGTGCCACGGTTGTTGTTAGGCAGGTTAACCACCACCTTAGAAAGATTCCATGTCTTGCCTTCCGGTGCTGTGAAGATGGTCCAGAGGTCGTTCTTGTGAGTTGAAGGAGCCTCAATCATCTCAAGAGCCTCAGCGGTCTTGTCACCATCGGTCAGTCCGTCCACCTCGTACTTGTCGTATTCTGCCTCGAATGAATAGTCGCTCTTGTAATGACGAACCTCAGCCTTTGCACCCTTCAGGATGTTGGGCTGTGTCTTCGAGTCGACCATCACTTCCACAGTGCTCTCCTTATAGTTGCCACCGTTGTCGACACGCAATGTGACATTGGCTGTGCCGATCATGCGCTGTGCTGTTACTGGAACTGTGAATGTAGACGAAGCGGCATCCTCTGTGATATTGCCGATGGTGACGTTGCCGTCAGCCTTGGCAGTACACTTAAACTGTGACGAACGTGTATCGCCACCAAGGTCGTACTTCACCTTAATAGTCTTTGTCTCGCCAGCCTCCATCTGCAACTGAGAAGGCTCTACGGTCATCGACATATTGTTCTCTTCCTTACCGTAAACCTCAAACTCCCAGATACGGAGCGTACCGTTAACGTGCGGGACGAGCTTCACGTAGCGAGCCTTGAACGGTGCGATATAGTCTGTCTTGATTGACTCTTCGGTACGGTTCTCCTCGTCAACTACTGTTGTCCAGTTCTGACCGTCCTCAGAAAGCATAATCTTGTATGAATCAATCTGATCAACGCCACTCTCAGGACCTGAGTTGCCATCGTAGATACGGAAACCGTAGATGCGGTACGAACCGAGGCAATCGAAGACAGCCCAGTTGTCTGCACTTACATTACACCACTTCTGGCTGGTAGAATAAGGATTGGTTACACCGTCGATAATCTTATCAGGCACCTCTGTAGAGTTGGTAGAGCCGCTATAGCCAACGACCTTCTTGCCTTTCACTACGTTGAACACCTCATCATACTCAGAGTCTGACATTACGTCCACAACCTCGCTCTTCGTTGTAGAAGTACCGATTACGTTGGTTACGTCGATGCTAACCTGCTGCTTGCCAGCCTTCACAGCCTTAACGGTGATGGTCTTGTCTGTGAGCGAACCGTCAGTAAGCTGCAGTCCCTCAGGAAGAGTCCACTTATATGCAGTGGGCGAACCGGTTGCTCTTGCGGTCAGTGTTGTTCCCTCGCCAACCTTGAGATAGCTCTTGCCAACAACAAAGGTAACAACGGGAGCAGTGGCCTTCGGATAGTCCATCTTCAATGTCTTGCCCTCCTGCTGACGCATATCCTTCATTACGGGCACAACCACGAAGTCGATAGCAGCGTCTGTGCCTTCACGCTCGAATGTCGGCACGTAGAATGCTTCGTCACGTGTCTGACCAACCATTGTGCGTGTGCCGCTGGCTGTCTGCTTGTAGATGTCGAAGTGGTCGAAGTCGGCAGTATAGTCGAAGTCCCATGTGATACGGGCATCGCCCTTAGCCTCGCCGAGCACGCTCTTTGTTGCGAGGTTCTTCACCTCTACAGACGCAGGAGCATAACCTGCGGGCAGCACGTCGAGCTGACCGAGAGACAATGTATAGTTAGATACGGCAGAAGCCGCCTTCAGATTGAGCGCCACCATATATATGGTCTTGCCGTTAACCGAAGAGAGGTCGTACTCGGCTACTGTCCATCCGTTCTTCTCCGATACGGCAGGAGCAGAGAGCGTAACGTCAGGTGTGGTTGAGCTGGTGGTAGAGAGCTTCACCTCTACGCTTCCGCTTGTGCTTGTCTTATATACGAGGCGCAGCTTGCCGCCGTCAGTCACCTTTATCATGGTCTTGTAGAGACGCATGAGGTGGTCGCCGGCTGAGAGCTGTCCGCTCACCTTGATGCTCGAACCGAAGTTGTAAGCATCATCCCAGTCAATGTCTACATTCAGTGAGCCACGGTTCTCAATCCACCAACGCCATGTAGGCATGATGCTCTGCACACCTGAGTGATACCAGTCCTGTGTGCCCTGCTTTACACCTTCCACGAAGCGGTGCTTACCCACACCTACACAGAATGACGTTGTGAACGGCATCTTGTTTACAACCGAACGCTCGAGAACGCGTCCTGAGATACCCGGCCATCTGTCGCCGATTTTCGACGGGTCGCCGTCGTTGTTCACCCACATCTGCGATTCGTTTTGGAATGTCTTCTGAATGGCAGCATAAGCCTTTGAGCCAGTGTCTTCCTTACCGAGCAGATTCTTCACGTTGTCCTTCCAAATGCGCTCCTCAGGACAGAAAAGGTCAAGCGAACCTACGTGTCCGTCTGTAGGCATGGCAGCATTGAGGTGATACTGGAAGCCTGTGTGTCCGGAGTTCACCACCTGCACACCAGCGTATATCTTTGAGAATGTCTCGGCTTCTGTACATCCCAAGCTTGATGCGTAAGAACGATAATCACCTGCCGAGCCATACTCGAGGAACTGTGAGGTATTCTTATGCGACTTGAGGATGGAAGTGTTAGGTTGGCCAGAGGCGTTATACCACTGGATTTCCATCTGAGTATCACCGTTCTTGTCTGCAAGATAGTTGAATTCCTTAATGAAGTTCACCCATTCTGTTGTGCTACCGCCACCGATTTCCTCATTGATAAACCATCCGTCGAAGCCCATGTACTTGGCAATCTCATAGAGCTTCTGAGCATAGATATACACGCCATTCTCTTTTGTAAGCATCTGACGAACCCATGTCTGTGTTCCACCGAACGCTGCCGGAGGGAAGAAAATCTGTCCTAACGACTTCACACCGCTCTGGTGAGCAGCATCTGTCGATCCTGCCGGTGGCGGGATGATGATACCCTCGGAAGCAGAACCTGCCCAATAAACGAGCTTGTCCATATACTGCCAATAGGTAGGCTGATAGCCAAGGAAGTTGTAAGCACCCTGCGACGGGCTCATGGAGCAGGTCGGGAAGAGGATGGTAGCGTTACAGATCTGTCCTTCATAATATTGGTTCTTGTTGGCTTTCATGAGCGTAGGCTCCTGGAAGCGGGTAGCAAGAGGCACACGTGAGCGGTTGAACTTAGCGTCAGGATCGGTCTCCGGCGACCAGTTCTTGATGTCTTCCGGATGCCAGCATCCACCGTACGGCTGCTGTGCGTATGCGCCCTGCATAAACATGGCAGCCAGTGCCGTCAAAATAAATTTGCTGTTTCTCATTGAGTTTATAAATGTTAGTAATAGTATTTTAGTTTTAGAGAGTATATAGGTATAACAATCAAATATAAAAAAACACGTAAGAGAAAGACAACTTTTTTAAAAAGCAATCATTCTCTTACGTGTCACTCTACTTATTGTGCAGCTCCATTATTGGCATCTTTCAGTCCTTGCAGCGCACTCTCCTCGCCCACTATCCATACTATGTCGCCAAGACGAAAACGGTATGTGATGTTCACCATAGAGAGGTTCTCCTTTCCTTCCTCACGTCCCACCACCATACAGTTGAAGCGGTCGCGGATGCCGCTTTCGGGCAATGTCTTGCCTACGAATGGAGAATTACGGTCAATGACTATCTGCGACAGCTTCATCTCACGTTTCTCTATGTCTGGGTCGTCGGGCACGATGTCTGAGTCGACAGCAGCCTGCATTGCTGACAGCTGCGAGTCGCTACCGATTACCTGAAGTCTGTCACCTGGGAATACGATGCTGTCGCCTCCCGGAATGTTTATGCGCTGATGACCACGCAGGATGCTGCTGATATGCACGCCGAAGCGGTTGCTCAGACGCAGGTCGGAAAGATACATACCTGCCCACTTCGAATTCTCCGGGATGTCAATGTCGGAGATGTGGATATCACGATCAAGAAGATGACCCTCATAAAGCGGTTTCTTCAATCCGAGCACCTGCTGCTCTATGTCGCGCGAACGTAGGTTCTGCACGAAGAGACGCTCCATAAGGATGCTGCGCTTCTTCAGGCGGCGCGAGAGTATCATGAACAGGACAATAACCACGGCTATGGTTAGCATCAGGGCATTGGTGAAGCGGGTAAGATAATTACATATATAGAATATGAAAGCGGAGGCTATTATCACCCTCACCAATATGGTAACGAGGAGCGGCAAACGATTGGAACGGCTCTCGTTCCACAATGCACGAAACTCCTCCGAATGGTTCTTCTTCATCACGATGGCTCTGAGGAACGGGGCTATTATGGACACCGTCACCAGTCCGCAGATACCGTTAGCCCACCAGTGCATACCAGGCATGATGCTGCGTATGAATGGCAGGATGAAGGCGAACATAACGGCGATGGCAGCCACGGAGAGGATGGAGTAGACGATGGTGATGCGTGCCATCTGCGATATCAGGCTGTGCCAGTTGCTCTTTGGAGCAGAAGAGGGATGTGACAGCGTCACGTTATTGAGGGCGCGTATCCACGTCTTGGGCAGACGACGCTCCAGAAAACCGTAGCAAGGTACGGAGAAGCGTATCATGTAGGGCGTCAGGAATGTGGTGATGACCGAAACTGCCACCACGACTGGATAGAGAAATTCGCCCGTAACCTTCAGCGACAAGCCCAATGAGGCGATAATGAACGAGAACTCACCTATCTGTGCCATTGAAAAACCGCTTCGCATGGCTGACTTGAGCGACTGTCCTCCAATGAGGAAACCGAAGGTGCCGAAGACTGCCTGACCCACAAGGATGGTCAGCACGAGCATGGCTATCGGCAAGGCGTAGCTGACAATGATTTTCGGATCGACAAGCATGCCCACCGACACGAAGAACACAGCTCCGAAGAGATCCTTCACTGGAGCCACAAGCTTCTCTATCTTGCCTGCCTCAATGGTCTCGGCAAGGATGCTACCCATGACGAATGCTCCGAAAGCTGAGCTGAAACCCACCTTCGTGGATACGACAGCCATAAGGCAGCAAAGTCCGAGCGACACGATAAGCAGCGTCTCGTTGTTGATGAGTTTACGCATAAGACGGAGAAACAGAGGCACAGCGAAGATGCCCACCACAAACCAAAGGACAAGGAAGAAGCCTATCTTCATCACGGCGCCAATCATCTCGCCGCCGTCAGGGTTTGATCCCGAAGCCAACGCCGACAGCATCACCATCATGACGATGGCAAGGACGTCCTCCAGAATGAGCACGCTCATCACGGGCTGGGCGAACTTCTGTTGTCGCAGTCCCATGTCGGTGAACGCCTTGTAGATTATGGTAGTGGAGCTCATCGCAAGCATACCTCCAAGGAAGATGCAGTCCATGCGGTTCCATGAGAACGCATGACCGACCACGATGCCGAGGGTCATCATGGAGAAGATTATCGTCAGTGTGGTGATGACAGGCGCAATGCCCATCTTTATAATCTTCTTGAACGAGAAGTCGAGTCCGAGCGAGAACAGCAAGAACATCACACCGATGTCCGCCCAAGTCTTGATGTCCGAATTGTCCACAACGGACATCGTGTAGGGCATGTGCGGACTGACAATAAAGCCAGCCATGATATAGCCCAACACGAGCGGTTGCTTCAGTTTCTTGAATAAGAGTGTGACCGCGCCCGCCACTATAAGTATCAGGGCAAGGTCGTTTATTAGAGTAGGAACTTCTGACATATATCTTAGTTTTTATTTATAGCTTACATTATATGTATTTATACTATAGCATTAAGTACGTCATGTATACGCCCAAGAATATAGCAATGTAAAAAGTCTTTTGTTTGAAATCAGGGGCAACATCCCTATAATTTTGTTGCAAATCAGCGGCAACAACGAAATAAGGGTATAAAAATAGCGGAGGCTGGAGACCTCCGCTACTTTGTATGCTTTAAGTATTTAGTCGTTAAAGTGAGCCGTAATCTCACATATCTTTATTACCACCTGCATGGCTTTCTCCATTGCCTGCACACTGACAAACTCGTGAGGTCCGTGGAAGTTGCAGCCGCCGGCGAAGATGTTCGGGCATGGCAGACCCTTGAATGAGAGCTGTGCTCCGTCCGTGCCGCCACGGATGGGCATCACCTTCGGCGCCACACCGTTCTCCTGCATCGCCTTCAGCACGATGTCGATGACGTGCATGTTGGGATCAATCTTCTCCTTCATGTTATAATACTGGTCCTTGAGGTCCACGCTTACCGTGCCCTCACCCCACTTCTCGTTCATCTTCTTCACGCAGTCCTCGATGAAGTCCTTGCGGTCCTCAAACTTCTGACGGTCGTGGTCGCGGATGATGTATGAGAGAGTGGCTTTCTCGCAGCATGACGTGATGCCGAGGAGATGATAGAAGCCCTCATAGCCTTCGGTCTCCTCAGGTGTCTCTGCAGCCGGTATCATGTTGGCAAACTCCAGTGCGAGGCGCGATGCGTTCACCATCTTGCCCTTGGCATATCCTGTATGTACGCTTACGCCCTTAAAGTGTACCTTGGCTCCTGCAGCATTAAAGTTCTCATACTCCAGCTCGCCGAGGTCGCCGCCGTCCATAGTGTAAGCCCACTGGCAGCCGAACTTCTCCACGTCGAAGTGGTGAGCGCCCATACCGATTTCCTCGTCCGGATTGAAAGCCACGCGGATGTCGCCGTGCTTCACCTCGTCATGGTCGCGGAGCCAGCACATAGCCTGAACAATCTCTGCTACGCCAGCCTTGTCGTCAGCGCCAAGGAGTGTGGTGCCGTCGGTCACGATGATGTCCTCACCTACGTGTGCCTTCAGCTCGGGGAACTTAGCCGGGCTTGAGACGATGCCCTCTGAGAGCACGATGTCGCCACCGTCATAGTTCTTGACGATGCGTGGCTTGATGTTGGCGCCGCTGCAGTCAGGAGACGTGTCGTAATGCGCGATGAAGCCGATGGTCGGGATGTCCTTCTTCACGTTGGCTTTCAGCGTGGCGTAGATATAGCCCTGCTCGTCCATCTCCACATCGCTCAGACCTTCGCGCTCAAGCTCCTCTTTCAGATACTTGGCGAAGACGAGCTGCTTGGAAGTGCTCGGTACTGTTTCTGAATCTTCACTCGACTGTGTGTCGAACTGTGTGTAGTTTAAAAATCTTTCGGTAATATCCATTATTAATGCTTTTAGTCGTATTCCGCTGCAAACTTACTCATTTTTTTTGAATTGGTGATGAGTAATGCATATTAACTTATAAGAATAATTCCTCTATCTGATGTTTTGGTCAGATTATGCCGAAATGTTTCAGCGCGTTCCACACCCCGTCATTGTCAACGTCCGTCGTCACATAGTCGGCATGTGCCTTTACACTGTCGAGGGCATTGCCCATCGCCACACCCACTCCTGCCGCACGGAGCATCGACTCGTCGTTGCCTCCGTCACCGAAAGCCATCGTCTCCGAGATGTCGATGCCGAGGCGGTCGGCAATGGCACGTATACCGTTTGCCTTGTCTGCCTTTGCCGAGGTGATGTCGCAGAAGGCGGGATACCATCGGGCGGAGTTACATCTAGGGAGTTCGGGCAACACCTTGCGCTCCTCCTCTTCGGTGAGGAAGGGAGTGATCTGAAGGATGCCCTGATCAATGACATCCGCAAGGGGCACGTCAAACTTGTCGTACGTCACTTTCAGCATATCATAGAACACGTGGTTGACGTCATCATTGCGATTCACAATCTGTATGTCCTTCGTGCCCACCACAACGGCGGGCAGTCCGTGTTCCTCACAGTAGCGTATGACGGTCTCTGCCTCTTCACGCGGAATGACATCCTCACGTACCGTCTCGGCACCGTACGTACACATGGCACCGGTGGCAAGGATATATCCGTCCATCAGATGCTCTATTGGAGCCACGTTATTGAGCAGCTGGCGGGGACGTCCCGTAGCCGTGAATATCTTTACGCCGCTTTCATGTGCAAGGCGCAGCGCCTCGCGGGTCGACTCTGGTACGTCGTGCGTATTGAAGCTGACGAGCGTTCCGTCCACATCGAAAAACAGTGCTTTAATCATATCTTTTTCTTTTTTGTTATCCTTAATGTTATTATCGTTTCTTTGTTTCTGCGCCGGTCTTTCCTGCCAGCACGGCTGACCTGCGCTTCAGGTAAGGGGTGATGGCGAAGCCTTCGTCGCTCACCACTTTCAGCAACGCACGCTTCTGCATCACGGTCTCCTTTAACGTGGGGAAGAGTTCTGACCAGCGCTTCTTCACCTCCTGATTGTCGGTCTTGACGGAGGTCTTGCGAATGAGTTCCTCCACGCCGGAGATGGTACGCGCAAAGTAAGTAGAACCTTTGCGGAGACGTTCCTGAAGATGTTCGTCATTCTGATAGTCAGCCGTTTGGAATACCATCTGGCTGTACTGTATGCGGAACCTCTCTGCCACGTCCATGAGCTTCGTGCGTATAGTGTCGGCGTTAAGCTTATACTCCATGATGAGCTTGGGATAGGAGCGCTTGAAGTGGCCCGACAGCAGGTCGAGCACACGGCCGAAGATGTCCATGAGCGGACGGAAGTCGTACAGTTCGTTCACGATGGAAAGAAAATAGTCGCGCTGCAACGTGCCTATCTGTTCCGGCGTCGGCGTATGCTCTATGGCGTGTGTGGCGTATTCGTCCACGGCACCGTCGCGGATGATGGCACTGTGAGGGAGCGGAGCACTGAGCACCAGTCCTTCGAGCGTGCGGCATCGGCTGAGCGCCACGTATGTCTGACCATGCGTAAAGGCACGCTGCACGTCGATGACGGCATGGTCGAAGGTCAGTCCCTGACTCTTGTGCACCGTAATCGCCCAAGCCAACTTCACGGGATACTGACGGAACGTGCCGTCCACCTCCTCCGTTATCTCGTTGGTGCGCTCGTCAATGACGTAGCGCGTATTGTCCCACTGCTCCATGCCCACGTTGATGACGGTTCCGCTGTCGCGTGTGCGGACCGAGAAGCCTTGGTTGTCAATACGCTCCACGGTTCCGAGCATGCCGTTATAGAAAGCCTTGTCCTGCGACGAGTCGTTCTTGACGAACATCACCTGCGCACCTTCCTTCAACGTCAGCGTCTGCTCCGTCGGGAAGAGCATGTCAGGGAACTTGCCTTTCACCTCGGCATTGTACGTATATTCCTCGCCGGGGAGCAAAGCCATCTGACGGTCGTTCTCCTTCTGTGCCTGATAGTTATGTGTGGTAAGACGTATGTATCCGTCTTCCGTCTTTGGCTCGAATCCGCGTATGTAGCGAGAGTTGAGCGCCTGCAGCACGGCGTCGTCCGCACGATTGTCTCTCACCTTGTTGAGGAGTTCGAGGAAGCGTGCGTCGCTCTGACGATACACCTTCTTCAGTTCCACTATGGCATAGCGCGTCTGGCGAAGCGCAAGCGAGGAGAAGAAGTATGGCGTATCATAATAATGTGACAACATCTGCCACTCGTCGTCCTTTGCCACGGGAGCCAACTGTCCGAGGTCGCCAATCATGACCATCTGAACGCCGCCAAACGGCATCTGGTTCTTGCGGAAGCGGCGAAGCACGGCGTCCACAGCGTCAAGCAGGTCGGCACGCACCATCGAAATCTCGTCTATGACAAGCGTGTCAATGGACTGGATGACGCGTATCTTCTGCCTCGAAAACTTATATTGCTGTTCCTTGAGCTTATACTGTGCATTGGGGATGAACGGGGCGAAGGAAAGCTGGAAGAAGGAATGGATGGTCACTCCCTCGGCGTTGATGGCGGCAATGCCGGTCGGCGCCACCACCACGATGCGCTTCGACGACTCGTTCTTGAGGCGTCGGAGGAAGGTGGTCTTTCCTGTTCCTGCCTTACCGGTAAGGAAGAGGTTGGTGTTGGTGGTCTCTATTATCTCCCACGCAAGACGCGCCTGCTCGTTGAGGTCATTATTGGGTTGATTCATCTTGTGGCGTTGTTACTGTATTGGTTTCGGGCAGCATGGTAGTGGCGTCCGCCTCTATGAACATCGAGTCGTCCATATCGGCGAGCGACTTCTTTTTCTTGTTCTCCTTGGCTCCAGCCTTGAGGAGGTTGCGTGCCGCGGTTATGATGCTTGCACCGCTGTCTGCGGTGGTTATCTTCAGTCGGGTGATTTTCTTTATGGTGTCGTTCATGCTCGACTCCACGTCCATAAACCTTATGCCGAAGTCCTGCACACGGTCGATGACGGTGTTGGCAGCGTCCATCATCGCCTGCTGGTTCTTCAGCTGTCGCACCTGCGTCCACATCATCTCCAGCACGCGCAAATTCATATACATGGTCTGCGGTCCCAGAATCATCACTCCCTGGTCGTAAGCGTCGCGCCAAAGCGTGCTGTCGTTAAGGAGCGCGAGGTTAAGAGCGCCCTCCACGGGCACGTACATTATGGCGAAGTTCAGACGGTTGTATCCCTCGGGCAGATACCTGACATAGTCCTTGCGGGCAAGGCGCTTCACCTGTGCCCTGACGCTGGCGATATGTGCTTTCAGATAGTCGCTCTTCTCGGGCGTGCCGTCCTCAGCATTCATGTATCGCTCATAGTCGGTGAGCGACATCTTCGAGTCCACCACCACGTGGCGGTTGTTCGGGAAATGCAGTATGAAGTCTGGTATCATTCCCTTGCCGTCATCGCCCTTCACCGCCTTTCCAGCCTTGTCCTTTAGCGTTGCCTGCGTGTCAAACTGCTCGCCCTCCTTCAGTTCCAGGTCTTCGAGGAGCTGCTTCAGCTTCAGCTCACCGAAGTTGCCCTGCACCTTCACCTCTCCCGTCAGTGCGCGAGTCAGTCTGTCGGCAGTCTCGCCAAGGGCAGCACTCTTCTGCATGTTTATCTTGATGGTCTCGTCCAGTCGTGTGAGAGCCTCGCTCTGCTGCTCCTTGGTTTTGTCGAAAGCCTCCTGCATGTCACGCAGACTCTGCTGCAATGGGTCGATTATCTTCGACACCTGCTCCTTGTTTCGCTCGCCAAGTTCATCCTGACGACGCTTCAGCACCTCCTCGGAAGTGGTGAGCATCTGGTCCTTGATAAGCTGCAGCTGGCTCTCCACCTGCTCCTTATTCATCTGACGTAGCATCTTCAGCTGCTCGTCGTACGCCTTGCGCATATCGGCAAGCGTCTCCTCATTATGCTTTGCCTCCAGCTGGGCAGCCTCAGCAGCAGCTGCCTTCTGTTCAGACAACTGCCTCTCAAACTCTGCCTTCTGATCCGCAAGCTGTCTCTCTGCATTCTCTTTCTGCTCAGCAAGCTGTCGGCAATAGTTTTCGGTATGCGCCTTCTGCACGTCGCGCTCCGACGTCAGGCTTGCCATCTGCGCCGTCTGTGCCTGCACGGTCTGCTCCAGCCGCTTCTCATTCTCAATGTGCTGTGCCAGTTGTGCTTGCAGGTTCTCCACCATCTGCGACGCCGCCCCAGCCTTCACCTTGCCTCCAAGCCAATAACCAACAAAGAGCATAGCAAAGACTGCCACAAGGGCAAGGATTATGTATACTTCCATAAAAGGTATGTTTAATACTGATTAGACTATTTTTTTCTTGCGTCTTTCACTATACTTTTAATATATGAATCTGAAACATTCTCCATTTCTCCTTTATCAAAAATCGAAAGAAGGGTAATAATAATGAATACTTAAAATCAACACTCATAACTTATTTTTATTTAAACAAATTACGAGCATCAGGAAGTTCGATGCCTGACTGCTCAGCATCTGACAGTTCTTTTAAAGCTTTAGTTATACTCTGCTTTACTACCATTTGGTTTCGTATTGCTTGGGCTTCTACATCTTCCTTAAGAAGTCTTTCCATAAAAGCCTTTCTAACAGACTTAGGCTGAGTTTTAAAGATTGTCCATAAAGCATCTAAAGGCCCTATTTGTGTATTGTCAATTGTTACTGTATTCATATTCTTGTCTTCCTTATATTATTTTGTACCGCAAATATACACAATATATTGCAGAAAACGCAACAATACAATCATTAAATAAACAAATAAGTAAGCCACTTTTGTGCTTCTATTAGGATAATTATGCTTAACTTTGTCTTGTCACCTAAAAAGAACATAACGATATATGCCAACAGACATCATTAATATAGGGCAACGGAGATGCAAGCTCCATACTTCACATGCCGCTCCTGCCTTTCTCCTCATCCAGCCGACTGCGCGTCATGAGGAGAAGAACGATGGCATCTGGCGCGAGATGGAGACCATCGAATCCGACAGCAGACACGGATTCGTCATGGCGGCTTTCGAATGCCAGGAGTGGGCACACGACCTTATGCCTTGGCACGACGAGGCTGTGGCGAGGGACGAAGAGGTGGGACTTCATGCCCACGACACCCTGCATTACGTCGGAAACGTGCTGCTGCCTTGGATGAGGGAGCGCTACGGTCAGCTGCCGTGCATCATCGGAGGCTATTCGCTTGGCGGACTCTTCGCGCTATGGGCGGCAAGGGAGACGAAGCTCTTCAGCGCTGTGGCTGCCGCTTCGCCGTCGCTGTGGATAAAGCACTGGACGGAATATGCTGCCGCCAATGCCTTGAACGCACAGGCAGCATATCTCAGTCTCGGCGACCGCGAGGAGCATTGCCGCAACCAACGGATGTGCCGCATCGGCGACTGCGTACGCACGGAACACCGCTTGCTCGGCGAGCTATTGGGCGAGGAACACACCACCCTGGAATGGAATCCCGGCGGTCACTTCGGACAGGAGGCGGAACGCACGGCACGGGCTTTCTCATGGTGCATCAACAATCACTAACCAACAACCAACAACATACCTATCTTATGAAAATTATCAGAATCATGGCGCTGCTTCTCTTGCTCGTGGCAATAACGGCTGGCGCACAACAAAGAAAGACAACGTCGGCTACCACTCCCGCATCCGCTATCGTCAAACCGGGAGAACGTCCGGAGGTGCTGATTGAGACAACTATGGGCAACATCCGCATCCAACTCTACAACGAGACACCGCAACACCGCGACAACTTTCTGAAACTTATCCGCGAATACCATTTCTACGATTCGCTGCTCTTCCATCGTGTCATCCCAGACTTTATGATTCAGGCTGGCGACCCGTCCAGCAAGAATGCACCCAAAGGAGCAAGGCTCGGCGAACAGTCGCTCGACTATAACATCCCTGCCGAAATACGCCTGCCGCAGATTTTCCACAAGCGCGGCACGCTGGCTGCAGCACGCGAGCCCGACATCGTCAATCCCATACACGAGTCGAGCAGCTCGCAGTTCTATATTGTCATTGGCAAGAAGCAGGACGACAAAGGACTGGAGCGCGGACGCAAGAACCTGCAGAAGCTCTTCGGCGACAGCCTTACGATGACGAAGGAAATGGAGGAGACTTACCGCACCATCGGCGGAACGCCTCACCTGGACGGAGCCTACACGGTCTTCGGAGAAGTGACAGAGGGCATGGACGTGGTGGAGAAGATTCAGAACGTGGAACGCGACGAATATGACAGACCCCTCGAGGACGTCAGAATCATAAAGGCGACAATACTGAAGGACATGCCGGGACACGAGAAAAAACAGGTGAAGCGGACTGTCAAAAAACCGGTAAGAAGAAAACGGTAATCGTAGGAGGCTATGTCATCCCACAATAGCCTCCTAAGTTAGACAGGAAGACATGTTTTTTTTAGACAAGAAGACAGGAAGACATGTTATTAGGGAACGTGACAAACATAGGAGGCTATGGCGTCTCGCCGTAGCCACGCACCCACGAACAGCAAGCTGATTGAGTATGAGCTACAGGTTCCGCAGAGCGGGACCTACCATCAGAAACCCACTGCAAGCTGCGAAGCAGCGCAGCTGTGGGTACATGAGATACCTCCACCTATATATAGTTCCCCGAAGGGGGACTGACACTTCCCGTATGATGTTGAGGATGATAGTCAGTCCCGCTTTGCGGAACCAAGAGAGGAAGAGGTGATGCTTATCCCACAGCTGCGTGGTTGTTATTCTGCTATGGGTGGCTGCGTGGCTACGGCGAGACGCCATAGCCTCCTAAGTTTGCCTCGTCTGCTGTGATTCAAAATTCAAAACTCCTAATTCGGACGCCTTGCCGTCCGACACAATATTTGCATTTCTGATGCTCAAAACTATGAGCTGAGCGCACTAAGAAATCTTTGGTGCGAAATTCTTGAGTTTTAAGCGTGCAAGGATAAACGATTTATACACAATGGATTAGAAGGTTTGTAAGGAAAGTGTGCAAAAAAAAGAAGCAGCAAGAAGCCTATTTGTGTTGCAATAGCGCCACTTTTACACCCCAATAGTGCCACTTTTATCATGCAATAACGCCACTTTTACACTCTAATAGTGGCACTATTGTAGTGTAAAAGTGGCACTATTGTTAAGTGTGGGTGCTGTTTGCACAGCAAAACACCGTAAAAACAGCAACCCAGACCTCTAGAATCAATTTTTATTTTGTAACATGTTTTTACTCTTTGTACGATATTTGCATGCCGGACATGAAGACATATTTTTTAGACAAGAAGACATGAAGAACATGTTTTTTGACAGGAAGACATGAAGTACATATTTTTTGATAAGAAGACAAAACAGAGATTATTGCAAGAAAAATCCGTAAAAACTTGGATTATAAAAGATAATATCGTATATTCGTAGCAAAATGGAAAGACGATGACAACGACAAACGATTATATTAGTATACTTCGCAAATACAGCGAATTGCCGCATGGTATTTCGAGCTGATAACATTCCTGATAATCAGATAATATACTTTATTTATGACAAAGAAAGAAGCCCTTCAATTATTTGAAGAAAAGAAGATACGCTCCGTATGGGACGACAAAGAAGAGAAATGGTATTTCTCTATAGTGGATGTTTGTGCGGTGTTGACCGAACAACCAGACGCAGAACATGCGAGAAACTATTGGAAAGTATTAAAACACAGATTAATAAAGGAAGGCAACCAAACGGTTACAACTTGTAACCGGTTGAAATTGCGTGCAGCCGACGGCAAGCTCCGCCTGACGGACGTAGCTGATACAGAGCAACTGTTTCGTCTTATACAGTCCGTTCCTTCTCCCAAAGCGGAGCCTTTCAAGCTGTGGATGGCACAAGTGGCGAGCACACGATTGGAGCAGATGCAAGACCCTGAGAAAAGCATCGACCAGGCTGTGATGGATTATAAGCGATTGGGATATTCTGACGCATGGATAAATCAGCGCATCAAGTCTATTGAGATAAGAAAAGAACTAACAGACGAATGGGCAAGAACAGGCGTTCAGCAAGGCATGCAGTATGCATCTCTTACCGACATCATCACTCGTGAATGGAGCGGAATGAGCACCAAGCAATACAAGCAATTCAAGGGGCTGAAGAAAGAAAGTCTACGCGACAATATGACCAATATGGAGATTGCGCTCAATATGCTCGCCGAGGCTTCTGCCACAGAATTGTCTAAACAGCGTGACCCAAAAGGCTTCAGTCAGCAGAAGCAAATAGCAAAAGATGGCGGAAGCGTAGCAAAAGTAGCACGCAATCAATTGGAGAAGAAACTCGGGCATGGGGTTATTACTTCAGCCAAAGCAAGTGACTATCTTCCTTCTTTAGATTCTGAAGAAAAGAAAGAGCCATGATAACATTCCCTGATTCAACCCTTGTGGGCAAGCCTGTGCCCAAGACGGCGTTCTACCGCAACCTGGAGGTAAATGCCAAAATGAAGCAGCGGTTTGTGGACAGCGTAGAGAGCATCACGTGGACGGCGAAGCTGGCACCCTCCACGCTCAGTGTGACCGACGGCAAGACGGTGCACGAAATAACCGTGTTCCGTATGGTGCTGAAGAAAGAGGAAGTGCCATCCGACGTGCTGATGCTTATAGACAAGCAGATGCCACGCCACACGGTGTTTATATTGCAACACGAAGGCAAGTGCTGCCTGTATGTCAACTACAAAGAGTGGCACGATGCGGAGCAACGGCAGTTTGACATTGTCAAGACATATCAGACGGCTTGGGTAAAAGAAGCTGATATAGTGCTGAACATTGAAGGCAGCACGATGGATGCCGTGTTCTCCTCTTTTGTTCATCAAATTGCAGAAGGACTGCTGGACGCAAACACCACGGACCTGCATACGGCAGTAATGGCGAACAAGGAGCGCGAGCAACTGCTGAAAAGCATCAACACTCTTGAACGGCAAATGCTAAAGGAGAAGCAACCGAGGAAACGATTTGAGATGCACCAAAGACTGGTGATAATGAAAGAAAAACTGAATCAATAAGAGAACGAAATACTTTAAGAATATGGAGAAACTGAAAATGCAGACCGCTGATGGTGTGCAGGACAATATCAGCCGAATAGCTGAATTGTTTCCTGAATGTATCACGGAGGTTAACGACCAAATGGGGGGGGGTAAAACGCTCCATTGACTTTGACAAACTGCGCCAGCTGCTGTCTTCTGATATTGTAGAAGGCAACGAAGAGCGCTATCAGTTTACTTGGCCCGACAAGCGCAAGGCAATCCTTGCTGCCAATGCGCCCATCAACGCCACGCTGCGCCCATGCCAAGAGGAGAGCGTGGACTTCGACACCACACAGAACCTTTACATCGAGGGCGACAACCTCGATGTGTTGAAATGCCTTAAAGAGACCTATCTGCATAAGGTGAAGATGATTTACATCGACCCACCTTATAACACCGGCAACGACTTTGTTTATGAAGATGACTTTGCGGAGTCGGCTTCAGATTATCTCGCCAACTCAGGACAGTTTGACAAGCAGGGCAACCGTCTGGTAACGAACACCGAGAGCAACGGACGCTTCCACACCGATTGGCTGAATATGATTTATCCACGACTGAAAGTGGCAAGGGACTTTCTGACGGAGGATGGTGTGATATTTATCTCGATTGATGATAATGAGGTGGAAAATTTGAGGAAGGTGTGTGATGAGATATTTGGAGAATCCAATTTTATAGCAACACTTGTATGGGAAAGAGCGTATTCACCAAAAAATGATGCAAAATATATTTCAAATAGTCATGATTATGTTTTAATGTATGCAAAAAGTGCAGCAAATTTTGTTATAGGAAGATTGGAACGCACAGCAGAAGCAAATGCCCGTTATTCAAATCCTGATAATGATCCCCGTGGTGTATGGAAGCCAAGCGATATGTCAGTAAAGACTTACAATGCTGAATGTGATTACTCTATCACGACCCCTTCGGGACGTGTAGTAGAGCCTCCAGCAGGACGCTGCTGGAGTCTCTCACGGAATGCATTCCGTGAGAGACTCCAAGATAACAGGATTTGGTTTGGATCTGATGGAAGTAGCGTTCCGTGTATAAAACGATTTATCACAGAATTAAAACATGACGGTATGGCACCTACATCAATTTTATTCTATAAGGATGTTGGTCATAGTCAGGAAGGAGCCCAAGAAGTCGTATCGTTATTTGGTGACAAGGGCGTTTTTGATGGTCCAAAACCAGTTCGTTTGTTAGAGCGACTTATAACTTTAGCTAATCTAAAAGAAGATTCCATTGTCCTTGATTTCTTCTCAGGAAGTGCAACTACAGCACATGCAGTAATGAAGAAGAATGTAGAAAAAGAAAAGAATTGTCGCTTTATAATGGTACAGTTGCCAGAAGAAGTTAGTGATAAGAAAAAAGATCAAGGCTATAAGAACATCTGCGAAATCGGCAAAGAACGCATCCGGCGTGCTGGTGCTAAGATAAAGGAGGAAAATCCTGAAAAGGCACAGCACCTCGACACTGGTTTCCGTGTGTTGAAGCTCGACAGCAGCAACATGAAAGATGTGTTCTATTCACCGAAGGAGACATCACAACTGGAAATGTTTAGATATGTAGACAACGTAAAGGACGACCGCACAAGCGAAGATCTTCTGTTCCAAGTGATGCTGGAGCTCGGTGCAACGCTCGACAGCAAAATAGAAGAGAGCGTGGTGGATGGCAGGACTATATATAATGTAGCCGACGGCTATCTTGTTGCTTGCTTCGACCAAAAAGTAACCGACGAGGTGGTGACAGCTATTGCGAAGATGCAGCCGACGTATGCAGTGCTGCGTGATACCAGCTTGGCGAATGATGCCACAGCAACCAACTTCGAGCAGATATTCAAGACATACGCCCCTAACACTACAACAAAAATCCTGTAAGGAATGAAACTGCAATTCAAGATACAACAATATCAGACCGATGCCGTGGAAAGCACTGTCGACATCTTTAACGGACAGCCTAATCAGGGACTCTTGGACTACAAAATGGACCAGGGAAAGGTGTACGTTATTGACAACGGCAAGCGAATAGAGCAAACAGACTTCGTGGTAAACGAAAATGATACAGGCTACAAGAACGGCGAGATAGTGCTTTCTGAGGATGAGTTGCTGAAGAACATCCATCAGATACAGACACAGAACAACATCCACCTCAGCAGTGAAGTGATAAAGCGCCTTGGAGCCTGCCAGCTCGATATAGAAATGGAGACCGGTACTGGTAAGACCTACGTCTATATCAAGACAATGTTCGAGCTGAACAAACGCTATGGTTGGACAAAGTTTATCGTCGTTGTGCCCAGCATTGCCATACGTGAAGGAGTGAAGAAGAGTTTCGACATAACGCAGGATCACTTCATGGAGCTGTATGGCAAGAAGGCACGCTACTTCGTTTATAATTCGGACAACCTCAATCAGATAGACACCTATTCGCAGAGTGCCGACATCTCCGTGATGATCATCAACACTCAAGCGTTCAACACTTCAATGAAAGAAGGCGCCAAAAACAAGTATGCCCGTATCATATATGATCCACGCGACGAGTTCGGCTCACGTAAACCTATCGACGTGATAGCAGCCAACCGCCCGATCATCATATTGGACGAACCTCAGAAGATGGGCGGTGCTGCCACGCAGACCGCATTGGCACGCTTCAACCCATTGTTCACGCTCAACTATTCAGCCACACACCGAGAGACCCACAACCCCGTGTATGTGCTCGATGCGTTGGATGCCTACAACCAGAAGTTGGTGAAGAAGATAGAGGTGGTGGGCTTCGAGCTTCGCAACCTCAAAGGCACGGAAAGCTACATCTACTTCGACAGCGTCGTACTGTCGAAGAACGAGCCACCGATGGTGCGCATGGAGATAGACGTGCAGAGCAAGAGTGGCAACATCAAGCGAGCCTACAAGAACGTAGGTGAAGGCGACGACCTCTATTATCTTTCCGGAGAAATGGAACAGTATCGTGGCTATATGTTGACAGAGATAGAACCTTTGCGTGGCAAGGCGATATTCGGCAATGGCGTGACGCTAAACGTAAAGGATATTCAAGGAAATATTACTGCCGACCATAAGGCACGCATCCAGATACGCGAAACCATCAAGGCACACTTCCGCAAGGAGTCTGCCCTGTTCAAGCGTGGCATTAAGTGCCTTTCGCTGTTCTTCGTGGATGAAGTGGCAAACTACCGCCAGTATGATGAAGACGGCAATCAGCTGTTGGGACGATACGGTGAGATATTCGAGCAGGAATATATGGATGAGCTGAACAATAATCAGAACATGTTCGACCCTGACTATATGTCTTATCTTGGAAGCATATCAGCCCACGCCACCCATGCAGGATATTTCTCTATAGACAAGAAAGGCCATGCAATAAACAGCGCATTGAAGCGTGGCAGCGACCAGAGCGACGACATTTCTGCATACGACCTTATCTTAAAGAACAAGGAACGGCTGCTCAGTCTCGACGAGCCTGTGCGCTTCATATTCTCACATTCGGCTCTTCGTGAGGGTTGGGACAATCCGAACGTGTTCCAGATATGTTCGCTGCGCCAGTCGAACAGCGTTTCACAGAAGCGTCAGGAGGTAGGCCGTGGTTTGCGCTTGTGTGTAGACAGGCATGGTGTACGCCAAGACAACGACGCACTTCCAGAAGAAGTGCATAAGGTGAACCGACTTACCGTAATTGCCAGCGAAGGTTATGCAACCTTTGTGGCAGATTTGCAGCATGACATCAGGCAAGACCTCTACGACCGTCCGACAAAGGCAGATGTTGACTTCTTCACCGGCAAGATTGTTACCCTCGATGACGGAGCTAAGTACACAATAACAAAGAATGACGCACAGGAAATTTATTTCCAGTTGCGTATGAAGGGCTACATCACCAAAGATGGTGAAGTGACCGAAACTTTCCGTAAGGCATGTGCAGAAGAAACCTTGTTGCCTTTAGCCGACGAGTTGCAGCCAATGAGCAATTCGGTGATGAAGTTGGTTCAGAGCATCTACGACCCGAGCGTATTGAAGGGCATGATTGACGATGGCAGCAAGACCACAACGCCCTACAACAAGCTCAACGACAACTTCATGAAGAAGGAGTTTCAGGAGCTTTGGCGCCGTATCAATCATAAGTATGCCTATACCGTCAGCTTCGACAGCGAGGAACTTATTGAAAAAGCGGTAGGCGCAATAAACAAAGAGCTTGAGGTGACCCAGCTGAGCTATGTAGTGACACGAGGTGAGCAAAAGGACAATGCTACACTGGACGACATGAAGCATGGCGATATGATGCGCCAGAAAGAAAGTGCAACAGAGAAGCTGAAAACGGATATCGTAAGCAATGTTCGTTATGACTTGTTGGGCAAGATTAGCAGCGCGACACGTTTGACCCGAAAGACCGTGGCAACAATACTTTCAAAGATACGTCCGTTGAAGTTCGGCATGTATAAGGCTAACCCTGAAGAATTCATACGTAAGGTAACACGTTTGATTATGGAGCAGAAAGCCACAATCATCGTTGAGCATATCAGCTACAACCGATTAGAAGGTAAGTTCGATAGCGATATTTTCACGCAGGAGAAACACGGAACGATAGACCGTGCCTTCGAAGGAAAGAAAAGCATCGTGGATTATGTGTTTACTGATAGCGAGGGAGAACGAGAGTTTGTTGGTAAAATTGACACGGCAAAGGAAGTTGCGGTATATGCCAAGTTGCCAAAGGGTTTCCATATCCCGACACCTGTAGGCAACTACTCTCCGGACTGGGCTATAGCGTTCCAAGAAGGCGAGGTGAAGCACATATATTTTGTGGCAGAGACAAAAGGATCCATGTCGAGCATGGACCTGCGCGAAATAGAAAAGGGCAAGATAGCTTGTGCCGAAAAACTCTTTGCTCAAATATCTACATCCAACGTGAAGTATGGTAAAGTGGATAGCTTTGAGACACTGATGGATATAGTGAAATAAGAGTATTCGTTCAAGTTAACTGAAAGTAGTGATTTTTTACGGCAAAACCTCTATTATTTCGCTGATAATTGTTACTTTTGTATATCTTTATAATCATATAAACAAAAATCAATAAATATGAAACCAACACTTTTCCTCCTCGCAGCAGGAATGGGCAGCCGTTACGGCGGCCTCAAGCAGCTGGACGAGCTCGGCCCTCACGGCGAGACCATCATGGACTACAGCATCTACGACGCCATCAACGCTGGCTTCGGCAAGCTGGTCTTCGTAATCCGCAAGGACTTTGAGGACGACTTCCGTCGCATCGTGCTCTCTAAGTATGAGGGTCACATCCCGTGCGAGCTGGTATTCCAGAGCATCGACGCTCTCCCCGAAGGATTCACATGCCCGGAGGGACGCACAAAGCCTTGGGGTACGAACCACGCTCTCATGATGGGCGCCAAGGTCATCAACGAGCCTTTCGCCGTGCTCAACTGCGACGACTTCTACGATCGTGACGCATTCCGCGTGATGGGCAAGTGGCTCAGCGAGCTGCCTGAGGGATCAACCGGCAAGTATGCCATGGTGGGATTCCGCGTCGGCAACACGCTTTCTGAGAGCGGCACAGTAAGCCGTGGCGTATGCGAGAACGACGAGCACCACCACCTTACTTCTGTCGTGGAGCGCACCAAGATTCAGCGCTTCGACGGCGTGGTGAAGTATCTGGCTGACGACGGCGAGACATGGGTGGCTATCCCTGACACCACTCCGGTATCGATGAACTTCTGGGGCTTCACTCCTGACTACTTCCAGCACAGCGAGGCTTACTTCAAGGAGTTCCTCTCTGACCCGAAGAACATGGAGAACCTCAAGAGCGAGTTCTTCATCCCATTGATGGTGGACAAGCTCATCCACGACGGCACTGCTACATGCGAGGTGCTCGACACCACAAGCAAGTGGTTCGGCGTGACATATCCTGAGGATCGTCCGGACGTAGTGGCTAAGTTCCAGAAGCTTGCCGACGACGGTGTTTATCCTGAGAAGATGTTCTAAAAACGAATAGGAAATGAAAGCAAAACAGGCTGTTACTTTGCAAAGAGTAACAGCCTGTTTTGCTTTGTTTGTATAAGGGGAGGGTCAGAACGGATAGCCGATGGCGAAGTGCAGACTTTGCGAGTCGCCGAAGCTTGGCATATTATAGAAACCGCTCTTGTAGGGGAGGTGCAGACCGATGCCCCAGTCGAGACGCAGCACGAAGAAGTCGAGGTCGTAACGCACGCCGATGCCCGTGCCTAACGCCGTCTCCTTGAATATGTTCTTTATGTTAAATTTCGATCCTGCACGATAGCCGTCGTCACGCATCGCCCACACGTTGCCGGCATCGAGGAAGACGGCTCCGTAGAGATTGCCGAAGATGCGCGGACGAAACTCCACATTGGCTTGCAGCTTTATGTCGCCCGTCTGGTCCAGGTAGGAAAGGCGTGACTGATTGGTGTAATAGCGGCCCGGTCCGATGCTGCGCACATTGAAGGCACGGATGCTGTTGGCACCGCCCACATAGAACTGCTCGCTGTAAGGCGAACTCTGGGAGTTGCCGTACGACCAAATGATGCCGCCATTGATGTGCGCCACGAGCTGGGCGTGGTCTGCCACCTGCCATGTCTTGCGCAGGTCAGTCTCAATCTTCACGAACTGTGCGTAGGGATTCTTAAACATGTTCTTGCCCTTCTCGCTCCACTTACGTCCCGCAGCCATATAGCCAAGGGAGAGGATGTTTGACGCCTCACTGACCGTGGTCTGCCAATAGATGGGGTTGCGGTATGACGAGGGCGACTGGAGCGTGAACGTATAGCGCATCTTGGGCACGAACTGGTCTGCCATCGACACGGTGAGGTACGGACTCTGCTTCAGGATTTCCTTGAAGGCGTCGGTCTGGTCACGCATATACTCATACTGGAGGATGAGCGGCGAGAACTGGTGCATCGTCGTGGCGTTGGGCTGGACGGTGTAGGTAAGCTCGCCGGAGACGATGTGGCGCTTGAAGAAGCCGGAACGGTTGAGCACGCTGCTGGAAGCCTTGAAGAGGGTGTTGGGGGTGGAATAGTACGGCTTGACCACCTTACCCTGACGGCGACGCTTGTGACGCATCTTGCTAAGGAAGCGGTCGATGAACAGCAGACGCGGTATCTCTACGTTTACGTCGGCACCATACTCGTACGAATTAAACTTTGAGCTGGTGCCGTCGGCACGGTGTCCGGTCTGCCATTCGTAAGATCCCTTCAGGTTTACGGACAACTTCTCGCCTCCTCGGAAAGCGTTGCGCTTGGTGAAACCGAGAATAACGCCCGGACCCACACGTCCCGTGGTCTTGCCCACGACGTTTGTTTCGAGATAGATGTCGTAGGGCTTGTCGAAGACGCAGTTGATGGTCATATCGAGGGTGTCGCAGGTGGGGGTGGTGTCGCGCGGCGCAAAGGAGAGGTCGACTCGTGAGAAGAGTCCCTTTGCGGTGAGCGTATTGATGGACTGCTGGTAATTGGCGTAGCTGTAGAGCTGGCGCGGACGCAGTTTTAGGTCGCGTGTGATGGCGGAGCGGCGTATGGGCGGACGCTTGCCGGAATAGATCATCGTGTAGTTGCGGCGGCGCACGGTGTCAGTAAGCTCCTGCATGGCAGAGCGGCGCATCTCTAAGTTGATGCGTCCCACATACCACTGGCGCGACACGAGCGACGGCAGGCTGTCGGCGTAATGGAGGCGGAGCTGTGCCTTACCCGGCTCAGCGATGGTGTCAGCAAGGTAAGTGGCATAGTCGGGCTGATAATAGAAGTAGCCGTTATTGCGGAGCAACGTCGACACACGGGTGCGCTCGGCGTCAAGGGTGGAGACGTCGAAGGGCGAGCCGTTCCTGACCAACGCCTCGGTACGGGTGGAGTCGATAAGCGCCTGCGCCGTCTTTGGGAAGTTGACGTAGTCGAGCGTGTCAATGGTATGCAGCTCGCCAAGATTGACGGTGTAAGCCACCTTCGCCTTCTTGGGATTGTTCTGCGTGAGGACATCATAGCCTACGTAGCCGCTGAAATAGCCGTGCGAACGCAGCAGTTCGGTGGCCACCTGTGCACGAAGCCTCGGATTGACACCACTCATAAGCACCGGAGCCTTGCCGAACGTCTTTCTCACCCACTTGGAGAAGCGTGTGTCCGAATCGTAGAAGGCATTATATATCCACAGGCGGTATGGCAGCAGACGTATGGAGCTGCTGCCGAAGAAGGCGCCGTTGGGTTCGGTGGCAAGGGCTGCCTCCACCTCCTCACGTGTGGCATTGAAGTGGTCGGATGGTTCATAGTCGACATACTTGGTGGTCTTGAGTCCGATGAACAGCTGGTCGTCCTCCGGCACCGAGGTGGTGGTGGAGCAGGCTGCAAGGAGCGCAAGTGCGAGTATGACAAATATATACTTGTATGGTTTCATCGTCTTTCCTTATTATTATTTTACTTCTGTGGCAGGTCGTTTCTGCTTTGTGGTGTCGACGGGGAACATGTCGATGATGCTCTTCTCCTTCTTGAAGCGGAAGATGTCCTTGAAGTGCTGGAGCTTGCGGCGCCACATAAAACCAGCGCCGAACTGCTCTATGTAGCCCTCGAGCCAGTCATAGGAGTCGCGGTCGTAGAAGAACTTCAGATACTTGTTTGAGTTAGCCGAGAGGCGATACTCGAAGGTGACGTTGTCGAAGAACGTCTCGTTCTGGTTCTCCACCTCTGCTCCACTCGACACCTTGCCGCCGATGACGATGCGCAGACGATTGTTCCAGAATCGCTTGGCGAACTTGAAGGAATAGTCTGTATGCATCTGACCGGATCCGAGCATGGTGTTGTCCATGCCGAAGGAGAGATCGAGGGTGCGCAGGGCGTTGCCCGATATGGCATTGATCTGTGAGTTGAGGAAGGCACTGAGGGCGCTGTTCACGGAGAGTGAGTTGGGATTGCCATCGGAGAGATACATGCCCGTGGTGAGCATCGTCACGGCTATCTTTCCGCGGTTCTCCGCCGACATGGTCATCAGCTCATTGTGAATCTGCTGGTCGTCAGGAGCGTCAATGATAAACTGCAGACCCATATCGTTAAGCGTCTTCGTGAGTTCCACGCCACACTCGAACGCCACGCTACGTCCGGATCCTCCGTCCGTTGTGACCGTGGCCTTGGTGCTTTCCGTGGCGGTGATGTTAAGGCGCGGGTTCATCGGGTCGCCGAAGAACTCAACGTAACCTCCCTCATTGATGTTGAACGTCTTGAGCGGGATGACGGGCAGCGAATACTTCATCTCGCCGCTGCCTATCGTATAGCGTCCGTAAAGGCTCAGCCCGTCGGAAGCGTTGTAGAGCATGCGCAGGTCGCCGCCACCGATGATGTCAACGTAGTTAGACTTGTCGGTGTTAAGCGCACAGAGCACGTGTGCCCCTTCGTCGATGCTGACGGTGAGGTCCATGTTGAGTCCGTTTATGGGCGGACGCTGCACGGTGGTCTGCTCCGGTCGGCGGAAGTCGACGAACGTGACAAGTCCTTCGAGGCGGTTGTCCGAAGAGAGCGGCGAGTCACGCAGGATGTACGTGATGTCCGTAGAGCCGAGCACGTCCAGACGACCTCGCATACGCAGGGCGTCAAGCCGACCGTTGACGGCTCCGAGGAAGTTGACGTAAGCCTTGCCGTAAGCCTCGCTTCGTGCCGTCTCCTTCGAGTCGATGAGGAGGTAGTTGGAAGCACGCATGCGCAGGTTGAGTCGCATGGCGTCCATGTCGGCAAAGTCGAATGATCCGTATAGGGTGAGCGGGCTACCATTGGTGGCGAACATCTGGAAATTCTCGAACTGCAGATGGCTATCGGTGATGGTGACGGGATCGTCACAGAGCCTCATCTGCACGCCGTATGGTTCGCTGACAACGTAGGCAGAATCGAAGAACACCTCACCGTTGACTTGCGGACGGGAGAGCGTTCCCTTTATGGTGACGTTGCCCTGGGCATATCCCTTGAAACCGATAATGCGGTCGGGGATGAATCCGTTCATGAGATTGAGCGGCGTGCGCGACATATCCATGTGAGCGTTGAGCATTCCCTCACCACGCGAGTCGTACGTGCCATTGAGCGTACACACCTCGTTGCCGTCCATGGAGAGCGTGCCGTCAACATAATGTTCGAGGCCGCCGTCCTTAGGCATATACACGAACTCGGACGAGATGTTGCCTATAGGACAGCCCTCGTATGACATCTTCGCCACGCTGACGGAAGACGATACGGTAAAGTCACCGCCGGGATTGTTGACGACGTGGAAGTCGCCGTTCATCACTCCGGAGATGTTCGGGGCGTAGGGCACGACGGACAGCACCTTGGCAAGGTCGAAGCGGGTCAGACCCACGGTGATGTCCTGAAGGGCTTCAGTACTGTCGTTGGAATAAATCTTTACGCCCATGCCGTCGTCGGCGCTCAGCTTCATGTCGGCAGACAGGCGTTGGTCGTCGCCGAAGAAAATGTAGTTGCCCTTGTTAACCTTAAATTCCTTATATCCGAGCACGGGGTCGATGCCGCCGAGCGTGAGGCGCACGCCGTTATGCTCCATCTGCGCTCTGAGTCCTAAAGCCACGCCGAGTCGGTTGCGGGCGTCGAAAACACGCGTGCCGAGATAGAGCGACTGCTCGTGGAAGGCTCCACGGAAGCGGGCGTCGAACACATACTGCGGATTATTGCGGTTATTGCGCACCTGTCCCTCGAACAGCGTCTTCACGGAGTCGGAACTGAAAGAGAGGCGGACAGTGTCGAGCTGAATGCCGGAAGCTATCAACGAGTCGAGACGGACGGAACCGTTGATGCCACGCTGAGGCGAGAGCGACATGTCGACAAAGGCGTTCTGATAGTCGTAACCGAAATGACGTATGGTACGGGAGAAGACGTTCTCTTTTCCTGCATCCAGATAGAACGAGAGCTGCGGCAGACGTTCGCGCAGACGCAACTGATTGATGTATCGCTCCTTCTGCTGCTTCATGGCTTCGTCGTTGGTGCGTGTAAGACAGTCGATGATGTGCTCTATGGCTCCGTGTCCGTCCATCTTCAAGGCGAAGTCGCCGCAGGTTACGGCGGCATGGGTGGAGTCAGGACGGGTGAAGATGTTCAGTGAAATGCTCTCCGGTCGGTAAGCACGGGCAGAATCGCGCACGACGATGTTGCCGATAACGCCGCGTGCAGAATGGTCGTTCTTAAGATTGCTGTTAAGCTCGACGTCGGCAATGAGCGATGCGGAGAGAGGACGCTTCGTAAGACCTATCTTATAGAAGTCGGCATTGAGGAGGTCGCAGGCAAGCCTTGCGTCCAAGCGGCGGTTGCTGATAAGCGTGCGCAGGTCGATGATGCCGTTGAGGAGCGGATTGCGACTGTCGAGAACAGCCTTACCCACACCGTCGCGTACGGTGGCATCGAGCTTCATATTGGAAAGGTCGTAACCGGAATAGCTGAAATGGCGTATGCGTCCCTTGGCTTCCATCCACGTACGGCGCGAGAGGAAGTCGAGTCCGGCTCCTTCCGCTGTAAGCTCGCCGGTGAAAGGCTCAACGGCAAGGTCAGGAAGGAAGTTGGCGAGGCGCAATGAGTTGGCAGTAAGGCGTGCACGATAAGCATAGCCCTTCATATCGAAGCGAGCGTCGCCCTTGACGCTGCCTCCACCCTGAGAAGCCGTGAAATCAGCGGCATAGCGCGGACCGTCCGCATGGAAATTTCCCTTCAGGGATATGCCACGCGGAATGCGGAACGAACGAGAAAGCGAGGGGTCGAGGAGTGCGGTGACGAAGGATATGTCGTCGGTATGGGCGTCAGCGGTGATGGCGGCGTGCAGACGCTTGATGTCCGTAAGATTCTGCATCTTTCCGCTTGCCATAAGCGAGAAGGCACCGGGCAACGACACCTTCAGGGCGTCTATCTTCATTGCCTGCATATTGCCGTCAACCGATCCCTCAATGGAGAGAGGTGACGACGGCCACTGCCTAAGGAAGTTCTTAGGCATAAAACCAAGGAATAGCTGAAGGTCGGGCTTGCCGAAGGAGCCATACATCTTAGCCTTCAGACGACCGGGAATTTTCTCGGCAAACGTATTGAAGTCGAAGTCGATATTGGCTGACAGGCGCGAATGGGGCGTGCGCAGCAAGAGCGACGGAAGCTTTACGTGGACGGAATCGAGAGACAACGCTCCCGAAATCTCGTTCACCACAAGGCCACATTTCTCCTTAAAGGCACAGCGGCGCAGCCTCATCTTCAGTCCTGCGTCGGAATAGAAGAGAGAGTCGATGCGCAATGCCAACGGCGAGAGTGCGATATGATTATAGTCGAGTCCGCCTTTCTGTGGACGCTCAAAGTTGTTGTCATAGGCGAAAGATCCTTCACGCCAGTCGAGCGAGCCCACCTGATACTGGTTCTTGGCAAGGTCGACAAGTACGGAAGTAACGTCCGTACGTCCAAGTCCGACAGCCACTTGCAGCGTGTCGCCCGGCATGTGCACCGTGACGTTGGAATGGTCGGCATGCAGCCGTTGGAGGGCTATACGCCATACGTTTTCGCTCTGCGTGGTGTCTTCGGGGACGGTGTCGCTAAGGCATACGTCAATGTCGGCACGAGAAAGACGCAGCGTGCTGAGAGACACATCAGAATCGGAAAGCCTTACAGTACTGGGACAGAGGCGCAAGCTCCCCACCCTACCGCGAACACGGGCGGCAGGTACGAACTGTGCCGTATTGATCTTGGCGTCCAGCAGTTCCACGCGCTTCACGTCAACCCGCTTATCGAAGAGCGGCATAAGCTTAACGCCAGCCACAAGAAGGCGTGCATCGGCAATGGTGTCGGTCACGCCCTTGAGCGAGTCGTTGGGCTGTGTGGCAAGGAAGCCGTACACACCAAGGTCGAGCGGGAAACGTAGGCGCACACGTTCCACGCTGACGTTCATGTCCATGGCGTCAGAAGCATAGGCTGCCACCTGCTTTACAGCCCAGTTCTGCACGGCGGGCACGTATAGCAGTATGGAGAGTATGAGAAGAAGGGTTGGCGGCAAGGCTATTAGCACCGCTAACACCTTAAGACTTTTCTTTAATACAGGCTTCATCCGATAGTGTTGTTATGATGGGTTTTAAGAGGGGCGTGCTATATTACATAGCGGCAGGGTCAGCGTGCGAGGTCTTGCCACAGACGGTCGTTGGGCACGGGGGCCTCCACGCAGATGGGTTCTTTCGATACTGGATGAACAAATTCTACGCGGCGCGAAAGCAGCGAGATGCTTCCGTCGGGATTGCTGCGCGGCGCTCCGTACTTCAGGTCGCCCTTTATGGGGCAGCCCATGTGGGCAAGCTGGCAGCGTATCTGGTGATGACGACCGGTGAGGAGAGTCACCTCAAGGAGCATATAGTTGTCCGACTCGGCACGCAGACGGTATTTCAGGATGGCCTTCTTGGCACCGGGGCGCTCCTTGTCGTAAGCATAACTCTTGTTCTGCTTCTCGTTGCGGACGAGCCAGTTGGTGAGTGTGCCCTCCTCAGGGATGGAGTGTTTCTTGACAACAGCCCAATAGGTCTTGTGCACGTCGCCCGTGCGGAACATCTCGTTCAGACGCGAAAGGGCTTTGGATGTGCGGGCAAAGACAACGAGTCCGCCTACGGGACGGTCAAGACGATGCACCACACCAAGGAATACGTTGCCCGGCTTAGCGTATTTCACCTTTATGTATTCCTTCACGATGTCAGAGAGCGGCTTGTCACCGGTCTTGTCGCCTTGTACTATCTCGCCACTTGCCTTGTTGACGATGATGATATGATTGTCTTCGTAGACTACTTGCATCTTTAGAGTGTTGTTTGTTAGATATATGAATTTCTTGGGGTGTATGATGTCTTTGGTTGGCGTAATAAGCCAAAACGCCCTGGGAAGGCAAAAGGAAGAGTCGGTCCCGATCCTTGCTTTTGTCCTCTCAGGGCGTATTATCTTAAAAGTTTCCGTTACGGAGCATTACATGTTCATGCCACCGTCGATCTGGATAACCTGACCGCTTACGTAGCTTGACAATTCAGAAGCGAGGAAGAGGCAGACATTGGCGATGTCCTCTGTCTGACCACCGCGACGGAGAGGAATCTTCTTCATCCAGTCCTTGCGAATGTCCTCAGGAAGCTGAGCTGTCATGGCTGTCTCGATGAAGCCGGGAGCTACAGCGTTGGCACGTACGCCCTTAGGACCAAGCTCCTGGGCGATAGACTTGGCGAGAGCGATCATACCTGCCTTAGAAGCGGCATAGTTGCACTGACCAGCGTTGCCGTGTACACCGACTACAGAAGCCATGTTGATGATGGAACCGCTGCGCTGACGAAGCATTACGGGAGCGCAAGCGTGGATGAAGTTGAACGCTGACTTGAGGTTTACGTTCAGAACAGCATCCCACTGAGCCTCGCTCATACGGAGCATAAGGCCGTCCTTGGTGATACCGGCGTTGTTGACGAGGATGTCGATGCTACCAAAGTCAGCATGTATCTGCTTAACGGTCTTCTCTGTCTCCTCGAAGTCGGCTGCATTGCCAGCGTAAGCGCGGCATGTTACGCCGAGAGCTTCAATCTCCTTGCGAGTAGCCTCGAGTCCTGCGGCCATTTCGTCGTTGAGGACGAGGTCTGTGAATGCGATATTAGCGCCCTCAGACGCAAATTTCATAGCGACAGCTTTACCAATGCCGCGGGCTGCACCTGTTACGATGGCAGTCTTACCTGTTAATAATCCCATTTTCTTGTTTATTTAAAAAAAATTAATTATTAATGCGTTTGCCCAAGGCACCGTACACCACCTTAGCCACAAGAGGCTTGCTCGCCTCCTCTGTCATGCCGTGTCCGAGACGGCCGTAAATGAACGGCACCTCAAGTCCTTTAATACAATAGTGGGTGATATCAGCAACGAGGTCGATGTCGTCAATGTCGAACTCACCGTCCGCTTTTCCGTCGGCATACACCTTGCGGAATATCGAAATCTCGTCCTCGTCAAACTTCTTGCGCACCTTCTCCACCATCCAGATGTTGCGGAAGAATTCGGCGCGAAGATTGCCGTTGCGCACCACCGTCTCGCGTATCATGCTCAAGTGGGTGTAGATAAGCTCTATAATCTTGTCCTGCGGGCGCATCTTCATAGCCGCCACCTCATCGAGCTTGTCCGAAAGACGCTCAAGCTCCGACTCAATGACAGCCGAATACACGTCCTCCTTCCTGTTGAAGTAAGTATAGAGCGTGCGGCGACCCCTTCCGGATGCCACGGCGATGTCGTTCATCGTGGTGTTGGCAATGCCGTTCTTGGCGAAGAGCTGCCTTGCCACGTCAACGAGTTTTTGTCGAGTCTTTGATATTGACATAACGAATAATGACCTGCGTTTGTTCTTTGTACCTTATTAATATATATATTGTGCCAACTACGTTGCACATAGTTTTTGCTATGTGCAAAATTACTGCAATTAATCCATACGGACAAATAAAAGAGGCGGATTTTACCACTTTAGATAACAAAAACCTGCCTTTTAGCCTATTATTCCTACAACTTAGAACGTCAGGTCCGCCGTTCCTATCTTCTTCCAGGAGAAGGCGGGAAGGAGGTCTGCAGCAGTTATCGGCGCGTCCGTGGCTTGCAATCCTGCGGCACGGGCAAGCATTCCGACCATCTCTTCCGGGGCATAACGCTCCCGTAAAGCCGACATATCCAGACTGCGGTCGCGCTTGGAAAGTCGCTGTCCGGCTTCGTTGCAGAGCAGCGGATGATGGATGAAGCGAGGCGAACGGAAGCCAAGCTGACCGGCAAGATAAATCTGCTGCGGCGACGAAAGAAGCAGGTCGCGTCCACGCACCACCTCCGTCACGCCCATCAAGGCATCGTCCACCACCACGGCGAGCTGATAAGCCCATGCCCCGTCCTTGCGACGCACGATGAAGTCGCCACATTGCGAGGTGAGGTCGACGGTCTGCGGTCCGTAATGCCCGTCCGTGAACGTCACAATGCCCTCCCCTTCCTCCGGCACTCGCATACGAATGGCGGCAGGTCCGCGTCGCGAGTCGGGCGGTAGATTGCGGCACGTGCCCTTATACACCACACGACCGTCGCTCTCATGCGGCGCCTGTGTGGCGAGGATGTCAGCACGGGTGCAATAGCAAGGATAAGTCATTCCCTTATCGGCAAGCACCTTCAGATAATGTTCGTAAATGTCGCCACGCTCGCTTTGCCAGAAAGGACCCTCGTCCCACTCCAGTCCGAGCCATCGCAGGTCGTCCATTATCAGTTCTGCATACTCGCGATGCGAACGCTGCGGGTCGATATCCTCAATACGAAGCAGCCACTTTCCGCCCTGCGACTTGGCAGACAGCCATGACAACAACGCCGCAAACACATTACCAAGGTGCATGCGTCCAGTTGGCGAAGGAGCAAACCGCCCCCTCACCACATTATCCTCAACTCTTCCTTCCGAAAGACAAATATCCCCAATCTTACTCATTACATTATTATATATGTATACTTTAGCTCATGCAAAGGTAAGAAGAATCGGAGCAAAACTCATAAAAAGCCAAGAAAAAGGGGTGAAAATGCACTTTTTTAAAGTTTTTATAAAAAAAGTAGCCAAAACATTTGGAGGTTTAACAAAAAAGCCATACCTTTGCACACGCAATTCAGCAATGACATCACAACAACATTCTGAATAACGCAAATGGTTAATATCGCGGAGTGGAGCAGTTGGTAGCTCGCCAGGCTCATAACCTGGAGGTCGCATGTTCGAGTCTTGCCTCCGCAACAAGACATGGTCGAAGTCCTTTATAACATAAGGATTTCGACCTCTTTTCGTTATCGGGCGTTGCGGAGCTTCGGACAAAAAATTTCAAGTAGTAAGACCAACATCTTTAATCCAGCAGTATGATGGCTCTAAAAGATGTTAAAATGTGCTCAAAATTTTGTACAGGTAAAAGTTCAGACATTGTGGGCTACACTCCTCCCACTTTATACAAAGGAGTGCGTTGGTTCGTTGACTTCTCAGCTTACGACCCGACACGTGGTCTAATGAGACGCAAACGATATTATATCACAGACAATCTCAGTATCTCTGCGAAAAAACACAGAGCTGCTGAAATAATGGAAGTTTTGACAAAGCTGCTTAGCCAAGGTTGGAATCCTTAGCTGACTAATGACGAAAGCCGTGGATTTGTTCTATTTGAAAATTGCCTGGAACGTTATTCTGAATATGTTGACCGCATGGACAGAAAACGAACACGCCAAAACTATTCCTCCAAAGTGAACATATTGAAGGATTTCATTGCAGTCCAGACAAATCCAATAAAATACGCTTACCAATTTGATGTCATGTTTTGTACAGACTTTATTGATTGGATTTTCCTTGATCGTAAGAGTTCTCCACGAACAAGGAACAACTATCTTGGTTGGCTTTATAGCTTGGCAGAGTTCTTGATAGCGCGAAAGCACATCAAGACAAACCCTGTTGAACATATAAGAGTGATGCGAATTGAATTGTCAATCGGCAGAGCATCAAGCGAAGATCGATATGAACCGACCTTCATATTGCTGCTTTTTGATTGACAACACAATTCTAATGTCACACTGTAGCTGCTGACTGTTTTACACCCACCCTTGACATTGGAGATTGTTGGATAACCAACATTCCTATGTATGGGATATAAAGTAAGGGAAATGACTATTTTAGATTGATTTCTCCCTAACCTTGTTAGCGGTTCTCGACATGGATGGATATTCCATCTTTATATCATATTGGTGCAATATCCTATATATGTTACTTTTTCCACGGAAGCCAGTCCTCTCCATGATTTCCTTTACACTATAACCGGCTAACACATTGTCGAATGACGCAAACACCGCACTGTCTCCATTTGAAAGACTGTCAATGAACTTACACCACTCAATACGTTTCTTGTCTTTGGTCTCTTCAATGTAAATATTAACACACCCATGACCTTTCATCAAATTGATGATTTCTGTTGTATGCTCAAAGTATTGAGCCTTATTTATATAACCGATATAGTTCATATTATCCGTATTGCTAAGCAATGTTGTCTGCAAAGATAATCATAAAGCTTATAATATTTTTAACATTCCTGTTTCTGTTTCCTGCAAGGCTATACACTAACAGAAAATTCAGAAGAGCATGGCTCGGTATGGCTTACTCAGAAAACTTCAGGTTGTTCACGGCACGATTGCTGTGTCTTGCACTTATCTTGTTTCACCTGGTGTATTACGCTTTGTTCCCCTTGGAGAAAGGCATCATGCTTTCATCAATCTATGTATTCTTCTCGCTTGCTTCTAAGAAGAACATGATACTGCTTCAGACAATAAGAAAGTCACGCTTGATTGTTATGGTTCTTGCCTTCACTACCATTGAACTTTCGTTTATTCCACATCTGCTTTCGGTGGCAGTAACATTAGCGTTTATTCTTGAAGTTGCCTGTTGTTTCCCTTCCAAAGTAAAACATCGTAAAGGTAAAACTCAAAAAGCTCATGTGAAACCTACCGATATTGAACAAATAGAAATGTTGTCTCATTCTTAAAAACTGCATTTATGGAAAAGAATACCCATTCGCTTAATTGGTATGCAACCTCCAGTCTACAAGAGAAGACTTGCTGAAGCAAATTCACCGTGCAGAAATCAAACTGAAAGGTATCTCTACCATGATAGCCAACCTGCAAGCCCGGAAAGATGATATACAAACTCAAATTGACCAGATTGCAAAACAATTTGGTCAGTCAGGTGCTGACAATGACGAACTGGCTAACAAGATGGCACAATTACGCAAGGAGATTGATGACATAAACGAGAAATTGGCAGCACGATACAAGATGCTTGACGATGCCAATGATACTATCAATGAAGCGAAAGCCAGACTTGCGGAAATGAGGGAGGAGCATCGTGAAATGCTTAAAAGTCTTGGTGAGGACAATGATTTGAAAGCTACGGCAATTCAGAAAAACATCCTTTGGACTTACAACAAGATGCTGACAACGTAATCAACTGTGCCATGCTCTTGGTACTCGGCTATATCCGTGAGACAACTACTTATGCACAATCTTGTGGCGGAAGAAGCTCACCAGGTACTGGTTGGGGACGTGACAAGGATGAAGATGATTACATTGGTGGTGGCGCTGCATTGCTCAATCGGCTGCAATGATGCGTCCTGCGACACATAAGCGAAAGCGAGGACGGTAAATATTAGTAATACGAGTAACATAGGTAATACTTGTGTTTGTCGCATCGCAATAAAACGAAGCAGACCGACATGAATCATTTGTTCACATCGGTCTGCTTTCGTCTTCCGTATTTTACTATTTTATAGCACCCAAAACGTATATGATCTTCCGTCTTTGTACATTATCTTCATATCTTCGCTTTCAAATTGGGTAATTTTGATTTCTTCTTGGTTATCCATTTCATTGTATTCATCGTCTTCCTTCACCACAAAGTAAGTGAAGTCGTCCGTCCTCATGCAAATCTTGAACCGAATACGAGGCTCTTCTTTTACAAAAAGGAACTCATTGTTAATGACACAGATGTTGTCGTCTGCCACAATTTCCCATTGTCTTAATGCCTTGTGCTTTAGTCCCAGTATATTCCTTATATAACACCAATCACCCTCTTTCAGATACTAACGAAATCGTATGTCGCCAATATTCCCTTACTGATAAACTCAGGAACGCCCCACGACTGCACCAACACGTCAAACAAGTCCATAAATCCCTTGCCGTTCAATCGGCAAGGTGTAGCAGTCAACCCCAAGAACTTAGCTTTCGGGAATATCTTCCACATCTCTTTATATGTCCTGGCGAGCGCATGATGTGCCTCGTCAATAACAATCATCCCAGGCTCTTCCTCAATCTCATCATAATGCCGAGATAGCCATTGGATAGACATAGCTTTTACAGAAACCAATAGTGAGTCGTTTTCTGATGCAGAATAAGAATAGAACTTCTTTATGGTTTCCTCTATTTGCGAAAACAATTCTATACGGTGTGCAATAATCCAAACTTTCATATTTGGATTGGCTTTGACAAAAGAGTCAATGACCGCCGTCAACAGATAGGTCTTGCCTGTTCCCGTCGGCATTTGCGCCATCACGGATTGATGAAGGCGCAACGCTTTCTCTATCCGTGATTTCATATCTTCTTGATAATCAAATAGCTTGATTTCCTTCATAAAACTCACCAAATAGCAAATGATATTTGTTTATAGTTAGAATGAAATATTGAAAACATAGCGAAAAGCCCTCTATTCACCAATAGAATTTTTAATTGGAATGGCAGAATAAGATTTATGGCTAACCTTATGATTATAACGTATTTCAGGTTCTTCTATAGTATCTGGCAACTTACCTATGATAGAGCGGTGTTCTTCCATTTGAATGTAAAGATATGATTTTTTCATCTCTAAAAGTTTATCAACAACATCTTTACGCAAAAAGAAAAACATACTGTCGTCACCTATAAAACTGGTAGACACATCTTCATTGGCGAAAGTATATGCCAGTCTATCCACATCAAATGTCAGTTCTAACATTTGACATATTTCAGAAGAGAGGCGAACAAAACTTTTGTATTTGAACCTTTTTGTAGTCCATTCAGAGAAACTGTATTTAACAAGAATACTAACATTATCTTCTGTATGTTTCGTCTGTGTATTTATTAGTTCACGCCATGATAATTCCTCTAAAAAGGCATGGTCATACTCCCTGATGAATTCTGCAAATTCTAAATCAACTTCATCAGGGGATATATCTTTTTGTACAAGAAAAGAATTCCATTCCAAATATATATTTGCATGTTTTTCACTCATCATCTGGTAACAAGTTCCATAAAGCAAAATCCAGTCACCATCTCTATTTGGAAGTTTTGTCATAATTAGGCTGGCTTGCCAATCTGACACATTTGCTTTAATCCAGTTTCCCAAATCTTCATTTCTTTTAGGCAATAAAAAAACAGTGAATAGGTTTCTCTTTTGCAGTACAATTGGAAATGACGGATCTATTCTTACGAGAGGTGTACGAAAGGTACCAACATACTCATTTTCAAGTTTACCATTCAGCAATAACCACCCATAAAGTTCATACAATGCAGCCTGCCCATATTTAAATGCATGCTTATCTTTGAGTTGTCTACGGTAACTAACTTTTTCGTATTCTTCGTTTTGTAACATAGAACAAACATCTTGGTCATAGCCTAAACACTCTGCCATATTTTGCAACATACCATAAATATGGCTAGAAGTATAATATGTCTTATGGCAATAATCTGGTATAAAGAGTGGTCTTATATAAGATTTGTCATAATCATAATCAAAAACAGAAAACAACGCCCACTTTTTTTCTATTTTATCTGACCATTTCACATCTGCGTACTTATAGAGCAATTCTCTATTGTGCAGTTGACGGAAAGTTACTTCAGCATAGCTATAAAGCGTCTCCAAATCATCCAATAGTACAACATTGGTAGTGGTATGATTCTGTAAATATTTTTCCAATATGTCGATACACTTCTTTAATGTTTTCCAATCTTTTGAGTGCAGCCCTAAGCCTGCAATAACAGATATAACAGCCTCACGTACAAATGGGTCACTTGTATTTAGCAATAATGAGCAAATGCGCAAACCTTCATCATTATTCTTCTTTATTATCAAAAATGCTTGTTTGCAAAAATTCTCTCTATATTCCATATCAGTGATGCCGCACATAAGCAATGCAAATGCCAGCAAATCAGCATTTTTGAATTTATTTGAAACATATCTGTCATGCAATATGGAATATGCTTCTTGCATAACATCATAAGTTGCATACTTGCTGTTCCAATATTGGTCCAATATGCTTCCACTCTGTTTCGTAAAAAATGGAAGAAATGAAGAAATATAACCTATATTATAAGTAGATACCTTTTCATACAAAGCGTTAAATAGATGTTCTATTATTTTTGTCGTACACTCTGTTTCTGTTAAAATATTGACAAACGATTTTCGTCCATTATCAGAAGTGAGAAATATATCCAAATTATCTATAGCTGCATTTATAACCTCTGGATTTGGCATAATTTCGAACCATTCTTTGTGATAATGTATAGGTACAAGGTAGAAAAGACTTTTTATTATATCTTCTGCCAATGTATGACGTTTGTCTCCGAAGAACTTACCTTTATTACTATCAATAAACGACTTGAAATATTCCTCCTCACCACACCTATGCAGTATACTTTTTGCTATGTGAAAACCTGCAACCATGTCATAAGTGTACTGTACTTGTTCTTCACCATTGTTTTTTTCAAAAGTAAAGCACAAACCTTCATTTATTAGATCGTAGACTTTGTCATCAAATATTTTTGCAAATTGATTATAAAAATCCAAATAGCGAGTATCGTTTTCAAAAAGAATATAAGATGCCCTATGGAGATTTTCTTCTAATTTATGCTTTGCCAGTTTGTCTATTTTACCTTTATGCATGGATATATTTGATAATAGTTGATTACTATAATCATCCATACATGAAACTAAAGAATAGTTGTTGACTACGATATTACTTCTGTTTTTGTTCGTAATACAGAAGATTTTAAGCAACAATGGATTTTCAAAAGCTCCAAAATCTTCAACAGTAGCATTTCGTATTTCATATTTACTGAAATATTTATCCACGGTTACTTCCAAATCCTCCTTTACCAACCCATTTAGTAATATATGGTTTTCTACCTCTGTATAATTATCCACCCCATATATAGCTTGTAAGTAATCGGTCTTATCACGGCACGTTGTCACAAGAAGCAAGTGAGAATGCTTATCCAACAGAACTTTTAATGCTGGTAGCTCTTCCTTCCATCTTTCTTCGTTTGGCGCAGTTTCATTTAAACCATCAATTATAATAGGCAACTTACAATGATGAACTTTGGCCAAGAAATCCAAACAGTCAAGCATATCGGAAAATGACATACTACCATTAAGGCCTAATCTTTCTAATACGAGAGATTGGAAACTATCACAATTTCGGAAAGAGCTTCCCATGAAAAACAAGACTGGCTTATTTCTTTTCAGCATATTATCTGTCAGAGAACACGCTAAATGAGTCTTTCCATACCCTGGCTTTGCAAAAACCTGGAAATATTTTCTACTTAACAATAGGAGGAAAGAATACAGGTTTTCTTTAGAGAAATCGTCATCTTTAGTCAAAACGCTCTCTAAAACTCTCGCTCTTCGTGCCAATTCTGTCAGATAGTCATTCAATCCTCCATATTCATCATGTCCCTGAGAATATATTTGTTGGAATTCTTCATTAACTATTTGAACACGAATTTGTCTGTTATTACAATATTCATCTATCAGAGAAAGTAACTCTTCTGCTTTAGATACGATGTTGTCTCTATTATAATATAGGGAATATATCTTATCTATTAGCCGATAACGAAGTACAAAATCTTCTTGGTAATAATTAATAAATCGGTTTGATAATTTACTGTATCCCCAATCATAAGTATTTAAAATAGGCATCTTCCTATCATTATCAGCATGCTTTTTCAGTCGAGAAATAAAACCATTGATTTTTTGACTGGCAACATTCTCGTCAACAACACTTAACAGGGAACTTTCAAAATCACTAGCCGTATGAAGTTCCACATCATATTTACGTTTGAGTACTTCCAACGTAGTGCATGAAATTTCAAAGAGTGTATTTAGTCCAATAAACTTCTCGCCAAAATAGTATTTGAAAATTCCATTAAATTGGGATGAATTCTTTAAGTAAAAGTCCTCAAATATCTCTCTATGCCAGCTCGCAAAATCACAAGAACAATTGATTGTTCTCAAATCGGCAACCAATTTATCCCACTCTTTTTGGACAAAACTGCCTGGTGTACAAACTATCCATAATTTTAAATTGGGACGATATGACATTGAAACTTCAAAACCCTTTCGAAGTTCTTTTTTGTGATCTGCATCCAAAGGAGAATTGCTATCATCTTTTGCTCCTCTCCAATACTTGGCTTGCCATCCTAAGACATCACCTTGATTATAGGTTTTACCTCCAAAAGTTAAGGGCTTTTTTAGTTCAATGTAAAACTCAGAACCTGGTGTATTATAGAAATACTCAATTTTTCCATAATCTTCAAACATACAAGAAGCGACATGAAAACAAAAGTGCTCAAACTCCAATCTCTCATCTCCATGGTTTTTCAAAATGCCCAATTTATAATTTCACTCATGACAAATCGTTATTTGTGGATAATAGGGACAGTTCCCATGACATAAACTTTTATGCATACAGTCCACAGAGCAGTTAGATTTCCACTTTGTTCGATAGGAGTTAAACTTATGGTTCCAAATATCATAGAAAGCAAAATCTTTCAAGCTATAAGAATCCTTTCCTGCACTGAAGGAACATGGAGATACATTCATTTTATGATCTATGTAAACTGAAAAGAAAGCACCTTCACATGTATCGATAAATGAAGGATTTAAATGTGAATATTTTAACAACATTGGTACAAAGCAAGCATCAAAGCCAAAACGAGGTCTGACAAGAGACGTTTCGTCAACAAGAGACAAGAACGCACGAAAAGACTTGCTATCTTGAATAACATCTTTTGCATTTGCTCTACCAGCAGGTTTATAAGTCAGAAAAATAATGGCATTTATACCATTTAGCTTCTCATTATAACATCCTCGCAAAATTTCGCACGCTTCTTCTAAATTATTCTTAGACAACACATAATGGATATTTGTCTTGATTCCTGCATCTATTAGAAAAGCAAGTTTCTTCTTTTCTAAATCAGCCATAGAGCTTACAGACAAAGCCATAGCACCTATTTTCCCAGATAAGCTACCGCAAATCTTAGGAGTTAATTGCATTCCATTAGTCGTAAAGTTGGGAACTATTGAACGTCGACAAGTTTCTGCTATGATTTCTAGGAAATCTGGATGTTCAAGAGGTTCCCCACCACCTAAGGCTACTTGAAAAACATTGCCATATTGAGGATGATTCATAGAGTCTAATATGCGGCAATAATCATCTACACTAAGAAATTCATTATTAATGCAACTATCTTTATAACAAAACGAACATCCCTTTGAACAATGATTGGATATAGATATATCTGCCAATTCTGGTACGGGGGCCCATGTTGGATTATCCTTTATTGTAGTTACCCATCGCATAGTCATACCTGTTGTCGGGTCAGCTATAAAATGATAGTCACCAATATGTCTTTCTAACATAATTAATACTGTTCTACTTGAGTTGCCCCAAAGCCATTCAATAAATCACTTATGTTCCTATTAAGTATAAGTTCTCCTTTTATATAAGCAAAAAGATCAGCCTCGTTCATCTTCAAAGGATCAGTATTGTCACCATTCATTTCCAAAATTTCTTTTGAGACAGCACTTCCATCATCGTCATTAAACTGCATTAAGCAAGAATAAATCTCATGCTCATGAAGATAACTTACCGTTCCGTTTTCTAAAAGATAATTCTTCAATGCTTCTGCGATACGAATGGTACCCTTCATGTTTTTAAATTCTCTAAAGTTATCCAAAAAGCAATTCACTATATTTAAATTCATTGTCACTATATAGCTTACAGAACTACTATTTGTAACAAAATCCGTACGTAATTTCATTGTTAATTCCTTATCATTTAATGTTATTGTTAACTTTACTCCAATCTTTATTCATCAATTCCTCGATGATACTATGAATCTTCAAGGCATATTCTGTTCTTGGATGATTGCCATACAGTGTTTCTCTCAGAATACCTTCCGGAAATGTTTTTTGATGATCTGTTCGTAACGATCATAACCGTTTTCTGCAAAGTCCAGTACATGCGCCCATCGGCAGCACGCTATGATATAACCATCATGGTTTAGGAAGTTCATGTTGAAGTACTGGTGCTCATTGATTCTCACCGTTACCTCCTACTTCTTATGCGTTTTCCGGTTGAACGCAAACGTGCCTTCAGACGGAAAATCTAAAGGCACACTGGTTGTGAACACTGGTAAAAGTACAGGTGCTTTTCTCTTTATGTTCTGTTTCATTGTTAGTGAAGTTTGTGTTGTTGACAAACGATAACTCTATATCTCGAAGTCATTCGGCTCACGAAACACAGCCACAGGCTCACCGTCAAAATACATCTCTGGCATCAAGTCCATCAATCTCTTCTTCATACCTCGATAATGTTGGTATTGTCCTGCATTCTCAGCGATAAATCGACATACCTCCTGGCGTTTCTCCTCGTGGTTCCATATCTTGACTGCTTCCACCAGGGCTTGATAGCTGTCGAATATCAGTTTACCGATACGTCTTTTGTATTCGCCTACCAATTCTTGTATATCATCACGGTTAATGAGCAGTGGTATATGTTTGCACAGCGCCATGGCGATGGCATACGCTGCACCGGGTCTGTTCTTCTCCAATATCTGTGGAATGGATTTCTTGTGCCATCGTTCCTGCAAACGCAGCTGAGCCATGAAGTCATCATTGTCCCTTGGCTCAAAGCTTACTTCCTGCATCAGATATTTGGAGTATTCCTCTTCATAGTCCACGCTCAGCCCTTTCGGAATATAGTTGATTCTCGGTTGCTCCATCTTGGCGCGATACCGTTGCTTCTCCATAGACCGTTTTCTCTTCTCGTCCCATTTTATGTGCAACAGCTTTTCTTCCCTTATCTGGAGTTCAATATCTCTGAACTCAGGTGTATTCATCACTTCTGCCTTCAGATGCTTCTTGATGACTTTTGTTAGATAACGCCGCCATGCCTCCTTGTTCTCTTCGGTAACGAATAGCGGGCATTGCTCACCGTAGAAGGTGTGCCAGGTGAATGGCTCGAATTCGAGGTGCCAGAGAAAGGATCTATATTGGGTGTTGTTGGGTTCCATATTTTTCTTTTCTTCTAGATGCATTTTCAGCAAGTTCCTTCGTTATTTCAACTTGCCGTTTATTAATCTCATGCTTTATTTCTTCAGCCAGCTTGAAATCTCCATTAATCAGACAATATTTATAAAGTTCTTGCAACTTAGTAATAACATCCATATTATTCAAACTTATTGAGAAAGCTGCAAAAGTCTTTTGTTGCTCATTATTAGCAGTAGCCTTTAATGCTTTTAAAATAGTATCCAAAAATGTTTCCATACTTAATCCTATTTTGTACTTTATACCACTCTATTTAATGATACAAGAGTACATAACTAACAAACAAAATATGACATAAATGATTTTATATTCTCCACTTTTTCATTATTACCATTATCTCTTCCAAAATGCATATTTTTAATACACAATACTTTTGCGCTTGGTATCCAATGAATATTGGCTAAGACAACGCATGAAAACAATGAAAGTTCATTAGGGTCTCCATCAATATTTTCAAATTCTTTTTCAGCTAACAAACTCTTATGTTCTGCAATTTTTAGAAGCCCTAACCAAATGTTCAGATTATTACCAATTTTATTCAGATAATATTTTTCTATCCATTCGTTTGACGGCTCAACAAGCTCCAAATATGGCAAATATTTTTTCTCTAAAATGAAGATGTAGTCAGAAAGATATTTGCTACCACATTTGTAATTATATATATGTATATTATCGTATGAATATACGATATCATTCTTTTTCACAAAATTGTCATTTCTTTCTACATAATAATCCCAATATACACCAAAGGAAATTATAATATAATCATTATTCAGCTTCAAATTGTCAAATGCTTCGAATAAATCTTGACTGGCAATGTTTAGCTGTAGTGTTGCATGTTGCAAAAATGTTGTTGCAAAGAAATGAGAAAACTTATATTTTACTCCATCACTTATATTTGTATCAATATCGACATAACTTACAGAAGGCTTATCGACAAATGCTTGATTTGGATAAAGTTGACATACAGAAGCATTTATCCGATATACTTTGGTGTTATCTGTTTTTGGGTTGTTATAAAACAGTTGGTATTTATCAAGTTCAGAAGAAATTTCATTGCATATTTCTTTTTCTAACTTTTCTACTATCTTATCATCATATAGTTGATTTACTCTCAAATCTTTATCTTTTTCATCTAAACGATTTATATAATCGTCAATATAACAGTCTAAGCATTTTACTTTTTCATGATAAATTCTATTGATATTGGAAATGGCCTCAGTAATATGAACAATATCAATACATCTTAGATATTCCTTTTTGGACTCTATCTTTCTTATGCAGAATTTTAGAGCATCTATGTTATCTTTCTCCTTGTGAATATCCATTGAATTCTGAGGAGCAGCAGGAAGGCTAAACACATATCCTACTCCAAATGGATAATAAGGCAAAGCATAAAGTCGATAAGTCAGGAGTGCTATATATGTATTTGCTGCACCTAAAATTTTACCACCAGTAATACCTTTCAATTGTGGCATAGGATATCTTCTATCCAAAAGAAATGGATAATTTGTATAAATTCCATTCAAATATGATAGCATTTCAAAACATTCTGTTAATGTTGAAGGTACCAAAGGATAGACTGGTGGTTGAGATTGTGTAAAACTTAAGATTCTTTTCAATAATGAGTATTTCCCCTGTTGAAGAAGCATCGCACAGAACATTACATGGAACTCTAAAAATCTCTTTCTCTCTTCATTATGCTGTTTAGCCTCTTCTTCTGTATAATAAGTATTTGTTTGTGGATTTATTGAATATTCTGAAACGTTACTCGTATTCAAATCATACTTTTGAGATGCCTGTTCCCAATAGTCCATCACCCATTCGTCTTTTCCGTAAAATACTTGAAGTCTAAGATTCGCCCAAAGTATAGTATATGTATCTTCTGATATAAAACCTTCAGGATATAGCAACAATGTCAGAAAAGCATTACCATTATTGATAGACATCGGCTCATAGCTTAACCTACATAAGTTCTCATTTATTTTAGTAATTCCATCGTAGGCATAATTGTCATAACGTACTTTTTTACCAATATGCCCTTTATGGAACTCTGTAATATATTCAACCCATTTGTCATACACATTTCTTGCGGCATTTCGGTTTGTTGAGCAAAGAATATAACTTATCAAGTCCACCCATTCCATAAAATGAACAGATGCCTTTTCCGATGACTTTCCTACAGTTTTTTTATAATCGTTCCATATATTCTCATGTAGGGTCTCTGCATCATTATACATGCGTATTATCTGAAATAAGTGAAAGAAGCATCCTATCAAAAATATGGTAGCGATAGTTTGAATCGCTATGTAGATATAACAATATTTTGATTGGTCTAACAGAAAAGGATTAACGACCGCAATTATCAAATTGACAACCAATAAGACATTGAATATTGCAAATGCCTTCTCATTTTTAAGTCTCGTGGTTAAAAGAGATGAGCCATATTTATCATCTATTCTTTCTATACTGGCATTTATCTGTGGATAAGCAATACCAAATACCGCAGCAACAATAGACAACATTCCACTATAAGCGTAATTTGTAAAGTCGAACATCATTTTTCTTTCTTAATAAAAGTTTTTAAAAGTCTTTTTATTGACTTAATTTCTGTAGTCAATGCAGATAACTGAGAAGACAAAGTATCTGTTTGTTTTTCAAGCTGCTGATTCATTGTTTGAAGTTTCAAAACCTTATCTTTATCTATTTCAAGTTTTATAGAATCTTGTATGAGTGATATTGAATCCAATTTGTTTTGCTTCTGTTTATGCTCGTTGCTTTTTCCTTGATTATAACAAGCCAAGAAGACCACTACTGTACAAATGAACCCACAACAAGCTAATATGCAATTTCCATATAGTGCGGATTTGTGCTTATTTTTCTTTTCGCCTTTCATAATTACAATTCTTTATAATAGAAAATTGGCTTGTATTTTTCCCAGTCCGCATCTTCTAATCCGAAACTTTTCAACCACCTATTCATATTAATCATACAGTCTTCCACTACATTCTTATCTGCATTCAAGTCCCATTCCTCTATATCTTTCCCTATGAAATATGGCTTATAAACACGAAGTATCAGCAAAACTATTTGCTGAAAATTATGAGAAACAAAGAACTTTTGGTATTTCTTATAAGCGACAGCCCATGAGAAATGTCTGATGCACATATCCAAAGCCTTTGTCTTGTGTTGTAGAATAATGTTGGCGATAATCTCATATTCCAAGAAGAAGTTTTTGATGCCATAAGTACGGACACCCTTCATCAATTCCGATATTCCTTCTTCTATCTTATACGACTCTTGCTGCACGAGTTTTTCTTGTGGACATCTCTGTCCCGATATGTTCAAATACAAATCGTCGCATTTTCTGATGAGGGCATCTATATCTTCGTTGGTTGACAAACTCTTATAATGTCTAACCAGGAAGAGTTTCATCGAATAGACCTCTGTACTCCAGTCTTGGAACCAATCTTCATAGAAACGAGACTTTCGAGCTTTTTCTAATAAAGACAATTCCACCTTTATCCTCTCAAATGCAACAATTTCTGCTTTTCCTTTGATTTGAACATCCCTATCAAAACTATCCACATCTATTGTCTTGGTGCTAGATACTACTACATGACCATCCTCTTCGTCAATGCCTGTACTCCATAGGTAATTACTCTCTGTCAATAGGCTTAAAGCAAGGCTTTCATTTTTTTTACATTGATGAGCAACTTGGCTTACAGCAAGGATTAGACTTGGGTATTTTAACCACTTTCTATCTAAATTCTCCAACCAAGAATAGAATCTCTTCTTTGACACAAGATTTCTCAAATTGAACAATACGAAAACTTGAGCTTCGTTTTTCGTATTAGTCATAAGAGTATATACAAGATGTATTTGCTCTTTTCTCAAAGTCCTTGTATTCTTTATTGCTGCAATCAACAAAGAATTGTCATAGTGTGAGATACCTTCACCTTTCCGTAAGATACCATCGATTATTTTTATAGAAAAAGACGCATCATCCATATAGGCTATAGCCTGTTGGGTGAAATTATATTTGCTCTCCCAAAAAGCCTTTTCATTACGGTTACCCAAATCTTGATTCTTAAATAAGCTTTTAAACTCTTTTCTCCAGTATTTGGGATGTACACGTTTTATGAATGTAGTCGCATAGATATACAGTGCACTTTTTCTTTCCTCTGACAAATATTTAGAATGACAGGCTTTCAATATCTTGACGAGAATATCTGGTAGTACATTCTGTATCTCCTTCGAACTACTGAAACAATACAATTGAGCGACTCGTTTTGAAAAATCCTTGTTGGTACATAAGGAAGCAAAATAAAAACAAGGATAGGGATAAATAGCATAAATTCTCTCTACAATTCGATACAGGTTTTCATTCGTCAACCACATTCCAAACATATTCTTAGTTACAAATCCTAATTTCACAAGAACCTGCAATATGCGAATTGCTGCTAAGGTCACGCTATCTGAACTTCCAAAGGTAATCGAGCGTCCCTCACGTCCCAACGGCTTTATTTTTTCTTCTTTGCAGAGTTCTTTCTGCAATCTTGAAAAATAGTCGTGAAGTCGTATGGCATCTTTGTTTCTTAGAGAAACCTCTTCTATTTGGCCATGCAACTTACTGAATTTCGCTACCATATTACTATTACCCCAACAATACTCCTGAAGTCCAAGAGACAATTCCATGGTGCTCAAATATTCTTGGTCAGAATTGAATTCATGACTTTCACAAACAAGTGTTCCCTCTAAATCGTTTAACTTTATACCACCATTTAATGATGTCAAAATCATAAGACGAACCATCCGGTAATAATTCCCTTTTGGAGACCAGAACTCTACAATTTCATGGCATTGTTCCAAGTCAAAATTGAAAAGACATTGTATTGCATGATTTAATACAGAACGGTCTGAATGGGCAGCACAATCAACAGACCAAGTATTAGTCAGAATTTTACCTTCATCCACCAATATTTTATACTTTTCTTTTAAAGTCTCATCACCAAAAGACGAAACATAATCCAAGATATTAGTCATGTCATCATCGTCTATGATAACATCCATAGGTAGATTATCCTGGTCTGATGCCATCCAAAAGAGTTTGCAGATGTCTCCGTTTACATCTTTATCTTTGATGATTTTTCTGATTCTTTCCAAGAAATAGAAGCGGTAATAATCAAATGGCGTTGAGAAGTATGCTAAGTCTATGTCTTTCATGAGATTCCATGCCTTCGCCACCTTTCCATCGTCATATTCTATCGTATTTTTTTCATTCGGACTAAGGCTTGTCTTAAAATTGAAATGAACCCAGAAATCGGCACAGTTGCAAATATCCGTGGCTTATTTTTGTAGTATAGGTCTATATTTTCTTGTTTAATGCTTAAATGTTTATAAGAAGCATTACCTTTGCACTCATGAGTAAGCAATCAGCATTTGACTATAAGATTCTGGCAAGTTACCTTCTTCCCAAAGGCATACTTGAGTACTTCGACGTTACATCCGTTAACGAAGACCACACTGGCATTATTGAAGAGACTGGTAATGAGCGCGTCCTTCTTCACATCTATCTTGACGAAAAAGATGCACGGGAAGAAGAGTGGCACGACCTTAAGCCCAATGGTTTCACGGAAAGCCGTCAGGTTAACGACTTTCCTATCCGTGATCACAAGGTCGTTCTTCATGTCAGACGTCGCAGATGGTTAACGGCAGAAGGCAGAAACATAATCCTTGACAGGTACTCGTTGCTTGCTGATAACACCAGCTACTCTAAGGAGTTTGCTGATGTCTTAAAAAAAATATTTGGATACCTACCCGATAACGGCCCGCTCGCTGGGACTATACTTTAAGGTAGATGGCAATAACCTGGAGCGTGCTTACAAGGATCATCTGAGCGGTTTCCGTAATTGGGAACAAGCCAGTCATGCAGAGGACTGGGTGCTGCATCCTAAGAACATAGGCAAACGGCTGGGCATTGACGAGACCATGCTTCACAAGGACCTGATGACATTCTTGACCAACAAAGAAGGGCATGGCAAACGTCACACCTTAATAGCAGCTGTAAAAGGCACTAAGGCCTCAGACATTATCAATGTTCTTATGCAGATACCGCAGGAACAGCGAGAGCAGGTCGAGGAAGTTACCATGGACTTCTCTGACAGCATGTTTGCTGTCGTCACAGAAGCCTTTCCTAATGCAGCCATAGTCATTGACTGCTTCCATATCGTCAAGCGTTGTATCGAAGCAGTGGAGGAACTCCGCCTCAAAGCTAAACGAGAAGCACAGAAAGCACAAAACAAGGAGAAGGCCATGTTCAAAAAGAAACTTGAACAGCTGGTAAAGAGCCGTAAATACTACCGCAAGAAACATCCAAAGAAATACAAAGGCAAGAAGCGGGGACGCAAGCCACAGAGGTTGAACAAACGCTTCAGGCCAACCATGCTTGCCAATGGCGAAACTGTCATAGAACTGCTGACAAGAAGCAAGTATCTGCTGAGTGTGAGTGGTGAGAAATGGACTGACAGGCAGAAAACACGTGCAAAGATACTTTTCGGGATGTTCCCAAAGATAAAGGAAGCATATACTTTGATTTGTAGCCTAAGAAGCGTGTTTAGCAACAAGTCTATCGACCGGGGTACTGCTAAGGTTAAACTGCATGAGTGGTATCAGAAGGTATCAGCTTGTACGTTGCGTGAAGTAAAGGCTGCAAGGGATGCCATCAAGTACAAGGAAGAAGAAGTACTAAATTACTTCATAAACAGATCAACCAATGCTCATGCTGAATCTCTTAACTCTAAGTTGAAAGGCTTTAGAGCACAACTACGCGGTGTGCAGGATTTACCTTTCTTTATGTTCAGAGCGTCTATGATCTTTGGATAACATGATTATATTGCCACGGACTTATGCAACTGTGCCCAGAAATCCTTCATGATAGCTTTGGCAGACTGCATCTTAGCTATGTCATCAAAGAAAGCGGTCAATCTGTCATTTGGACTTTTCGCTGTTGGATATGTTTTGTTTAAATCAACAATCCTTATATAATGATTATCAAGCAGTAATCTTTTATCTGGATCTAAATCTTCGTCACCAACATTAATGAAGTACTTATTCCAAATGTTCTCCGAGTCATGGTTTTCTTTAGCTTCCTTGTCCACTATATCCTTCACCCAATTTATCCATAGCAAGAAATTGGGGTCATCGCAAGAGAAACCGATGATGCAATAAGCGTCTTTCAACAAACTGATACGCATCAAATCAACAAAAGCCTCATGCTTCTTGTTGTATAAGTCATAATCTTCTTGAGCTATGATATACTGTGCATGGTTATCATAATCAAATCCATAGGCTATACCATTTTTCTTACCTCCCAAGTCTCTCAAAGAGCCATGCAGCTTGAATATATTCCTTCTCGCTTCGCCAATGGTAATGTCACCACTCTTTTTAACGACAAAATAGGCATCCTGCTTATTGGTATTCCAATGTTTTACAGAGTCTAAGAGCTGATGCTTGTAAGATTTTAAGGAATCATAAACATCATCTGTTTGTTCCTTTATACTCCTTTCTTTATCATTCAGAACACCACATACTCTCAGAACAATATCCGTGTTCATGATTTCATGGAATTCTTTCTCTAAATCAAGATTAATATCTGTTTTGTCAAGTTTATTTAAAGCACAATCCTGCGATGTAACAAAATCGTTTCTCAATTTTTCAATCCTTGTAAAAACATCATCGATGTTTTTTATCTCAATATCGTTCTCTTTGATTTTTCTTGCTCGTTCTGAAGTATAAGTCAAATCCTTATATACATCCAATGCGTTGTCATAATTGAATGTATAGATATTCTTGACTTTCATATTCAGTAGGGTGCGATGAAGGGAAACATCAACGTTTTTTACAACATTATTTTCTAATCTCATATCATAAGTACCGTCCCCATTTTCTATAAGTACAGGTGTCCGCTGTTCGATATATACATCGATCGCCTCATGGTACCCCTTTCGCCTGATATACTCACTGGCAATGCCTAAATAGCCATATTTGTCTATTATTTCCCACTCATTCATGTATCCAGAGCGCATTTCCTTGGCATACATCTCATGTATCATATCCTTCAAGAGTTCTCCCCATGAAAGATACTTATCAGAGATATTCTTGCTGAATCCTGCACCTATGATAAATGACATCGAATGTATGTCACTACCAATTTTCCTTATATAGTTTTTGTTGTTGTCCATAAATAAACTAATGAATGAAATCGAAAACACATCACTTGTATTTTGCCCAAAATTCAGCTTCTACAGTTTTGTCATTCACTATACAATTACTCAAATAGGCTATTTGCCTATTAGCCCATTCTCTTACTTTACTATTAGAATGTGTAGTTAAAGTTGACAACATGCTTATTTGATTTTCAAATAGAGGAATGGCAGAACCTGTTACAGCAAAAGTTCCAAGATTATCTTCCAATGCTATCAATACATCCTCTTGATTACCATACTTATCCAAAATCGTCAATAGCAGGGGAGTGAATGCCTTATTATCTGTGGTTACAGGCATCAATTCTACTAATCTTTGTGGAGCCATCGCCGGATTTTTTTCACACCACAGCAAGAAATCATCCGTATGGTCTCTCTTAAATAATACAGGGTTCTCATTGATTGCCGAAACACCAAGTAAATCTTTTAGCCGCAGATAAAACAAACTTGTATTATCACTAAGCAACGCCTTTGACAAATCTTGCCATATATTTCTGAAATATTTAGCGACAAGAACTTCATATAAATCTCTTAACTGATAGTCATAATCTACATTTATATCTGTTTTTGATAAATATTTTAATATTTCTTGATGTATTTCTACAGCAAACTCATAGTCTTCTCCTTCTGACAGTATTTTCTGTGCAATATTTATATAGTCATAATCATCCATCATTGTTGCAGAGACAAGCCTAAAGCGTAACATTAGTGATTTTAAATGGTTTGTTATTTCCGGATATTTAACCAATTTACTTCCAAAAGAAAACATCATAGCCATTCTCAATATGCAACATACACCATTCTTGCATGTCTCTATCTCTTTGAATATACGAACTATATTGGCTTCTGTCATTACTGCAAATTGCAGATGCTGCCAATACACGATAAATGCATCCGTGGCCACAAAGCCATCTTTGATCATTTTCAGCAAAAAATCAAAATATTTGTCCGATGGCAGCACAGACCTCTTTCCCAATATGGCAAACAACAATCTCTTATCATTTAATTCACATAAATCATGGAATACTTCTTCAAATATATGATTATTCAAAGAAGCAATAAAATCAATGTAAAAATCTGATTTTGCCTTAGGTTCCTTATTTAATACATTGATACCATCCTTAACGAACTGGATAGCTTTTTTCCCCTCCATATTTTCAGCCAAAGTCTTACCAAAAGGAATGGTTAGGTTTGTTTCGGCAAGCATTAAGTTTCGCAATAATTCAAAAGAGTAGATATTACTATTTACCATTTCCTTTGCCATCTTTTCAAACTCCCATTCTTGCTTCTTCATTTTTTCTTCAAAAGGAACTCCCAGTGAAGTATGGCAAGTTTCTTGTTCAATACGTGAAAATCTTGACACAAAGTCGTTCTTGGTCAGCTGTTGTTGCAACGTATTATACATATGTTGCAAATTCGCATCCATCCTTGGGTACAATCTATTGCGAAATAAGGACAAGTTCTCTTGCATCTTATCCCAATCATATCCCAATAGTTCTGCTGTCTTTAGCATATAAGGCAAGATTAAAGAAGCCATGCCAAAATTACACAATACCCCAAAACTATTCTCAAAGATAGATATAGCCTTACCTTTCCATTTCGTATCATTCTCTATTTCTTTCTGCAGTAAGTCTGCACATCCTTTCAAATAGGTTTGTATTTCGTTTCTATCAGTTGGAGAATAGCATTTCAATTCCGTTGTTCCTTGTTTTTCTGCTCCAGAAAAATAAATGAAACTACTTGTAGATAAAGCTCGCTGCAATGCAGATAACACAATTCCTTTGTACTCATCTACCTTTATATACTCATTCAAATAGTCAAGTCTTACGGCAAGACTTACACTCGTTGCAGGAAGATAGATTGGAAATAAAGAACAAAAATCAGAAGTTGCGTTATTTGACCATTCTTCATTTTCCGCTAATGCAAATTTCATCATCAAGAAAGCTCCTTCATGGAAAGTTCGAGGGTCAAAACAGAGCTTTTCTATTGTCCATACTAAATTTCTCCGACCAGCGTCTATATTTTTTAACTTCTCAATTGTCAACGAAGACAAAACTCTATACAATAATTTGGAAACAGCAACAGGGTTCACTTCTACAAACGTGCGGAAGAGTCGTGAACCCAGTTCAGTGTTAATCACTTCCACGTTTCCAAAAGGGCTTTTTTCACCTAACAAATTGTTCAGCATTTCACGAGCTTTTTCATGAAAGCCCATGTTCTTGAATTGTTGGTGAAAGGCATGTGTCAAATTGTCGGAGTCTTTTGATGTTTGTATTGAGTCAATAACCTTCAACAATCTTTCTGTAGAGCATTTATCTATCCATTCCACTATCAAATATAAGGCCAATGGAATTGGTCGTAAGCCGACAGTTCTTCCAGATTCCTCCATAATCCCTCGCTTTAGACATTTTTGAATGATTTCATCAAAGTCATTCATCATTACCTCTTCGTCTGTATTTGTTATGGAAGTAATACTCTTATTTTTTGCTACATATTCCAGTTCGCTCCTTCGTTCATCTTTCCAACCAATAAATCTGAATAGAGCCAAGGTTTGAATCATTGTACGTTTTTCATCAGTCTCTTTAATGCCTAACAGTTTAGTCATCAAGTCTTGGTCGCCTAAATTTCCTAAAGTTTTTCCTCTATTCAAGGAGTCTATCAATAAGACAGCCATCATAGGAATGCCACCAGAGAATTCTTGTATTCTTTTTCTTTGAGTATCATTAAATTGAGCACCACGTTGTTCCAACAGTTGCGCTACCACTTCTGCGTCACTATTGTCAAGAATAATATAGTTTACATCCTGTCGTTGCCTTTCCTCTGGTTCATTAAAAATTGTAATAATAGTATTATTTACATTTTGAGTTATAGACTTCAAGTCGACTACATGATTGAGCGTTTCTTTATTACAATTGTCCAATACTAAAACCGCTTCCTTATATTCTTTAAAGAAAAACGATAATTTATTCTCCAATTTTTCGATTGTAGTTCTTTGGCAATCACAATATAGGTAATGTACGTTTGCGTCAGATTCTCGGAAGCACTCTAATACTAATTTTGTTTTCCCTAAACCAGACAAACCTAAAAGTCTAATAATGCCTTTTCCCCTTATCAATTGTTCCTTGTGGTCACGAAGTTTGGTTGTCCAAATAAATTTTCCTGAAAGTTTAGTATTCTTTGCTTGTTCTTGCCACCCGATAAAAGGACTATGTTTCATACCTATATTTTTCAAAGCAGCTAATGCTGATTGCAATATGGCATCTTTTAAATCTTTCGTCAATTCATCTTTAGCGTTTTTTTCTTGTTTTTTATTTTTCAAATGAAATTTGATAGGGAAACGACGTCCCCTTGAGTCAAACGGAATAAGTTGTGTATCATCATCTGGATTTCCATTCACATCATTCATTACAAGAATGATCTGTTCTTCAAAAACTTCTGATTTTCCTAAAGCTCTATGAAATTCACCATATACATTAGCATTGGGTTCTTTTCGTAACCCTTTTATCATTTTAAGCTTTTTTCCTAAATTTAGCCACCATGTATTAGGTGTTGTTATTGTCATATCACCGATAAATATATCACAAAGATCAATTTGTTCCATCATTTTGTCTGCAACAGAAGGTGTACCTGCTTCATTTCTTAGCCCCTCATCTAATTGAAAGAAGACACCTTTCAGTTTTCCTTTGTTTTCAAATTTTTTACAGACATTGTTTATGCATTCTATTAAAAATGCCTTATTGTCAAAACCTTGGTCTTTTGTTTGTGTTTGCCAAGAGAAAAATATATGAAGTGTCATTGTCGTTATAGTAATAATATTTTCAAAAACGGGCTACTAAGCTCCTTCCCCGAAAAATAGTTCAAAAAATGGGGGAGAGGAGCCGTTCATCGTATATCTATTATTTCTTATTCTTCATCCTCCAGAAGAAGTGCCAAGTTCTGAATATTGGCTCACTCAGAGCCTCGGCAGGATAAAACCTCAACAAATGCAAATCTCGGCACAGTCTCTGCAAGTTATGTCCGAAGGAACTATGTCCGAACCTATATCGTTCATCATATTGTCCGAAGTTGCCGCCACTCAATATTTCCGCCAACAACAACTTTCCCCTCCTCTCATCCATCGGAGCAATCATCTTCTCCTCCGGCAGTCCCAAAGTCTCATGCAGTACATACATCACAGCTCCAGTAAATTTTCTAAGCCCCAAACGTTTTAATTCACCTTGTAAGACTACTTGATTTTTAGATTTCATCCCATCTGTGTGCCACTGGTTTACCACAAAGTAGTAATCCACAATTTGCCTCAGTCCAATTCCTTCTTGAAACAGATGATTGTAGATATGGACAAGTTGATAGATAATATTAAATCTCGCTGTTGGTATAGCGAATTCCACTTCTTCAATACGTACCTTATGCAAAAATTGTTCTTCGGAAGTCTTCCTAAAGTACTTCTGCAAACGATGATTATGCAGCGGATTCTGCAAGTAACAAGGGCGATAATGCACTTCTACTGGAATTCCATTGATGTCAGGAAAGGATATATGATGATAACTCGCCTTTTCTTTTGGCAAAATGGAATGGACAAACTGAATTACTTCCGATGGCTTTCCCGATACCCAGATGTCAATGTCGCCAGCTGTGCGATGCCCCTGACAAGGATACATCAAGGCATTTCCTTGTCCTTTCAAGATGCAAGAGCGAAAGCCTTTCTTCTCAAACCATGCAGTTACTTTGCCAACAGCCTCGTCTAATTGATGATTGCGTTTTTCTATCTGCCTGCATATCCCCATCCAATTCATCAGTAAGTTAATATCCATCTCCATCGAATCACCTGCTGATTTAGTTGCATCGCTCATTTTCTGGATTCCATCAAAGATTACACCCATCAATGACTGCTTTTGGGCAATCTCATAGATACTCTTCCATTCTTCTTTCTGAATTAGAGGAATATCAGTAGAAGAGCCGATTGTCAAACGCAACAGTTGAAAGAACTTGTCGTATATATCAATCATCAGAATAATAAATATGCTTTACTTCTCGTATTTCTTGTAGATGCCCGTTACTTGCTGGGCTATCTTGTCCCAGTCATACTTACCCATGTCATAGTTGATGTGCTGTAAGGGCTGCTCTATTATTTTTCCGAGCTTCTGCGACAACTCGTCCACGTCGCCGCAATGAAAGTAGTCGTCCTTGGGCAAACCTACCTCTAAATTGGCAGGGATGTCGCTTACCACAACCTTCACGCCATAGCTCATTGCCTCCAATAATGCAATGGGAAGTCCCTCATGTGATGAGGGCAAGCAGTAGCACTTACAGTTTGTCAGGAGCGAATGGAGCTTCTTACCTTTGATAAAGCCAGTCAAGATTACACCGTTCTTACGAGCCATCTCCTTCAATCCCATTGAATAGCTGTCCTCGAAGTCTGTATCACCAGCCAATACCAAATTCATGTCCTCCAAAGAATCTTTATGCGCCTTCTTCCATTTTACGAATGCCTCTACAAGATGGTGCAGATTCTTCTCTGGAACAAAACGGCACATGCCCAAGACATACTTACCCTTCTCTATTCCAAGTTCGTTGAAGTATTCGGGATATTCGCAAATCTCAGGCTCAGAGACACCATTATATATAAGGTGTACATTCTTTGTCCTGCCATACTTCTTGGCAATAAGGTTCTTAATGACGTTTGAGATGACAATGACGTCATCCGCAAACATACATCCCATCCTCTCACCCATCTTCAATATGGTCTTTGCAGCAAAGCCCCACTTGTCCCTGTCATAGTCGGGACCATGATGCGTGAAAACCACCTTCATCCCCAACAACTTGGCATAGGGAACGAGCAAGGCAGGACCGATAGCATGTATGTGGAGCACGTCAGCCCCAAGCTTCTTGGCCTTGTTGATGGCACGGAAAGTATGGATGATAGCCTCAAACGACTTCTTCTTAGGTGAAGGAATAGTGACAAGCTTCACGCCATTCCATTCTTTCAAGTCATCCTGCACATAATTGGAGCGACGTATTATCGTCACATCGAAGCCACGCTTTGCTACACGCGGGAAAAGCTCCTCGCAATGTGTCTCCACGCCACCCATGATGTTAGGAACACCACGAGTACCTGTTACTACTATTTTCATTTGAATTTATTTCTTTAGGAATTGGTCGTAGAATGATATCAACCTTGGATAATAATTTTCAAGACTTAATTTCTCATGCGCAAACTTCAAAGCACCGGCACTTTGTTTAGTGTATTCATCTGCCGTTAAACCGTCTGCAAGAACCACCTTACTTCTCAAGTTATCGGCATTTCCACTCTCAAACTGGAACCCTGTCTCACTTTCAACAACAATCTCTGGAATACCGCCTATTCTGGCACCAATAACTGGAGTACCGACCGAATAAGCCTCAATAATAGTCATCGGATTGTTCTCATACCATTCTGACGGTACAATGACGTAATATGCATTTGCCACTAAATCTTGTAGTTCCTTTCCACGTTTGTAGCCTAAGAATTCCACGTTCTTCATGCCGTTGCTCTCCACAAACACCTTCAATTCATCTTCCTTAGGACCGGTGCCGACAATCTTCAGATGACATTCTGGCAAACCATTGAAAGCTTCAAGTAATGTCTTCACGCCCTTCTCGTAAGACAAGCGTCCGAAGAACAGGAAGTATTTGTCTTTAGGCATTGCCTTGGGTGATTCTGCTATAGAAGTCGAGAAATTATAGAGCGTAATGTTCGGTATATTCTTCACTGCCGGCATATACTTCTCCTGTATATCCCTCGCAAAGTTGCTCACATAAAGAAAGCCGTCGATAAACTTAGCTGGATTGAAGAAAGCATTGCGGAAATACTGCTCTGCTGCCATCACCGCACTCATCACCTTACTGCCTTTACAACAGGTATGCGTAAAGCATTTATAGAAGTACTTACCCTTACAATCCTCACAAATCCGACCACTGCCATCTCTGAAAGTATAGGCTGGACATACGATACGATAGTCATGCACGGTGAATAAGATTGGAATATGATATTTCCTCAGAACCGGAAAAATGGAAGGAGTAATCTGTCCCCACATCAGATGAATATGGGCGATATCAGGACGTTCGTCCTTAATCAACTGTTCCATCTTCTTTGCAGCTTCAAAGTGATAGAAATAGTTAACCATATTCTTCACCTGTTTCAAAGGTCCCTTTCGGGTTTCCTTCGACTCAGGGAAATACTTGCTATATGGCGAAGGATTATTCTCTTCCCACTTCAAGGTAAAGTAAACCACTTGGTGGCCATGCTCCTCCAACAGTTTGCCAGTATTGAAGCAAACCGTTTCCGCACCACCTTTATTATAATTATATACGTCGATTAATAGTACTTTCATTTTTTATAACGTATTACTGATATGCATAGGCTGTATCTCATCAAAAGAGTTATCATGGTAGCAGTACGCTCCAGATAAATCATATCTTTGTCCTATGCTTTGATAAGTTCCTTTCTGAATGATATATTTCTCACCAAGCGAATAGAAGACTAAAGCAAGGTTATTATCTGAAAGATATTGATCCAAATACTCCTTTCTCATGGCCAATCCATTCATTTTGCCGATAGAAAAGTTTCTCGCAGCAATGGCATTGTTGCTTTTATCTCTAACAACACCACGCTCTGCAGTATATAAGTTCAATGCTTTCATCACGAGATGGTTTGGCATACTTACTTCTTTCAAAGACATTTTAGTTTCATCCAATCCATTCTTCCTGTAATTGGGCTTCGTATGAAAGATTGATTGTAAAGGTCGCACCTTTACCAGGATATTCCCAATCATCAGCATCACGAAGAGTTCGCTTATAAGTATCAGCCCAAGGGTATTCATTCCAAAGGTAATATAGTTGCTCATGTTATAGGAAATGCTTATCCTCGTCAAGTTCACCTTGGCTTGAAAATGCTGGAGTACTTCCGAAAGGAAGAAGCGCAACTTACTGAGGATATGAATATCTGCATCTCTTCAGACATCATTGAATCTACTTTTGGTATATACAAGAGTAAGAAGCCGCCGAACAAGCTGTATGGCATAACTCCTTTTGCTCTAATGATACCATTGTATCCAAAAGTCGTGAACGAATCCGTTATTAAAACATTTATTTCAAAGAGCGCTTAGTGAATGTTAAACTTAAGGACATTGATGCCTGGGCTACCGAGCACTTGTCCAAAAACTTGGTGACAGAACGAACCAAAACTCTCAAACAAGTGAGTTAATATTGGAACATAGAACTGGACACCCTATCAATTTGCTCATATTCTTTGGAAAGTATTTCTTCCAAGGCGTATCCAGATTCTCCGGATAGTCCATGGCAAATACCGCCACCTCATGCCCATGCGCCTTCAGCAGCTTTTCCAGATTGAGCATATAAATACAATCACCGCCACGGCGGTAATAAAACTTGTTTGCTAATAGAATCTTCATTGTTATATTTCATTTAAGTAAACCACCGGAACATCTTGATTTTCATCTATTCCCATGATTTCAAATTCGGCATTCCTTTCGAAGTTTACCTGATTTTCAGGTATCGCTTCTTTACTATCTTCCCCATGATTCTTTATTCGATAAACATCATGAGCTTTTGTTTTGCAGCCTAATTTTGGCCTTATTACTAACTTAACACTTCTAGAGTTGTCATAATCATCAGTAGAAGCAGTTAAAAAACTCGCACAAATATAATGTTTATGCTTATTCTTCAAGTCTTTATAATATTCTACAGAATTGAAATGATCTTGCCGATAAAGAACTACGGATGAAGTTTTTGGTGTTTTATTCAATAATGAATCAAAGTAGTATATACACCGTTTTATAAACGAATTTGGCTTTAAACCAAACACCAAAGGACGCTGTATGCATTCAGAAAAGAACCCTTCCATCATAATTAAAGCAAAAAGTTCACACTTGGTTACTCCATAACTATCAAGAATCTCTTTTTTCTTAGGATAAACGTTAGCAAGTACCTCCGAATTAAAGTTCGTGATACCCCTATTATCCTGTTTAGGATAGCATTTTCTACCCAAAGCTATAAATTCATTGTATTCTTTTTCTTGTTCCATATTTAACACTTTATTCCTTAGAGTTATATTTTCGGACTTTATGGTATATTTGCTGTATAGGCATAGTCCAGTTTCTTATATCAATATCATATTTTTCAAACATAGTAAAGAAGAACAAACAACGTTGCCTATTTTCAAGCAGCATATAAAAATAAGCTGTGTAAATGACATAATACGCCAACGACTTATCATATTTCCTTAAATACAATATGTTTACTATTTCGCAGACTAAATTTTCTGCTTTATTTATATATGCCATTCTATGATTATCATAGTCTTTCTGCAGCATGGTATTTGCATAGCCTACGTCATTCTTTCCAGACTCTCTTATTTGATTATCAATAGTCAGAATATCGTCTGCATGCACAACTAAGAAATGTAACATTTCTCTTTTATCGCCATTATGCCTACACATTTCTATAAGCCTGTCAAATATTTCATCGTTGTTTTTCCTCAAAAGAACTAAATCATCACCTACTTTATTTTTGAGCAATTCTAGTTTAAGCATCAGTAAGTTCCGTTTTCTATACAAGAAACGATCATCAAGTTCAGCAATATCAGATTCTATCTCAGAAATATATCGTTCGATATACCTATCAAAATCTGCGAACATTTCATTCTGAAGCTGATTGTTTAACGATTGATTATTCAACAAGCTCACATCCCTCAGCAATCGATATGTTTCTTGTATAAAGGCCGCTCCAACACGATATCCCCTATTCAAAAAGGTGGTTCTATTCAAGAATAACCCAACAGAATATTCCTGCCACTTGTAACCATTATCAAACATGACATACATCAGTTTAATTTGGGTTATCATCTGCTCATCCCCTTGCTGTCTTTTCTTATTTTCAGCTATAATTCTTTCAATTAGACTATTAGTCTTCTGCTGATTGCCATTTATTCGATAGTGCATGAAAGCGATGTCCAGGAGATTGAGATAATCACCAAAATAGGCCAAATTGATTATCTCAATTTCCTCCGCAAGAGCATCAGCAGCCTCCTTGTCGGCAATTATCTCATCATAATATCTCATCAGGTCACGATACAATTCTACATGTATAATCCCTTTACGTTTCAGTTCAAGAAGCTTAGAGATAACATTCTTCATTTTCTCCTTCTCGCCAGAGGCCTCATACGCACAATACTTATTAATAAGAGATACAAGCCTTGCCTCATCATCGGTATCCGGACATTTTGACTCCAACTCTTCCATTTTCTCATAGTCAAAGTTATTATGAGCCAGATATGTCTTAAAGCTCAACATATATCCCGTTTTATCGAATCTGGACAATTTGGAACATTCATTTTCAAATGCTTTTATTGCTCCAATTCTGAACAAGACATCAAGATTAGGCAAGTAATACTTGATATACTCCCTATCAAATAAATCCCATTTCTTAGCTTCATCTATGAATGCGATCTGCATATCTTGCCTCTTTATCAATCCTCGGCTTTTTCTTATTTTTAGCTTATAAAAGCGCAATAAGGCCGTTGTCGTTACAAGCCAACCACGATATTTTTCCTTTTCCAAAGCGTCTTTATGAGTTTTATAATAACGAAGAAGCAGAACCTCATGAGGAAGTGGAAGAAATGTGCTGATGATAACTAAAAGGAAAAATATTCCTGCAGCAATGACATGCCAATTCAAATATATTGTCACCAGCAAGATTGCAATGCATACCCCCAGACGCATCCATATTCTCCGATGATGAAACCATTCTTTTATTTTATACTCTGCACATATTATACCAAGAATAAATATAAAAGCACTCCACAGCAGACTTAAAACAGTAACATTATTAGTTTTAAGAATGTTCTGTATAAGATTGATAATATATTCCATTGTCACCATATATTGCCAATTTCAAAATTCAAGACATCACACACTCGCCTACAATACCTTTTCGAAATTATACCTCTTGACGTCTTTTATTCTCAACAAGCTTAAACACATAATATTTGATAACGTGCGAAAAGCAGATCGCACCAATCAATGTAATGATACAAGTTGCAACATAGAGCATATCATTATTGTGAATGAATCTTTCTAAATGAAGCATACCTGACACTCTATAAAACATCATGTGGCAGAGATAAATCTCCATACTGATATCACTCAGATACTTAGCCACCTTGTTGTTTAATACGATATCCTTAGAACCTATGGCATACATCAGCCAAGCAGCAAAGACATATAAATCTGGCAAGATAAACAAGCCCTTGATATTAACAACGAATCTTAATACGGTAAGTACAAGACATAATACCAAAGCTATCATCCAATGTTTCTCCACCATGCTCTTGATACCCAAGCGATAGAGATAAATCATACCACCGACAACAAAGAAAGGCGCACTATAGATGATGTTAACCTTATCTATTGGTTTCACCACAAAGTCTGGAGTACCGAAATACACAATCGCAATATAGCAGAACACCAACGACAGCAGCAATACCATCCATCCCCGCTTTTTATTATCCAGCAGGAAGGTAAAGAAAGGGAAAAGCATATAGAAAGTAAATACCGTACCTAGGAACCATCCCACACCTATCACCTCTATATTCGGATTAGGCAAGAGATTAAAGCACATCGTCAAGTCTGCAAAGCTTTGACAGAACGTACTCCAATATGGTTCCATCACAAAATTAATCATTACCATCATGGCGAAGAATGGCCAGGTACGATGATAGCGCTTAGCATAGAACTTCGCAGGAGTTATTGTTCCCGACTTTACACGTTCATAATATCCACAGCACATACCGAATGCACTAATAATCATGAACAGCAATGTGAAATTCGTGAACCACGGAATCACACTACAAGTCAAGATGTTATCACTAGGCTTAATCATAAGATTAACCTGAACGTGCATAAGCACGATACCTACGGCAGCGTAAGCACGTAAGCCATCCAACGAAGAGTAATTTTCTCTGACTTTCGCTGATATAGGGGTAACTAATTTATCGTTCATTTTCTTTTTTACCAAATATTGAAAGTTTGTTTATTGTCGTTTCCATTACATCAAGCACCTCTGTGAGTAGTTTTGGCAGAAGTAAATTCAACCGATTTGATTGACTATAAAAGTTTTTTCTGTTTTTTGATGTAATAAATAAACCATTCTCCATGTCAGGAAACAAGATTGCCGCCTCAGAATGCCCATTCGGTCCATCATAACAGTCATAAACCATTTGAATAAAATCAAAAGAGCCATTATGCACGAGTCTATCCCTAATGCTTGATATAGTTTTAACACACAATGGTTTTTCAAATAAAGTACCAGCTATATCAGAGTTGGTCTTTCCTATACTTCCCAGCAGAACTTTCCGTGAAATCATATTGGGATATTTGGAGAAGTCCAATTTTTCATGATCACGAAATTCAACGTAAATCTTAGACAGAATATCAAATGAAGAAGCAAGGTAAAGGAATATGCTATTAACACATGCAAAACATATCGTATCATGAGAACTTACAGCAATGGTTGCATGTTTAAAGTCTTCCATTTTGCAGGGAGACTCACTAGGAAAGCGGTTGTAAAACACCCTCAACATAGATGCAATCATCTTAAAGCGGTCACATAGAGCACAGACCAACATATCACAATCATAATAATACAACCATCTATACACTATCTCGCCATCTTCATAATAATTCCTCACGTATGTTTCAAACTCCTCCTTTGTCCATCCACATTCTGCAGTATTGCCTGCATCTCTAACCCAACAGGGAACCCTACTATAATCTCTGTCAAACTGGTTACATCCTCGAAATATTATATCTTTAAAAACATAAGACAAGTCATAACCTTTATCTATAAGAGATTCGAGTTTATCATATATAGGTCGAAGAGTTTTATTATTAGAATCAAAATCCATAGCTTAATCTTTCTGTTTACTTTTGCCAATTTCATTTAATCAAAAACGTAGACCTTTATCACCTTGACAGGATTACCATCCACAAAAAAGTAGCTAGGTTCCAGTTTTTACAAATGTTTTTTATCTTATTTTAGAGTAAAGGATTACTAAGCTAAAAGATTTTTCATAACATCAACAGATTTTTCTCTTTCTACTTCCAGGATATGATGAACTTCATTATAATCAATCATTTGATTAATTAGATAATAGTCATCGAAGTCACGAAGGATACGGTTAGACAATCCCGTTAATTCCAAAATACTCAGGTTTCTTGTGCCAGTAGCGTTATTTGGCAAAATTTCAATGAATTGTTTACCAAAGTTGATGGCGAAACAAGTGCCATGAAAAGAGTCAGTAACGATACACGAGGCATTATCTATCAGAGCGAGGAACTCTCCCAAATCAGGACAGCAAATGAATTTTCCGCCTCTAACTTTTTGATGCAACATCGGGTTCACTCTCAACAACTCTAAGCCTGCATGCTTAGCTAAACGCTTTGCATAGTCAGACAGCTTAGGATCGTTATGGATCTGATACACCAATATGTATTTCTTTCCTTCATATTTCCGCGAATCAGTCTCATTAACCAGCAAACGCTTCCATTCCTCACTATCAAGCAAAAGAGTTGGGTCAAGCACCTGCCCCACACAATTGATCAATCCCCAGTCATGGAGCATCGTCACTGCAGAGTTCTCTCTTACGGCTATCTTGTCATATTCCGCAAGCATCGACTTATATTCGATGACGGTCCTTTCGTCAAACTTAGTTTTTCCAAAGCTTGCGGCGTATGCCAACTTAGGCGTATTAGAATCGACAAACTGCAAGAAATAGGCACTGTCATAACGCCCATCAATGGTCGGTCCCCATACTTGGTCGCTTCCTGTCATAAAAACGTCTGCCTCCAATTTCTTTAAGTCTTGGTGGGAAGAACAACGAGTAGTCAACTTTAAATATTTTCTCCTCATCTTATCGAACTTCACCTGCGCATACATCTCAAGCGGATAGCGTACGGCTACATAGAGCATTTTCTTCATTGGGTTGGCATAAGCTTTCTTTCTACTCGCTTGTGTCAAAACACACTTCAGACCACGCTCATCCGGTCGTTGATAATCAATAATCTCAACCTCATGCCCTAATCGTTCAATGGTACGAATTGTAGCAATGGACTGTAACAACGAACCATAATTAGATGGCGCATGACGGGTTATAACTTTTATCTTCATGGTGTTTACTTTTGTTTTAAATGAATATTGCGCAAATCGGGAAATTTAAAAATCACACGATAGAAGAAAATAGGGAGTGCGGGCAGTGTTTCAACAAGAGACATCAAAAACTTTCTTTGAAACATTTCAGCCTTTCCCGCTTTCTGAATATCTTTGCTACAGTTCTCCCCTCTAAAATAGGGAACAAGACTTCGCTTTCTCCATACATCCAATTCGCCCAATGCCGGCTTGATCTCCTGATATGATTTTGGCTCAGCGACCAAGTCCTTACAGTTCTTTATAAGCTCAAGCCCGTTTTCCGAATGAACCGTCACTAAGGTTTCTCCTAAATCATTTGTTGAACGAATACACCAAGGATCCATCAAAGAGATATCAGCACCACTCTCCATTCCAAAGGGGTCGCCACAAACATTACAACCAGGAACAGTCCACAATCTACGCCCAAAGGGAAGCTGAGCTGCCCTGGAATAGGGCAGCTCAGCTTCCCTCACGCGAACGATTCCGGGCCACCCCTCCCCACGATAGCGGGTCGAAAAATTTAGATTTTTGGGCACTGTTGTACCCATCACCTTAGCTAAGAAACGGGTCGACTCCAATGTTTTCTGCTGCTTGCAAAAAATGCACACTTTGATAAGTTCCTTATATTTTCCTTTCAAAGCAACTTCTAAAGCACGCAATTGGCAAGATGTGCCAACAATCATCAATCTGTCACACTTCTGAACCTTATCTATATTAGAACCTATCATAACAGAGTGGTAAACCGAATTGGCCAACTCATCGTATGACGGTATATTATCCTTTGTGAAGAATGCTCCTTCTCCACTCGGATATGTGGCCAGTTTTCTCAACGTATAAACGCCGTCAACCAACCCTTGCTTCAAGCTGTTAATGATAAGGGTCTTGCATGTACCTCCCGATGATGAAGCGCGACGAACTGCATTATCCTTATTATATGCCAGGAAATACAACTTATTGGGCATTCCCTCCAAGTAGGCTTCATTATTAGAGGTTTTGTTGGACGGACAGCACCTTACACATTTCTGACATTTGATGCACTTCTCTTCATCTATTGATACAGTATGAGTCCCATTTTCCAAAAAGCTCATTGTAATAGCTTGTTTGGGACAAACCGCCTCACAAACGCCACATTGTTGGCATTGTGAATAATCATAAGTTATCTTTTTTTCTTTGAATTCAAGCATTTCTTGTAAAATTTAAGATATGAGTTTGCGCAGGCATCAATGGATAACTTCTCATCAAACAACTTCATCAGGTCTGCTCTGTCAATGTCTGCCCTATGCTCCACATAATCATTAAGCATGGCTATGAAAGCTGCTTTCGAGAAATCTTTAGAAACAAATCCATTCACTCTGTTTTTAACGATATCAACCACACCACTAACTGGCGTTGAGAGCGGAACACAACCGCAAGCCAATGCTTCAATAAGAGTTATGGGCATACCCTCATAAATAGAGGAAAGCACGAAAGCATCGCTGCCAAACAAATAGTCTTGCACGTTGTGCTTTTCTCCTAAAAAATGAATCTTACCGTTAGCTTGTTTTTGTAATTCTACTCCTTCCTTAGAATCAAATTGGTTACCTATTATAATAAGGCTGACATTCTTATCTTTCGAGAAATCATTAAACGCCTCAATCAACAATTTTTGGTTCTTCTGCGGAGCACACCTCGCTATATGGACAAAAACCAATGTATTGTCATCATGTTTATAACCCCGAATTTCATCTTCCACTTGCTGGAAAGCTTCTGTCTTTTGGAGTTTTTTGCGACCGTTATAAATCAATGCATCGCAAGCCCGCCCATAGACCCTCTGATACTCTCGCGCATTCTTGTCCGATATGGTACAAACCTTGGCAAGTCTAAACTTATAAACAAACGATTTTAAGAAGCGTTTAATCTTACTACTGTTATCTATACGCGAAACCTCATTGTGCAAGGTTTCTATATAGATCGGCTTCCGATAGAACAACAAGGGAACAATGCAAAACAGGATGATGGGTGACAAATGAACATGAACCACATCAGGCTTTTCTTGCAGAATTGCTCTGTTTAATTTAAAAAACACCAAAGGCCCGATTTTATCCATATCCAAACTTTTAATTTTAACTCTACTATCGAGTTCCTGGGCATAAAACAAACAGCCAGGCAGTTCTGGTGATTTTATCAATAGCAATGTGATATCCAGGTCGTCCTTTACCACCAGCTGATTTAGCAAGTCGGTAAGAAATCTTTCTGCCCCACCTGAAGAAAGGCCATACGTTATATAAAGTATCTTCATTTCCTAAAATCGCTTTTTAATAAACTACTAAATTAAAAAAGGAGTTTTATTGATACAACTATCTGGCAACTGTAGAAGGGTAAAACGTAATGAATCGTGGACAAAGCCTACGGGAAATCAAGTATCGCGCTTATAGAATTCCATATACTTCTCCGCACATCGCTTAATAGTATAAGGACTGTCGTTCATGCCTTCTAAAGCATGCTTTTTATAAAACTCATTGTTTTCTATAACCGAAGCTAATGCTTTTGCATAATCTTCAACCTCAAAGCTTTTGCTCAACACTCCGTTCTTACCATCAATCACGTCCACTGCGCCACATACAGGCGTGGAAACAACCGGCACCCCACTGAGCATTGCCTCCAAGAGAGTGATTGGCATACCCTCGATAGAACTAGACAGAGTGAACACATCCGCATTATACAGATAATCGCCCACATTCGTTTTCGGTCCTAAGAAATGGATTGAGTCGCAAGCCATGCTCCTCAGCTTGGCACCAGCCACACTATCATACCCGCTTCCTAATACCACAAGCGTCATGTTAACACCTTTCTTAATAAGTAAATTAGTCCCTCCCACCAACAGTTGTTGGTTCTTTTGCGGATGACAACGGGCTACATGCAGCACCACCTTTGTATTACTATCTTTCTTAAACGAATTGATCTCGTTCGTCACCTCATCAAACTTATCTGTTCTCTTAATAGGCGCACGACCATTATTGATGAATTCTGACAACGAATGCGGATAGATTCTACGAAGATCTTTAAAGTTGGTGTCGGATATAGCTGCAAACCTAATCATTTTCATTCTTCCAAGTGTTGCATGCACAAGGTCATAAACAAAGCTACTATAGCCATTCCGCATATCGTTATGTATGGTCTGCACAAAGGTTATTTTCCTACCAAGCAGCCAATTGGCTAACATACAAAATTTCGGCATGCCAACAGCATGCATGTGCACTACATCAGGATTAAACTTCTTGATGTACTTATAAACCTTCCACAGATTAAGTGGAGAATACTTTTGGGGAAGCCCCAAATTCTCATACTTCACTTTATCCGACAAGTCGAACTTATAGAATTGCGACTGTTGAGGATCAACCTTGTCATCTTTCAATGTTAGCAACGTAACATCATTGCTCTCGGCTAACTCGTTGCTCAAATCCACAACGAATCGCTCAAGACCACCAGAAGACAAAGAAAAGGAAATTTGTAATATTTTCATATATTAATCTTTTATATTATTATCATGACAATGCGATTACTACCGCTTTTTGGATACCGTCGAAGGTTTATCAATCGTATAACCTTCTCCGAACATATTTGAAATAAGAGATTTTACACATTCAATACTTCAACATCAATATTTCCAATTCTTGCGCCAACTAAAGCAAAACAAGAACTGTTATATAATTCTGGAGCATGGACAACATAAACTTTAGATGCTCTCGACATCATAAATAAATCCAAAAATGTTTTAACAACAGAGTCATCACTATGTGTAAAACTGATATGCCCTATAGAAGAACTATCCAATGTACGTACAGGCAAGTCTTGAATAGAATTCAAAAAGACCTTACTATCAGAAAACACAAGAATTTCTTTCGTTGGATTTTTCTTTTTAATTTCCATCAATCCACCCTTACATCTCTTTATGAGATTATCTTTCTCCTCTTGAGTTGAAAGGGCGTTATAATAGTTCCCTTCAAAATTCTCCAAAGCATTGACAAATCGGAAATGTACAGCTACATAGCTTTTTTTTTTAAAGCCCGTTTGAGATACGCATTTCTTTATCTCATCATTAGGAACAAATAACTCATTAAAAAGAGAAGCCCATTCTTCGCCTGTATCGCTAAAGACTTTAGGAAGTAAATTACCTGTATAGTTATAACAATGATATTCTTTTCCCTTTTTCAAAGGCTTATCTTCATGCCAGCTTGTTTCATTATAGAATACCGTATGTCCTATACTATAATTCAAATCACCATATTCCTTCACCCAATTAATCTGATTAGGCAACAGATACTTTTCCAGATAAAAAGGATGCTTATAAAGGATATAAAAGTTGTAGTTATTTTTCTTAGCGAAATTATAGCAGGCAACAATACCCTTTAGTCTATCCGCCAATCCTGGATGCTTAAATTTTGGGTCAATAACGAATACAAAAGCATCTTTAGAATATGTTGCATTCAGTCTAAATTTAGGCAAATACGTACAATTTCGCTTTAGAAATTTCATATCCATATAATAATGTCCAAGCCTTTTTCCAAAGCTCTGACGTATCAACCATTTTATATTACAAAATGAATCTTTCAAATTATTCATATTAAATATTTATATTTTATATTCAACTTACTTATTACATATATTTCTTTGTTATTTTGAAGGAACACCAGACACAACTCAATTATCTAGAATTTCTCCAACAACAACATTAGGAGCAATCTCATAACTATTATTTTCCTTTAATTCTCTTGACAGCAGAAATAGAGGATTCCATCAAAATTTGATTAAAAGCACATTGACTTGTATCGGTAGAATCCTTCACCCAATCTTCCAAAGTCCCATCTATTCTACTAGCAAGAAAACTTTGAATAATAGGTAAGGCATGTATGTAATTAATGAGCTCATAATATCTTTTTATAAAACTCTATATATTTCTCAGCAATAACCTTCCATGACTTATCGCCAACAAAGTAATCGTTTCGGATATTGTCTGCCATATTCTCACGTTTTGCATCATCTTTGAGTAAAGCGATGATAGCATCAGAAAGCGCAGCCACATTCTTTGGAGGAACCAGCGCACCTGTTTTACCATCCTCTACCATTTCGCCTAAACCACCAACATTCGTAGCGACCACAGGTTTACAAAGGCTATAACTTGTCATGATTACACCGCTTTGAGTAGCATCTGTATAAGGACAAACAGACAATGCACAATTCTGCAATAACCCTACAAATTCCTTCATCCCTACATAACGATTGATGGTCTCTACCCAATCCTGCTTTTCATATGGTGTAATATCAAAAAACCACCACCAGTGATTGTAAGCATGACATTAGGAATTTGCTCCTTCACCTTCATCATTGCCTTACAGAGATACTCTAAGCCTTTATTTCAGAGAGTTTGTTACAGAGGTCAACGACAAAACGTTCTGCTCCGCCAGATGGCAGAAAATACACATTTTCTATAATTTTCATTTTCAAATAAAGATTAGCTGTTAATCACATGAACCTGTATACATACAGTTTTTTATAATCATTCTTTGAGATAATCAATTATTCTCTTGGTCTGATACACGCAATCGAATTCTTTCTCCGTGAGTTTATGACCTTCTTTACCCATTTTTCTCGTCTCATCAGGATGACTAAAGGCATACACTATCTTATTGGCTATCAGCTCAGGCTTGTGAGGCTCCACAATAAAGGCGTTCACACCATCTTTGAGATAATTATTGGCTTCACCAACAGTTGTTGTAATTACAGGGCGAGAAAATGAGAGATATTCGCTCAATTTTGTTGAGAAGCAGTAACGGTTCTGTTGTGTGGCGTATTTGTTAATAATAGTCAAGAAACAATTCTTCTGGTATTTACGGAGAGTGCTCATATCGAGATAGCCAACAAATTTCACTCTTTCAGCGATACCATATTTACTGATAATCTGCTTAAGTTCTTCTGCATGAGGGGATTCCTCTAACTTGCCAGTCAAAATGTATATAACAGGTGTATTTAACTTTTGGCATGCCATACCAAACGCCTCCAACATTCCACAAATGCCGTCCTTCTGTTCATACAATGTACCAGAATGAAAGATATAAGGCACATGCTGTTTTTTGAAGTCTGCACCCTCTAACTGACCTTCCACCATAATTGGAACTTTTATGATTTTGGCCTGTGGAGCATATTGCTTAGCCAAGACATAAAGTGAGCTGGATATTGCCCAAATGAAATCGAACTTGGGAAATATCTTTTCAAGCATGACTTTGCGGTTCTTTTTCGTCAAATCAGTCTCTACACCAGTTCCGTAAGGCAGTTCATTAAGTTCCATACCACACTTGGCGCCAGCAAGACGAATCGCTCTCACACAGTTTTTAAACCATCTCGGACTGCCCTCATATACCACGACATAATCATCTCGCTTGCATTTTGTCAACAGTCGGAACAGAGTGGCGGTATATCCATACAAATCCTGCAACTGCCTAATAAAGATGTTTCTATTACGTTTGCTGGATCCGGCAATGTACTCATACTTCACTCCATTTTCGTCAATTCCCTTTGTTATGGGGTTTATGACTCCTATATCCTGATAACGCTGGCGAGGGGTAGGCAGCCATACTAAAGTCTCTATACCATTTGCAACAAACCCCTTTCCGTATTCACGTACACGAGCTGCAGAGGCTCTACCGTTTGGATACAAATTATCTAGAATAAATATTATGCGCATAGCTTTTATTTTTTTTTATAATTTTACAAGGGCTTCCGGCAGCAATGCAATTTGCAGGAATGTCTTTTGTAACAATACTATTCATACCAATAATTGTATTAGTACCAATATGTACACCCTTCAAAACAACAACATTAGCCCCCAACCATACATTATCTTCAATAACTATCTCTTTCGGATTTCCTACACGAGGGTCATCCAAATGAAAATCAGCATCCATAATAATGCAATTTGCTCCTATACGTACATCGTCACCTATTAAGATACTCTTCCAACAATTAATGGTCGAAGAACTCATGCCGAAATTTTTACCTATATTAATATAAGCATTATTATACTTTGTTATGTTTCATCGCCCAAATTGGGGCAAAAGTGACTAAGAAAGCCTTCTTTAAGTCAGATTTGTGGAAGTGCTTCTTGCGTAACTTATCCCAAATGTATTTGTTGTAGTAGCCTTTGTTTTCCTTGATAAAACGTTTGAATTCCGGGTCATCTGCAAGGAAAGCCAACCAATGAAAAGTAACAGAGAGATAGTTAGAAAGCTCCCCTCGCCAATAAGACATATCTTGTGGGGATACATACTTTTCACCAAATTCCAAGAGCGACTTGTGGATAAATAAAAGATCCTTGGCGTTCTTAATGGTCATAGAAGACATTATGCTGTTAGAACTACGCAATAGGTAATTATACAATATCTCAGGTATAATCACTATTTTCTTGCAAAGATACATGGTACGCATACCATATTGCCCGTCCTCATGATATATGCCTGGGTAGAAGAACAGATTGTTGTTTATCAAGAACTCCCGTTTGAGGATAAACTTCTGCATCGGAGCATAAACGCCTTCATCAAACAAGTAATCTTTACCCTCCATTACGGTCTTACCTTCAATATACTGACCTACTTTGTCTATCTTCTCCGAATAGTCCATATCCGACACCCTAGCCAATCTTGCGACAAACACATCGGCATCAGGCTGATGCTCGATATGACTCAGTATAGCCTGAATGGAGTTAGGACGTGCCCAATCGTCAGAGTCGAAGAACCAGATATATTTACCCCTAGATTCTTTCAGGCCAGTGTTACGTGCGACAGATAATCCTTGGTTCTCCTGCTCTATGAGCCTAATGTTGCTATATTTTGCTATAAACTCCCTAACTATAGGTATAGCTTTGTCCTTTGTACCATCATTGACAACGATTATTTCATAACGGTCTGCCGGTATTTGTTGAGAACAAAGGCTGTCCAAACATTTGCGTATGAATTTTTCTGTATTATATACAGGAATTACTATTGATAGATCCATAATATATATATGTTAGTTTATGTATAGTTTATCTAACCAAAGCATCTTTTAGCTTCTCCATAAAAAAATGATATTTGGCATAGACTCTGGTTTCCTTTATCGAGAGCTCAGAAGGTAGCCTGTAGCAAACAAACTTGTTTATACGCCCCATCAATACTCTCAACCATTTGTGGTTATAAGAAAGATTGGGGATATCATTGTCTAAATCATGAATTTTGCATTGACCTTTACTTAAACGGTCAAATAAATCCATCCATTGCTGATGTACCTTGTGACAGTCAAAATGCTCTTGGAGTTGGTGGAAAGTATCAGAGAAATTATCTTCAGGGTGTTTCAAAGCCTTAATAATATAATTGGAAATCTGATAAGAATGGGTGTAAAGGTGTTTCTTGCATACAACAGTGTCCAAATATCCAGGACATTTCATCGTAACGACATGGCATCCCATTGTCTGCATCTCTACGGCTGTAAGTCCGAATGTTTCAGATCTACCAGAAGGATTTGGAACCCCCACCTTGACATTCTTCAATATATCATTCTTCTCTTCTCCCATCTTACCTAAAAAATGGACGGAGGGTAGTATATTTCCTTTAGTATCTGTAAGGTGAGGCATGAATTCATTCTCATAGATTTCAGAGGCTATACCGTATTTACCCAAACGAGCATCCCTATCATACAGGTTGCCAGAGCCTATAACATAAAGTTCTGCATCAGGCACTTGTCTCAGCACATTATTCCACGCCTTTGCCAACCAATGAAACGACTTAGTAGGAATGATGCTTCCGATATATACTACAGAGTTCTTTCTCTGTGAGGTAGGCACTATCTCTTTTGTCAGTTCTTCATACGGCTTAAAGATGCAACCATTATAGATATAGTCCATCTTGCAGAAAGCCTTCTCGTCCCTATACAGATCCAACATCTCACGGCCTACGCAAATAATCGATTTGACATTATCGCACTCCGCATAGACATCAAGACTTTTTTTCTGTATAAAGTTGTGTGCCCATATCACCAAACCAGACCGTGAAGGAATATTTTTCAAATAATTAAATTGAGGGTCTCTCTGTACTTCCTTGAAAACCAAATAGTCAACCATATTTTCGTTTGCGTCTAAAATGGCATCCCTTAATGTTGGAACATATTTTACAGGAATTTTTGGGGGAAATACAGACTGTTTTTGGGCATATAAAGTCAAGTTTACCTTTTGTTCCAAGGACATGAGATACGCCTCCAGAACTATCAAAAACTCAGTACCACCAGCTCCAGGGTTTGCCTTATAAACATTGGTCCAGTCCAAACCTTCCAATTCGTCATTATTTAAAAAATAAGCTATTTTCATTTCTGTATTCTTTTTCTTTTGTTAATCTATATCCAAAATAAAATGCCAGTCCCTGAATGGTAGTGGCACAGTCGTTGAACGCTTGAGGGAGCGTAATGGTGCTAACGATGATAAACACCGAATAAGCAGATATATACATATATTGCACGGGAATGCGCCTCATATTGAGCAGGAGGAGGCGTATCCAGCATATGGTCATGAGAATGCCCCCCATAAAGCTTAAACCTATGAAACCGAGATCTACCCAGTTAATCCAATTCATAATGTCTGGCAAGGGCGCATACTCGTCCTTGGAAAGAAAACCACAACCAAAGAGCCACTCCCAAAAGTTCTGTATCTGATGGTCGTAGAAGAAGGTAAACTCGATGACACGGTCAAGATCAGCAAAACTGCCACCTCCACTGCTAAACTGGTTTTCATTTTTCTCTGAGATACGCTCCAGCACATCTTTAAAGATGGGGATGTCGTCCATGAAATAGAAGAATAACAGGCAGACTATCATAATGGATATGCTTCGGGCATTTATTTTCACTCCGTTAACCTTGACAAAGAGAAAACTCAAACCAATAATCATGGCAAACATCGTAGTGCGGTAACCATGTAGTACGCACATCACCGCCACAGCCAACACACCGATGAGGTATTTTTTCTTTTTGCCTAAGAAATAGCGGTTCATGCACAATAGCTGGAACCAATACATTAGCAACTCACCCGTAATGGTGTAACGGATTATATCAAAGTTCTCCGTTGAGGTATCGTTAGTTGTGCGCCATCCCGATGCGATACTTTCCACAATCGGTGTTGGAAGCAATGCCTGCTGTATAAAATATAGCAACAGCTGACAGATGCCCAACGTGATGACCACACGCTCCACCTCCTTTACCGTAGGCCGTACCATACAGAGGGGAAAAAACAAAAGCAGGTAGTGGACAAAACTACAGGATTGTACGGCATCTATGAATGCCCGATTCTCAAACCACATAGTGGATACGTAATTGAGCAACACCGTAACAACGAGATAGACAAACCACCTGTAATAGTCAGACTTCTTATCCTTGTTCACAAAGCCACAAAAAAGGAATAACGCCAATATCGGCAATTCAAACGTCAGTCCGCTGCCTCGTCCCACCTCCGCCAGTGGCACAAAACCGCAGAAATGGGTAAAGTAAAGAACAAGCAGAAGTGTGAGGGTATATCCCTTGGTAAATAAATTTGAGTTCATAAATCAGTTTGTCATTTTAATATATTCAAAGGCTTCTTGCATCAAATCTTGAATGGTTCTATTGACGAAAGAAGAGTCTATGTCATGGCGAAGAATGTAGACTATAGTCTTGTATTCTTAATTTCAAATACAATATTTTTTGATTATAGGTATCTTGGACAATATTAATCGACGCTCATGTGTCGTCATTCCCAAAGTAAGAACTACAACACAAACACTGATTACTGACACAAAGACTACAACTAAGAATGACACAATATTTTCTGGCAGTAACACCTTCACAATGACAGGTATTATAGATGCGACCACGGTAATAGCGATACACGGCACACACACCTTATTGGCATATTCCCTTAAAGAAAGGTTTATCAGCGGTTTCACTAATATCAAACGTGCAGTTTGTGTAGCGATGCATATAAATATCTGCACATAAAATGCCCATTCAGGTATGGGCTTATCCTGTAGCTTAAATACAATCCATGTCAATGGTATCAGCATCAGATTAATTCCTCCCTCAAATATTTGATAATTTCTAATCTTACCGTTTGCACCAGCTGCATAGGACAAGGGTTGTCCCAAAGCTGTAAGGATTGAAATAATCAACATTAATTGCAAGAACATCACAGAATGCTCAGGCACATCGACCAACCAAATGGATAACAAGGTCTTTGCCTCCAAACAAATGGGAAGGGTCATGATAAACAACAGGAAAAACGTATACTTGGACATGGCAAAAATCAGCGTGTGCATATATTCCACATTGCCACCTGCAAACGACTTGTTAATCTGTGGTGCTACAGCCTGACCGAAATTGTTGCTCAGGTTGACAACAGCCGTCTTTACCTGCGTTGCCACTCCACGAGCAGCATTGACTGCCGGTCCGAAATACATGTTGAGCAATATGTTCTGTCCCTGGTCTGCCATAATGACTCCAGCACTACCCACCAAGCTCCACATTGCAAAGGTGAGCATCTCCTTAAGCATCTTCCTGTCTTTAGGCCAAAGGAAATGCACATTTTTGAATGTCTTGCTGGAATAGACCTGATTAACAATACGGATAATCAGACCGACAGTGAACATGAGAACGGCATAGAGGATGAGTTTATCGTAGCTGAACACCACGAGCATCCATACGATGACGAGTTTCAGCACCGTTTCCAAGATTGAGATGATAGCATAGGCATTCATCTTCTCATGCGAAGTGATGAGAGCGTTGTAAGGCACGCTCAGTATATTAACCATACAGGTAAAGATACTAAGCTGATATACCCAACCAGCTGCATACATGCGGTCAGCAGGGATGTTCATCTGGGTCTTGAAAAAATGCAAACCCAAAGTTTCACCCAAGATAAGGATGATGACGGCTATAATGGCATGGATGACCACAGCGTTACTGAATGCAACATTAACTCCATGATTTTCACCCTTACCTAGCTCGAAAGTGATAAACCTGTTTGTGGCACACCCCATGGCGAAGTTAAGGAAAGTAAAGAGAGTAACGATACCTCCCACGACATTGTAAATACCATAATCGGTCTCACCTAACGTAGCAAGCACTACACGGGAGGTGTAGAGAGCCACTGCCATAACCAATATTTGGCGCAAGTACAGATAGGCAGTATTCTTAGCTATCCGCTTGTTATTATCTGATGTTTGAGTTGACATTAAATATATGTTTTACGTTTTAATTGTTTTATATGTTTTGCGTTAAGCTTGCACAAAGCAACGAACTTTAAAATGTGTTTACGGTTGACAGAACTGTATTCCAAAGTCCTTCACTCCCAACGCATTCAATATGACACGGTTAGTATACGACGACACCACCATCATAAAGAGCGTACGGAAGTAAAGAAGCAAAGCATTCTTAGCTATCCGCTTATTAGGTGACATAATTTAATCATAAATTCCATTACTTCCTTGATTGTAAAACTTAGCGAAGTTAACTATTTGATAATTTTCTTGCGCTAATAACTCTTCTATCTTGTTTTTCTCCTCGATAGAACAGAAATCCTGATAGTCTGATGAAACCTCTTCGTCCATACTGTTTCTGAATGATTCCAAACTAAACTGGAAATATTCTGAAAAAATTTTAGTAATGTAATTACAGATAAACTTAACGAACATATTAGACTTCTCTTCATTCTTTGCCAACAAATCACATAAAAACGAGTTTAAAGGAGATGACGGGAGTATGATTAAGCCAAAGTGCGAGTTGATGAAATGTATATTGTCGTCAATTCCATCTATTGTTGTTGGATTACGTAATATTATTACACAATTGGAACAAGAGCCTGAAATATAAAGCCTATCTACAAAAATCTTTAAGTTTCTGTCTGCATTTAATTTCCATTTAAACTCCATTTTACGGTTACTCGAATCAATCAAAACGTTACTGATTTCGAACTTCTCCAAAAACAGTTTGTAGGTATAGTGAGAACTATCCGTTATAGATAAAACCTTTTGGATGTCCGTATTGAAATCCGCCCCTAAACCTTTTAATATACCAAAAGCTGTTGAAGGGCATTTGGAAATCTCTTGCGAAAGATGAATAGCAGAACTAAATGCATAGCTTTCTATTGTCCAGACTTCTTCTCCAAGCTCAGCCAAAGATTTTTTTGTATATTTATTATCTTCATCTACAAGGAAGCATTTCATATTCGATAATACCTCGTTAAAAATCTTGCCATTTGAGAATTGCTCCATTTCCCTTTTCTCAAAATCAACAAAGTTGTCAATATAGCGGTCTAAAAAAGAGAATGACCATGACAATGAATAAGTTTGCTCTAATTCTTTTATCTTGTCTTGGATTAAAGATAAATAATATTTATAGACATTTCCAAGCATAAAATTAAGTTTGTCGCTATCTTCAAGCTGATCTCTGGCAACATTAGTAGACGGTGATTCTTTTCCTGTACAATTCAATAATGTGAAATTCACTCTACTGTTAAAGCCTGGTGTATCTCTTGTTACCATGATTCCTTCGACACAAACTCCCATCGGAGCTTCATCATCATATAATATATTGGATTCTGGAGTAAACAGATTCCAATCCCCATAGAGAGGGCTCTTCTTTTGCAAACTGCAAATAAACATTTTTCCCTTATCATCTATGGTCTTTTTTTGTATCCGATATTGTTTGCCATCCACCTTAATGCCAACCCGTGACAGATAGGACTTCATGGCATCTTCCTCCGATTTATAGCCAATCTTATTAGAAATACCATTCTCGATAAATTCAACTTCGCATCGTGGTATAACTATCCATTTGCACAGATTAGACAGTACGTCCTCGAAATTAACATCGTCATGAACTTTAAGAATGAAAGTAGTACCATGCTTATGTTCAAGAATTTCATCGGTATTTGCATCAGTGCGTAATATATATTGGTCGCTAACATCTGTAATACATAATCTGTTTGCTTTCGCATCTTTATACCAAAGTGAAGTTATCTGTATATCATCACTTATCATAAAGCATGTCAACAACCCTATGCCAAAGCGGCTAATAGAATGAAAAGTGGTGTTTTCTTTTCTAAACTCATCAGATTGATAACGTGAGACACCTACCTTAACAAGGTAATTCAGAATAATGTCTTCATTCATACCTGTACCGTTATCTTGGACTTTTAGTATCCGAGTCTTCGAATCCCATGAAATTTTTACTTTCGGTACATAATCCGATGATCCCTCTTTTGTATATGAGTCCATCAAGCGACAAGCATCAATGGAATTTTGCGCCAACTCCCTAAGTACAACATTGGGGTTATTATATAGTGTATGGCCTATCAACAAGCGCAAGATGCTTTTCTTGTCCAACTCAAACTTGACAGGTGAAGCCAAGAAACCATCAGTCCTAATTGTTGTTCTATCGAAAGAATCCCAAGGAAAATTATAATTATTATCATTTTCTTCCTGCGATTTTCTACAAGCTTCATGGGTTTCTTTTAGTTCTCGTTCAGCATAATCTAAATAGTCGTTAAGTCGAGAATAGGCTTTATCATCACTAAACGATGCTTGAATTTCAAAACAATGCCGAGGTAAAGTTTTATCAACCTTTCCATCCCTGTTTTTCTCGTCACGTGGAATGATGCAACTTACCGATTGCTGAAAATTCCATTCACATCTACTATAGGAATTTTGAGGAGATATAATCTTGTAGGCAATATCTGGTGTCCGCTCTGAGCAAATATGCAACAAATCCGTTGTTCTTAAAATCGATGCGATATAAAGAAGATTTACCCTTGATTCTCGCTGTTGGGAATACTGTAGCTTTACTTGATTTTCAAATTGTCTTACTACATCAGTCATTTTCTGTTGGTGGGACTGGCATAATGCTGCCAAAGACTTTAATTCTTTTTGTCCCAATTTTCCAATCATGTCTTTCAAAAAACCAACAGCTGTCTTGTATTTTTCAGGACACTCATCATTTGAGCAAAGGTAATTTATCCATTCGAAAATTCGTTCGCCATGATTGACACGCACAAAGTCTTGATACAAATCTTTCTCATCTGTATCGGAATTCTTCTGCTTATGAGTTTTTTTAAATAGTAAATAGGAAGAATCATTGTTCTTGTTATTCAACTCTTCTCTTGTTACTAACATCCCATAGTCATGGAAATAGAAACAGAGAACCAACATCAACCAATCTACTGAAGTCATGGCTTGTTTGGTTTGTTCTGGTATTATATCCTCAACAATATCCAACATGCCATCTATATGAGAAATATCATGTTGGGTATATTCCGTAAAAAGCCCCATATCGCGCATGTGCCCCAAGATTTCTGTCAATTTCGTTTTGATTGCATTCAAGTTTAGTTCTTGATACTGGGACAACTCTAAAGCTTTCAAAGCTCTACGCTCAGCCTCGGATTTTAATAGATTTGTACTCATAACCTATAGTCTATATTTTTTGTATCAAAATCATTTTCTGACGGCTGCTTTATATAAATATTAGCAAGTTGGTTTGGAAAGTTTAATAATAATTCTTTCAAGAAATCACCATGATATTGGGCATATACGCTAAATGGCAAGTTGATATTTTTCCTTCCTACGATTCCAAAGATACACATATCGGTAAATTCATAGGGGTGAAACCATGCTTGATTACATAATTCTGCCTTTCGGCTACTAAAATCTCCATCTGAATCATAGGTCCAATCTGAAATTTTACCATTGTCTATTTGGGCTTTCAGATTATCAATGAATGATTCTGAGGATTTCATTTTTATATAAATTGCCATAATTATCTTAATCTTTCCTCACTCAATTTTTTGAAATAAATAAAGTCTCTTTCCTTGCAAGTTTCGTATAACAATTAGTTCTGTAGATATGTTCATCTCTTATTTGCCGAAATCCTTGATTCTCTGTTCTTCTTTCAATGAGCAGACAAGCAGTTGTCCATTCTTCTCGGCTACAATATAGCCATCCAAGCCTTGAACTACTACCTTGCTTTCATCGGCTGTATGAACCACACAGTTCTTGCATTCATACAATCGGATGTCCTTGCCTACCTTGGCATTGCCAGCCTCATCCTGTGGAAGCATGGTACGGAGGCTGCCCCAGCTGCCTAAGTCGCTCCAGCCAAACTCGGCTGGCAAGGTATAGATTTCCTTCGACTTCTCCATTACGGCATAGTCGATGCTTATCTTCTCGCAGGTTGGGAAGAGTTTGCCGACCACCTCTTTCTCTTGTACGGTATAGAAAGAAGGTGCCATCTCATCCATGATGCTAGTGAAATTTGGCTGAAAGGTGCGTATTGCCTTGCTGATGGTATCGATGTTCCATACGAAGATGCCGGCATTCCAATAGTAGTTGCCAGCTGCTAGGTACTGCTCGGCAGTCTCCAAGTTTGGCTTTTCCTTGAATGCCTCTACCTTGTAGATTTCATCTACGGATGTTGGTTCTGAAGCAGCGATATAGCCATAGCCTGTTTCTGGGCGGCCTGGCTTAATACCGATGGTAACGATGGCGTTCTTATCGGATGTATAGCTTAATGCCTTGCTGAGAACGCGCTGATATTCCGTGGTGTTGATGACCAGGGCATCGGAGGGGGTCACTACGATGTTGGCAGCTGGATGCTTCTTCTGAATCTTCCAACAGGCATAAGCGATACATGGAGCGGTATTGCGAGCCTCCGGCTCTGATAATATGTTATCTACTGGCATGTCAGGGATTTGCTCCTTGACGATGCGAATGTATGCACGTTGCTGCGATAAAACCTGTTCTTTTGTCATAATTCACCAAAGCCCTTGATATTTGACATTTTAAACAATCATAAATTGCCCTGTTATCTAAATATATGATTATGCTCTAATAGCTCAAACACTACTATTTCTAGTAATTTGCCCAATTCCTCAATTTCCCAATCTTCATCAGTAGGTTTCAATTTAAACGTACTATCGGGAACTTCGCCATGAAACAGTTTACAACGAAGATAATATGTATAAGAAAGCGACAATAACAAAACTATATCTATGTCACATATAGTAGCAGTATTAGCAGCAAAATGATTTACTACATTTGTCCAAAGCCCCGCACTACTCAATGCAGTTTGTACTTTTGGTCCATATACTAAACTCTGAAACAACCTTATTGCACGACTATCAGAATATTCAGTTGCACGCCTACAAATATCTTCAGGTTTTGTATATCTTTTACTGCATTTATATAGTAATTTGTTCCAGCTAAACTTACGGATGTAACCATCTGAGGCAGTATTTGTCATTGCTGTAGATTTCACAAACAATCCTGCATTTCCTCGTATCAAAGCTTTCATTGCTTGAATTCCATCACGTTCTCGTGTTGTATTTCCTTGATGCAACAAAAGACGGTCAAATGCTTTCCAATATCTATCAAACTTAAAATATCTATCTTGTGAATTAACACCTTTAAGCCAGTAACTTAAAGCGGTCCTTACAGCAATACCTTTATCGGTTTCTTCAAGGATTTCATTAACATCCGCTTGTGACAAATGTAAATTTCGTACAATTCTTGGAGTAAGCGGCTGTTGAAACTCTAAAGTCTCAGTATAAACAAAATCTCCCAATCTTCGCTGACGCTTTCTCAGAATAGAAATATTCTTCAACTTAGGAAAATCTGACGCAAGCGCATAATAAACAAGTAAGCCTTTCAATATTTGTCCATTCAATGAGTTCTGACTATTATTCAATATGCTCCCATCAGAATAGCTGCAACTTCTCTCTGCCTCAATTGTAAAACCATTATTTCTAAAAGTAAAGGTATCTTGTCGTCCATTACTTCTATAATAGGATGAGTTGCGTATGCCTATTGCGCAATTTGGTCTTCTATTCGTAAATATGACTTCAACATAATACTTTGCCATGTCTAATCTCAATTTTAAGATGAAAGATTGGTTGATGATGCACCAATATGCATTTTATCTCAGACTCAGGTTAGCACTCAATTTAGGGCATAACCCTTTGTCTAGGCACTTTTGCAAGTACCTACATATTGAGTTGTAAAAAAATCAATGTGATGTAAGCATCCTACCCCTATATCAGCACTTCTTAGCCCCAGTGTTTACTGGGATTAAGAGATTTCCATCAAGTTGAATAGATTTATCGTGTAAAAAAGCGTGCATAGCGAGTGTCTTTGGGTACTTGCATTAACATATCTTTGTATACTATGCCATCCCCAGAAACAAAATGGATTGGTGGACAGCATTATCCTTGACGTTAGTTTTAACAGCTTCAAGAGAAACGACGGGATTCTCCTCAAACTTTATATTTCCTTTTGTAAGCATAGCATTAATTCTTAATGTTGAGCTTGGGGTTTATCAGGAAATCTGACATTGGCTTGAAATGTATATTATCAACAGGTATACTTAACGGCAAAAGCGTATTCAAAGCCTTGGTTTTATCCGCCTCAGAAAATATGCTCACATACCATTGAATAGCCTGAGGATTATCGTTTGAAGATATTATTTTCCGTATATATGGTTGGTCTACTTTTGAGAAGGAAAATCCCCATACATATATTGTTTTCACATCATGCAAAGATGCAAAATACGATACGTTTGAGGAAATTATCTTTTCTACTGGCTTTTGAGAATCATAATAATATGATTCTACAGATTCTGTGATGGATTCGTATTCGGGAAGATACTGTGTATCACCTTGATACATTCGATAGATATTGTCGCGCTTAAAGTATTTTTTACCTTTCTTGTTATAATGTGGACGATCATAGCCTTTTGATTTCCACCATTGGTCAAATATCTTATCATTATCTTCTGCGTGACCTACAACTAAGCTACCCCATTGCTGAGTCTTGACTCCGTGTATATGATTCACCTGAGAAGAAGGTATACCATAATGACTTTCAAGGAATGTGGTATAGTTGAACGATAGAAACCGTGCATAATCATCTATATATAACTTTTTCTGATTGTAATCTTGTGGAGCATGTAAAGTACATACCCACTTATGAAAATCCTTCTTAAGATCATCAATAAGATTTTCAGCCATACATCTTGCCGTGTCTCCACCTAATATATAGTCAGCCATTGTCCAATCGTCAGGATCAGATTTAGAATCTGGCAACATTGCCTCACCTGCCGCCAAGAAATAATCTCGATCTACATAAGCCATACTTGTCTCAAAGTCTGACCAAAGAGCATCATACGAACATACTGTTTCATATAAATCAAACAACTCAAAGTCATGCTTCTTTAGCCATTTACAAAATGATGCGTATGAACTTGCTACACCATGATGTAAATCGAAACCATTACCTATTATATATAATACATTATCGACCATATTATTTTAGGAGGCTTATGATAAACAACTTTGGACATAGCGTTATGTTCTCATTTTGCCCACAGCGGCGCAGCTCGCAGCTTGCAGTGGGTTTCTGATTGATGTGTCACACCGGGACATGGGGCTGAGTGATACGGTTTTAAGCCGTACCACCTATGGTTTGCGTTTGGCTTGGTGTGGCGGAGGCAGGATACCTCCGCTACTTTATAACATGGTAAGATGTGATTCTGCGGGAGAGATTGTTATTCCACTACTTCGAAGTCTTCCTTATGCACGCCTCGGATGGCCACGGCGTAGCCTCCAAAGTTGAATACGAGTTGACGGTCACGGTCTATGCGGATGATGTAGCCTTCGCAGCCGGCGAAGATGCCTGTGAGGACTCGTAGCTTTACGTGGTCTTTGGCGAATTTCTCGAATGGGTCTCTCAAGAACGTCACTCTTTCTGGATTGTCCTTCAGAACTGTCATGAAAGGTTGCATTACCTTGTCTTTGATGGATGCTGGCTTGCCATTGCATCGGTCGTTCACCAAATGGTATTGCGGATAACGATTCTTCAGAAATTCCTGAAGGACTTTTGTTTCGCCCTGCAAGAATACGAGTCCACTGATGGTTGGCTTTAATTCTTTCTTTACTCCACCCTTCTCGTTCTTTTGGCTATACCTGAAAGAACGGTGAATGAAACAAGGGACGGGAGGATTGGGATTTTTTTCGTTATAGTCTTTCATCTCCTTCTCAAAAGTCCGGGCTGTCCTGTTGTGGATAAACAAGTAACCCCAAGGCACACCTTCTATACCTGGATCAGATTTGTCATCTGTCCCAGTAACGTTGATGCCCTTTGGTAAGCGGTTGCTTACATCGGCTGTAGAAGGCGAATCCAAGCAATCCTGCGTCATTTTCCCCTTTTACTTTATGTCTTTAGCTGCTACCACACATGATAGTTGCGGAAGCCTCGCTAATACAATTATCTTGTGCATAATCTTAATCGTATTGTATATGAATATTAGATATTATTGCCTCTGCACATGTATCTTTATTGTAGATTCGTCATACTTTCTTTTTAGGAAAGGACGAATACTTTGCAAAAGTACGAAAATTAGTTGGATTATGTGTCAGATTTTATCTTTTTCAGTATGTCATTCTAAGTATTTCACACAATTGTTTGGCAAATCTGCCTTGGATGCTTCCAGAAAATGGCTGGTTTCAACTTTCTACCTATGACAATATTTGCATTTCTAATCGTCAGGAGAGCGAGTTCGGCGCACAACAAAATCTTTGGTGCGAAATTCTTGAGTTTTGAGCACTTGAAGACAACCTATTTATACTCAGTGTGTTATGCGGTTTTTCAAGGAAATGTTATGAAATAAGACTCGCAAACGAGCCGTTTTTTGCTGCTATAGAGCCACTTTTACACAACAATACTGCCACTTTTGTAATACGATACAGCCTCTTTTACACTCTAATAGTGGCACTATCGGAGCGTAAAAGAGGCTTTATCGTTAAGCGTGGGTGCTGTTTTCGCAGCAAAACACCGTAAAAACGGCTTTTTGATTCTCTATAATTGATTTTTATTTTGTAACAGTTTTTTACCGTTTTAGACGATATTTGCATGGCAAGACAGATGATTAAAACGACAATAGAGACAACAGGCTTCGCATCGAAACAAATACATTGTCGAAATTGTCCCATACTAGTTTCTTCCGTTATTTCCTGAACGCATATGTGCTTGTTGGACTTGAAGAGATTGCCTATATTTCTTGTACTCTTCCTTTACGTTTGGTAAAGATATTTTCTTTCCCTGTAGTCGAGCTTCTTTTATAGCTCTATTTGAATTGTTTAAGTCTTCTAAGATACTAATGTACAAATCTGCATCTATTCCTATTTTTTGTGCTTCTTCCTTAGATATTTCAAGAGAATATAGGCTATCTTTGATTGATACGTAATTTGAAAGAATAACTGCTGCAGCTCGTTTATCCTTTATATTATTAGGGATACTATTGATTTGCTCTATCCTTCGCAATACACTCGAAACATCTGATGTTACCGCCGGTGGAGCCGAGCTGTTCCTTTATCAGTCGGGCTACCTGACCATCAAACATGCAGACGAGTTCGGATATATACTTGGCTTCCCTAATGAGGAAGTGAAGCAAGCGCTTTATGACTACCTACAGAATTGACATTATTGCATCTTCAAACATATATATATATGTAATAGAACTAAAACTGAAGAACAACGGAGGAATGGCAGCTGCAAAGAAACAAATTATCACAAACCAATACTTGGAACCTTTCAAGGCAGACAAGCGAAAAGTGATAGGGCTTGCTGTCGAATTGGATGAAAACGGGAAAGGGTTGATAAATTGGGCGGAAGTAAACTGATTGCGAGGGTGTGTATAGTGTTGAGTATCAGAAATGCAAATATTGACTTCGGTATGAAGGATGACCTATTCCCGATTTTTATCATTAATGACAAAAATCGGGAATAAAAAATCTTTCTTTTCCAGCAAAAGACGTACCTTTGCATTCCCGAAAGTTGACACTAATGTCACTTTTCGGGAATGACTATGATTATAAAAAGAGATTATTATTTACAACAACTTATATCGAGCAAGTCAAACAATCTCATAAAGATTGTAACTGGAATTAGAAGAAGCGGCAAATCGTTTCTTCTCTTCAACTTGTTTCACAATCATTTGATTGAAACAGGAATAAGTGAAGACCATATAATAGAAATTGCATTGGATGATCGCCTTAACAAGAATTTGCGTGACCCTGATGTTATTCTTCAACATATTCGTGAACGTATTGTAGATGACAAACTCTACTATATAATATTGGACGAAGTGCAAATGATAGATGAGTTTACGGATGTGCTGAATAGTCTTTTGCATATCCGCAATGCGGATGTATATGTCACAGGAAGTAACTCCAAATTTCTATCCAAGGATGTGGTTACAGAGTTTCGGGGACGTGGTGATGAAATCCATCTGTTTCCATTGTCTTTTGCTGAATTATATAACTCTATAGGAGGTGACAAGTTTGAATTATGGAAAAGTTATTATACCTATGGTGGACTACCTGGTTTATTAGAGTTGGATAGCGAAAAGAAGAAAGCTGCTTACCTCCGCTCTTTACACGATACTGTGTATCTCAAAGATATAATAGAGAGAAACAACTTGAAAAACAGCGAAGAGTTTATGGAATTGATGCGTGTGATGGCTTCATGTATAGGCTCTCCATGTAATCCCAGCAAGTTGGAAAATACATTCAAAAGTGTAAAGAATGAAACTCTTGACAGAAAAACCATATCCAAATATCTTTCCTACATGGAAGATGCTTTTCTTATAGAGAAGTCAATGCGGTATGACATAAAGGGTAGAAAATACATAGGTACACTTTCCAAATACTATTTCCAAGACATAGGATTACGCAATGCCTTGCTGAATTTCAGACAGGTGGAAGAGAATCATATCATGGAAAATGTCATATACAACGAGTTGCGCTTACGAGGTTTCTGTGTTGATGTTGGTATGATAGAGGCAAGGACTGCAAAAGAACGCAAACAACTGGAAGTAGATTTCGTCGCAAATATGGCTGACCGTAGATATTATATCCAATCAGCATTTGCAATGCCTGATGACGACAAGAGAGAGCAAGAATGTGCTTCATTGAAGCGAATTGATGATTCTTTTAAGAAGATAATCATAATGCGCAATGACATAAAACCGTATCACGACAACAATGGCTTTTTTATTGTTGGGTTAATGGATTTCTTGCTAAAGCCTGATTTGATAGAACAATTATAGAAATAGCAGAAAGAGCGAAGGTGTGCATAGAAACATAGAATGCACACCCTCGTAGACAAATGACGAGCCGTATGGACACATCTGGGGTCTTTCTTTTTTCTACTTCTTCTTTATCTCATAACCAATTTTCTTGAACGCCTCAACGAAGTCGTCGTACTTGGCTTTGCGTGCGTCGTAGACGATGGTGACCTTCTGGTCGTCCACTGAAGTTTCGATTTTCTTTGTGCCCTTGACGAAGCGGATGTTGCTCTTTATCTTCTTCTCACAGTTAGCGCAATGCATCTGCGGCTGTGTGGTAACTGTCAATGTGTCGGCGGTAGCGGCAAATGTCTTGCCGACGATTACGAGCATAAATGCTGCTATTAAACTCTTCTTCATATTTTTCCTTTTTTTCTTTAAAATGATTGTTATGTCTATAACTTCTCTAACTTGTATCTTATTCCGATGTAAGCCATCGCTCCAGTCACAGGTCCCCACACCTGTGTGGCGTCAAACGCTGAGGTCCACGGATGATGGGAATGGAGGATGGGATTGTCTATCTTGTAGTTGGTGAGGTTCTCGCCTCCTACGTACAGACTGAACTTGCGAAATTCTCGCGTCACCTGAGCCTGCAACTGGAAGTAGGTGGGATAACGGCTGCGATCGTACAGTTCGCCGTCACCGTTGAGCTGACCTGTTACGTCAAACTGCCAAAGCTCGAGGGGAGTCTTGTATGAGAGTGTGAGCAATCCCTTGTAACGTGAAGTGAGCGGCTTCTGACGCAGCTCTCCGTCGTACGTACACTTCACGTCGTTCAGTCGGAAAGCGGCTGTGGCTGTCATTCCGCTGAACAACGGATAGGTGGCGTCCACCTGGAAGGTGTGGCTATAGCTCTTGCCGTCAAGATTCTCGAACGAGAGCGTGTGGGCACCTTTGGCTCCGTCGAAGTTCATTATCGTCTGATTCAGGAAGTCGGTGTAATAATACTCTGCGTTCAGCTCGAGCGTCTTTCCTGCCAACGGTATGTTCATGCTGACGGATGCTCCCATGTTCCATGCCTCTTCCTGCTTCAGGTCGGGCGAGACTGTCACGTCACGTCCGCTTGCCAAGAGCGTCACGTTCTCTGCCAAAGCGTGTGGCGAGCGATAGCCCTTGCCTGCCGAAGCACGGAGCGTGATGATGTCCGAGGGCGAATACTTGACGTGCAGACGTGGCGTGACGAAGCTGCCGTAACGGTCAGAATGGTCCCAACGCACGCCTGGCATGACGGTCAGCTTTTCGCCCAGCTTATAGGTGTATTGCGCATACAGTCCGGGAGTGGTTTCGCCGGTTACCGATGTTTCGGGATTAGGCTTTGTGCCCAACGGATTGAAGCGTTCGTCGTAACGGTCATAATTGAGTGATGCGCCTACGCTTATGTTATGGTTCGCCGTAACGTCAGTCTCGAACATCAGCTGTGCGTAACCGTTCTTCTGCGTAACGTCATAACGGGTCTGCCCGAACTGATTATCAGCGTCGTGCCACGATCCGTGAAGCATCAAAGCCACGGAGGTGTTGTGGTCGGCATTGAGCGTAAATCCGTTCTTCCATTGCATCTCGTAGCGGTTGGTCCTGACAGAAGTGGAATAGAGCGGTTCTGAAGAATACGCGCTGGCATGCTTACGGCTTTGTCCGCCTTCGCGTTCGTCATGCAAGCCGCGCAGCATCAGCTGGCTAATCCAGCGTGGCGACACATACGCCCATCGGTGCATGACGTTGTATTGTCGCAGCTTTGGCATATCCATGAATCCGTCATCGTTGCCGTCATGGTCGGTCTGACGGTTCTCGAAGTGGAGCAAGGTGGAGGTGGAGAGACGGTCGGTCAGATGTATGCTTCCGTCAAGATTCACTTCCGTTTTCTGCTCGCTGTCCTGATAGACGTTCGCCCTGAGTCCGTCCGTGCCCTGCGGCTTCAGAAACTCAATGTTTATCTGACCCGTGGTGCTCTCATATCCGTTTTTGACGCTGGACGCTCCCTTGCTCACCTGTATTGACTGCATCCAAGGGCCGGGCACGTAGCCAAGGCTGTAGGGCAGAGACGCGCCTCGCAGATTGGGCACGTTCTCCGTAAGCATCTGCACGTACGTGCCGCTCAGTCCGAGCAGCTTTATCTGCTTGGCACCGGTGGCAGCGTCGCTGTAGCTGACATCCACCGAAGGATTGGCTACGAACGACTCGCCCAAATTGCAGCAAGCAGCACGTATGAGCTGTCCCTGTCCGATGATGTCCGCATTGTCCACGCGGTATTTCGACTTGATGCCGTTGGTGGCTTTCACAACCACGTCCTTCAGCTCGTGTGTGGCGGCAATGCTGTCTGTCTGCGCCGTCATTCCCTGCGACACAAACATACATCCCAACACACCTATCATTGTTTTTCTCATATTCACTTAATTATTATAACCTTCTCAAAAAATTATTCTTTATATAATTTATCCTGTCACTCTCCTTACAAAGCATCGAGGGAGATCCTTTTATGATGTCCGAGTTCGCGAAATTCCTTTGGCGTCATGCCCGTCACTTGCTTGAACTGTGAGGAGAGATACGCCGGCGAACTGTAACCAAGCCTGTAAGCTATCTCGCTTGTGGAAAGCTGGCTGTAACATAGCAGTTCCTTCACGTACTCGATGCGATGGATGATGGCGAAGCGTTCGATGGTGACGCCCTTCACTTCGGAGAACAGCTTGCTCAGCGCACTATAGTCTTTGGAAAGCTGACACGAAAGATAGTCGGACAGCCTTGGACGTTCTCCTTCCGAACGCACCCACTTAAGTACGGCGACGCGTATCTGCTCCACCAGCTGCGAACGCGGGTCGTCGAGCAGTTCGAAGCCGATGTCACGTAGCTTATCTGCTAAGGAATGGCGTCCTTCGTCAGACAGATTGTCCTCTATCTCCACATCGCCAAGGCTGACTGAGATAACCGTAAGTCCTTCAGACACGAGCAAATCTCTTACAGCGGAGATGCAGCGCGGACAAACCATGTTCTTAACCAATAGTCTCATAAGCGATTATATATTTCTCGATGTTTTTTATTTCGTGTGCAAAGATATAGCTTTTCGGAAAATTATTTATACAATATTACGGATAAAACTTACGGGAATGCTTGCATGATTGGGAACGATTGCATAAATTGGGAACGATTGCGGTAACGTTCCCATAAAACTACGTGACGCCTGGTTTTGAGACATGCTTTATATAACATAAATTTGCAAGCGTAAACAATATACATTAAACCTAAATCTTGCAAATGAAGCAATTCACCACTTCACTCATTGCCTCGGCATTATGCCTGACGGCACCAGCTCAAATCCACCTTACAGCAGACCTGCAGAACAACCACCTGTGGCGCGGCATGGAGGTGGCGGACGGATGCGTGATTCTTACCGACCTCGGCTATACGTTCGCAAAGGAACACGTGACGCTCGGTCTGTGGGGCGGCACCAACACGCAGGGCACATACAAGGAGCTAAACCATTACGTAACACTACGGGGCGCCGGATTCGAGTTCTGCGCAATGGACACATACAACTTCTCGCCCGGTGCCACATACAACAACCGACAGTACTTTAACTATTCGGCACACGAGACGGGACGATTCCTCAACTGTACGCTCAACTATCGCTTCCAGCAGCCAAAATTCCCATTGCTGCTGAGCTGGTCGACCATCATGTTCGGACGCGACAGGTCGGCGGACAACAAGGAGCAGAAATACACCTCCTTCGTGTATGCCGAATATCCCATCTATCGTAAGGACGGATGGACAGTGGACGCTGGCGTGGGCGGCGCTTTCGCCCTTAACGAAGCTGGCGAGAAGCAACACTTCTACGGCAACACGGCGGGCATCGTACACACGCAGCTGAAGGTCAGCCATGACCTGAAGATCGGTTCGTACACACTGCCCGTTCATGTAATGGGACTTTGGAACCCGCAGTCGCAGAAGGCTTACTTCCAAATCGGAGCACAGATTATCCACTTGTAATACATAGATTATATATAATAAAAAATCCAAAGACATTATGAACATCAAAGATTTCAGAATTGGGAGTTGAGAGTTATGATTAGCATACTACTCTCAACTCCCAATTTTCAATTCTCAACTTTTATATACAAAAAATGTTATTTTTATTTTCTGTATCCTCTCAGTCCGTACCACAATATCACGAACTCGCATACGAGCGACACTGTCCACGTGAACTGCCACGAACCAATCCAGTCTGCCAATATTCCCTGAAGCACCGGGAACACAGCTCCACCGAAAACGCCCATCATGAATACGCCAGATGCACGCGATGTGTATTCGCCGAGTCCGTCAACGGCAAGCGTGAATATGCAGCTCCACATTACGGAATGGAAGAGTCCTACGGCGGCAAGGAGCCAAAGGTTCTCGGTAAGCATTGCGGCTATCATGAGCACTATTGCTCCGAGCGTAACGGTGAGGAGCATAGGACGGGGCTTGACGTTCTTCATTGATGCCGACACCATTCGTCCTATCAGGAATCCTCCCCAGTAAATAGTGGCAAGCAATGCTGGCGACAAAGCTGCATTGCCAGATGTCAGTTCCATTGCATGCAGGTTGATATTGTTGCCGATGCTGACCTCCGTACCGACATAGAAGAAGATGGTGATGACACCATACTTAAGATTGCGGAACGACCATACACTCTTTGTTTCTTTAACGGAATCAGAAGCTGCTGAGTCTGCCGAAGCCGATCGTGTGCCTTCAATGTCAGGCAATGCAAGACGGCGTGTGGTAATTGTCGTGACGACGATGCAGACGGTCATGAGTATGAACGGAAGGGTAAGCTGCGACGCCGTTACGCTGTCGAGCGGCACACCGGCGAACATGATGCCCGTAACGAAAAGCGGAGCTATGGTAGTGCCGAACGAATTGACGGCGCACGTGAAGTTCATGCGCTGCACAGCACTGGTGCCAGGCAACGGATAAGCAGCTATATAAGGATTGATGACCACCTGTAGCATTGCGGCTGACGTACCCATAAGGAACGATCCCATGAGAAATACGAAATAGCCGAACGGCACGAAGTCGCCATTCACCACCACGCCCTGATCGGGTACGTACTCTGCACAAAATGCAGAGGCTGTATAAAACACCAGTCCTTCTATCATCACCACAAGCGAACGTATCAGCGTGCGCTTATAGCCAATAAGATTGAGCATTAGTCCTGTGCGTGAGCTGTTGATCAGATAGCCGAGGAAGAAGGCGAAGGAGATGAGGGTGGTCAGCGAATTGCGCATCGTGACGGCATCGGAAAGAAACGCCACCTTGAGCGGTCCCTGACATTGTCCGTTGACGGTGGTCAGAAATCCTACAATGAAATATATGAATGTGAGCAGCAGAAACGGTCCTGCTGTCTTAAGGCTAAAGGCTTTCATTTTGTTATTAGGTTTTGAATTGAGAGTTGTTTTAGTTGAGAATTGAGAGTTGAAAGTTGAGAGTTATGATATGCTTTAACATTAAACGTTTAGCTTGGTTATCATAACTCTCAATTCCTAACTCTCAGTTCTCAACTAAAGATTACAGTATTTCCTCAAGAGTCTTCATTGCTCCCTTGCTCTTGATGCTTTCCACCATTCTCAGGTAAGGCTTCGTGAAGTTGTCTGCTGCACGCAGGTTTGTGCTGCGGAACGGAGAGAGAGCGAGGAAGTCGAGCGGTTCGTCGCTTGCGATGAGCTGCTGGTCGTCAGCAGTGAGCCACGGGTCAGCCACCTCAAACTGCTCGCCGTTGTCGTCGGTATGATACTTCAGATAATGACGATAGGCAGCGAAGAGATAAGCCACTCGGATGAGTTCCTTATCGTCTCTTACCATCTTCTCGAGGTTTGGCATTACGTAGACCGGGAACTTTGAAGCGCCGTCGAAACAGAGGCGTGCCACCTGATCGCTCACGGTGCGATTGCCGAAGCGCTCGCAAAGAGTCTGCTTGTAGAGTTCAAGGTCGGTGTCATTCGGAGCCGGCACGTAAGGAGTGATGTCAATATCCATAAACTGACGCACGAACTTGGCAATGCGCTCGTCATGCATGGCAGCGTCCACCTTGCGGTAGCCATAGAGGAATGAAGGATAAGAGAGCAGCGTGTGTGAGGCGTTGAGCAAAGAGAGCTTCATATTCTCGAAGGCTGTCACGTCATCGGTCATCTGTGCGCCGACGTTCTCCCATGCCGGACGACCTGCGGCGAAGTTGTCCTCCACCACCCACTGTATGAAGTCCTCGCAATATACAGGAGCCTGGTCGTCGGTGCCGTTCTCTTCATTGAGGCGCTTGATGTCCTCGGGACGTGTAGCCGGAGTGATGCGGTCAACCATTGAGTTGGGGAATGTCACGTTCTCCTCCATCCATGCTGCCAGTTCCTTGTCCTGAGCCTCTACGAACGACATGAAAGCACGGCGAGCCGTATTGCCGTTGTGCTGGAGATTATCGCAGGAGAGGATGGTGATAGGACCTGCGCCGGAAGCCTTGCGACGACGGAGTCCTTCTGCCACATAGCCGAAAGCTGTCTGCGGATCGCGTGGACATTCAATGTCGTGAGCCACTTGCGGATTGTCAAGCATGAATTCGCCTGTCTGACGTGATATGTTATATCCGCCTTCGGTGATGGTGAGTGTGATGATGCGGATGTCAGGGTCAGCTATCTTGTTGAGAATGGCGTTCTTCTCCTCTACACCCCAGTAAAGCTCTACAAGAGCGCCAAGACGATAAACCTTGTTCTTGCCGTCACGTCCGCAAACGGTCAGCGTATACTCGCCGTTCTGTGCCTTAAGCGCCTTATAGAGAGGCTCGTCTCTCTCCAAAATCATCGCTCCACAGATGCCCCAAGCGTGCTGCGTGGGGTCTTCGAGGAGTTGGCTTGTCATATATTCGAGGTGTGCACGATGGAAGTTGCCCACGCCGAAGTGAAGGATACCTGCCTTGACCGAATTGCGGTCAAAAGAATACGAGTTGACTACTTTTGTTGCCATAATCTTTTTAAGTTCTTTAGTTATTATTTCTTTTATGGATTTATCTTTTCGATTGCAAAATTAAACCACAAAAAGATTATGGCAAAGAAAAAAAACAAAGCAGATTTTGGGAACGTTTGCGGCAACGTTCCCAAAATCTGCAAACGTTTTAAATCAATATTGTAGCAGATATCTCTGTTCTTCGCTACAGCTTATTCCCCAGTGGATGCCCTGCACTTCATTTCTGTACGGAGTACTATCTTACGGTTCTCCGCCTCCGGATTGCGCACCTTCTCAAGCACCAGTTCTGCTGCACGTTGTCCCATCTCCGTGAGTGGCGGTTCCACGGTGGTGAGCTTCGGATATACAATCGTAGACAGTTCCGTACCGGAGAATCCTGCCACAGCCACATCCTCTGGTATGCGACGTCCAAGTTCGCGCAGCCTATTCATGGCTCCGATGGCAAGCGTGTCGGTGAAGGCATACACGGCGTCAAACTCGATGCCTCTACGCTCAAGGTCGTCAACAGCTGCTGCACCGTCGGCAAAGGTCATGCCCGTCCTGATGACAAGCTGCGGGTCGTATACATGGAATTTCTCCATCGCCTCGCGGTAGCCACGTTCGCGCTCCACCGCATTATAGACATCATCGGGACCATACAGATAAGCAATGCGGCGCCTACCGAGACGTATTAGATGTTCAGCCATGAAATAAGAGTCGTTATTGTCGTCCACCATCACCTGGGGCATATCGTCCAGTCCGTGCGGTATGCGGTCGTAGAAGACAATGGCCATGCCAGCGGCTGCCAGACGGCGATAAACATCAATGTTCTGCCTGTAGCTGCAAAGACTGACAATCAGACCGTCCACCATAAACTCCTCCATCATCTGCAGACTCTCACGCTCACGTAGCGGACTCTCATCCGACTCGGCTATCATCACCTTCTGATTGTTCTTATAGAGTACGCTCTGAATGCCCGCCACCACCTGTGAAGCATAAGGCGTATGCATCTCAGGCACTATCACACCGATGGTGTTGGTGCGGCCCATCTTGAGGTTCATCGCCACTGGATTGCGGCGATAACCGAGACGCTCCGCCTCGCGCAGCACAGCCTCACGGGTTTCGCGCCTTATGTTCTTGTCGTCGGTAAGGGCACGCGACACTGTGGAAACCGAAATGCAAAGCGATCGGGCTATATCTTTTATTGTTACATGTTTCATTGCCGGTAGAAAAAGATAGGTTTCGTATTATAATACTGTATTAACTGCAAAAGTAACATTTATTTCAAAGAAAATTCGTAACTTTGTGGAGAAATACAGGATAACAACATAATATGTATTGCAAACGTTTGCGGACTTTGGGAACGTTACCGCAATCGTTTTCATAAAAATACAAAAACTCAAGTAGTATTGTCTGCTCAAAAATGGCTAACTTAGCCGTCACAATGAGCAACCAAAAACCTTTATTATAAAATATGAGCATCAATATCCAGAGAAATCAGAAGAAAAGAGTAGTTATTGTTGGTGGAGGACTTGGCGGACTGCGCCTTGCAGAAGACCTTTACGGGTCGGGCATGCAGGTGGTGCTGATCGACAAGAACAACTTCCATCAGTTTCCACCGCTTATCTATCAGATAGCGTCGGCAGGTATCGACCCAAGTAGCATCTCTTTCCCCTTCCGTCAGATTTTCCGCAAACGTAAGGACTTTTATTTCCGCATGGCGGAGGCACGTATGGTGGACACAGAGAAGAAGATTCTGCAAACTTCCATCGGAAAGATTGACTATGACTATCTGGTGCTGGCAGCAGGTGCTACTACCAACTTCTTCGGCAACAAGAACATCGAGGAATGGGCTATACCGATGAAGACCGTGCCTGAGGCGATGGGACTTCGCAATGCCTTGCTCTCCAACTTCGAGCGAGCGCTGACTTGCGCCACTGAAGAGGAACGTCAGGAACTGCTCAACGTAGTAATCGTTGGCGGCGGTGCCACTGGTGTGGAGATTGCAGGAGCACTGTCGGAGATGAAGCGCTACGTCATTCCCTATGACTATCCCGACATGGACTCGTCATTGATGCACATTTACCTCATAGAAGCCGGCGACCGACTGCTTGCCGGCATGTCGCAAGACTCATCCAAGAAAGCTTACGACTTCCTTAAGAGCATGGGCGTGGACATCCAGTTCGGCAAAATGGTGACTGACTATCGCGACCATAAGGTAATCATGAAGGACGGAACGGAGATTCCTACACGTACATTCCTTTGGGTGTCGGGTATCAGAGCCAATGCCATGCCTGGTATCAGCGAAGATCATTTAGGACGTGGATTCAGATTCAAGGTAGACCAGTTTAATCGTATTCCGGGACTGAACGACGTGTTTGCCATCGGCGACCAGTGTCTTCAGACCACTGACCCTGCCTATCCTAACGGACATCCGCAGGTGGCTCAGGTGGCTATACAGCAGGCAAAGAACCTTGCCAAGAACATCAAGCGAATAAACGAAGGACATGCTGACGACAACAGCCTTACTCCATTCAAATACAACAACCTCGGATCGATGGCAACCATCGGTCGTAACAAGGCTGTTGTAGAGATTGGCAAGTTCCATAGTCAGGGTTTCTTCGCATGGATTCTGTGGCTCGTTGTTCACCTTCGCTCCATCCTCGGCGTGAAGAACAAGATGATGGTGCTGCTCAACTGGCTCTGGAAATACGTCAGCTATAACGACTCCATCCGCATGATTACCTACGCCACCAAGCCGCGTGAGGTGGTGGAACGCATGGAACGCGAACAGACCACGCACCTCGGAGAGGACCTTATGGAATAATGCGTCAGGCATTATAATATACAATAACAGCCACGATATATGGATTAAAGACATATACCGTGGCTGTCTTCTTTTACAGCTATACCAACTGTATCTGCTGCTTAGAGTTTCACTTTCACGATGAGCTTGCGAATCTTGCCCTCGCCTATCACCGGTGCATGCGGATCCTCAGGCCAGACTATCATGAACTGACCGGGACGAAGCTTTACGTAAGCGGATGCAAGCTCGGTGTAAAGAGCGCAGTCTGCTTCTGCGTCGTAGGGCTTTGTGAGGTTGGAGCAGTCTTCTATTGGCTTCCAGCCTATTGTCTCCTCACCCTCAAGGAGGATGTGGATGTCAATGTACTGATGGTGCACCTCGAGCACCTGATGCTCAGCCGCTACACATTCAGGGTTGACGTTATTGATGAAAAGTCGGTCGCCGTCCAACTCAATGCGGCCACAAGGCTCGTTGAGGAGGTCATGACTCTTAACATAGTCGAAGACTGTCTTAAACAAGGGATGGAGCGACTCGATGCGGGCGCTCTCTCTAATATCTGATACTATCATAATATAAATGTATTATTGTTTATATTTATAAGGTTCTTATTTTACTTTCTTTCAGCTCTTTTATTCTGTCAGCGTGGCGGAGAACATCCACTTCACAAGACGTGTCTCCTTGGAAGTAAACTTGCCGACGGGCAACTTCAGCACAATCTTGTTCCATCCCTTCTGGAGCTTTACTTCCACGGGCGATCGCGACACGCAGTTCTCGTTACGCAATGGCAGTTCGTTACTGCGCTCTGTATTGGTGTTTTCCCATACCGGCGGCATTATCTCCTCGCCGTTTATCCAAGCACGGCTGCACTTATAGTCCCATGTTCCCTGGCGTGGCGGAAGGTCGCTTTCCGAGCGGCTGTAGTTATAGAACTCAAGGCTCAGCTTGGCTGTACGTGCCTTCTTGGAGTAAACCCAGCGCGTGGCGTAAGCCGTATGGTTCTCCTCAGGATTGGCGTAGAAACCGGGGACGAGAGTTCCCCACACGTGGCGCAGATAAATGCCGTTGCCGGTCACCATACCAGAGCCGTACGTCTTGCCTTCATACTCATAAGAGGTGCGGTCTGCCTTAGGACCTCCGTCAGCGGAAAGATGTTCCTCAGGAGGGAAAGATCGGGCCAGGTTGCCTTCGTTCGGGAATGCATCGGTGATACGCCACTGTGCATCAGTCTGACGACAGTAAGAGAAAGGTTCTCCCTTCAGCGTGTGGTATTTATGCCACAGCATACGGTTCTCAAATTCGGCAAAGGCAGCCTTCTGCTCAGGCTCATCGTTCCAAAGGAGCGTGCCTTTTCCGTTGAAGTAACAGGTGCCCCCGCCTCGCCATGCTCTCTCGGCAAGCGTAAGCATATAGGGATAGAAATTGTTTTCGTCAAGCAGCTGTCGGGTGTTGTCAATGTAGCGGTCGTTCCAGAACGCCACGATGCAGCCGGCTATGTCGTCATTACCCTTTGGCTGATCAAGAATCCTACTGTTGAAGAGTGCCACAAGGTCAGCGTAATTGTCGAAGTGGTTGGCATAATGGAAGCGGCAGTCTATGGCGGGAATGCCCGGCTGCGCTTTGCCACGATAACTCCACAACTGCATCATGTCTATCTCGCCCTTCTCATAATGCCATCCGGGATTCCATGAGATGGCTTTCTTTCCTTTAGAACGTACAAAAGCCACCATCTCAGGCACAAAAGTAGAGTCGGTGAACTGCACCTCGTCTGTACCTATATGAATGTAGGGCACGTCGAGAGCGTCACACGCTTCAGCCAACAAATCCTTCATTATGCGCTTGCCCTCCACCGTCTGCATGCCGAAACCGAAGGTACGCTCAAAGGCTGCACTATGACCAGGCATGTCTATCTCGGGGATAAGCGTCACATAATGCTCACGGCAGAACTCCGCTAGCTGACGCGCCTCCTCAAGCGTATAATATCTTCCCTTGTCGCGCTCCATATTCTCCGGAGCATTGAGCATCGGATAAAGCTTGCTCTCCAGACGCCAAGCCTGATTTTCGGTAAGATGCCAGTGGAAGACGTTTATCTTGAAACGGCTTAATAGCTCAATCTCCTTCTTAAGTTCGTCCATCGGTATGAAGCTGCGTCCGATGTCGTGCATAAATCCACGTACACGGAATGCAGGCCAGTCGGTGATGTCACAGACAGGAACAAACTTCTTGCCTTTACGTATAGCGGTAAGCTGCTCCAACGTCTGCTTGGCACGGAACATTCCGGCATCACCGGTAGCGTAAATATTAACATTATGCTTGTCAACAACCAAACGGTATGCCTCGTCCTGCCACTCAGCACCTTCCACTCGGTCCACCTTCGTAAAGCATACATCCCTGTCAGCCGTGACCCACTTGTCAGTCATGCTCACCTTCTGGGGCATTGGCAACAATGGAGGAACATCGGCGCTTACGGGTACGCACAGGACAAGCAGCAGCATCATTGACGCCACAATACGACAGATTCGTCCGCAACATATCCGTGTCAATGGCAAGATAAGACTATCAAAGAAAGATCTGTTTATAAATTTGATAAAATACATTATAACATTAAAAAAATCGTAGTAGATCAGTTTTTATATATAATGCAAAGTTAAGAAATAATCGGCGGAAAAGGGAAACTTATATATAAAATATGTAAACAAGTCAAAGAACGCTTGTTCATGATAAGACCGAGCTAACCAAAAACGGTTGCAAAGATCCACAATCTGGCGCAAGCGTTGTCAAGAGTGAAATACAAAAAAAGGTCTCCAAAGTCGTTAGACCTTGAAGACCTCAAGTAAAAGAAGGCAGCCACCTACTCTCCCGCATTGCATTGCAGTACCATCGGCGCAAACGGGTTTAACTTCTCTGTTCGGAATGGGAAGAGGTGGGACACCGCCGCAATAACCGCCTAAAATAGGGTTAGACACGTTGATATAGCAAAAACTGTTGTTAAAGTTGTCAACAACTGAAAGCACGACTACTT